>Ga0070658_10002619_pt1 | contig 14988 bp, 15 predicted proteins | sample KBSC13metaG_FD_64664 | JGI IMG/M metagenome (GOLD analysis project Ga0070658, IMG submission 64664) | Corn rhizosphere microbial communities from Kellogg Biological Station, Michigan, USA - KBS C1-3 metaG | ecosystem: Host-associated > Plants > Roots > Rhizosphere > Soil ...
TTAGTGTGCTGACAGAATGGGTATTATAAGAGCGATGTCCTCAGTCTGGACAATGCGAGTCCAGGCGAATGCAAGACTGTATCGTGTCGACAACGGGGCATTTCCGAGATTCCTAACGTTGCGCTCCATTCCGGCTCGCTGTTTCCGCGCCGGGCCCTTGACACACCCATTTGCGAAAAAAAAGTAGCTTAATGCTGCCTCGCTTTGGGTACTTAATAGTTGCCGCTATCGTCGTCATGGAAAGGTGTGCTGCAAATTGGCGGTTACGATGCAATCTGCCGGCCGCGTGCTGCTGTTGCGCTGCCGTGGAGTAGTCGACGGATCAGCTCCGTCTCCTCTGGCCGTATCTCAAGAAGCGAAATCGAAGAATGCGAAACTCGTGGTCGTCGACACCACCGATGCCCACTACGCCGACTCCGCCGGCTTGCGCTGGCTGATCGAATTGCAGGATACGATGGGGGAAGGCGGCGGTCCCGACCTCCGGGTGGTCGCTTCCGACAAGAAGCGTATTCGCCGAACTCTCGACATGCTCGGCCCGATCACCAAACGTCTCAATCTGTTCGATAGTGTCCTGTCCGCCTGGAAGCCCAAAGAGAAAGACGGGAAGAAGGCGGCGTAGGAATGGCGAATTGTAGGAAATGAAGGAGGCCCTCGACGAAGAGTCGGGGGCTTTTTTCGATTTGGGGCTGGGTGTTAGCGTCGACGCGCCGGCCGTAAACGACCGGTCTGGGCCGCGAAGCCCCCTGAAGGCGGTTGAAGACATTCGGTTCGGGCTGTGCGGGTCAGGGGCGACGGGCAACCTCACCCTAACCCTCTCCTTGGAAAGGAGAGGGGACCAGAATTTGACACGGGCGATTGCTATGTGTCGTTTGCGGGCGTCGAGTCTCAGTTCAGGTCGACGTTCTTGACGACATCCATGGCCTTTGCCGATAGCGGCGTCACGGTGACGCCGGCGGCAGGCTTGGTGTCCACCGGCTGCTTGACTGTCCCCTTGCGCTCGAACTTGCCCCAGCCGGCGCGTTTGCCGAGGAGGGCGTAGCGGATAGATTTGAGGATCACGTAGTACATGAGCTGCCGGTAGGCGAAGCGCTGGAGCGGGAGCCATGGGATGAGGCGGATGTCTTCGCGGTCGATACGGAAGGCGACGAGTGCGCCGAGCATTTCGACGGTGGTGAACAGGGCCCAGTAGCCGAGCAGCATGATCCAGGCGTTGTGGTCAGTTTGCGGGGCGATAAACTTGCCGTAGATCCATGTCCAGACAATGCCCAGGTCGACAATCGGGGCGATGGCTTGGAAGCCGATCTGGAAGATCCAGAGGGACGGCATGGCGATGAGGCCGAAGGTGCCGTACTTGCGGTTCAGCATCGCGTCGCGATGCTTCCAGAGGCACTGCAGAGTGCCGAAGGCCCATCGGAAGCGCTGCTTGGCGAGGTTCTGCCCCGACTCGGGGGCTTCGGTGAAGGCGAGGGCCGCATTGTCTGTGCGGATGTGGTAGCCGAGTTTGCGGACCTTGAAGGTGAGGTCGGTGTCCTCGGCGAGGGTCTGCGATGAGTAGAGGCCCGCGAGCACGATGGCGTCTCGACGCCATGCGCCGACAGCTCCGGGGACCACGGTGATGCAGTTCAACAGGTCGAAGGCGCGGCGGTCGAAGTTCTGGCTGGTGATGTACTCGATCGCCTGCCAGATGGTCCACGCGTTGTTTCGATTGCCCACCTTAACGTTGCCGGACACCGCGCCGACCTTGGGGTCGCCAAAGTGCCGCACGAGCTTCGAGATGGTGTCGGGCGCGAAGACCGTGTCGGCGTCGAGGGCGACGATCACCTCGCCGTGACACTCCTTAATGCCCAGGTTGAGCGCGGCGGCCTTCCCGCCATTCTCCTTTTTGAGGATCATCACGCGTGCATGGCTGCCGTACTCGGCGCGCACGGTGCCCGCGGTGTTGTCGCTACTGCCATCGTCGACGACCACGATTTCGAGGTCGGGGTAGTCGCAATCCAGAATGGTGGCGATCGTCCGGTTGATGACTTTGGCCTCGTTGTAGGCGGCGATCACCACACTGACGGTCGGCCTGTAAGATGGATCGAAGGTGCGCCGCTTCTCCTGGCTCGACTGGATCGCGGCGAGGGTGCCCATGCCGGCGATGCGGAAGACGCCCAGGCAGATCGCGATGAAGAAGAGGGCGGTGAAGAAGACGCCTAGGCCAAAGGTGGTGTAGAAGATGGCGCGGTCGTAGGCGACGGTCAGGCGCTGTGAGCCGGTGACGGCGGGGAAGGCGGCGTCGCGCGCCGCGGAGGCGGAGAGCCGTGGATAGACGAGCTGCGAAACGGTGACGAATTCGTAGCCCTGCGCCTTGAGACCGTCGATGATGCGGGGCAGCGCCTTGACGGTTTCGGCGCGAGTGTCCCCGCCGGCGTCGTGCAGGAGGACGCAGTTGCCCTTGTCCGGATTGGTCAGAACGAAGTTGACGATCTGGTTGGACTTGATGCCGGGATACCAGTCGGTCGGGTCGATCTGCTCGCCGATGAACAGGTAGTCGAGGTTGTGGGCCTCGAGGATCGGCTCGAAGTCCTGCGGCGTGGTCGGCTCGGAGTCGGCGCGGTTGGGGGCGCGGAAGAGTGTGGTCATGTGGCCGGTCATGGCCTCGATGACGCGCTGACAGGCGTCGAGTTCCAACCGCGTGCGCATTGGCGACACATTGTCCATCTCGGGGTGGGTGAACGAGTGGTTGCCGATGTCCATCCCCATGTTCCACTCGCGCTCTAGCAGGCCGGGATGCGCCTCCGCGTTCTCGCCGACCACGAAAAAGGTTGCGGGGACGTGCTCGCGCTGGAGGATGTCCAGGATCTGCGGGGTCCAACGCGGGTCGGGGCCGTCGTCGAAGGTCAGCGCGATCTTCTTGGGGGTGTTCTCGCCGGTGATCTGGTCGACCATGCCGGTTCGACGGATGACCCATTGCGACGGGTACGTCTGGAAGGTCTCGCCGGTGATGAGGCCCTTGTCGTTTGCCCCCCGGCCCCCAATAATGGGGGAGTCACCGTACTTGATGGTGCGCTTGCCGGGGGTGGGGGACTGGACGACATCGAGGACGTCGCCCTGGCCCAGGAACGATGTGCCGAAGTAGTTGTAGGTGACGTTGGAGAGCGTCGACGGGGTCAGCTTCGCAAGTTCCGCGTCGCCCTGTCGATTGAAGAAGGACCAGACGCTGGGGTCCTCGGTGCCGACGCGCCAGAGGGCCGCGCCGAGGGTGTGGTACTGCGACGCATACTCCATCTGGTTGTATGCGGTGGTGGCGTCTTCGAGCCAGACCTGGTGAGGGATTTCGCTGTCGCCCTGGCCATTGGAGTCGTCGTAGTAGGTGAAGCTTGGGTTGAGGCTGTCCGGGTCGATGCGGATGACGCCGTCCTGCCCGTCCTTCGACTCCTGTGCGGTTTGGCAGGCTTCTTCGAAGCTCATGGACACAGCCGACGTCGTGTTGCTCTTCCAGTCGTAGGCGTAGTTGCCGATGCCGATGACCACGTGGTCGGCGGGGACCTGGGCGAGGAAGTTGTCCAGTTCGCTCTGGTACCAGGACTGGCCGGCGATGGGGCCGGGCGCGCTGCCGTCGGCGTGTTGATCGTAGAGCATCGGCACGAGGAAGTCGTTGACACGGGCGAGCGATTGGAGATCGTAGGCGTCGCTGTCGAGCTGGATGTCCTGGGTGACGAGCAGGCCCTTCTTGTGAAATTTGGCCGCAAGCTCGTCCATGAAGGTCGCTAGGTTTGCGCGGTCGCCGGCGATGTCGGTTTCGAAGTCGACGTTGATGCCCTGGTAGTGGTGGCTGTCGACAAAGTCGAGCGCCTGGGCAATTACTCTGGCGCGCGCCGGCGGGTTGCTGACGAGTGTGTGGACAAGCCCGGTTGGGAAGGACCCGTCTCCTGCATTTTGCAGGACGGGGAGGATGGCGACGCCGTTGCTCTGGGCCAGCTTGATGGCGAGGTCGTCGTAGGTGAGCGCACTTTCCTTGCCGGTCTCGTTGGCGCTCAGGTCCTGTGTGATCTCGACGTTGTCGCCGCCGCCGGCGAGCTGCATCCAGACCGGCATCAGGTGGGTGGTATTCTGGATGTGGTGCTCAAGGGAGTCGATACCGTCCTTGTCTTCGTTGTTCTGATAGAAAACCGCGCGCACGGGGCCGCGCACGCTGCCGGGTGCGATCTCGCTCTTGGGGATGGCCTGCTTGGTTGCCTCCAGGCGAATGGCGGCGGTCAACTTGCTTTTGGCGTCCTGCACGCCGCGGTCGTGCCTGAGTACGAAGCGCTCCATCTGTTTGAGGGTCTGGTCGAGGGCATTGTCGGCGTGGGGTTTGACGCCGATCGCTCGACCCGCTCCGTGCTGCGCGGGTCTGTTGGGCTGGGTGATCAGTCCGTGTCCGAGCGCGGCGTCGTGCAGCTTGGGCGTTACGGCGATGCTGATCAGGAAGACCAGCGCCCCCATGATGGCGAGGAAGGCTACGATAGCGCCCAGGACCGAGAGGACGCTGTATCGACGCTGCGATGGGTCGAAGAAGATGGGCCTGTGTAAGTTGTCGTCGTTCAAAATTGCTCCGCCCGGTCGGTGAGTTAGGCGCTCCGGTGCGCTCGCGGCGTGATTGTTCGTTCGTATTCTACTATATTGCCGACCGCATTTCACATAGAATTGCGTACCATCGAGGTCGCCGGCGTTCTCCGATCGATAGCGTAGGTTTTCGTCGAAAAGTTCCACAGGCTGCTGGGGGAATTGTGGGGCGAGGTCAACAGGGGGGCTGGGGTATCGGCGAGGGCAAGGTCGGCTTCCAGGTTGCTACCGCAACCTTTCAGGCGACCCGTACATGAGATCCAAGTCGTGGCATAGTCAAAGGTAAGATCAGGGAGCCACCAACAGTTGTAGTACATGTACGGGACGTCGCGTTAGCGATCCGAGTGGAGCGAGGACCCGAAGGCCGACCCTCGCACTGGTCGTCGCTGTCGCTTACGTTCTACTAGGCCAAAAGATATAGCCGCCCGTGCGAAGGCCTCGTGATCGCGCAGAACTTTGTGAAATTTATCGCAAACAATTGACTCACGTATTGTCGATCCGGTATACTCATGCGCGGAAAAACGGGTGGATGATGCCTTGCTCCGGCGTCTGTTGCGCTTGCGAAAATGTCGCAAATGCACTTGCTGTCGAGTGGATTCTGGCCTCGCCCAAACGTTAGCGTGTAGCTAAAGCCCGCAGTGACGAGGGCGAAAAATGGCCGAGGACGACCGACTGAATACACCCGAGGATGACGACGCGACGCCGAATATCAGCGTGCCGTCGCATGATCCTCTGCCTCTGCCTCCTGAAGTCCACTACACGCGTCCCAGCTCAGCTTCGAATAGCGGTCGCTCCGCCTTGCCGCGCAATGAGTACGGTGAGAAGTCTCCTGTGACGGCGTCGACAGTGTCGACGATGTCGGTACGGTATACGACGGGGATCGCGGGTGGCGTGTCTTTGATGGGGTCGATCCTTGGCGGATACTGGCTCGGGTCGAAGATCGATGAGCGTCTGCATCCGCATGTGGATCTCACCCGGCATTCTTTTACGCCGTGGGTAACGATCCTGATGGTGTTGGTGGGCACGTTTGGCGGCTTCTGGAATTTGTTCCGGATGCTCAAACGCGGAGAGCGATTGAATCGGGATAAGTAAGTATGGCCGTAACACAAAGTCAGGCGAAGGATGTCGCGCCGTCGACATCGACTGAGCCGATCAAGCAGCATCTCATCCGCCTTGCGACCACCGCGCTGTGGGTGGTGGCGCCGATTGTTGCGGCGTATTTGCTGTTTGGCAAGTTCAACTCCGCATTGAGCGTTCTTGGCGGCGCGGTTGTGAGTGTCGGCGTGTTTGGCGCTCTGCGAGTGATGGTGTACAAGGGCCTAGGACTGTTGACCGGCGGACCGGAACAGCGGTCGATGTCGATGGCGCAGTTCGCCCTGGGGTCGCTAGCCAAGTTTGCAATCGCGGCGGTATTGGTGTGGGGCATGTACATGCTGCACGCGTCGATGCTGCAATTGCTGATCGGTTTTGTGGTGGCGCAGATCGCGCTCGCCGTGACGGTGTCGAAAGGCCTGAAGGGCCCCGTCTAAGATAAATATTAATCGCCGAGTATTGCCCGGCGTTTGGAGAGTTCGCCCGAATGGATCTGTACAAGGAAATTACGCTGCGAGGGTATGAAGGCTGGATGGTGCTCTGCTCCCTCCTGCTCATCCTCGTCGGCGCCGCCATAGTCGCCAAGAAGTCGCGCGTCCCCGGTCGAGCTCAGAACTTTGTGGAATGGATCTCCGAGTTCCTCCGCGGCACGTTCATGGCCGGCCTTGGGCCGGGCGGCGAGAAGCATCTCGGGCTTATCTACGGCTTGTTCTGGTACATCATCTTCTGCAACCTGATCGAGCTCATCCCGATCTTCCATGCGGTAACGGCCAACACGAGCAACACGATCGGCCTTGGATTGATCGTGTTTGTGTACAGTCAGTACATCGGCATCAAGACAAAGGGTTTCGTCAGCTACATTAAGCACTTCTTGGGTCCGGTTATCTTCCTGGCCCCGCTGTTGTTCCCGATCGAGATTATCGGCGAGTGCATCAAGCCTTTCACCCTCGGGATGCGACTGTTCGGCAACATCTACGCCGAGGATGTCATGCATGGGCTGGCGTCGCCGACGTTTTCGGACATGATGCATCACCCGGCGCTCTGGCTAATGGTGCCGTTGCAGGTCGTCATCCTGATGCTGCAGACTTTCACGGGCTGCATCCAGGCGTACATTTTTGCCCTGCTGGCATGTGCTTACATCGGTTTGATGGCCGAGCACCACGATGACCACGGCGACAACTACAATGGTCATCCGCACTCGGAAGACATGACCGAGAAGCTTGCGGAATCGCTGGGCGCGCACACTGCCGCGCGAGTGCCCAGTTCGTAATCAAGTTTAGAACGCTATTAACAATCTGTTTGGATATTTAAGGAGACATCAATGACTGCAGCTATCTATTTTGGCCTTCTCGGCCTTGGCATGGCGCTTATGCTTCCCCTCGCGGCCATCGGTTGCGGAATCGGTGAAGGCATGATCTTCGCTTCGGCCATCCAGGGCATCGCCCGCCAGCCGGAAGCCGCCGGCCGCATCCAGGGAACCATGTACGTGACCTTCGCCATCGTCGAGGCTCTCTTCATCTTCAACCTGGTCTTCTTCTTCATCATCAAGAGCATGCTGCCGGGTGGTGATCCCGCGGCCGTCGTCACCTTGCTTGCCGGTCACTAATCCGTCGGGTTTACACGTCCGTTAGGACAGCCAGTGCAGACAATCCGACGAAGTTAGAAGCCGTGAGGGTACTCATGGCAGGCTGGAACAGAGTAAATGGACATTTTAAAACAACTCGGGATTGAACCCGAATTGCTGGTCGGTCAGATCATTGCGTTCCTGATCTTCGCCGGCGTATTCTGGAAGCTCGCCCAAGGACCGCTGCTCAAGATCCTTGATCAGCGCCAGGCCGACATCCAGGCGACCTACGATCAGCTTGACGCCGACCGCGACGCCATGGTCAAGACGCGCCGTGAATATGAGCAGCGCCTTGCCGGTATCGAGGCCGAGGCGCGCGAGCAGATCCAGAACGCCGTCAAGGAAGCCCAGGCGCTCCGCGAGCAGATGCTCTCCGATGCGCAGCGGCAGGCCGAGTCGATCCTGGAGCGCAGCCGCACGGAGAGCCAGCGGGAGCGCGAGAAGGCGTTCACCGAGATGCGTCAGCAGATCGTTTCGCTGAGCGTGGCCGCCGCCGGTAAGGTGATCGGCGAGGAGCTTGACGCCAAGCGGCACACCAAGCTCGTCGACGACTTCATCGGCCTTGTGGCCGCGGGGAGCGTCACTGAGACGGGAGCCGTTAGCGGCAACGGCACGGGCCAGAAGGGAACGGCCGCCGGATGAAGGAAACCCGAGTAGCCAAGCGGTACGCCGCGGCGCTGTTCGAAGTCGCCAAGCGCGACGGCATCCTCGACGCGGTCGCCCAGGATCTCTCGCTCGTCGAGCGCTCGCTGCAGCAGCAACCGCTCCTGCGCACGGTCCTCAGCCAGCCGCTGGTGACCGAGGAGCGGAAGTCGAAGATGGTGACCGATGTCTTCAGCGACAATATCACGGCCACCTCTTTGAGCTTCCTCAAGCTTCTCGTTCGCAAGCGCCGTGCCGACCTGGTGCAGGAATCGATCGACGAGTTCCGCATCCTGCTGTCGGAGCATCTCGGCATTGTCGACGCCAGCGCCCGCACCGCCGTCGCAATGACGGCGTCGCAGGTCACCGCGCTCACCAAGAGCCTTGAGAAGCTTACCGGCAAGCGGGTCAACCTCACGGCTGAGGTCGATCCGAACATGATCGGCGGCGTGATCGTTCGCATCGGCGACGACATCATCGACGGCAGCGTGCGCGGCCGGCTGCATCGACTCGAAGTGCAACTGCTCGGCAGTCGGTGAGCACACGGTAGCATGAACGCTGGGCTTCGGCCCCCAATCCTGGGGGGACATGAGCGGTGGCTCGGTCGTAGGGCTCCGGCCCCCTAACCCCCAATCCTGGGGGGACATGACTGACAGGTCTTGAACGCGGGCGTTTCCGCCTGTGATATATTGAAACTGATTTGCTAAACCCCACCGGGAAGGTGGCCTCCACCGGAAGGTGAAGGAGAGGAGTTACATAGTGGCCATTAAGCCTGAAGAGATCACGTCCATCCTTGAGCGTGAGCTCAATGCCTACAAAGCGGATATCGAGGAAGTCGGCGTCGGCACCATTCTGCAGGTCGGCGACGGTATTGCACGCATTTACGGCCTGAAGGACGCGATGGTCGGCGAACTCCTGGAGTTCCCCGGCGGCGTTCAGGGCATGGCGCTCAACCTCGAAGAGGACAACGTCGGCGCCGTTCTTCTTGGCAGTGAAGTCGGCATCAAAGAAGGCGACACCGTCAAGCGCACCGGCAAGATCGTCCAGATCCCCGTCGGCCAGGAGCTCGTCGGCCGCGTCGTGAACGCGCTTGGCGCCCCCGTCGACGGTAAGGGACCGATCACCGCGACCGAGTTCCGCCTTCTCGAAACGAACGCCCCAGGCGTCGTGGACCGCCAGCCCGTCAAGGAGCCCCTCCAGACCGGCATCAAGGCTATCGACTCGATGATCCCGATCGGCCGCGGCCAGCGCGAGCTGATCATCGGCGACCGAGGCACCGGCAAGACCGCCATCGCCCTCGACGCCATCATCAATCAGAAGGATACCGACGTCTACTGCATCTACGTCGCTATCGGCCAGAAGGCCTCGACGGTCGCGAACGTCCTCCGCGCCCTTGAGCAGGCCGGCGCCATGGAGTACACGACGGTCGTTGCGGCCACCGCCGACGATCCCGCGTCCCAGCAGTACATCGCGCCGTACGCCGGCGCCTGTATTGGCGAGTGGTTCCGCGACAATGGCAAGCACGCCCTCATCGTGTACGATGATCTTTCCAAGCAGGCCGTTGCGTACCGCCAGGTGTCCCTGCTGCTCCGCCGGCCTCCGGGCCGCGAGGCGTACCCCGGCGACGTTTTCTATCTGCACTCCCGCTTGCTAGAGCGCGCGGCGAAGCTGTCGGATAAGCTCGGCGGCGGATCGCTGACGGCGCTTCCGATCATCGAGACCCAGGCCGGCGACGTTTCCGCGTATATCCCGACCAACGTCATCTCGATCACGGACGGCCAGATCTTCCTTGAAGGCGACCTGTTCTACTCCGGCGTCCGCCCCGCGGTTAACGTCGGTATCTCGGTCTCCCGCGTCGGCGGCAATGCCCAGACGAAGGCCATGAAGCACAAGCAGGTTGCCGGTAGCCTCAAGCTCAAGCTCGCCCAGTTCCGCGAAGTTCAGGCGTTCTCGCAGTTCGCGTCGGACCTCGACAAGGCGACCCGCGATCAGCTCAGCCTGGGTCTGCGACTCGTCGAAGTTCTCAAGCAGCCGCAGTACCAGCCGCTCCCGCTTGAGAAGCAGGTCCCGATCATCTACGCCGCCAACACCGGCTACCTGGACGACTACCCGACGTCGGCCGTTGCCCGCTACGAGGCCGAGTTGAACGTCTTCCTGGCGGAGAGCTATCCCGAGGTCATCGAAACGATCGCTCGTGACAAGGCCCTCAGCGACGGCACGATCGAAACGCTGAACAAGGCCCTCGTCGCCTTTAAGGCCAAGTTCAAGGCCGAAGGCAATTAGCATTGCGGCGTCCAGCCCAACGTTGCGGTCGCGGATTGACTAACGTGCGCTGGGCGTGCTGGGCTTTTGAAAATAGAGAAACGCCCCCGGTCATGTCGACCGGGGGCGTTTCGTCGTTTGGTCTTGCTGGGAGGTAGCTGAGGCGGGGAAGGCGGACTAGTCGACGAACTCAACACGTCCGTAGATGTCGGCGAGAGCAAGCGTGAGATCGAGATGACTTAGGCTGACATGACCGGTGTTGCCGGTAGACGAGTCGTAATTCCAACCGCCGTCCGGTCTGCGGGTGTAGACCTCAACGAACGGTTCGCCTTGTGAGATCATGACGTAGTGTCGAAGCGAGTCGATCTGCTGGTACTTCATCCATTTATGACCGCGATCATAACGTTCGGTAGAGTCCGACAACACTTCGAATACGATCAGTGGGTTGAGCAGAAGATCGTCGACTTCGGTGAACTCTCCATCACCGCAGTACACTACAAGGTCGGGAATCAAGTATGATGTGGGCGCTTTAATGGAGATACCGGCGCTAGTATCGCAGGCTTTGTCGACCAGTAAGTTCCCGACGGTGCGGGTGACCGATGCAACGATGATCCCATGAGCCTTGGAATTCCCCGCCATCGCGAGGACCTCGCCGTCCAAATACTCCGATAGCACGTCCGACGTTCGACGGATTTCCAGGTATTGCTCGGGTGAAATGTATGTTTTCTTCTGCGCCAGCGCCATATTTAAATTATACCAGCATACCGGTTACGGCAATAGTCCATTAAGTGTCGTCAGTCGGCCTCCGTCGAATAACCCGAATCGACGCCTCGTTCGGTACAATAGCCTCATCGTATTTACAGATCGGCGACCCTCTTGAAACACATCACCGTCCTCGACTCCCAGACCGGCGGCTTTGTCATTGGCGACAGCGCGGCGACCAATTATGACGAGTCCCTGATGACGGCGCTCAACGTCATCTTCGACCCCGACGGCAACACCAGTGCGACCACGGGCTTTGCCGGCAGGGACTGGGCGGAGGTCGTCGAAGAGGCCCGCGAGGCAGCGCGCGCGATTGTGGGCGAACGGCTCGTTGTCGTGATCGCGGCGGAGGGGTTTCTTTATGTCACCGTTCAGGACGAACCGCTGACCCTGGCGCAGCGGGAGCGGGTGCGGGAGACAAAACGAACAAGGCTCAGCATTGCGTCGGGGACGTTGACCGTGGCGGACGGCATGATCTTCTTTGACCAGGATGGTCGCGACGCGTATGAGGCCGAGGATGTGCCCTTTGTGAATGGTCAGTACGATGTCGCCGTGCACAGTCTGTTTCCAGATCCCGAGGTCGTGCCGACGGTGGGCGTGTTCGGCGACGATGAGTCGCCGGCGGTGATTGTCGAGTTGACGAAGAGCGAGGCAGCGGGAGATGGCCCTGTCGACAGCCGCGTCGACATGTCTCACTGGACTCTGGCTCCGGTCACGGGCGCTATCTGCGGTGTCACGGTCACCCGGGTCAACCGGGATGAGGCGGAGGGCGATGTCCACCTCACGGCCCACGTCACGAGCGGCAAGGCTCGGTTCACCGTTCCGGAGGGTACTACGCTGTCGGTGGGGGAGGATTGCTGGGTGCTTCTGGAGCATGAGAAGGGCAAGTACTGGTCGGCGTCGCTCATCGAGCATGAGGGCTAGTGTGCCATTCCGAAGTCGTCCGGAATCTTGGCATGGATGTAAGGATGGCTAGGATTTCGAGCAGTGTAGAATCTTGGAGGCTTTTGTGTATCGTACCGTTATTGCATTGATCATATTGTGCGCTGCCGCGCTTCCTGTCTGCGCGGACAACAGCCCGAAGGCGAAGGGCAAGACCGGCCTGGTCGTCCAGGACGAGGTCGTCGCCCATACCTTCCGGCTTGTGAACAAGGCGGGCCGTACGACAATGCTCATCCGGAGCGGCGACGACGATAAGTCGCCCACGGTTTTGCTGTACGGGGCGAACGGGGAGCGTCGGATCGCGATCACGGTTAACGAGGGCTCGACGCCAATTGTGGCGCTTTACTCCGACAAGGGGAAGCTTCGGATGATCGTTGGGCCATCGGGGCATGACAGTTCGCCGACGATCTCGTTGTTCGACGACGCCGACAAACAGCGCGCGCTGGTAGCCGTCATCAAGAACCAGCCGGTGATCGCGGTTTATCGAAAGGACGGCACGCCGGGCGCGGGCATCGAGGTGGACAATGACCTCGCGAATGTCACGGCGGTGTCGGGGACTAATAGGATCTCGTTGTTTGCGAAGGGGACGGGCGAGGTGGCGGTCAGCTTCCTCAACGGTGAAACGACCAAGGGCCTGTTTGGTATGAACGCCGATGGCACGCTGCCGATCTTGACGGTGGGCGGCGGGCATGGCGAGGAGGGGATCACGCTGGCCGCGGTCCATCCGAGCCCGTACATCGGGATCTCAGACAGCAACGTTGTGAGGACGCGGCTTTCCATCACCGAACAGGGCACTGGGAAGCTGGACTTCAATGATCCGAAAGGGGCTACCCAGTTTACGGCGCCCCCGTCTGACTCTGTGAACACGTCAGCGCCATGAAGACTTTGGGTAGACAATCAGCGATGGCGGTATAATCGAGTATCGACATTGTAGCAATAGTAGCAAGCGGTCATGAGTGAAGATGCGGTCCTGAGGACAATTCGACGCAAGTTCGGGGCACAAGCGGCGATCCAGGCGGAGGTGGAGAACTTCTTTCTGGGATGGACGCTTGCCGAGGGCGGTGACGACTACGAGTTCACCGCGGTTTGTGTCGAGTGCGGCATCTACGCCGCCGCCGCTATCCCCAGCGCCGAGCACGCCGACCGCAGCATCCGCGCCGAAGTCCAGGTCGCCGTCCTCAAAAGCCTCTCCGAAGACTGCCCGCATGTGACGGAGTGGGCGGCCGAGGTGTAGAGGAGCCCCCTAACCCCCAATTCTGGGGGACCTGACCAACAGACCGAAAGCTATTCCAAAGACTTTGCGAGGGGCGGCCTTCGGGTTGTGTTACAACTCTGCGGGTGCCCCGTACATTACTGACCTGAGGCTCACTTCACGACCGTCACGCTGACCGTACAACGTCTATGCCGCCTCTCATTGAGGGGCCGGCGCCTTGGTTCAATTTGGCTTCCATCGACCAAACCGACGGTGATCGGCGTGAAGTCGCTCCGAACCATCGGACATAACCTCAAATACGCTTCGACTTTTCTTAACGTATAGACGGTTGCATTCGAGACAACGATGCTCGCATGACAGGTTGCCATCCTCGCGCTTAACGATGAAGTCGTAGTTGCATTTGCCGCAGGTGCACGCTGGCATAACAGGAATCCACCACTCGACGTAGCGATTGATGGCCATTATTCCGCCGAAGACAATACTGAGGCCCAGGGGCAACCCGACAATGTAGCCAATGGCACCTATTGCTTTGCCTAACCGGACTGCCAGAAACACGCCAAGCGCCACTGCGGACAGTAGCCAGATTAGCTCAAACAAGGTTTGACCCGAATTCAGTTTTCGCTTGCCGGCCCACATATTTAACGCCTCCATCTACTCCCGTACCGCCCACAGCAGGAACTCTTCATTCCCTTCGCCGCCCGTGATTGGGCTGACCATCGACCCGCCGACGACCAATCCATTTGCCTCCGCGCACGCCTTCACTCTTTTCAATGCGTCCTGACGTAATACCTCACTTCGCACGATTCCGCCTTTGCCCAACCCCGACGGCCCGACTTCGAACTGTGGCTTGACCAGCAGCACGAACTGGCCGCCTTCGACGGCGAGTTTCGACATGGCCGGGATCACCAGCGTCAGGGAGATAAACGACAGATCGGCGACGATGGTGTCGAAGGGGCGATCAAAATCTTCCGGCTTCATTTCACGCGCGTTGACGCCCTCCCGCAAAGTGACACGGGGGTCGCGGGCGAGGGTGGGGTGGAGTTGGCCATGGCCGACGTCGACGGCCACGACGTGACTTGCGCCGCGTTGGAGCAGGCAGTCGGTGAAGCCGCCGGTGGATGCGCCGACGTCGAGGCAGTGGTGGTTGGTGACGTCGAGGCCGAAGTGGTCGAGGGCGGCGGCGAGTTTGAGGCCGCCGCGGCCGACGTAGGGACAGAGCGCGCCGGTGACGTCTAGGGTGGCTTGGTCGCCGACATCCGTGCTGGCCTTGGTGACGACGGCGCCGTCGACCGTGACCAGGCGGGCGTCGATGAGGGACTGGGCCTCGGTGCGGCTGCGGACGAGGCCGCGGTCGACAAGGGCGCGGTCGAGTCTCATCGTGTCCCCGACGGGCTGGCGGGCAGTGCCGCGAGGTGGGAGGTGTCGTTCTGAGTCAGCACCGTAGCGGGGGCGTCGACGTCGTCGATACGCAGGTGCGTGATGGCGCAGTTGTCGGACCAGGGCGGGTATTCGGGGTTCGGGTCGACGTGGGTGAAGGCCTCGATGAGGTGGCCGAGCGGGTCGGCGTGGGTGACGATGAGGATTTTCTCCGCCGTCGCGCCGTAGCGCCTGAGCAGGTTGTCGCGGACGCGGACGGCACGCTGATAGGCGCTTTGCCGGGTCTCGAAGCCCTGCGGCCACCAGGGTAGGTCGCAGGAGAACTCGGCGCTGATGGTCACGAAGGGAAAGCGCTCGACAATCTCCGAAGGCGAGAGGCCCTTGAACGTCAGGAAGTCGGGATGCTTGTCCGAGAAGTACTCACAGACGGAAGGGAACGCGGTCGCCTTGATGTCCAGGCGCTCGCAGATGGGCTCGATGGTCT
>Ga0070658_10002622_pt1 | contig 14981 bp, 16 predicted proteins | sample KBSC13metaG_FD_64664 | JGI IMG/M metagenome (GOLD analysis project Ga0070658, IMG submission 64664) | Corn rhizosphere microbial communities from Kellogg Biological Station, Michigan, USA - KBS C1-3 metaG | ecosystem: Host-associated > Plants > Roots > Rhizosphere > Soil ...
GAGCGCGGGGATCGTTTCCACGCTCTGGAACGGCACGCCGAGAATGGCGGCGTAAATCCGAAGCTGCTCAGACGCCGCGATTCGCTGCGTATCAGCCGAAAGAATCCGAACCGGCCTGTTCTTCATCAGGCCTTCCTTCACCGCGAGCTTCACGAGCGTCGTGGTCTTGCCCGATCCCGGAGGCCCGACAAGCGCCGTGATGCGCCCCAGCCCGGGTTGCACCCGGAAGCGCCGCTCGATCTCATCGATCGTCCCGCGCAGTACAGCATCGCTGCTGAATCCCGCGCCAGGGTGTTCGCCAACGGTCACGGCTACCGCGTCGTCGATCTCCGCCGCAATCTCGCGTGTTACGCCCATCTCTATCAGGGCCTGCTCCACCAGCCGCGGCCGCGCCTGCGCTGGCGGGCTCCACACGGCGCCGCGGGTCGCCTTCTGCAACAGAGCCCAAATCTTATCCACGCTCTGCCGCAGTTGTTCAATGTCCTGAGTCATCGCCGCATAGGACTGCACAGGAGGCATCACAGGGGCCACCGCAACCGTCTCCGGCTGCGCAGCCCACACGGCCGATGATGTCGCTTTGGGCTTACCCGAATCATGGCCGAACACTACTTCGAGCGGCCCCAGATGGCGCGCCTCCGGAGGCGCCTCGCGGCTGTTGAGCAGCAGCGCGTCCGGCCCCAATTCCCGCCGCGCCAGCTCGATAGCAGCCGGAACCGACGTCGCGAAATACGACTTCACGTGAATCTGTGCCTGTGTTGTTGTGGCCATGGCTATTCAATCACTCCGAGAGAAATAATTTTGATGTCTGATGGAATTTCGTTATGCGAAATGAAGACCAGATTGCGGATGGAAGGCTCCGTAATCTGCTTCAGGAAGTAGCGCGCGCCCGTGCTCGTCACCACCACCGTGGCCGCTTCGGGATGTCCCGTGCGCTGCCCAATGCGCTGCAGAATGTCGCGAATCGCCTGCGGAGCCAGCGTAAGATGGCTGTTCTGGTCGCCGTGCTCCACCGCTCCTTCCACCAGCCCTTCGATCGCCGGACTCAGCAGGAACGCAGGCAGTTCGCCCGTCGGCTTGAGATACGGTTTCACCAGCAGCCGTCGCAGGCACTGCCGTATGTATTCGGTGATGAGAATCGGGTTGTGAATCGACACCGCAGCCTCGCCGAGCGCTTCCACAATAGTCAGAGAGTCGCGAATCGACACGCGCTCGCGAAGCAGATTCTGAAGAACTCGCTGTACGGCGGACAGTGGGAGCAATTTGGGGACCAGATCTTCCACCACCTTCGGCTGCTCCACGGCTATGCGGTCGAGGAATCGCTTCGCATCCTGCCGCGAGAACAGCTCGTGAGCGTAGGTGCGGATGAGTTCCGAAAGATGTGTGCCCATCACGCTGACCGGATCGATCACCGTGAAGCCCTTGCGGCGCGCTGCGTCCGCCTGATCGGCGGGAATCCACCAGCCCTGCATCCCGAACGCCGGCTCTTTCGTCGGCTTGCCGCCCTGCAGCGGCTCGGGTTTGCCTACCGGAATCGCCAGCTCACAACCCGGAGGTAATTCGTAGCGGCCAATCTCAGCGCCCTTCAGCAGGACCACGTATTCATGGGCCTTGAGCGCGATGTTGTCAACCACGCGCACGGGCCCCAGCAGAAATCCGATATCGCCCGCAAGCTGCCGCCGGATCCCGGCGATGCGCTTGAGCAGCGGCGATTCTTCGCGGCCGCCGACGTACTTCACGAGGCCCAGCCCCATCTCCACCGTCAGAGGCTCCACCTTCAGCAGCGATTCCAGATTCTCTTTCGCGGCGGCCGGCTTCGCCATCGCCTCCGCCTGCTCCACTGCGGCCCGCTTCTTCCGCATGTTCCACGACACGTAGCCGATGCCGCCGCCCATCGCCATAAAGGGAATCGTCGGCAGGCCGGGGAACATGCCCAGCACCACCAGCACGCCGGACGCAAGCATCAGCGGCTGCGGATCGCTGAACAACTGCTTCGCGAAATCCTGCCCCACGCGCTCATCCGAACTGGCGCGCGTCACAATCAGACCGCCGGAAATCGAAATCATCAGCGCCGGGATCACCGTCACCAGACCATCGCCGATCGTCAGCACCGTGTATGTCTGGAGCGCGTGGCCCAGATCCATGCCATGCTGCAGCACGCCGATCAAAAACCCTGCGAGGATGTTGATGCCCGTGATCAGGATGCTCGCCACCGCGTCACGCTGCGTGAATCGCGAGGCACCGTCCATCGCACCGTAGAACTCCGCTTCCTTGGCCAGATTCTTACGGCGTGACCGCGCTTCGTTTTCGTCAATCAGTCCCGTGCTGAGATCCGAATCGATCGACATCTGTTTGCCCGGCAGAGCGTCGAGAGTAAACCTCGCCGTGACTTCCGAAATGCGCACCGCGCCGTGGTTGATGACGACGTATTGGATCGCAATCAGCACAAGGAAAATCACTGTGCCGATGATGTAGTTCCCGCCGACAACGAAGTTCCCGAACGCCTGAATCACATCGCCCGCGGCGGACGTGCCCGTGTTGCCGTTCATCAGAATCAGGCGCGTCGAGGAAATATTGAGCGCCAGCCGGAACAGCGTCAGAAGCAGAAGCGCCGTCGGGAATACGTTGAATTCCACCGGCTTGCGGATGTGCATCGCGACCATCATCACGACGACGGACATCATGATGTCGGTCACGATCAGCACGTCCAGCAAAAAGCTGGGCATCGGCGTAATCAGCGCGATGACGATGGCGAGCACCGCCACCGGCGCCGCCAGTTCACGCAGCGTGGGGCCCGAGAAGAAGGGCAAGCCCCTCAGGGGCGCAACGGTCGCAACTGCTTTTGCTTCTGCCAAGGTTTAAATTCCTCTTCCGGCCTGTGCGGGCCGCCTGCCGTTCATCACGCGATAGATGTAAGCCAGCACTTCCGCGACCGCTCTGTAGAAATGCGCCGGAATTTCGTGGCCTACGTCGACCGACTTGTAGAGACCCTGCGCGAGCGGCGGGTTTTCGATGAGCGGGATATTGTGATCGAGCGCCTTCTGACGAATGCGAAGCGCGAGATAGTTCTTGCCCTTCGCCACCACCATGGGAGCGCCCTTCGCTTCCATGCCGTAGCGGAGCGCCACGGCGTAGTGCGTGGGGTTCACGATAACGGCGGTCGCCGTGGGGATTTCCTTCATCATCTGCTTGCGCGCCATATCGCGGCGCAGCCGGCGGATGCGGCCCTTGACCATCGGGTTGCCTTCGGATTCCTTGGCTTCGTCGCGAATTTCCTGCTTGCTCATCTTGAGCTGTTTCGCGTAGCGCGCCTTCTGGCGGATCAGATCCACGACGCCGAAAACCAGAAACAATCCAGCTGCCTTCCAGAGCAGGCTTTCAATGGAACCGGCCACCATCGCGACGCCGCCCGTCAGGCTGCCAAGCGGCAGCGCGAGATACGCCGTCAGATTGTTGGTCACTACAAAATAAACAGCCGCCCCGAATACGGGCAGCATGATGATCGCCTGCAGCAGCGCCGGCAGGTTCTGGCTCGGAAGCTGCTTCAGCTTGTCGATCGGATTCAGGCGCTTCAGATCCGGCGTAACTTTCTTCAGGCTCAGACCGAAGCCGGTCACCACAAGCTGGATCGCGATCGTGATCCCCACCATCGCGCCTCCCATGACGACCACCGGCGTCATCATTTCCTTCATCAGCGCCATCGAGAGCCACACCAGGTCCATCGCGCGCAGCCGCGGATCGAGCGCGGACTGGGTCACCTTCAGCATCCCCATCTGCATGTTGTGGACCCACGCCGCGCCCCACACATGCAGCAGGCTGACGAATGTCAGAAACTGCATGGAGTTCACAAAGGTCCGGGCCGAGGGGAAATCGCCTTCTTCGCGCGCCTTCTTCAGGCGCTGCGCTGTCGGTTTCTCGGTCTTTTGATCGCTGCCGGCCATATCTCTCTCAGCGAATAATCAAAGTCTTCATCGCCATGGAACCGGCCGCACTGGCGCCCCGCATCAGCGCCGGAAGCAGAACCGCGATCCACGCCAGCAGCGCCAGGCCGACCACCATCTTCACGGGGAACGCAATCGTCACCAGCTGCAATTGCGAGTTCACGCGCCCCAGCAGCGCCACCGAGATGTCCACCATCGCCATCACCGCCATCACAGGCAGTGCGAGCCGCAGCCCTGTCGAGAACATCGTGGAGCCCGCCAGAATAATCGCTTCCGTCGCGCTGCGCGTCAGCGTAAAAGTGCCAGGCGGGCAGGTTTCGAGACTCCGCGCGAAGATTCGCAGAACCTCGCGGTCGAGGCCCATCGTAAAGAACAAAAGGGCCGCCGCGGTCTGCGCGAACAGCACAAGCACCGTCGAATCGGCCTGCGTCGAGGGATCGATTGTCGAAGCGAACGAGTAACCCGCCTGCAGTCCGATCATTTGCGCGCCGATCATGAAAGCTTCCACCGCGAACCCAACCGCGATCCCGATTCCGACTCCGAGCGCCGCTTCCGAGAGCACCCACGCGGTCATCGTCGCCGCGCTGGTCGTAGCCGGCGGATGCGGCCACACCGGATACAGCGCGAGTGTCACTCCCAGCACCAGAAGAATGCGGGCAGGGTCCACTACGCTCTTGAGTCCGGGCACGGGCACAAACGCAAATACGCCGGCGAGTCGCACCAGCGTCAGGAAGAACCCGAGGACCATCGGCAGAGAAAACAGGCCCTCGAATAAGCGCTCAACGGCCGTAACGGTCAAGGTTTCCCAGCACTCCTGTCATATAGACCGTCATCTTCTGCAGCATCCACGGCATCGCGAGCACGAACGCGCCGAGGAAAGCCACAAGACGCGGAACCGCCGAAAACGCTGAGTCCTGAATCGAGGTCAGGATCTGCACAAAGCTCACCGCGATGCCGACAATAAAGCCGACGATCAGCAGCGGCGCGCTGATCATCAAGGTGGTCGTCAGCGCGTCCCGAACCATCTGTACTACCGATTCCGGCGTCATACGTAGAAACCTTTCACAAGCGAACCGATTACCAGGTTCCAGCCATCGGCCAGAACAAAGAGAAGTATCTTGAACGGCGCCGAAATCATTACCGGCGGCAATTGCACCATGCCGATCGAGAGCGTTACCGAGGCCACCACCAGATCGATGATGAGGAACGGCATGAACAGGACCGCGCCAATCTGGAAGCCCGCTTTTAATTCCGAAAGAATGTACGCGGGGATTAGAATTCTGAGCTCCAGATCCGATGTGTTGTGTGGTTGCGGAGAATGCGAAATCTCGAGAAACAGCTTGACGTCCTTCTGCCGCGCGAACTTCACCAGGAAGTCCTTGAGGGGCTGGCTGCCGGCGTCGAACGCCTGCTCGACGCTGATCTTGTTTTCCTGCAACGGCTCGAGCCCTTTGTGATACATCTCGGTGGCGACCGGCTGCATGATCAGCATGGTGAGAAACATCGAAATGCCGAGCAGAACCTGATTGGAAGGCGTGGTCTGTGTGCCGAGCGCCTGCCGCAGGAAGTGAAGCACGATCGAAATCCGCAGGAACGGCGTGATCGACATGACGATCGCCGGCAGCAGCGTCAGCAGTGTCAGCAAAATGACAATCTGCATCGGTACGCTGAGGCCGCCCTCCGCGGTGTTGCTGAGGTTCACGCCTAACAGGCTGTTGCTGGGCGCCGCGGTTTTCACCGCGCCGAACGCCGAAATCGAAAAAACGAACCCAATTGCGAAGAGACGGCCGAAAAGCTGCTTCATCCAGCGAGGCTCCCGTCTTCGCGCCCGGTATTCCACGCCGCGTTATCCAGCACCGAACATCCCCCAGGCGATACCGCGATCAGCATCACGCGCCCGGAAACCTTCACCAGATGCAGCGAATGTTGGGCGGTGAGCGGCAGGCGCTCAATCGCCTGCAGTTTGCGGCCCTCCGAAGGCCGGAGTCCCTTCACGCCAAAAGTCACCATGCCGCGATTGCGAAGAACGTAGAGGGCGATGCCGAACGCCGCCAGCACGCCCATCACAATCACGGCCTGTTGTATTTCTTCCACTCTTATTCCTCTCCCCGAAAGCGAAGCACCCGGACCACTGCTTTTCCACGCGAAGCTGTCAGTTCGCCGACGCCCAGGGGGGTTTTCCCCGCCACCACGTCGACGTTCTCGCCCGCCGGCCGGCCGGTCTCGATCACGCTTCCCACGCGCAGAGCCAGCAATTCCCGAACGCGGAGGCGTGGTCCTTCGACCAGCGCCTCCACTTCGAGCGGCACTTCCATGAACCGGGAAAAATCAGTCGCTTCCATGGGTAACTAATTTCGGGTAACTAGGTTCGGAATCAGTTAGCCGTGGATCAGGTTGACCGTTTCCTGCAGAATCTGGTCGGACGCCGTGATCACGCGCGAATTCGCCTGATAGCCACGTTCGAAGGTCAGCAGGTTGGTAAATTCCTGCGCGATATCGACCGTGGAAGATTCGAGGGAGCCCGCCACAATCTGTCCGCGCGAGCCACTGCTCGGAACGCCGATCGAAGCCGCGCCCGTCGCGGAGGTCGCCGCGAGATTGTTGTTGCCGACTGCTGAGAGGCTCGCCGGATTGCTGATCGAAGCCAGCGCAACCTGCCCAACCGTCAATTGCTTACCGTTCGAATACTTCGCCACCAGAAGTCCGCCGTTCTGCAGGCTCACATCGCTGATCTGACCGGCCGCGAGGCCGTCCTGCCACGTCGAAGCCACGCCGGAGTTTTCGGCCACCTGCGTCAGAAGCCCCTGATTGGTGGACGGGTCATACAGATTCCATCCGATGGACATGTCGCCGGCGCCGTCTGCGAGTCCGGCGATCGTAATCGTCTGGGGATCGGCCGTCGTGGCGGGCGACGTGAGCTGGCCGTTGGCGTCGAATGTCAGCGACCCCGATGCAACTACGTTGCTCGCGCTGCTCGAGGCGAGATCGCTCTGCGGAATGGTAACCGAGTAGTCCCACTTGTTAGCCGCCGTTTTGGTAAACGAAGCCGACAGCGTGTGGACGTTGCCCTGGCTGTCCACCACCTGAACCGGAGCGCTGAACGTCGCGCCGCTGGTACCCACCGTGGCCCGCGAGTCCAGATTGACGCCGAGCTTCATTCCCGTCGTAGGCGTAGCGGGAATCGTCGCTCCCAGCGGCACCGAAATCGCGCTGATCGGCGCGTTGGTATCCACATTGCCGTTCAGCGAGTTCCAGCCCTGCACCAGTTCGCCGGTAGCAGTCGTGAGCTGTCCGCTGGAGTTCACCTGAAATGCGCCGTCGCGCGTGTAGAGCTGCTGGTTGTTGTTGTCCTTTACCACGAAGAAGCCGTTGCCCTGAATCGCCGCGTCGGTCGGACTGCCGGTGTTCTGGAGCGAGCCCTGAGTGTATCTGGCATACGAGCTGACCTGACCGACCCCCATACCCATCTGGCTGCCGCTGCCGCCGAGCGTCTGAGACATCAGGTCGGAGAAAGCAAGCTCATTGGCCTTGTAGCCCGTGGTGTTGAGGTTGGCGAGATCGTTGCCCACCACGTTGATGGCTGTGGAGGATGCCGTGAGGCCGGAAAGTGCTGTGGAAAATGCGAGGTTCATGAAAGTCTCCTTGAGATGCCTTTAGTTGTTCGATGTCTTGTTTGTTGTCTGGTCCGCGGTGGAATCGGTCGTCGTTGTCTGATTGGCCTTCGCGATCGCGTCGGTGTCGCCCTTGATGCCGATCACCTGCTCGAGTTCACTGAACTGAGCAAGCTGCGTCACGAACGTGGTGCTGTCCGTCGGATTGAGGGGATCCTGATTCTTGAGCTGTGACACGAGCAGCGTCAGAAAAGTGCTTTCACTCGGAATGCTGCCGCCGAGTCCGGTCTGGTTGCTTTGGGTCTGTGTATTGGTGTTGTTGCCCGTGTACGAGCTGCCGAGCGGATTAACGGATGAGGCCATGGAAGAGTCCTGTTTCTGGCGAGCTGGAAATGTTGGAGTCGAGTTCCTCGATCCAGCGCGGCCGGTTGTTTTGGTTGTCGTCACGCCGGCCGCCCTGCTGCTGCGACCAGCCCGAGTGCGATTGCGAATCGCCCTGCGATTGCTGCTGCTGTGAATGCTGCTGCTGTGAATTACCGGAATCCGCGGTGTTCTCCGCGGCCGTAGTCGTCTGACCGGGATGCCACGTCTCCGCGTGATAGCCGGTCGCGTTAAGGTGGTCGCTCAGTTCGGAGAGGCCGTGGCGAAGGCCCTGCGTCGTTTCGCCGCTGGCCGATTTCACGGCGATCTGAACATCGCCGGCGCGATGCAGAATGCGGACATCGACGTTTTCGCCCTGTTCCGATTGAATCCGGACTGAAATATCTTTCATCGGCGTAGCCGGCATTTCGGGGCGCGTCGGCGTAATGTCTTCGGCGGCGGCGGAAGCAGCGCTCGCGGGCCGAGGCGAGGCGGTGACGCCGGGCTTCGCGGCCGAGACGAGTTCTCCGGAAACAGCGCTGTGCGCTTCGAATGTTGACGAGGCGTGTGCTGGCCGCACGGCAGGCTTCGCGGCGGTCTCCCCCGCCTTCATCGAAAACTGCGGATCGGCGTCCTTGTGGCTGCTGTGCTGCTGCTGGGAATGTGACTCGGACTGGGCTGACTCAGAATGGGCGGGCTCGGAATGAACCGGCTCCGCGCGAATCGGTTCGGGATTCCGCGTAACAGGCTGCGGTTTGGCGAGTTGCACTTTCGCGGCGAAAGCGAGCTGATCGGCCGTTGCAACCAGTGGCTTGGTCGTCGCGGCAGGCAGCGTGGCCGCCTTCGGGTCGGCATCGTTATTAAAAGGATCGGCGGCCGCGGGTGTTTCGGTGCGGATCGGGGTGCGAGTCGCAACAACCGCCGCGGCAGGAATCCGGTTGCCCAGCGGGATCAGAGGACGATTGAAGCGCTGCGCGACCGGCAGAACCATGTGGACAGGTAAAGCTGCGGGCGCTGGAACAGAAGCCGCCGGTTGCGGCTGCGCGGTGACCGCCGGTTGCGGCTGCGCATCTGGAGTCTCCCCGGACTTCGCATCCGCTTTCTCAGCGTGGGCGTGATGTTCGTGCTCGACACGCGTCTCGGGTGTGGAGCTTTTCTGAGGAAGCCCCGAAGCAAGGATCGGGGCTTCCTCAATCGCCGGGGCCGCATCCTGCAGCGCCGGAGCGATCTTTTCCTGCGGCTTCACTTCAGCGGCAGGGACATTCGAAACAGGCTGCGAAGTCGCCGCGGTCACAGGCGCGCCTTCAGTTTGCGACTGTGCTACGCGGACCTCGGGCGCAGCGACGGTGGGCGGGGCCATCAAAATTGTCGAACCCACAGCTGCCTGCGGGGCGGGGTCCGGAACGATCGGAGAACACACAACACCACGAATATTCAGTTCCGCGGTCGAATGAAACGCAATCGGCGCGGCGGGCGGGATCGAAGCAAAGACCAGCAGAGGCTTGAGCTGCACTGGAATCTGCGATCCGGCGGCATTCGGCGCCGCCGTCGCCGCCGCATCATCACTATTAAGAGGCAGGCTGACAGGAGCTGATGCGTCGGGTGGAGCCAGAGCCGCCACGAGCTGCAACTGCTCCGCAAAGCCCGTAGCTCCGGCGCCAGAAGAGGCAAGCGCCGGAACTTGTCCGGGTAGAACATTGCTGTCGAGAGAAATCGGAGAGAGCAGCACCGGCCCTGCAAAATGCAGGCGTCAAGCCAAAGACGTTTCTGTTATTTATCACGGAGATAGGCGCGCGAATTCGCTGTTAGCGTTTTGACACTACGGCGCGCCGTCAAAGCGTTGACAATGCCTGGCTTCCCTCTTTGTCACCCTCTTCGGAAGCAGGATCAACAGTTTCGAAGATTTTTTTCAAATTATTTTTTTGGCCACTCACCTGCACTCTTCCGGCCCGATATGGATAACCTGGGAATCGCGGCCGCGAGCGGTCTGCAGTCACGCATGACCTCGCTCGACATGCTGGCGAACAATCTCGCGAACTCCAACACTGTCGGCTTCAAGAGCGATCGCGAGTTCTACGGCACCTTCGCTTCCGACGATGCGCAGAACGGCGTGGACGGCGGCTCCGGCGCTTCGCTTCCGGTGATTCAAAAGCAATGGACCGATTTTTCGCCCGGCACCATTGAAACCACTGGCAGCCCGCTCGATGTTGCGATCGCCGGAAAAGGCTTCTTCGTCGTCAGTGGCCCCAAAGGTCCGCTCTACACGCGCGCTGGGCACTTCAAGGTGATGCCGAACGGCGAGCTCGCCAACGATAACGGCTATGCCGTACGCTCGCCGAGCGGCGGCAACATCACGATCCCCGCGGGCAAGACCATCAACATCACGAAAGAAGGCCAGGTGCAGGCCGATGGCGCTGCTATCGGGCAGATCGACGTAGTCGACTTCAAGAGCACCGAGCCGCTCCAGAAAGCCGGCCAGTCCTGCTTTGAGAACAGCGATCCGAAAAACCAGACCACACAGGTAACGAACCCCGATCTCCAGCAGGGGAAACTCGAAGGCTCCAACGTCCCGGTGGCCTATGCGGCCATGCGGCTTGTGAGCATCATGCGGCAATTCGAAATGCTCCAGAAAGCCGTCGGCGTCTCGAGCGAAATGGATACGAAATCGATCACGGACGTCGCCCGCGTCGGCAACTAAGAGATCCAAAGGAAAGAAAAACTATGATTCGAGCACTCTACAGCGCAGCGAGCGGCATGACGGCCCAGCAGCTCAACGTCGATAACATCGCCAACAACCTCGCCAACGCCAACACCGCGGGATACAAGGAGCGTCGTGCGCAGTTTCAGGATCTGCTCTACCAGAACATCGTGCAGCCTGGCGCGGCCGCCAGCCAGCAGACCACCGTCCCTTCCGGCCTCCAGCTCGGCATGGGTACCCGCTCCTCCTCGAATGAAATCATCTTCACGCAGGGCAACTTCTCGCAGACGGATAACCCGCTCGACATCGTGATTCAGGGCAACGGTTTCTTCCAGGTGCGCCGCGCGCAGGGCGATCTCGCTTACACGCGTGACGGCTCGTTCCAGGTCGATAAAGACGGCAACCTCGTGACCTCGGACGGCAATGTCATCGAGCCGCAGATCACCATCCCGTCGAACGCACAATCGGTCACGGTCGCGCCCGATGGCACCGTGAGTTACATGCAACCGGGACAAAGCGTGGCCACCAAGGCCGGCCAGATCCAGATCGCGAATTTCCAGAACCCGGCCGGACTGAACAGCCTGGGCCACAACCTGTACCAGCCGACGGACGCCACCGGCGCCGCGACTCTCGGTACGCCCGGCGGTCAGGAAGGTCTCGGTACGCTGCTCCAGGGCTACACCGAGCAGTCGAACGTCAGCATCGTGCAGGAATTCATCAACCTGATCATTGCGCAGCGCGCCTATGAAGCGAACTCCAAAGTCGTGAAGGCCGCCGACGACATGTACCAGCAGGTCAACAACCTCAAACAGTAATGAGCGCTCTTCGAATCCTCGTTTGCCTCGCGATCCCCTGCGGCCTGACGGCCCAGGCCGAATGCGTCACGGTTTCGGGCGGCCAGATTCTCGGAAAGGATCTCGCCCGCGCCGTCCCCGCCCTCTCCCGCATTCCGCAGTCGACGCCGCTCGCACCTGCGCCGATCGCCGGCAGTTCGCGCGTATTCTCCGCTTCCGAGCTCCAGTCGATCGCGTCGCGATTCGCTCTGCCGCTCGCCGAGGCTTCGGATGTCTGCTTCCGCTTCGCGACGGAGCCGCTCGACTTGGTCCGCATGGAAGCCTCAATGAAAAAAGCTCTCGGGATCGGCGACGCCCATATCGAAGTTCTCGAAACCACCTCAGGCGACGTTCCGAAAGGCCTGATCGAGTTCACGCGCGAAGGTCTCGGCGTCCCCGCCACTCCCGATCAGCCGACCGGCGAAATGTGGCGCGGCAACATTATTTATGCGGGCGCGCAGCGCTTCCCCATCTGGGCGAAGGTGCGCGTCACCGTTCCCTCGGCCCGTCTGGTCGCTCTGGAAGCGCTGCGTCCCGGCTCCGTGATCCATCCGGAACAGGTGCACCTTGAAATCGTCAATCGCTTCCCGCAATCGGGGCTCGGCGATCTGACGCCGGAATCGGTGGCCGGTATGGCGCCTGTCCGGTCGATTGCCCCTGGCGCGGAAATCCGGCGCGAAAATCTGGTCCGCCCCAATGACGTGAATCGCGGCGACACCGTGGAGGTCGACGTGCGTTTCGGCGCCGCGCATCTCTCGTTCTCCGGACACGCGGAATCCGGCGGCCACGCGGGAGACACCGTCTCCGTCCGCAATCCCGAAAGCAACAAGATGTTCCAGGCGGTGATCGCCGGCCCCGGCCGCGTGATGGTTGGAAGCGCGCCAGTCCAAATGGCGCGAAGGGAAGGATTCTAAGTTGAGAAATCAGGCGCTCCTCCGTATCGCGATCTGCATTCTGCTCATTCCCTACGCAGACGCGGCGCTGAAGAAAAAATCGAAGGCTCCCGAGCCCACCGCGCTCGACAAATACATCCAGGAAGCGACCAGCAACCAGTCCACCGCTCAGGTGCAGCCAACGCCCGGCTCCCTCTGGACGCCCGCTTCGCGCCTCACCAATCTCGGCAGCGACACACGCGGCGTTCAGGTGAACGACCTCGTTACGATTCTGGTGCAGGAACAGGCGTCCGCGGTAGTCAACGGCGCCACCCAGACGGCGCGTAAATCTTCCGCGGCCGCATCCGTCAACGCACTGGGCGGGATTAAGCCCCCCACGAGCGCGCTGGCGAATCTGGCGAATATGAGTGGCGCTACCTCACTCGATGGAAGCGGAAGCGTCTCCCGCACCAGCGCGTTGAGCACCACGCTGAGTGCCCGCGTCACGCACGTGCTGCCGAACGGGTATCTCGTACTCGAGGGCTCAAAGAGCGTTGAGGTGAATTCCGAACGCCAGCAGGTCACGGTTCGCGGCATCATCCGTCCTATGGATCTGAGCCCGGGTAACGTGGTGACCTCCGATCAACTGGCGCAGCTCGAAATTAAAGTCGACGGCAAAGGCGTTGTCAACGATGCGACGCACCGCCCCAACATTCTTTACCGGATTCTCCTCGGTGTTCTTCCCTTCTAATCAGTCATGAACCGCATTCTTCCCGCCTCCATTCTGCTGACACTCAGCGCACTCGATGTTTCGGGCGCCGCTCAGGTGCGCCTGAAAGAGCTTGTTTCGATCGAAGGAGTTCGGGAAAACCAGCTCATCGGCTACGGCGTTGTGGCCGGGCTTGCGGGCACGGGCGATCGCGTCCAGACCATCTTCTCCGCCCAGAGTTTGACGAATATGCTGGCGCGCATGGGGCTGACCGTCAATCCCGCCGCCATTCAGGTGAAGAATGTGGCCGCGGTGATGGTCACCGCCAAGCTGCCGGCGTTCGCACAGCCCGGTTCGCACATCGACGTCACCGTCTCGGCAATTGGCGATGCGCCCAGCCTCCAGGGCGGCGTACTCCTGATGACGGAACTGAAAGGCCCCGATAGCCAGGTTTACGCGGTGGCGCAGGGCCCGATGGTTATCGGCGGATTCGTCGCGGGTGGCCAGGGCAATTCGAAATCTGTCAATCATCCCACCGTAGGCCGCATGCCCAACGGCGCCATCGTGGAGCGCGCGGTGCCGCAGGTTGCGCTGGGAAAGCAGATCCGTCTTCAGTTGCAGGATGCGGACTTCGCGACGGCCGCGCGCATCGCGAGCGCCGTCAACAAGCGCTTCGAAAATTCGGCGCACGCGGACAACTCCGCCATGGTGACCGTGAATTTACCCGAAAAGTGGCAGCCACAGCCGACCGAATTCATCGCCGAAGTGGAAAGCCTGACGATCGAGCCGGACACGAAGGGCCGCATCGTGGTCAACGAGCGCACCGGCACCATCATCATGGGCAAGCAGGTTCACATCGCGCCCGTTGCCATCATTCAGGGCAGCCTGACGGTGGAGATCCAGACGCAGCAGCAGGTTTCGCAGCCGAACGCGCTGAGCCAGGGCCAGACCAAGCAAACAGAGCAGGTCGACGTCGGCGTTTCGCAGGATTCCCCCAAGGACCTGATGCTCAAGGACGGCGCCACCGTCGAGGAACTCGTTCAGGCCCTCAATTCCATCGGCTCCACTCCGCGCGACATCATATCGATTCTTCAAAATCTCAAGACGGACGGCGCGTTGCAGGCCGAGCTGGACGTCATCTAAGGGAGGTCCGTATGCATCTCGCCAAGCTGACAACCGTTGCGCAGCCTGACAGCAACATCACCGTCAAGCCGAAGGATGATCCGAAGAAGGTAAAGGACGCCGCGCAGCAGTTCGAGGCGCTGCTCATCGGTCAAATGATGAAGTCGATGGGCGAAGCCGAAGGCGGCTGGCTGGGAACGGGCGGCGACGAATCCGGTTCATCGGCGATGGAATACGCGCAGGAAACCTTCGCGCAGTCTCTCTCCAGCAAAGGCGGACTCGGTCTCGCCTCCATGGTTGTCAAAGGACTAGAGCAGCAGAAGTGAACACGCCGTTTGTGGGGCGGGGCTTCGGCCCTGCCGCCGGGCTTCTGCCCGGCGCGCGTTGCCTGAAATCTTCGCGTAGCTCCGGGCCGGCCGGAAGGCCGGAGGCAGCGCCGAAGCCCCGCCCTGCCTCAGGCGCTCCAGCTTTGAGAGCTGTAACCCGCCGTCGATTCCACAACAGGCGGCGCTCCCCAGCCTTGCAGGGTGTTGTTCGACCACGATTCGCCGGCTCCGGCGAAGTGGTTCGTGGAAATCTGCGGCGTCGCCGGAGCGCTTCCCGCAATTTCCTTCCATCCATCGCCCAGAGTCTTGAGCAGCGCTTCCACTTCAGCGAGCGGCTCATCCTTCTGCATGATGTTGGCGTGCGTCAGCCGGTCCCGCATGTAGGGGTAGAGCCGGCCCAGATTGGCAGCGATCTCTCCACCCTGTTCGCGGTTAAGCGAGCCTTCCAGTTCACCGACAATGGCGATGGCTTTGGTCACCGCCCGCGCACGGCCCGGAACGTCGCCGGCCGC
>Ga0070658_10002623_pt1 | contig 14975 bp, 12 predicted proteins | sample KBSC13metaG_FD_64664 | JGI IMG/M metagenome (GOLD analysis project Ga0070658, IMG submission 64664) | Corn rhizosphere microbial communities from Kellogg Biological Station, Michigan, USA - KBS C1-3 metaG | ecosystem: Host-associated > Plants > Roots > Rhizosphere > Soil ...
GAGGAAAGCCGCCACATGAGCAACGACACGGGGTCGCCGGGCGTCAAGCGACGCGACTTCCTCAAGGTCCTCGGCGCTGCCGGCGCGACGGTCGGTACCGTCGGCTGCAGTTCCGAGAAGGTAGGCAAGCTGATTCCGTATCTCGTCAGCCCTGACGAGACGGTGTCCGGCGTCTCCACCTACTACGCCACCACCTGCCGCGAATGCTCCGCCGGCTGCGGCATCATCGCCGAGACGCGCGACGGACGCACCACCAAGCTCGAAGGGAATCCGGAGCATCCGCTCAACCGCGGCGCACTCTGCTCGCGCGGCCAGTCAGCGGTGCAGGGGTTGTACAACCCCGATCGCTTCCGCGGCCCGATGGTGAAGGAGAACGGCGCGTGGAAGGCCATCGAGTGGGACGCCGCGCTCACGCTCCTGAATCAGAAGCTCGCCGCTGCGCGCGGCACCGCGACGAACGCGGTGTTCCTCAATCAGCACGAATCGGGCAGCTTCCCGGCATTCCTCGATGCGTGGCTCGCCGGTTACGGCATGCGCCCGCACCTCAGCGTCGACTTCGAATCCGACAGTGCGGCCATCGAGGCCAATCGCCGCAGCTACGGCGTCGCCTGGCCGCGGCTCTCGTTCGGGGATGCGAAGCTCATCGTCTCGTTCGGCGCTGACTTCCTCGAGACGTGGGGCGCGTCGGTGCCCCAGCAGCTCGACTTTGCCGACGCGCGCGCGAAGCTCGACGGCGCGCCGCGCTTCGTGTACGTCGGTCCGCGCCGGTCGCTCACGGGCCTGAGCGCCGACCAGTGGATCGCCTGCAAGCCGGGAAGCGAGCTCGCGATCGCCAACGCGCTCACCGGCAAGACCTCCATCGCCGATGCGGCGCAGCAGAGCGGCGTCTCCGCGGCCACGCTGCAGCGACTCCAGCAGGAGATTGCGTCGGCGAAGCCCGTGATGGCGCTTGCCGGAACTCGTGGCGCCAACGCGCTCGACGTCGCGCTCGCCGTTGCTGCGCTGAATCAGGCGAACGGCGCGGTCGGCTCGACCATCCGTCCCGCCGAGGCGATGACTGGCTTCGAGGGCATCTCGCGATTCGGTGAGGTCGCTGCCGCCGTGGAACGCATGCGCTCCGGCGCGGTGCCGATCGCCTTCGTCCGCGGCGTCAATCCGGCCTACAGTCTGCCGGCGAGCGCACGCTTCGCCGACGCCTTCGGCAAGGTGCCGTTCAAGGTCAGCTTCTCGATGTACCCGGACGAAACGACGGAGCTGTGCGATCTCGTCCTTCCCGACCTGCACTCGCTCGAGTCGTGGGGTGACGCCGAAGCAGCTCGCGGTCTCGTCTCGCTCCAGCAACCGGCGATGGATCCCGTTTTCGCCGGCACGCGCGCCACGGCCGACGTCCTGATCCAGGTTGCACTGAAGGAGCCGGCCAACGCCGCGCGCTATCCGCAGAAGGACTACCGCAGCTGGCTCATCCAGCGCTTCCCGGGCGGCATGGGTGCGTTCACTTCGACGCTGGTGAAGGGCGTCGGGGCAGGAACGGTCGCAACGCGCACCGCTCCGGCCGCCGCGACGACCACACTCGCCGCTTCGACGCCGATCGACAGCACGAAGGGCGACTTCTATCTCGTTGTCTATCCGTCGCCGGTCCTCGGTGACGGCCGCGGTGCCAACAAGCCGTGGCTGCAGGAGCTTCCCGACCCGGTCAGCAAGGTGCTGTGGAGCTCGTGGGTGGAGATCCACCCCGAGACGGCGTATCGCCTCGGGATCGACCGCGGCGACATCATCGAGGTCAGCACGGCAGCGGGGAAGGTGCGCGCACCGGCCTACCTCTATCTCGGCATTCGTCCCGACACCGTCGCCGTCGCGCTCGGCCAGGGGCATTCGTCGGTGGCCAAGCTCGATCAGTTCGAGCCCAAGCACACCGATCCCAACGTCGTGCAGTGGGGCTACGGGCGATACGCGCGCAACATCGGCGCACGCGCGCAGGACCTGCTCGGCATTGCCGGGGACGCGGCGGGCGGGCTCGCGCTCGTCAGCACGCGTGCCTCCATCTCGAAGACCGGCGACAGGGAAGATCTCATCTCCACCGAAGGCTCGGCACGTCAGCACGGCCGCGGCATCGCCCAGGCGATTCCGCTCTCCGAGCTCGGCCGCTCGCCACGCGGTGATGAAAACGGCGTCGCGGCGATCGCCGCCGAAGGCGATGCCAAGGCGCCGAAGGAAGGTGAGGAGCACATCCCTGGCGAGCCGCCCACGGCCTTCCTTCCCGGCCTTCGTTCGCCGGTCGCGGCGGACGCGCAGGGCGAGCTTGGCTCACCGACGAGCGCCGACCGCGGCAAGAACAAGGGGATGTATGCGCCCGACCACTGGTCGGGGATGGCCGAGCGTCGCTGGGCGATGACGATCGACCTTGCGCGCTGCACCGGTTGCTCCGCGTGCGTGACGGCGTGCTATGCGGAGAACAACATTCCGACGGTAGGTGCGCCGTGGCAGAACGCCACGATCTGGGCCGACGCCAAAGCCGGCTTCAACATTGTGCGCGGCCGCGAGATGAACTGGATTCGTCTCGAGCGTTACTTCGAAGGCGCGGATGACGCGAAGTTCACGGAGGACTTCGAGGCGCGCTTCGTCCCGATGCTGTGCCAACACTGCGGCAACGCGCCGTGCGAGCCGGTGTGCCCGGTGTACGCCACGTATCACGCGCCGGACGGGCTGAACGTGCAGGTCTACAACCGCTGCGTCGGCACCCGCTACTGCAGCAACAACTGCCCGTACAAGGTTCGCTACTTCAACTGGTTCGGCTACGGCGAGCCGGATCGCAAGCAGTACGCGTTCCCGTCGCCCCTGGATTGGCAGCTCAATCCGGACGTCACCGTGCGCCAGAAGGGCGTGATGGAGAAGTGCTCCTTCTGCGTCCAGCGCATCCGTGAGGCCGAAACGCGAGCCAAGACCGAAGGCCGCGCGCTCGCGGCCGACGAGTTCACCACAGCCTGTGCACAGGCCTGTCCGTCGCGCGCGATCACCTTCGGTGACGCGGCCGACGGGAACTGGACGGTTGCCAAGCAGGTCGGCGATCGCCGCGGATATCACGTGTTCGACGAGCTCAACACCTTCACCGCCGTGGTCTACTTGAAGAAGGTCAACCATTCGGAGCCGGCCGCGCCGGCCAAGGCGTAGGGGGCGCGACCATGGCTACTCTGGTTCAACCGCGTCCCGGTGATGACGTGCCTCGCCCGAACATTCCTTCGGCGAACAACCGGCTGCCCGCCATTGCCGATTACGAGCAGGTCGATCGCGACATCATCGCCACGCTCGGGCCGACGCTCGGCTGGTTCGCGGCGCTCGGCCTCGCGATCCTCTGCCTGCTGATCGGCGCGTCCGCCTGGACCTACCAGATCTACGAGGGACTCGGCGCCGCCGGCTATCACCCACCGGTGATGTGGGGCGTCTACATCGTCACGTTCGTGTTCTGGGTCGGTATCGGTCACGCCGGAACGCTGATCTCGGCCATTCTCTATCTGTTCCGCGCCGGCTTCCGCACCACCATCTATCGCGTGTCGGAAGCGATGACGGTGTTCGCCGTCATGACGGCAGGCCTGTTCCCGATCCTGCACCTCGGGCGGCCGTGGAAGTTCTTCTATCTGATCCCGTATCCGAACTGGCGGCTCATCTGGCCGAATCCCAAGAGCCCGCTGGTATGGGACGTGTTCGCCATCCTCACGTACCTCACCGTCTCGGCCACGTTCTTCTACGTCGGCCTGATTCCCGACATCGCGGTGCTCCGCGACCACGAGACGAACCCCGTTCGCAAGCGGATCTACGCCATGCTCTCGCTGGGCTGGCGCAACTCCGAGCACGAGTGGCGGCACTTCACCCGCGCCTACCTGTTCCTCGCCGCCTTCGCCACGCCGCTCGTGCTGTCGGTGCACTCGGTCGTGTCGTTCGACTTCGCGATGGCGCTGACGCCGGGCTGGCACGCCACGGTCTTCCCGCCGTACTTCGTGGCCGGCGCCATCTTCTCCGGCATCGGGATGGTGTTCACCATCTGCATCCCGCTCCGGAAGGTGTTCCACCTCGAGCACATCATCACCATCAACGACCTCGACGCGGCGGCCAAGCTCTGCCTCTTCACGTCGATGGTGGTCGGGCTGGCGTACCTCTCCGAGTTCCAGGTCGCCTGGATGTCGGGCAATCAGTTCGAGCAGGAGTACTTCTGGAACCGCGTGTTCGGGCAGTGGGCGTGGGCCGCCTGGATCATGCTGATCTGCAACTGCGTGCTGCCGCTGTCGCTCTTCTCGCAGAAGCTGCGGCGCAACACGACGTGGTTGTTCATGATCTCGATCACGATCAACATCGGCATGTGGTTCGAGCGGTTCGTCATCGTCGTGCCGTCGCTGTCGCACGAGTTCGAGCCGTGGCAGTGGGGCGGCTACCACCCGACGTGGGTGGACTACTCCATCCTCCTCGGCTCCTTCGGCTGGTTCTTCATGTGGTTCCTGCTGTTCATCAAGCAGCTGCCGGTGATGGCGATCGCCGAAGTGAAGGAGATCGTGCCGCCGCGACTGCGGCGGCCGGCCGATCACTCGCACGACATCGACATCGGCTATCCCGATTCCGCGATTACCCTGGAGGACCGTCTCTGATGCAGGGTGTCCTCGGCGCCTTCCGCGAGATCGACGCGACGTGCGATGCGATCACGGAGCTGCGCAAGAAGAATTTCAGCGAGATCACGGTGTTCACGCCCACGCCGCGACACGAGTTCGAGCACGCGCTCGAGCCGCCGCACAGCAAGGTGCGCGTGTTTACCCTGATCGGTGGTCTCGCCGGTCTCACCTTCGGCTACTGGATTCCGATCTGGATCTCCGACTACTGGCCCATCGTCGTCGGCGGAAAGCCGGTGGCGAGCTGGGTGCCGTACACCATCATCGGCTTCGAGCTGATGGTGCTCATCGGCTCGCTCTCCACGGTGTTCGGCATGTTCGCGCTGGCGCGCATCCCGCGCCTCACGATGACTGTCGGCTATGATCCGCGATTCAGCCACGGCGACTACGGCATCTGGGTGGTTGCAGCGCCGGATCGCGCCAGTGAGGCCGCTGACCTGCTGCGCCAGCACGGCGCCGTCGAGGTTCGCAATGAGCGCTAAATCGACGCGCATGCTGCGGCGGTACGGCGCGCTCTCCTTCGTGCTCGGGCTCGGCGCGTGCTCCTGGTTCACCGACTTCAAGGAGCAGCCGAAGTTCGATCCGTGGGAATCGGTCAGCGACACCATTCCGATGCGCGGCAACCCGCAGAACTCGGTATCGGTGTATGGGTCCGCTGCGCCCGGCTACGCGATTTCGCGCGAGCGACTGCCAGGCACCATCGATTCGATGAAGACGATCCCGAATCCCGTGCCCGCCGACGCGCGGTCGCTGGACAACGGGCACAAGTACTACTCCATCAACTGCGCCGTCTGTCACGGCGATCGCGGCCTCGGTGACGGTCCCGCCACCAAGTACGGAATGCCGGGAATGAACATCGCCGGTCCCGGTTCGGCCGCTCTCGGCTACACCGATGGCTACATCTGGGGCATGATGCGCAATGGCCGCGGGCTGATGCCGACGTACAACCGCATCGAGGAGATGGATCGCTGGGACGTGGTGAACTACATCCGCGGGCTGCAGGGGCGGTATCAGGTTGCGGTCGGTCCGGTTGGGCTTCCAGGCGAGACCGGTGACAAGGTGCCGGGCCCCTCGCAGATGGGACCGACGCGCCCGTCTCCCTACTATCACCAGGCTGGCTCACAGGCCGGCGCTGGCATTCCCGCGGCGCCCGGTGGCCCATCGTCGCCGCCGGCATTGTCGGATTCCACGTCGACCACGCCAGTGGGCGGCGCTCAGCACATTCCAGTTTCCACGACGCCGAAGACGGGAGGCGAGCGGTGAGCGCCCATGTTTCTCACGCGCCGACGCGCGACGAGGTCATTGCCACATACAGCAAGCCGATGCCGAAGACGATCGGCACGGCCGCGGCGGTGCTCGGCGTCATCGGCCTCATCGTCTTCGTGATCGGCCTGTTCGTCGCACCTGATCGCGTCTGGCGCGCGTATCACGTCAACTGGCTGTTCTTCGCATCGCTGTCATCCGCCGGTGTGGTCTTCGTTGCGGTGCAGCGGATCACCACGGCGCGCTGGTCGCGCGAGATCATTCGCTTCATGGAAGGGTACGTCGCCTTCCTGCCGGTAGCGTTCATTCTCCTGCTGCTCACGGTGTTCGCGGGGAAGGGCCACATCTTCCCGTGGACGCACGAGCGCCCGCCGGTGACGGAGAAGGTGCTCTACTACAACGGCGCCTTCCTTACGACCCGCGTGTTGATCGCCTTCGGGCTGCTCACGCTCCTGTCGCTCTGGTACATCTACACCTCGGTGCGGCTCGACGTCGGGCTCGTGCCCGAGGCCGGCGCCAACTGGGCGCGCGGGCTGCGCGATCGCATGCGCAACGGTTTCCGCGACGAGCGCCGCGAGATCCACAGCACGCATTCGCTGCAGGGCAAGCTCGCCGTCTTTCTCGTCATCCTGTACGGCTACGGCTGGTCGATCCTCTCGTTCGACCTGTCGATGGGGATGTCGCTGCACTTCCAGAGCACGCTCTACGGGTGGTGGTTCTTCATGGGCGGCTGGCTGACGTCGCTCACGCTGCTCACCCTGCTCACCCTCGCCTGGCGCCGGTTCCTCGGCGCGGAAGGGATCATCACCGACATCCACTTCCACGACCTCGGCAAGCTCTGCTTCGCGTTCACCGCGTTCTGGGGCTACCTCACCTTTGGCCAGTACCTCGTCATCTGGTACGGCAACATGCCGGAGGAGACGCATTGGGCGCGGATTCGCCTCATCGCTCCCTGGGCGGCGACGACGGTGATCGCCGTGCTCGCGGTGTTCTTCGCGCCCTTCTTCGGCCTCCTCTCCAAGGCCGCCAAGCTGTTCAAGCCGACGCTGGTGCTGTTCACGCTGATCAGCTTCGTCGGCATGTGGCTGGTGCGCTATCTCGAGGTCTACCCGTCACTGTACGGCGAAGGCAGCGGCCTGCCGCTGGGCCTGTGGGAGATCGGCGTGACGCTCGGGTACATCGGCCTCTGGGGCGCGTGCTATCTCGCGTTCATGAACGCCTTCCCGCGTGCGCGCGTGACGTTCATGACGTCGCCCTATCGCGACGAAGTGCAGGTCCCGGTGAATCCGGAGACGATGGAGCCGCTGCCGGCGCACGAGTAGGAAGTCGCACCGGCCGCTGGATGCGGTCGACCGCTGACACTTCAACGGCACACCGACCGCGCGGTCGGTGTGCCGTTCCTCTTGCGAGCAAGGGCTTGCCGTGCGTCGTCAGCCGAGCATGCGCTTCAGCGTTTCGTATGGTACCGCACCGGTCTGCCTCGTTGCCTCGCTTCCGCTGCGAAACACGATCGACGTCGGAATGCCGCGGATCTGGAACCGCTGCGACGTGCGCGGCGACGCGTCCGTGTCCAGCTTCGCGATGAGCGCAGACCCCACGGTTTCGTGGGCGAGTCGCTCGACCGACGGCGCCATCATTTTGCACGGGCCACACCAGTCGGCGTAGAAGTCCACCAGTACCGGAACGTCCGTCCCGCCGATCACGCGATCGAACGTCGAGTCCGTGAGGTGCATGGGCTGGTCGAGCGCCAGCGACGTTCCGCAGGCGCCGCACTTCGGGCCGTTCGCGGCGCGGCTCGCGTCGATGCGATTCAGGCGCCCGCAGGAGGGGCAGGGAATGGTCAACTTCTTCGTGTCAGTCGCCTGGGTCGTTGCCATGTCGCTTCTCCCTCGGCCGATGTGCGGTTACCTTATGCGGTCTGCAATATTCGGGGCGTTAGCTCAGCTGGGAGAGCGCCTGCTTTGCAAGCAGGAGGTCATCGGTTCGATCCCGATACGCTCCATGACCAGAGGTTAGGGAAGGCCGGCGGCGCTCGGTGAGCGCCGCCGGCCTCCGAACGTTTAAAGGCTGCGCTCGCCAGAATCCTCGGTCATCTTGTCCAATCGGACACTTTTTCCTATATTAGTCGCTCCCTCCTTTCCGAGCGCTGCCGTGGGCCCCTCACCCATCCGCCCGGACGAGCTCAACAAGCTGAGTCCGTCTGCCGCGCCGATCGACACCGTCGTCCCGTACCTCGGCGCGATCTCCCAGATCGCCGCCGCGCTCGCCACTGGTGACGCACCCATAGAGGTGCTGGGTGGCGTGCTCGCTCGCGTCGCCGATACGGTTCACGCGGCGGGTTGCTCGTTGTGGCTGATGGACGAGCTCGAGCTGCGGTGCAAGGCGAAAGTCGGAGCTGCGCCCCCGCCAGCGAGCACGGTGCGCGCGCGTCTCGTGTCACCGGGCGACGCGACGAGCGCCGACGCTCCGATCGTCGTGCGTCTGGACGCGGCAAACCATCCCCTTGGTGCGCTCGTGGTCATGCCTGGTGTGCCGCTGGGCGCCACGGCGCGCGCGTTCCTCGGGACGGTCGCGGACATCCTTGCCCCCGTGCTCCGCCAGTCGGCGTACGCGCAGCGACTCGAGAGCGAGGTCATCGAACGGACCCGGCAGATCGATCGCGAGCGCCGTGTCACGGAGCGGATCATCGACTCGCTCCCGGTGGGTCTGTACGTGATCGATCGGGAGTACCGCATCTCCGTCTGGAATCGCAAGCGGGAAACGGGTATGCAGGGCGTGTCGCGCGAGGAAGCCATCGGGCGCACCATCTTCGAGATCCTGCATCGCCAGCCCGCCAGCGTGCTGCGCCGGGAGTTCGACGAGGTGTTCGCGACCGGCCGCCTGCAGACGTTCCAGATGGAATCCACGGCATCGGGCGAGCTGCGTACGTATCGGCTCTCCAAGATCCCGATGCGCCTCAACAACGGGCCCGTCACGCACGTCATCACGATCGGTGAAGACGTGACCGAATGGCGCCAGGCGCAGGAGCGGTTCTCACAGGCGGAGAAGCTCGCCGCCATCGGCACGCTGGCCGCGGGCGTGATGCACGAGATCAACAATCCGCTCGCCACCATCGCTGCGTGCGCCGAGAGTCTGGAGCTCAATCACGAGGACGCGCCGCCCGACATTCAGGAGGGGCTGCGCCTCATCCAGAGCGAAGTCCAGCGCTGTAAGGGGATCGTCGACTCGCTCCTCGACTTCAGCCGTCCCAAGGCGAGCGACAAGGCGCTGGTCGACGTGAACGCGGCGATCGACCGCACGTTGTTCGTCCTCAAGCATCACACGCGATTCAAGAAGCTGCAGGTGAAGACTGACCTCGATCGCGCGCTGGGAGCAGTGGTGTACGCCAACGAGGAGCAGCTCGTCCAGGTGTTCATGGCGCTGCTCATCAACGCCATGGACGCCATGCAGGAGCGAGGCACCGTCGCGCTGCGCACGCGCCCGGGTGATGACGGCATGTCCGTGGTCGCGGAAGTCGTCGACCAGGGCGAAGGCATTCGCCGCGCCGACATTCCGAAGCTGTTCGAACCCTTCTTCACCACCAAGGCGCCGGGCCGTGGCACCGGACTGGGCCTCTCGATCTGCTACGCGATCGTGGCCGAGCATGGCGGCCGCATCGAGGTCGACAGCACGCCCGGCGAGGGTAGCGTGTTCCGCATCGTACTTCCGCGGTCTACCGATATTGGAGAAACGCAGTGACTGAAACCAAGATCAAGGTGCTCGTCGCGGAGGATGAGGCGCATCTCGGCCAGATCCTCTCGAACTTCCTCTCCGGGCGTGGCTACGCCGTCAGCACCGTCACCGACGGCCGCGCGGCGCTCGACACGCTGCGGGCGGAAGCGTTCGACGTGGCGCTGCTGGACATTGTCATGCCCGAGCTCGACGGCCTCGAAGTGCTGAAGCAGGTACGCGCTGACGTGGATCCGCCCGAGGTCATCATCATCACTGGCAACGGCACCATCGAGACGGCGATCAGCGCCATGAAGCTCGGCGCCTACGACTACATGTCCAAGCCGTACCGGATGGCGGAGATCGACGTGCTGGTGCGCCGCGCGTGGGAGAAGCGCCGACTGGCACGTGAGAACGTGCTGCTCCAGTCGCAGCTGCAGCGCGCCGGCGGCTCCAGCGAGATCGATACCGAATATGCGCCCCTCATCGCGGTGCTGGAGATGGTCGCACGCGTTGCGCCGAGCGATTCGCCGGTGCTCATCACCGGCGAATCGGGCACGGGCAAGGAGCTCGTCGCCAACATGCTGCATCGGTTGTCGGAACGCGCCGGACCGTTCGTGGACGTGAGCTGCGCCGCGCTGTCGGAGGGGCCGCTTGAGAGCGAGCTGTTCGGCCACGAGCGTGGCGCCTTCCCGGGCGCCGACGAACGCAAGCTCGGCCTGATGGAGCTCGCGGCTGGCGGCTCGCTCTTTCTCGACGAGATCAGTGAGCTGTCGCCCAAGCTCCAGGGCAAGCTGCTGCGCGCGCTCGAGCAGCGCAGCTTCTATCGCGTGGGCGGCACGCAGAAGGTCGAGGTGGACGTTCGCGTCATCGCCGCCACCAATCGCGACCTCGCCGATCGCGTCACCGAAGGGCTGTTCCGCGACGACCTGTACTATCGCGTGAACGCGATCGCCGTCGAGCTTCCGCCGCTGCGTGACCGCACGGTGGACATCCCGCTGCTGGCGAAGCAGTTCCTCAAGCAGTACGCGCGCGGCGCGGCGCTCTCGCTCTCGAACGACGCCGTCGAGCTGCTGCAGAAGTATCCGTGGCCCGGCAATGTGCGGGAGCTCAAGAACGTGATGGAGCGCGCCGCCCTGCTGGCGCAGGGGCCGCAGATTCGCGCCGGCGACCTGCCGCTTCAGCTGCCGGGCGTGCATCCCACGCCGGTGTCGTCTCCGACCATCTCCCTCGAAGAGCTGGAGCGGCGTCACATCGAGACGGTCCTGCACAACACCAACTGGCATCAGGGCAAGGCGGCCACTGCGCTCGGCATCAGCTCCAAGACCCTGTATCGCAAGATCCGCGAATACAACTTTCGTCGGCCCGGCGGCGAGGAGTAGCGCGCATGCGCATCCTCGTCATCGAGGACGATCCGACCGTCGGGCAGTACGTCAAGCGCGGGCTCGAGGAGCATCGGTGGGCGGTGGACCTCACCACCGATGGCGAGGAGGGTGAGCGGCGCGCCAGTTCGGAGGCGTACGATCTCATCGTGCTCGACATGCGCCTGCCCGGCAAGAGCGGCATCGAGGTGCTGCACTCCCTGCGTGCCAAGGGGTTCGAGCGGCCGGTGCTCGTGCTCACGGCACAGGATGCCGTCGATGCCAAGGTGGCTACCCTTCGTGCCGGCGCGGACGATTACGTCACCAAGCCATTCGCGTTCGAGGAGCTGCTGGCACGTGTCGAGGCGCTGGCGCGTCGGCCGCGCGCCCTCGCGTCACCGGTGCTGCACGTGGGCGATCTGGAGATCGATCAGGCGACGCGCGAGGTGCGGCGTAGCGGTGAGCGCATCGACCTGACGCCCAAGGAGTACACGGTGCTCGAGTACCTGGCGCGCCACGCCGGCCGCGTCATGAGTCGCACGCTGATCACCGAGTACGCATGGGGGTACCATTTCGATCCCGGGACCAACATCGTGGACGTCGTGATCAATCACCTGCGCAAGAAAGTGGATGCCCGGCACCCCCGGAAGCTGATCTCCACCGTGCGCGGCGTCGGCTACGTGCTGAAGGAGTAGCATGGCAACGCTGCGCGCGCGGCTCACCGTCGCCTACGCCTTCGCGCTTGTCGGCAGCCTGATCGTCTTTGCGGGCGCCCTCTACTTCGCGCGCGCGGCGCTGTGGCGACAGCAGCTCGGTCCCGTGGTGCTGGCACAGGGCGACCGCGCACTCGCCTTCCTCCGTGCCGCCACCTTGCAGGGCGATACGCTCACAACGCTGCGCCGCGTCGGCGAGCGGCCGAGCGACCTGCGCGTCACCGGCACCGAGGAGCTGCGCTCGCTGCTCGAGCGCGTGCCCGGCTACTTCATCGTCTACGACAAGGACGACCGGCAGATCTACAGCTCGATCGGCATTCGCCAGCTGCCGGCCGAAGACCGCGCGGCGATCGACGAGGCCGCCGTACGCCTGCAGCCCGACGGTGAGGGTGCTCTCGTCTCGGTGAGCGACTCGCTGTTCGGCGGCAAGCTGCTGCTCGCCGCGCGCCGCGACTCGGTGCTGCTGCCCAACATCACGCGCATCGTCGCCGGCGTGCCGACGTCCATCGTCTCACTCAGTCCGGCGCTGCTGGTCGGCACGTTGCTCATCATCTTCCCGTTCATCGTACTGCTCTCCGTCGCGGCGTCGTACGTCATCGCCGGACGCGCGATCGAGCCCGTGGAGACGCTGATCAATGAGGTCGAGGCCATCACCGACGGACGCTCGCTCCATCGGCGGCTGCCATCGGACCTTGGCAACGACGAGCTGTCGCGGCTCGGCATCACGCTGAATGCGATGATCGCGCGCCTCGAGACGTCGTTCAGCGCGCTGCGTCGCTTCACCGCCGACGCGAGTCACGAGCTCAAGACCCCGCTCACCGTGCTGCGCGCCGACGTCGAGCGCGCCATGCATCCGAACGCAGCGGGTGGCGAGGCGATGCAGGCGCTGGAGGAAGCACTCCACGAGACGACGCGGATGGCGGATCTGGTGGACAGCCTGCTCACGCTCGCCCGCGCCGACGAGGGCCGGTTCGACCTGCATCGCGAGCCGGTGCCGATGACGCCGCTGGTGCGGGACGTCTACGAAACGGCGGTGATCCTCGGCGAGGAGGCGGGGCTCGACGTGAGCCTGTCCGTGCTGGAGGAGGGCACGGTCAATGGCGACGTGCGCCGGCTGCGTCAGCTCTTCCTGAACCTCATCACCAATGCGATCAAGTACACGCCGCGCGGGGGGCGGGTGGAGCTGTCGCTCAGTCAGCGGGTGGGTAACGAGATCGCATTCACGGTGCGCGACACGGGCATCGGCATCTCGGCCGCCGACTTGCCGCACGTGTTCGATCGCTTCTGGCGCGCCGACCGCGCCCGGTCACGCGCGAGCGAGCGCGGAGGATTCGGGCTTGGTCTCGCGATCAGCCAGTGGATTGCGCAGGCGCACGGCGGGCGCGTGACATTGCAATCGCGACTGGGTCGCGGCACCACGTTCTCCGTCGTCCTTCCCCTCATCGGCGAGCACTCCGGAGCGCAGGTCGGTGAGAGCGGCGCGCGTGAGCCGCACGACATCAGAGCATAATTTTCCCTTCACCAAATCTTAATCCGCGATCGGTTCCCTCCTACGCCGTGGCCGCTAGCTTCCTGTTCGACGTGGAAGTGTCCCGCCCTCAGCCAACGGTAGGTTCACGCGGACATGTTCAACAACCTGATCGAGTCCAAGCCGAAGAAGCAGCGGACGACAGGCGGCCTGATCCTCAGCGGCGTGATTCACGCCGTGCTGATCACGGCGGCCGTGTACGGTACGCTGCAGGCCAAGGAGCAGCTGGAGAAGCCCAAGGCCGAGAAGGTGGAGTTCGTCGAGATGAAGAAGAAGGACGAGCCGCCGCCGCCGAAGGAGACCCCCAAGCCGCCGCCGCCGGACGTGGTGGCTGCGCCGCCACCGCCCAAGGGGTTCCAGGTGCTCACGCCCCCCGTCAAGGTGCCTGACGTGCTGCCCGACATCGACCTCAACAAGAAGGTCACCGACGAAGCCGACTTCTCGGGCAAGGGTGTCGCTGGCGGTACGTCCAAGGGTGTCGTGGGCGGGACTGCGCCGGTGAACACGGATCAGCCGTACTTCGAGTTCCAGGTGGAGAAGCAGGTCACCACCGCGCCGGGCTCACCGCAGCCGCGGTACCCGGACATGCTCAAGTCGGCCAACGTCGAAGGCGAGGTGCTGGCGCAGTTCGTCGTCGACACCACCGGCCGTGCCGACATGAGCACCTTCAAGGTCCTGAAGTCGAGTCACGAGCTCTTCACGCAGGCTGTTCGCAACGTGCTGCCAAACATGCGCTTCTATGCTGCCGAGATCGGCGGACGGAAGGTGAAGCAGATGGTCCAGCAGCCGTTCACCTTCGCGCTCACCAAGTAAGACACCTACCCCGGAGATAACGCACAATGGATGTCTCGCTTCTCGGCCTCTGGCACCAGATGGGCGCCTTCGCCAAGGGCATCGTCATCGTCATGGCGATCATGTCCGTCTACTCGCTGACCATCATGGTCTCCAAGTGGTGGAGCCTGCGGTCGGCGCAGAAGGAAACCCGCAAGTTCGCTCCCGAGTTCTCGCAGTTCCTCGAGGAGGACAACCTCACCGAGGCGATCAAGCTCGCGGAGAGCTACAAGAAGTCGCATGTCGCCCTCGTGCTCGGCGGCGCCCTTGGTGAAGTGAAGCCCCTCATCCAGGACGGCTCCGTCACGGTGTCGGACATCAACTCGGCCGAGCGCGCGATCGAGCGCAACATGCTCCTCGAGATCACCAACCTGAAGCGCGGTCTCGCGGTGCTCGCCACGGTCGGCGCCACGGCACCGTTCGTCGGACTGCTCGGCACGACGATGGGTATCGTCAACGCCTTCACGAGCATGGCGGCGTCGGGTTCGGGCGGTCTTGCCAGCATCGGCGGTGGTATCGCCGAAGCGCTCATCACGACGGCCATGGGCCTGCTCGTCGCGATCCCGGCGGTCTGGATGTACAACTATTTCCAGACGAAGATCGACAACCTCACGGCCGAGATGACCTACGTCTCCAAGGAGATGGTGGACTACCTCATCAAGGGCGTCTCGGGCGAGTTCGGCCGGTCGCGCTTCACCCGCGAGTTCAACACGTCGTCGAACGCCAACTCGCCGATCAACCAGTAGTTCGGTCATCACGCAACGGGAGGCAGTACGATGGCCATGAGCACCAGTGCGGGTGGAGGAGTCAAGGCGGAGCCGAACGTGACGCCGATGATCGACGTCATGCTCGTGCTGCTCATCATCTTCATGGTGGTGACGCCGGCGCTCCTCGCGGGCTTCAATGCCCAGCCCCCGGT
>Ga0070658_10002624_pt1 | contig 14975 bp, 11 predicted proteins | sample KBSC13metaG_FD_64664 | JGI IMG/M metagenome (GOLD analysis project Ga0070658, IMG submission 64664) | Corn rhizosphere microbial communities from Kellogg Biological Station, Michigan, USA - KBS C1-3 metaG | ecosystem: Host-associated > Plants > Roots > Rhizosphere > Soil ...
CGAAGCCGGTGGCGATGGTGAGCGCCATGATCGACAGGTTGTTGAGGCTGAAGCCCGCGAGATACATGATCGCGAGCGTGCCGACGAGCGACAGTGGCACCGACAGGCTGGGAATCACGGTCGCCCGCCAGTCGCCCAGGAACAGGAAGATCACGATGACGACCAGGACCACGGCGAAGGAAAGCTCGATCTGCACGTCGCGCACCGAGGCGCGGATGGTCAGCGTGCGATCGGTCAGCACGGTCACGTCGAGCGAGCTCGGCAGCGTGTCCCTGAGCTGCGGCAGCAGCGCCTTGATGTTGTCGACGACGGCGATGACGTTGGCGGCGGGCTGGCGCTGGACGTCGACGATCACGGCCTGGGTGTTGTTCATCCACGCCGCCAGCCGGTCGTTCTCGCGGCTGTCCGAGACGCTGGCGACGTCCTTCAGGCGCACCGGCGCGCCGTTCTTGTAGGCCACGATCACGTCATTGAACATGTTGGGATCGGTGATCTGGTCGTTGGCGTTGATCGTGTAGGCGCGCGTCGGCCCGTCGAAGTTGCCCTTGGGCGTGTTGACGTTGGCGTTGGTGATCGTCGTGCGCAGGTCGTCGACGTTGAGGCCGTAGGCCGCCAGCGCCGTCGGGTTGGCGCGGATGCGCACGCCGGGCTTCTGCCCGCCGCCGAGGCTGACCAGGCCGACACCGGGAAGCTGCGAGATCTTCTGCGCCAGGCGCGTGTCGACCAGGTCGTAGACCTTGGTGAGCGGGTCGGTCTTGGAGGTGATCGCGAGGGTGAGGATCGGCGCGTCGGCCGGGTTCACCTTCGCATAGATGGGTGGTGCCGGAAGATCTCCCGGCAACAGGTTGCCGGCGGCGTTGATCGCCGCCTGCACCTGCTGCTCGGCGATGTCGATGCCGAGCGTGAGGTCGAACTGCAAGGTGATCGCCGAGGCGCCGGCCGAGCTGGTCGACGTCATCTGATTGAGGCCCGGCATCTGGCCGAACTGGCGCTCGAGCGGTGCCGTCACCGAGGAGGTCATGACCTCCGGTCCGGCGCCGGGATAGAGCGTCAGCACGCGGATCGTCGGATAGTCGACCTCGGGCAGCGCGGCCAGCGGCAGGAAGCTGTAGGCGATGAAGCCGACCAGCAGGATCGCCGACATCAGCAGCGACGTGCCCACGGGCCGCTCGATGAAAATCCGCGACGGATTCATGGCGCGCGGCCGCGCTTACTGGTTGGACTGGGCGGGCTGGCCGGCACCGCCACTCCGGCGGCCGCCGTTGCCCCGTTGCTGCTGGCCCTGCTGGTTCTGCGGATGTGCCGGTGCCTCGCCGGTCTGCGGCGCCTTGGAATCTGCGGCGCCCTGTGGCGCGGGCGGCGTCGCGGTGTTGGGCGGTGTCGCGGCCGCGGCCGGCCGGGTGCCCTGCGGCGTCGACTTGCGGATCTTGGCGCCGTCGCGCAGGCGGTCGACGCCGTCGATCACGACCTGGTCGCCGACGGCCAGACCCTTGGTGACGGCGACCTTCTCGCCGTCGGTGACGCCGGTCTCGACGACCTGCACGTGCGCAGTGTCGTCGCCCTTGACCAGGTAGACGAAGGTACCGGGCTGGCCGCGCTGGATGGCGGCGACCGGCACCACGGTCGCGTCCTTCACCGTGTCGACCAGCAGGCGGATGTTCACGAACTGGTTGGGGAACAGCGACTCATCGGCATTGTCGAACATCGCGCGCATCTTCACCGTGCCCGTCGTCGTGTCGACCTGGTTGTCGGTGCTCGAGAGCTTCCCGGTGCCGAGCGTGACCTTCTGCGCCCGGTCGAGTGCCGTCGCGTCGAGCACCGCGCCGCCCTTCAGCCGCTGGCGCACTTGCGGCAGCGCGTCCTCGGGAATGGTGAACAGCACGGAGATCGGCTGCATGAGGGTGATGGTGCAGATGCCGGTGGCGTCGCCGAGCGAGACGTAGTTGCCGGGATCGACCAGGCGCAGACCGATGCGGCCGTCCGTCGGCGCCACGATGCGCGTGTAGATGAGGTTGAGCTTGGCTGAATCGACGCCGGCCTCGTCGGTCAGGATCGTCGCCTGGAGCTGACGGACCAGGGACGCCTGGGTGTCGAGCTGCTGGCGGGCGATCGACTCCTGGGACACCAGCTTCTGGTAGCGCGCGAGGTCGACCTGGGCGTTGGCCAAGGTCGCCTTGTCCTTCTCCAGCGTGCCGATCGCCTGCTGGAGAGCCACGTCATAGGGCCGGGGATCGACGACGGCGAGCAGGTCGCCCTTCTTGACCGCCTGGCCCTCGGTGAAAGCCACGGTCTGCAGCTGCCCGGTGATCTGGGTCTTCACCGTCACGTTGGCGAGCGGAGTGACCGTGCCTAATGCCTTGAGCACAATGGGAATATCGCCCTTGGCCACGGTCGCCATACCGACCGTCGTGGGGGCACCCCCGGCGCCGAAACGGCCGCCGGTCCGGGTCGCCGGGGCCTTACCCGAATGTGTCGCGAGGTACCATCCGCCGGCAGCGATCACGGCCAGGCCCAGGCCGATCCCCACGAGGGTCCGCAGCCGCTTCATCGATCAGTCCGTCCCCAAACGCAGGTCTTCTGCAGCATATACGTCGCCACCTCGCCAATCCTCCCCCGGCAACCGAAGGGGTGCAAGGTAGGCTCGGCCGGGGTGTAACGCCCCCGGCCGGGAAAAGACCCACGCGCGCCGACAATTTACCGGCCGGCGGCAGGACGGGCCTCAGTCCGCGGCCTTGTCGCTGTCCGACAGCGCCTTGTCCGGCGCCACGTAGAGCTCGTGCCCGCCCTCGCGGAACTTCTTGCTCATCTCGTCCATGCCCTTCTTGGCGTAGTCGCGGATGTCCTGGGTGATACGCATCGAGCAGAACTTCGGACCGCACATCGAGCAGAAGTGCGCCGTCTTGTGCGCGTCCTTGGGCATCGTCTCGTCGTGGAACTTCTCCGCCGTCGCCGGATCGAGCGACAGGTTGAACTGGTCGACCCAGCGGAAGTCGAAGCGCGCCTTGGACAGCGCATCGTCGCGCAACCGCGCCGCGGGATGGCCCTTGGCGAGGTCGGCCGCGTGCGCGGCGATCTTGTAGGTGATGACGCCCACCTTCACGTCGTCGCGGTCGGGCAGGCCCAGATGTTCCTTGGGCGTCACGTAGCAGAGCATCGCCGTGCCGAACCAGCCGATCATGGCGGCACCAATGCCCGAGGTGATGTGGTCGTAGCCCGGCGCGATGTCGGTCACGAGCGGTCCCAGCGTATAGAACGGCGCCTCGCCGCACTCGCGCAGCTGCTTGTCCATGTTGGCCTTGATCTTGTGCATGGGCACGTGGCCCGGCCCCTCGATCATGACCTGGCAGCCCTTGTCCCAGGCGACCTTGGTGAGCTCGCCCAGGGTGGTGAGCTCGGCGAACTGCGCGGCATCGTTGGCATCGGCGTTGCAGCCGGGCCGCAGGCCGTCGCCCAGCGAGAACGACACGTCGTACTTGCGCATGATGTCGCAAATGTCGCCGAAGTGCTCGTAGAGGAAACTCTCGCGATGCTCGGTGAGGCACCACTGCGCCATCATCGAGCCGCCGCGGCTGACGATGCCGGTGACGCGACTGGCGGTCAGCGGCACGTGCGCGAGGCGGACACCGGCGTGGATCGTGAAGTAGTCGACGCCCTGTTCGGCCTGCTCGATCAGGGTGTCGCGGAAGACTTCCCAGCTGAGCTTGGTCGGATCGCCGCCCACCTTCTCCAGCGCCTGGTAGATCGGCACCGTGCCGATCGGCACCGGCGCATTGCGCACGACCCACTCGCGCGTGTCGTGGATGTTGCGGCCCGTCGACAGGTCCATGACCGTGTCGGCGCCCCAGCGGATCGCCCACACCATCTTGTCGACTTCCTCCTCCATCGAGGAGGAAACCGCCGAGTTGCCGATGTTGGCGTTGATCTTCACCAGGAAGTTGCGGCCGATGATCATCGGCTCGAGTTCGGTGTGGTTGATGTTCGCGGGAATGATCGCGCGGCCGAGCGCGATCTCGTTGCGCACGAACTCCGGCGTGATGAACTCGGGCAATGCCGCGCCAAAGCTCTCGCCGTCGGCGAGGCGTTCCTTGGCCAGCTCATGCACGTGCTTGCGGCCGAGGTTCTCGCGCGCGGCGACGTAGATCATCTCCTTGGTGATGACGCCGGCCCTCGCCCATTCGTACTGCGTGATCTTGTGGCCATCGAGCCCGCGCAGCGGCTTGAAGGTGTTGGGGAACGGCTGCAGCGCCGCCAGCTTCACGTTGCCGTTGTCGATCGGCTGGATCGGCCGGCCGGTATATTCCTCGACGCCGCCGCGCTGCGTCACCCAGGCGCGGCGCGTGCGCGCCAGGCCCTTGTTGACGTCGATCGCGACAGTCGGATCGGAGTACGGCCCGGTCGTGTCGTAGACGCGGATCTTGGGCTCGCTGGCGACGCTCTGCGTGATCTCGCGCAAGGGCACGCTGAGGTCGGGCGCCTCTTCCGGCGTGATGTAGATCTTCTGCGACGACGGCAGCGGCCCGGTGGTGACCTTGGGGGTCGAGATGATGTTGTCCATGACGAGGATCTCCCGTGGCAAAACGACAAAAGGAGACCCGGTGGTGTCGTGCAAAGGAGTATCCGTTCCCTTCGCCGGCATGACCCGGATCAGGTTCAAAGGGTCACCGCGCTGCCTGTGACGGCGGTCGGTATCTCAGCCCCCTGTCGGGGCCCCCCTTGGACGCCGCCATCCTAGTCCCGCGGCCCGCGACGGCAACCGCCCCATTAAATAAATGGGAATTAAATGAGTACTTTTCGTAACCACGAAGATTTCGGTCATCGGATCCTGATTATTGCAACTATCGCACACATTGTCAATGCGTATATCGCAATATCCAGACTGGAACCGATCGATGATGCGACGCCGCCGCTGTTAACCGCTACAAGGCTGCCGTGCCGGCCGGGGAGGGGCGCACGGATGGCGAGGGCCGGGGGAACGTCGATCGCTGTCGCCATCGTCCTCGCCATGGCGTGCGCGCCGGGCGTGCGTGCCGAGACGCTGGGCTCCGAGCTCACGCGTTTCCTGCACGACGATGCCGTCGCCACGGTCCACTTGCGCAGCTTCTTCCTCGACCGGACCGATCCGCGGCCGCCCAATAATCGCGCGTGGGCGGGCGGCGGCTGGCTCGGCTACGAGAGCGGCTGGCTCTTCGACACGCTGCAGGTCGGCGCCGTCGGCTACACCACCCAGCCGCTGTGGGCACCGGCCGGGATGGGCGGCACGCTGGCGCTGAAGCACGACCAGTCCGGCTTCTGGACGCTGGGCCAAGCCTATGCCTCGGTGAAGGTACGCGACCAGATTTTCACCGGCTATCGCCAACTCATCGACGAGCTCGAGGTCAACCCGCACGACAACCGCATGGTGCCCAACACGTTCGAGGCCTACGCGCTGCGCGGCAAGGTGGGCGGCGTGACCTACTTCGCCGGCTATGTCGCGGCGATGAAGGCGCGCGACGACACGGGCTTCACCAACATGGCCAAGCGTGCCGGGGCCATCAACACCAACGCCGGCATGGCGCTGGCGAGCCTGAAGTACGGCTCCCTCGACACGCTGCGCCTGCGCGCCTCGGCCTATCGCGTGCCCGACGTCCTGACCTCGAGTTACGGCGACATCGTGCGGACCTTCGCCGTCGGCGACACGCTGCGGCTGCGGGTCTCCGGCCAGGCGATGGTCCAGGGCAGCGAGACCTTGAGCAACCGTCGCGGTCCCCTCACCGGTATGCTGACCGGGACCGGCAACGGCTTCACCACCTGGGCGGCCGGCGGACGCGGCGACATCCTGTGGGGACCCGCGGCGCTATGGGGCGCCTACACGCAGACCGGCAGCGGCGCCCCGTGGCGCAGTCCCTACGGCCAGTGGCTGGGCTTCACGCACCAGATGACGCGCAACTTCAACGCCGCCAACGAGCGCGCGGTCCAGGCCGGCGCGAGCTACGACCTGGCCGGCATCGGCCTGTCGGGCCTTCAGGTGCTGGCGTCGGCCACGTTCGGCGACGGCGCGCTGAACGCCACGACCGGCGCGGCCCTGGCCACCAGCAACGAATACGACGTCGACGTGAACTACCGGCTCGCAGCCCTGGCGGTGCCCGACTGGCTGAAGCCCCTGCAGCTGCGCGGCCGCTACGGCCATGCCGACCAGAAGCTGAACGGTGTCACCGCGACGACGGACGAGTTCCGCCTCATGCTGAACTACGAGATCTCGTTCAAGGGCCCTGGCCGCCGCTAGGCGCCGGCGAAGCAACGGCGATCAGACGACCTTCGCGGCCCGCATCTCGGCGATCTCGGCGGTGGAGTAACCCGCCTCACCCAGCACCTCGTCGGTGTGCTGGCCGAGCGTCGCGGGCGCACGCTCGATCGAGCCGCCGTCGTGCTCCATCCGGAAGCCCGACCCCACGACGGTGATCGGGCCATGCTCGGTCTCGACGCTCTGCAGGATGGTGCGATGGCCGTAGTGGTCGAGCTTGACGGTCTCGGGAATGCTGAGCACGCGACCGGCGGGAACGTCGTGCTTGGCGAAGATTCCGTTCCATTCCGCCGAGGTCTTCTGCTTCATCGCCTGCTCGATGATCTCGTGCAGCGCCGTATTGTTGGCGATGCGCGTCGGCCAGTCCTTGAAGCGCGGCTCGGCGATCGTGTCCTCGCGCCCGAGCTGCTTCATCAGTCTCTGGAACTGCGGGTCGGTCATCACCGCCAACACCATCCAGCCGTCCTTCGTCTTGAACAGGTTGCCGGTCGGCTTGCGCGTGACCGAGAGGTTCTCGGCCTGCTCGTGCACGCGGCCGGTCATCAGGTGCTCGGTGAACTGCTGGGCGAGGAAGCCGGTGACCGCGTCGATCATGGCGACATCGACGAGCTGGCCCTTGCCGGTATGCGTACGCTGGTAGAGCGCCGAGGCGACGCCGAAGGCCGCCGTGAAACCCGACATGACGTCGGCGCCGGCGAAGCCCACGCGGGTCGGCCCGTTCGACGGGAAGCCGGTGATCGACATCAGGCCGGACATCGCCTGGATCATGCCGTCGAACGCAGCCGTTGCCTTGTCGGGGCCGACCTGGCCGAAGCCCGAGACGGCCGCGTAGATCAGCTTGGGATTGAGCTTCTTCAGCGTCTCATAGCCGATGCCCAGCTTGTCCATGACGCCGGGTCGGAAATTCTCGATCACCACGTCGATCTTCGGCACCATCCGCTTGATCACCTCGATCGCCTTGGGCTGCTTGAGGTCCATGGTGATCGAACGCTTGTTGCCGTTGACCGCGACCCAGGGCGCTGCGAGCCCGCGCTTCTCCCAGTCGTTGGCGCGATTGCCGAAGCGCATGTCGTCACCGTCGCGCGATTCGACCTTGATGACATCGGCGCCCAGCAAAGCGAACTGGTAGGACGCGTAGGGTCCCGCAAGCACACGCGTGAAGTCGAGGATCTTTACGCCCGCAAACGGCTTGCTCATGACACCAACTCTTCTCGTTGCCTTAGGCGACGCCCGCCTTCTTGCGCTGCTCGAGCGCGGTCTGCTTCACCTTGTCGAACTCGGCGCGGCGCTTGGCGACTTCCTCGGGCGGCATGCGCTCGAGATTGTTGTAGTCGTTCTTCCAGTCGCCATCCTCGGTCCAGCGCAGCGGCGACTGCACGGTCGTGCGCGGGCCGACGGCGCTCTCCAGCACCTTCAACGCCAGATCGAGCGTGAAGCGCTGCGTGTCCGGCTCGTGCGGCTTTCCGCAGGAGTTGCCGAGCGGGAAGTCGCTGAACAGGAAGCGCGGCACACCGGCCAGTTCGACGATGTCCCTCGCGGCTCCCATGACGACCGTCGGGATGCCGTTCCGTTCGAGGTAGCGGGCGACCAGACTCACGGTCTGGTGGCAGACGGGTCACGTAGGGACAAGCAGCGCGGCGTCGACCTGGTCCTGACGGCAGCGCGCCAGGATCTCCGGCGCGTCGGTCTCGAGCGTGACCCGCTGGCTGCGGTTGGTCGGCGCGCCATGGAAGCGCGGCGCGAGCTTGAAGCGGCCCTGTTTGGCGAACTCGCGCAGCAGCGGCAATGGGAACCAGGTGTTGCTGTCCTTCGCCGTGGTGTGCTTGCGGTCGTAGCCGATGTGGGAGATGCGCGTGTCGTGGTCGACCGACGTGTCGCCTGAGTAGACCGAGTAGAACTTGGCGCCGGCGTTGTAGGGCGCGCCCGGCCCCTGGTCGCCCTTGTCGGGCTGGTAGGGCGCCGCGGTGCTGATCAGCGCCAGCGTGCTGTCCTTCAGCGGCTTCTTCAGCGGCTGGAACGGCGCGTCGGTGTAGTGCGCCCAGCGATACGGATTGTCGTAGCCCAGCGCGAGGTAGTACTCGCGCGTGCGCCGCATGTAGTCGATCGGCACGTCGAAATCGGGCGCGAAATTCATGGTATCGGTCATGGCACAAAAGTGAGACTCCGCCATCGCGAAGTCAATTTGCCCCAAAGTGACAATTTCGCGGGCAAGCCCTAGCTTTCGCCGAAACACAAGGGAGGTCTCCTTGCAGGCATTGACCCGCCGCACCGTCCTGGCCGGCACTGCCGCCTTCGCCACCGCCGCTCCTGTCGCTTCCCGCGCCGACGGGCCGCCGCTGCGCATCGTGCTGGGCTTCCCCGCCGGCGCCAGCAGCGACACCGTCACCCGGCTGATCGCCGAGAAGATGCGGGTCAGCCTGAACCGGCCGGTGGTGGTCGAGAACAAGCCGGGCGCGGCCGGCATCATCGCCAATCTCGCGGTCAAGAGCGCGGCGCCGGACGGCAACACGCTGCTGATGACGCCGCTCGCCGCCATGGTGGCGTTCCCGCACTCCTACGCCAAGCTCGACTACGATCCGTTCAAGGACTACGTGCCGGTGGCGCATGTCGCGGCCTTCCAGATCGCCTTCGGCGTCGGCGCCGACGTGCCCGCCAGGACGCTGGCCGAGTACGTGGCGCTCGCAAAGAAAGGCGGGCGCTACGCCAACTTCGCCTCGGCCGCGGTCGGCAGCCTGCCGCACTTCTTCGGCCTGATGTTCGCCAAGACCGCCGGGCTCGAGCTCACGCACGTGCCCTACAAGGGCACGGCCAACGTGTTGCAGGCGCTGATATCGGGCGAGATTCCCGCCGCCGTCCTGCCGATTGCCGACCTCGGCACGCTGGCGCAGTCGGGCAAGGGCCGGATCCTGGCGACCGCCGGCGCGCAGCGCTCGCCGCGCTATCCCGACGTCCCGACCTTCAAGGAGAGCGGCTACGACATCGAAGGCTCGGCCTGGTACGCGCTGTTCGCGCCCGCCGGCACGCCCACGGAAATCGTCGACAAGCTCGCCGCCGCCGCGGTCGACGCCGCCCACCAGCCCGATCTCAAGGCGCGCATCGATCCGATCGGCCTGGAAGCGACCGGCTACGGCCCGGCGGAACTCGCCAGGATCATGAAGGACGACGATGCCAAATGGGGCCCGGTGATCAAGGCCTCGGGTTTCAAAGCCGACTAGAGGCCGAGCGCGCGCAGGTCGACCCGGCCGCCGCGCACCGGCGGGCACCAGTAGTAGCCGCCGGTGACGGGCCGCGAGAACTTGAACAGTGCGTCGGCGATATTGTCGTCGAGGCCCGCCATGCGCCGCATCTGGCGTTCGAACGTGTCGAGGTGGGCCACGCAGGAGATGAACTCCAGGCCCTTGATGCGGTCGGTCGCGAACGACATCGAGCGGCGCAGCATGAAGCCGTTGGGCTCGAAATCCTCCTGTGTCGTGCGCTTGACGTGCGCACTTCTGGGCGCGGTCTCGATCTCCTCGTTGGTGTCGCGGCGGCGGCCGATGGCGGCGTCGCGTTTGGCCTGCGACAGGCCGTTGAAGTAGTCGAGATCGTGGACCCAGCGCTGAACCGCCACGAAGGCCGAGCCGGCGAGACCGCGGCCGCCTCCGACGATCGCGGCCTTCACCGCCTTGGCGCCCTTGGGGTTCTCGGTGCCGTCTTCGTAGCCGGTCAGGTCGCGGCTGGCGTTGTGGAACGTCGGCATCGAATCGGCGATCACCAGCCCGGGCAGCAGCAGGGGCTTGAGCCGCTGCAGGATGGCGAAGACCTCGCCCTGGGTGGCGGCCTGGAGCATCAGCCACAGCGGCTGCTGGGTCGACGGCACGCCGGCGCCGGGCGCCGACATCGCGGGGAAAGTCGACAGGCCCGGCACCTGGACGCCCAGCGCCCGGGTCATCGGCGCGCCGACGGCGAGGACACCCCACTTGCTGTCGAAACCGACGGCCAGGTGCTTCAGTGCCTTGGCGGCATCGGCGCCGGGAACGAGAGAGAGGGTGAGAGAAAGGCCGCACTCGAGCGGCTTGGCGAGGATGCCGGGCTGAGGGCTCATGGCACTCACGGTCGTAGCGGCGATCCCGACAGGTGACAAGATCGCCCGCCAGCCGGCGCCAGCCATAGTAAGGCCCAACTTCGTCGCGCTATATAATGCAACGAAACAGGCAGGCTTGGGAGCGCACGGCATGGCGCACGACTCGATGATCGGACGGCGCGGCATACTCGCGGGCACCACGGCCCTGTGGATCGGCGGCGCCCCGGCGATCACGCGGGCCCAGACGACAGGGACCAGCGCGGCCGGTGACACGATCATCAGCCATGGCTTCGCCACCCACGGCGATCTCAAGTACCCCAAGGACGCCAGGCATCTCGAGTACGTCAATCCCGGCGCGCCCAAGGGCGGCGCGGTGCGGCTGGCCGGCCGCGGCAGCTTCGACTCGCTCAATCCCTACATCCTGAAGGGCACGCCCGCGGCCGCGGTCGGCGCGATCTACGAGACACTGATCGAGCAGACCAACGACGAAGCCGCGACCGCCTATGGCCTGCTGGCCGAGACGATCGAGACTCCCAGGGATCGCTCGTGGGCGACCTTCACCCTGCGCGCGGCGGCGCGCTGGCACGACGGCAAGCCGGTCACGCCGGAGGACGTCGTCTTCTCCTTCGAGACGCTGAAGACCAAGGGCGCGCCGCAGTACGCGGCCTACTGGCAGGACGTGGTGAAGGCGGAGAAAGTGGGCGAGCGCGCGGTGAAATTCACCTTCGCCAGCGGCACCAACAACGAGCTGCCGGGCATCATCGGCCAGATTCCCGTCCTGCCGAGCCACTGGTGGGCCACGCGCGACTTCGAGAAGACCTCGCTCGAGATCCCGCTGGGCAGCGGCGCCTACAGGGTCGACAGCTTCGAGGCCGGCCGATACATCGCGCTCAAGCGCGTCGCGGATTACTGGGGCCGCGACCTGTGGCTCAACCGCGGCCGCAACAACTTCGACGTCATGCGCTACGACTACTACCGCGACGAGACCGTGGCGTTCGAGGCCTTCAAGGCCGGCGACGTCGACTATCGCGAGGAGTACACCTCGCGGAACTGGGCGACCGGCTACGATACCCCGGCCGTGAAGTCCGGCGCCATCCAGCGCGCGGTGCTGAAGCACCAGAGCACGCTGCCGATGCAGTGCCTGGCCTTCAACCTGCGCCGGGAAATGTTCAAGGACCGACGCGTGCGCGAGGCGTTCGTCCACCTCGTCGACTTCGAATGGTACAACAAGACGCTGTCGTACGGGCTGCTGACCCGGGTGAACAGCTACTTCTTCAATTCGGAGCTGGCCGCGACCGGCCTGCCGTCGAAGGAAGAGCTGGCGATCCTCGAGCCGCTGCGCGGCCAGGTCCCCGACGAGGTCTTCACCAGGGAGTTCAAGCTGCCGGTGACCGACGGCAGCGGCAACAACCGCGACGGCGCGCGCCGCGCCATCGCGCTGCTCAAGGACGCCGGTTGGGAGGTGCGCAACGGCAGGATGGTCGACAAGAAGTCGGGCCAGCCCTTCAGCTTCGAACTGCTGCTGGGTGAGCCGCGGCTCGAGCGCTTCGCGCTGCCGTTCAAGCAATGGTGCGAGAGGGTCGGCGTCGAGGTCCGCCTGCGCACCGTCGATCCCGCACAGTACCAGAAGCGCATGGACGACTTCGACTACGACATGACGACCGAGCTGTTCGCCCAGTCGCTGTCGCCCGGCAACGAGCAGCGCGAATTCTGGGGCTCCAGGGCCGCCGCGACCAAGGGCAGCCGCAACACCCTGGGCATCGCCGATCCGGCGATCGACAAGCTGATCGAACTGGTGATCTCCGCGCCCGATCGCGAGAGCCTGATCATGCGTACGCGCGCCCTCGACCGGGTGCTGCTGTGGCACCAGTATGTCGTGCCGCAGTACTACTCGACGGAGTTCTGGATCGCCTACTGGAACAAGTTCGGCCGGCCCGAGAAGCTCGCCAAGTACCAGCCGCGCGGCCTGGAGCCGTGGTGGATCGACGTGGAGAAGGAAAAGACCCTGGCCGCGGGCGGCGCGCGCAAGTGAAGATCGCCGCGCGATGAGCGCCTACATCCTGCGCCGCCTGATGCTGATGGTGCCGACCCTGATCGGCATCATGGTCATCAACTTCTTCGTCATCCAGGCCGCTCCCGGCGGGCCGGTCGAGCAGACGATCTCGCGGCTGCAGGGGCGCGGCGACGTCACCGCGCGCATCACCGGCAGCGGCGACGCCAACAGCGGCGCCCGGCAGGCGTCCTCCGAGATCGGCCGCGACATGTCGCGCGGCGGGCGTGGCCTGCCGCCCGAGCTGATCGAGCGCATCCGCAAGCAATACGGCTTCGACAAGCCGATCGGCGAGCGTTTCCTCGACATGATGCGCGGCTATCTCGTGTTCGACCTCGGCGACAGCTTCTTCCGCAACGCCCGCGTGGCCGATCTCGTGATCTCCAAGATGCCGGTGTCGATCTCGCTCGGGCTGTGGACGACGCTGCTGATCTACATGATCTCGATCCCGCTCGGCATCGCCAAGGCCGTCCGCGACGGCTCGCGTTTCGACATCGTGAGTTCGTCGGTCGTGATCGTCGGCAACGCCATCCCGGGGTTTCTGTTCGCGCTGCTGCTGGTCGTGCTGTTCGCCGGCGGCGGCTACTGGAAGCTGTTCCCACTGCGCGGCATCGTCTCCGACGACTGGCGCGATCTCAGTTGGCCGGCGCTGGTCGCCGACTATGCCTGGCACATGGCCCTGCCGGTCGCCGCCATGGTGATCGGCGGCTTCGCGACCCTGGCGATGCTGACCAAGAACTCCTTCCTCGACGAGATCAACAAGCAGTATGTGCTGACGGCGCGCGCCAAGGGGCTGGTCGAGCGGCGCGTGCTCTACGGCCACGTCTTCCGCAACGCCATGCTGATCGTCATCGCCGGCTTCCCCGCCGCCTTCATCAGCGTGCTGTTCAGCGGCTCGCTGCTGATCGAGGTGATCTTCTCGCTCGACGGCATGGGCCTGCTGGGCTTCGAGGCCGCGATCAGCCGCGACTACCCGGTGATGTTCGGCACGCTGTGGACCCTGGGCGTGATCGGCCTGGTGGTCGGGCTGATCGGCGACCTGCTCTACATGGTCGTCGATCCGCGCATCGACTTCGAGACGCGCGGCGCATGATGCGGCTGCGGCCCATCACCCGGCGGCGGCTGCGCGCCTTCGCCGCCAACAAGCGGGGCCTGTGGTCGCTGGTGCTGTTCGGCGTGGTGTTCGGCCTCAGCCTGTTCGCCGAGCTGATCGCCAACGACCGGCCAATCCTCGTCTGGTACGACGGAGGCCTCTATGCGCCGGTCTTCAAGGCCTATCCCGAGACGGTGTTCGGCGGCGAGTTCGCCACCGAGGCCGACTACCAGGACCCCGAGGTCGTGAAGCTGATCGCGGCCAAGGGCTGGATGCTGTGGCCCGCGATCCCCTACCGCTACGACACGATCGTGAAGGACCTCGGCGGCCCGGCGCCCTCGCCGCCCACCTGGCACAACCTGCTGGGCACCGACGACCAGGCGCGCGACGTGCTCGGCCGGCTGATCTACAGCTTCCGCATCTCGGTGCTGTTCGGCTTCCTGCTGACGGTGTTCGGCTCGCTGATCGGCATCGCCGCCGGCGCGGTGCAGGGCTATTTCGGCGGCCTGACCGACCTTCTGTTCCAGCGCTTCCTCGAGATCTGGTCGAGCATGCCCGTGCTCTACCTGCTGATCATCATGGCGAGCTTCATCCAGCCGGGCTTCTGGTCGCTGCTCGGCATCATGCTGCTGTTCGGCTGGATGGGGCTGGTCGGGCTGGTGCGGGCCGAGTTCCTGCGCGGCCGCAACTTCGACTATGTGCGGGCGGCCCGGGCGCTGGGCATGGTGGACGCCCGCATCATGATGCGGCACATCCTGCCCAACGCCATGACCGCCAGCCTGACCTACCTGCCCTTCATCCTGGCCGCCTCGGTCACCACCCTGACCGCCCTCGATTTCCTCGGGTTCGGCCTGCCCCCGGGCGCCCCGTCGCTCGGCGAGCTGCTGCTGCAGGGCAAGAACAACCTGACCGCGCCATGGCTGGCCTTCACCGGCTTCTTCGTGATCGCCATCATGATGTCGCTGCTGGTTTTCATCGGCGAGGCCGTCCGCGACGCGTTCGATCCGCGCAAGGCCATGTTATGAAGGCCGGGATGAGCGACGCCCCCCTCCTGCAGGTCCGCGACCTCGCCGTGACCTTCGGTGCGGGCCCCACCGCGGTCGCGGCGGTGAAGGGCGTCAGCTTCGACATCCAGCGCGGCGAGACGCTGGCGCTGGTGGGCGAGTCGGGCTCGGGCAAGTCGGTGACGGCGCTGTCGATCCTGCAGCTCCTGCCCTATCCGATGGCGCGCCACCCCGGGGGATCGATCCGCTTCCAGGGCCGCGAGCTGGTCGGCGCCCCGGCACGCGAGCTGCTGGCGGTGCGCGGCAACCGCGTGTCGATGATCTTCCAGGAGCCGATGACCTCGCTCAACCCGCTGCACACGATCGAACGGCAGGTGAACGAGGTGCTGATCCTGCACAAGAAGCTGTCGCGCACGGCCGCGCGCAAGCGCACGCTCGAGCTGCTCGAGCAGGTCGGCATTCCCAAGGCGGCCGAGCGGCTCGAC
>Ga0070658_10002626_pt1 | contig 14968 bp, 12 predicted proteins | sample KBSC13metaG_FD_64664 | JGI IMG/M metagenome (GOLD analysis project Ga0070658, IMG submission 64664) | Corn rhizosphere microbial communities from Kellogg Biological Station, Michigan, USA - KBS C1-3 metaG | ecosystem: Host-associated > Plants > Roots > Rhizosphere > Soil ...
GTGGCCGAGCCCGCGGCCCGAGATCATCGGCACGAAACCGCCGCACGCCGCCACGATCGGCGCCAGCATGAGGCTCACCTTGTCGCCGACGCCGCCGCTCGAATGCTTGTCGATCACCGGTCCGGGCAGTGCGGGATCGTCCCATGCCAGCCGAATGCCGCTCTGCGACAGGCCGAGCGTCAGTGCCACGCGCTCGGGCGTGGTCATGCCGCGCATGAAGACGGTCATGGCGAAGGCCGCGACCTGGCCCTCGCTCAGGCTGCCGTCGTGGATGCCGCGCACGACGAACGCGATCTCGTCGGCCGACAGCTCGCCGCCATCGCGCTTCTTGCGGATGATCTCCTGCGGCAGCATGGGTCAGTAGCGCTCGAGGAAGGCGCGCAGGACCTGGCGCACCTTGCCCGACGCTTCACCCGCCACGGCCAGCGTCTGTTCGTGGCCGAGCGCGCCCGGCACGAGCCCCGCCGCGTAGTTGGTCATCAGCGACAGGCCCACGACCTTCATCCCGGCATGGCGGGCGAGGATCGTCTCGGGCGCCGTCGACATGCCCACGGCATCGGCGCCCAGCGCGCGCGCGGCGCGGATCTCGGCCGGCGTCTCGAAGCTCGGGCCGCTGAACCAGATGTAGACGCCGTCGTGGCAGACGACGCCCACTTCCTTGGCGATCGCCAGCAGCTTCTTCAGGAGCCCGGGATCGTAGGCGTCGACCATGTCGACGAAGCGCTTCTCGGGGGCGCCGAACAACGGGTTCACGCCGGTGAAGTTGATATGGTCGGAGATGGCCATCAGCGAGCCCGGCGGCATGTCGAGTCGCAGGCTGCCTGCGGCGTTGGTCTGCAACAGTGTCTCGCACCCCAGGGCGGCCAGCGTGCGGATGGCACCAGCCATGACATCGGCCTTCCCGGCCTCATAATAGTGCGCGCGACCCTGCATCACCGCGACCGCTGTCGGCCCGACATGGCCCAGCACGAGGCGGCCGGCATGGCCGCCGACCGTCGGCCGCGGGAAGTCGGCCAAGTCGGCATAGGAGATCGTGGCGACCGCCCTCACCTCGTCGGCGAAGCCGCCGAGGCCGGAACCCAGGATCATCCCCACCTTGGGTGTGAAGCCGGGCGCGCGCGCGGCGATGGCGTCGATCATGGTCTGCTGACGTGGTGCGGGCCGAACGACATCGGCAGCAGCTGACCGAGCGTCACCGTGCGGTGCAGCCCATCGGGCCCACAGAGATGGATCCTGAGGTCGTCCGACGCGAACTCGCGCAGCTTCTGGCGGCAGCCGCCGCAGGGCACGATCACTTCCGGACCGGGTCCGGCCACCGCGCACTCCAGCACGCGCTTGCCGCCGGCGCCGACCAGGGCCGCGATCGCCGCCGCCTCGGCGCACATTCCTTGCGGATAGGCTACATTCTCGACGTTGCAACCGCCGTGGAGGTCGCCTTCCTCGTCGCGCACCGCGGCGCCCACGTGATACCTCGAATAGGGCGCATGGGCGCGCGTCATCATCTTCTGCGCCAGCCGCACGAGATCGTCCCTGGGATCGTCCATCTCAGCGCTCCTTCTCGTAGGGCACGCCGACTGCCTTGGGCGCGACGGCGCGGCCGATGAAGCCGGCCAGCAGGAACATGGTGAGAAGATAGGGCAATGCCTGGATCAATTGCACCGGCACTTCGCCGATGCCGGGCACTTTCAGTCCCTGCAGGCGGATGGCGACGGCGTCGAGCAGGCCGAACATCAGGCAGGCACCGAAGGCCGGGAACGGCCGCCACTTGCCGAAGATGATGGCGGCGAGCGCGATGAAGCCCTGCCCCGCCGTCATGTCGCGGCTGAAGCCGGCACCTTGGGCGATCGACAGGTAGGATCCCGCCAGCCCCGCCAGCAGGCCGCACAGCAGCACCGCACGATAGCGCAGCCAGGTCACGGAAATGCCGGCCGCGTCGACGGCCAGCGGCATCTCGCCCACCGCGCGCAGGCGCAGGCCAAAGCGCGTGCGGGCGATCAGCCACCAGGTGAGCGGCACCGACAAGAGGCCGACGTAGAGCAGGATGTTGTCGCCGGCGCGCGGGAAGAACAACGGCATCAGCCGCTCGCTCGCGAGCAGCGGCGGCGTCTGGCCACCCTGCGCGAACCACGCATTGCCCAGCACGACGGTCAGCCCGGCCGCCAGGATGTTGAGCGCCACGCCGCTCACCACCTGGTTGCCGCGATGGGTGATGCAGGCAAAGCCATGCAACAGCGCCAGCACCTCGGCGGCGGCGACACCCGCGGCAACGCCGGCCCACGGCGAGCCGGTGGTCGAGGCCGTGGCGGCGGCGAAGAAAGCCGCCACCAGCATCTTGCCCTCGAGCCCGACGTCGATGATGCCGCTCTTCTCGGAAAACAACCCGCCCATGGCGCAGAAGACCAGTGGCGTCGCCACCCGGAGCGTCGCGGCGAACATGAGGAAGACGAGGGAGGCTGCGTCGTCCATCACGGGCGCCGCGCCAGCAGGGCCTGCAGCCAGGGCCGCGGCAGATGCTCGAGCGCGCCCGAGAACAGGATGACGAGACCCTGGATCACCACGACCATCTCGCGCGTGATCTCGGGGATGTCGAACGACATCTCGGCGCCACCCTGCTGCAGGGCGCCGAACAGCAGCGCCGCCAGCGCCACGCCCAGCGGATGGTTGCGTCCCATCAAGGCAACGGCGATGCCGGCGAATCCGTAGCCCGCCTGGAAGTCGAGCAGCAGTCGGTGCTGGACGCCCAGCAGCTCGTTGACGCCGACAAAGCCCGCCAGCGCACCCGACAGGCACATCGCCAGCATGGTCATGCGCCTGAGATTGGTGCCGGCATAGACCGCCGCCGCCGGATTGTGGCCGATCGTGCGCAGCGCATAGCCCCACGAGGTGTGCCACAGGAAGATCCAGACCCCGACGCAGCAGGCCAGCGCCAGCACGATCGAGAGGTTGAGCGCCGAGCCCATCAGCGCCGGGAGCTGGGCCGCCGGACCGAAGGTGCGGCTCTGCGGCGTCATCGAGCCCGGTGCGATCAGCACGTTCACCATCAGGTAGACCATCAGCGCCGAGGCCACGAAGTTGAACATGATGGTGGTGATCACGATGTGGCTGCCACGCCAGGCCTGCAGCCACGCCGGCACGGCGGCCCATGCAGCGCCGAACAGCGCCGCCGCAGCGATGGCGACGGGGATCAGCAGCCACGCCGGCAGCACGCCGTCGAACGCCAGCACCGCCAGTCCGCAGCCCAGGCCGCCGATATAGGCCTGGCCCTCGCCGCCGATGTTGAACAGCCCGGCATGGAACGCGACGGCGACGGCCAGCCCGGTGAAGGCGAAGTTGGTGGCGTAGTAGAGCGTGTAGCCGATCGACTGCGGCGAGCCCACCGCGCCGACGACCAGCAGCCGCAGCGCGCGAAGCGGATCGACGCCGATGATCGCCACGATGATGCCCACCACAATGAAGGCGAGCGCGATGTTGACCAGCGGCAGCACGATCACGTCGGCCCATAACGGCAGCGGACGGGCCGGCGGCGGACGGCGAGATGCGCTCATGCGGCCCCGGCCAAGGCGGATTGCCCGCCGGCCATCATCAGGCCGATGCGGCGCTCGTCGGCGGCGGCGCCGTCGACCTCGCCCACGATGCGGCCGGCGAACATCACCAGGATGCGGTCGGCGAGCGACAGGATCTCGTCGAGCTCGACCGACACGATCAGCACGGCGCAACCGGCGTCGCGGCTCTTGATGAGTTCCCGGTGGATGAACTCGATGGCACCGATGTCGACCCCGCGCGTCGGCTGGCCGACCAGCAGCACGCGCGGCGCGTGGGCCATCTCGCGCGCCAGCACCAGCTTCTGCTGGTTGCCGCCCGAGAAGCTCGACGAGCGCAGCGCCGGGGACGGCGGGCGCACGTCGAAACGCTCCATCAGCCCGGCGCAGTGCGCCCCGACGGCGGGATTGTCGAGCAGGTGGTTGTGCGAGAATGGGGTCTCCTCGTGATAGCCGAGGATCGCGGTTTCCGACGCGGCGAAGGCCGCCACCATGCCCTGGCGCAGCCGATCCTCCGGCACGTGGGCGACGCCCAGCGCCCGCATTTCCGCCGGATCGCCGGGGTGCGCCACATCGATCGCCCGTCCGCAGACTTCCAGCTGGCCGCCGCTCGGCGGGCGGATGCCCGACAGGATCTGCAGCAACTCGGTCTGGCCGTTGCCCGAGACGCCGGCGATGCCGACGATTTCGCCGGCGCGCAGCTCGAAGCCGATGTCGTCGAGCAGGCGTACGCCGCGAGAGTCGACCAGCGACAGGTGCTCGGCGCGCAGCAGCACCGTACCGGGACGGGGTGCCGATTTGTCCATGTGCAGGCGGACCTTGCGGCCGACCATCAGCTCGGCGAGCTCGGCGAGGCCGGTGTCGCGGGTGGCGCGCCGCGCGACCACCTCGCCCTGGCGCATGACATAGACGCTGTCGGTCACGGCCATGATCTCGCGCAGTTTGTGGGTAATCAGCACTACCGTGACGCCGTGCTCCTTCAATGCGGCGAGGATGCGGAACAGCCGGTCGGTCTCTTGCGGCGTCAGCACCGCACTCGGTTCGTCGAGGATCAGGATGCGCGCGCCGCGGAACAGGACCTTCAGGATCTCGACCCGTTGCTGCTCGCCCACGGAAAGATCCGCCACCAGTGCATCGGGGTCGACCGTGAGACCGTACTCACGGCCGAGCCGGTCGAGTTCGGCCCGGGCCGCAACCATGCCGCCGGCCAGCAGCAGCCCGCCCTCGGCGCCGAGCACGAGATTCTCCAGCACGGTGAAACTGTCGATCAGCATGAAATGCTGGTGGACCATGCCGATGCCGTGGGCGATGGCGTCGCGCGGACTGTCCATCTGCACCGGCTTTCCGCCGATCAGGATCTCGCCGCCGTCGGCGCGGTAGAGACCGTAGAGGATGCTCATCAGCGTCGACTTGCCGGCGCCGTTCTCGCCCACGATGCCGACGACGGCACCCCTGTCGATGTCGAGCGACACGGCGCGCACGGCGTGCACGCTGCCGAACGACTTGTCGATCGCCCTGAGTTCGATCGCCGGCCCTGTTCCTTCGCGCGCCAGCTCGGCCGGCGTCAGGGCTTGCACGAATTGTTGCTCATATAGTCGTGGACGGCGATCTTGCCGGCGATGATGTCGGCCTTCGCGGCCTCGACCTTCGCCTTCATATCGGCGCTGACCAGCTTCTCGTTGTACTGGTCGAGCGCCCAGTCGACGCCGCCCTCCTTCAGGCCGAGCACCTGCGTGCCGCCCTTCCACGAGCCGTCGTCGGCCGCCTTGAAGGAGCGATAGGCCGCGAGATCGACCCGCTTCAGCATCGAGGTCAGCATCGTGCCGGGATGGAGATAGTCCTGGTTGGAATCGACGCCGATGCCGTATTTGCCGCGATCCTTCGCGGCCTGGAGGATGCCGATGCCGGTCGAGCCGGCCGCGGCATAGACAACGTCGACGCCGCGGTCGAACTGGCCCTTGGCGAGTTCGGCGCCGCGGCCGGGATCGTTCCACGCCGCCGGCGTCGTGCCGGTCATGTTGGAGATCAGCTCGGCCTTCGGATCGGCGTACTTGATGCCCTGCTCGTAGCCGCACTGGAAACGGCGGACCAGCGGGATGTCCATGCCGCCGACGAAGCCCACCTTGGCGGTCTTGGAGGCCAGCGCCGCCAGCATGCCGACCAGGAACGAGCCCTCGTGTTCCTTGAAAACGACGGACTGCACGTTGGGCAGGTCGACGACGCTGTCGATCACGGTGAAGTGGACGTTGGGAAATTCCTTGGCGACCTTGGTGAGCGCCACGGCCTGGGAGAAGCCGACGGCGATGATCGGGTCCTGGCCGCGCTGGGCGAAGCGTCGCAGCGCCTGTTCGAACTGCGTCTCGTTGGTCGGCTCGAACTCGGCGACGGTGGCCGACGTCTCCTTCTTGAACTTCTCGATGCCGTTGCTGACACCCTCGTTGAAGGACTTGTCGAACTTGCCGCCCGTGCTGTAGACGACCGCGGGCTTGAGCGGCGTCTGCGCCATGGCAGCCGTCGTCACGGTTGCGGAAGCCAGCAGCGCGACGATCGATACGAACCCTCTTTTCATCCCAGCCCCCTCATGTCTGGGCCAAGTGTGGACCGGGCCGCTCCAGCGGTCTAGCCGAAGCGCCGGAGTGAATAGGGCTCGACGGCAATACTGGGCGAGCGGCCGGCGATCATCTCGGCCGTGAGCCGGGCCAACACCGGCGCCAGCGTATAGCCGTTGGAACTCACGCAGTTGTAGAAGCCTGGCAGGCCCGGCACCTCGCCCAGGATCGGGGCGCGGTCGATGTTGACGTTCATGCCGGCCCAGATCCGCACAGCGTGAAGGCTGGCGAGCGCCGGCACCGCGCGCGCGGCGATCCAGAGGTTGCCCTCGACGCTGGGGCGCAGCGCCCGCGAGAGCTTCTCGCCCGCGTCGAGGCCGGCCGTCCAGCCGCCGCCGATCATGAAAGCGCCGGAGCCGGCCTGCTTGAGGGTGAGATGCCGGCCGGCGTAGGCCACCAGGCGCGTGAGCGTGGGCACCGTCGGCTCGGTGACGATCATCTGCAGCGGCGCGCCGCGCACGGGTATGGTGACCCCCGCCATCCGCGCGATCTCGGCCGCCCACGGGCCGGCGGCATTGACGATCCTTCGGCAGCGCACTTCGCCCCGGCTGGTCCTGATTCGATAACCACTGCCGTCGCGTTCGATCGCCTGCACATCGCTGCCGCGCCGGAACCGGGCGCCGAGCTTGCGTGCCCCTTCAACGACCGCATACGTCCCTCTCAGCGGGTTGATCTTGCCCTCGCCCGCGCACCATTCGGCGGCAATGGCCGCGTCGCCGATGCAGGGCTCGAGCTCGCGCAAGGCGCGCGCGTCGATCAGCTCGGCCTCGACGCCCCGACTGCGCTCGAGCGCGATCTTGCCCTTCAGGAGCTCGACGTCGCGATCGCTTTCGGCCAGCATCAGGCCGCCGGTGATCTTGATCTCGAGGTCGTGGCCGGTATCGGCCTGGATCTCCTGCCACAGCGCGATCGATGCCGGGCCGAGCGGCAGCGCATCGGCCGAACGATTGGGGCCGGCCGCAGGCTTGCCCGTGAAGTCGAAGGCCAGCAGTTGCACATGCAGGCTGCCGGCATTGGCACCAGAAGCCTGCAGGTTGATGTCGTCGCGCTCGAGGACCATCGCCTCGATGCCCTCGCGCGCCAGCCAATAGGCCACGCAGGAGCCCGCGACGCCGCCGCCGATCACGACCGTGTCGACCGTCTCGACCGGCAACGGCGCGGTGTCGCGCGGGCGGGCCATGTCGGGCGGCGCGAAATCGGTGTGGCCCGTCCATTCCGGCTGCTCGACGGCCAGGGCATGGATCGGCACGGGCTTCGCCGGCGGGCGCGGCGCGAACAGGCCGAACTCGCCCACCTCGTTGTCACACAGCCGCGCGATCACCGCCGCGCAGTAGCGGCCCTGACAGCGCCCCATGCCGGCGCGCGTCGCCCGCTTCAGCGCCGCCGGCGTGTTGTAGCCACCGCGGATCCAGCCGCGCACGTCGCTCGCCGTCACCTCCTCGCAGCGGCAGACGAGCGCCCGGTTGTCGATCGCGGCGGCGGGCAGCGGCGCACCGTCGAACAATCGCCAGAGCGCCGCCTGGAAGCGCGCCGCGCGGCGGACCGCCCTTTGGGCATCGACTGTACCGGAGGCCATCAGGCCGAGATCGCGTGCGATCGCGCCCGCCGCCACGATCCCCTGCGCCTGTGCAGCCTGTGCGCCGCCGAAGTGCGCGCCGTCGCCGATGGCGAAGACTTCGGCGATGCTGGTGCGGCCCTCGACGTCGGTCACGGTCTCCATCGAGCCGTTGGCGCGCGCCACGAAGCGATGCCGGCAGCCGAGCGCGCGCGCCAACTCGGACGACGCGGCGAAGCCATAACCCAGCGCCACGACGTCGGCATCGATCGCCATGTCGCCCGCCTCGACGCGCCGCACGCGATCCTCGCCCAGGAGGCGCGTCACGCGATGCCGCCAATGCAGGAGGCCGCGCAGGCGGCGGACGAGCGCCAGGCCCTTGAGCGTCAGGCCGGGGCTGGCAGCGGCCGCCAGGGCGAGCTGCGCCAGGTCGCCGAGACCGGGCTCGGGCGCCGATTCGAGCACGGCGACGACATTGGCGCCACCGTCGATCAGCTCCGCCGCCGCCTGCAGGGTGAGTGGGCCGTTGCCCGCCACGACGATGCGCTGGCCCGGCGTCACCCGATACGAGCGCGCCAGGGTCTGCAGGCCCCCTACGGTCATGACCCCGGGCAGGGTCCAGCCGGGCACGACCAACGCTTGTTCATAGGCGCCGGTCGCCAGCACCAGCCGCTTGGGGCGAAACAGCGTCGACCGGCCGGCGACGAGGGCCGCGACCTCGGTCGCGGAGAACGCCGACCACACGGTCGTCTCGTTGAGGATCCGCACACCAGCGCGCAACGCCGCGTCGCGCAGCGCGGCGCCGTCACGGAACTGGCGGTCGAGGCGGGCGACCTCGGCCGCCTGCGACTCCGCAAGCGGCTTGAAGAACTGGCCGCCGGGCGCCAGCCGTTCGTCTGCCACGATCACGGTGGCACCGGCCTGCGCCAGTGCGCGCGCTGCCGACAGGCCGGCCGGGCCTGCGCCCACCACCAGCACGTCGCAGGAGATCTTTTCTGCCGCCATGGCCGGTGGCGGTGCCGACACTGCTCCGACGGGATCGGACTCGACGTTCATTCCGGCCGCCACCCTGGTCAGGCAGGCGCGTTGGCCCGGCCGGCCATCGACCGTCACCAGGCAATCGAAGCACACACCCATGCCGCAGAAGGGGCCGCGCGCGGCGTGCGAAGGAGCCTCGCGGAATGCCACGATGTCGGCGGCCGACAGCGCCGCGGCGATGGTCTCGCCAGGCAGCGCCTCGATCTCGGTCCCGTCGAAGGTGATCCGGACCGGCTCCGCGGGGCGCATGTTGGGATGCGTCAGGCGCATGGCAACAGGTCTACAATGGTTCGTTGTCGCACGACACGACGAAGTGTCGCGCCGCCGCCGCCAATGACCCTAGCGGAAGCGCGGCATCACCTTGGTCCAGAAGGCGTCGATCGACTTCATCAGCTTCGGATGCGGGACCAGGCTGTTGTAGGTGTAGGCGAACACCCAGTCGACGGGCTGGCGCTTCTGCTGGGCCTCCATGCCCTTCAGCACGGTGTCGACCGTGCCGACATAGGCATAGCCCATCGTGATGATCTCTTCAGGTGTGAGCATCTTGCCCGTCTTGGGATCGGTGACACCCTTGCGGAAGCCGAACGGCTCGAACCAGGCGCGGCCGGAGAACTGGCCGGAGTCCTTCCATAGCGCCATCGCCTCCTCGTCGGTGTCGGCGATGATGACATCGCGCAGCACGCCGACGCCCTGACCCTTGGGTTTGCCCGAGACCTCCGAATAGACGCTGTAGAGCTTCTCTTCGAAGATCGGCAGCATCGGTGGCAGGATCGGCGTGATGCCTTCCTGGGCGCAGAAGCGAACCGTACTTTCCGAGCTGGCGAAGGGCTGGAACAGCGGCGGATGCGGCTTCTGCAGCGGCTTCGGCACCACGCCGACCGACTTCAGGACACCGTTCTCGACCCCCTTGCCCCACTTCGCCGTCGTGTCGAGAGTCCAGGGCGTCGGACCCGCCGGCACCTTCCAGAACCTGCCGTCGAAGGTCAGCATCTCCTCCGTCCAGCACTTCTTGACGAGGCGGAAATTCTCTTCGAAGGCCAGGCGGTTGGCATCGTCGATCTGGTCGTGCTGATGAGGCAGCGCGCCGTGGATGCCGTGCGTCTGCTGCGCCATGACGTCGACCCAGCGCCGCTGATAGCCGCGGGCGAAGCCCGCGTTGGCGCGGCCGTTAGTCATGTGGTCGAGCATGGCGATGTCTTCGGCAACACGGATCGGATTGGACGCCGGCAGGACGATGCCGAGCTGGCCCACGCGGATGCGCTTGGTCTGCATCGCGAAGTAGAGGTCGAGCAGCACCGGGTTGTTCGAGAGCTCGAAGCCTTCGATGTGGAAGTGATGCTCGGTGAAGGACACCGAGTCGTAGCCCAGCTCGTCACCGAGTTTGATCTGCTCCGTCAGCTCCTTCAACATGCGCTGATAGAACTGCGGGTTCATGCCCGCCATGCCCTTCTCGATCTCGGCGCGGCTGGCGATGGTCGGCAGATAGAAGAGCGACGCCTTCATCTCACTTCTCCTTGGGGGTCGCGGCCACTCCCGGCACGCGGCTGAGCGTTGCACGTGTCAGGCCGCCGTCGACGAGCAGCGACTGGCCGGTGATGTAGCCGGACTGCGGACCGACCAGGAAGGCGATCGTGTCGGCGATATCGCCTGGTTTGGCGATCCTGCCGAGCGGCACCATCTTCGTGCGCTCGCGGGCGAGCCTGGCCTGGCTGTAGACAGCATCGGTCATCGACGTATGGACGAAGCCCGGGCAGACGGCGTTGGCGCGGATGCCGTCGGGGCCCCACTCCATGGCCAGCATCTCGGTCAGCATGATCAGAGCGGCCTTGGCGGGGCTGTAGGCGCCGTGCGGCAGCTGCGGCACGATGCCGGCCATCGAGGCCAGCATGACGATCGAGCCGCGGCTCTTCTTCAGGTGCGGATAGGCCGCCTTGGCAAGCAGCCAGTTGGCGCGCAGGTCGATATTGAAGACGCGGTCCCAGGTTTCGATGTCGAGGTCGGCCAGCTTGCCCGGCGCGGTGATGCCGGCGTTGCCGACGATGGCGTCGATGCCGCCCATGGCCTTCACCGCAGCGGCGATCACCCGCGCCGGCTCCCGGGGCCGCGCCATGTCGGCACGCAGGGTCTTCACCTTGCAACCCGAGGTGCGCAGGTTGGTCGCCAGCGCCTCCAGCTCGTCGAGATAGGCGATATCGCAGAGGGTAAGCGCCTCGGCGCCGTCGGCCGCGAGCTTCAGTGCCGTGGCGCGACCGATGCCCCGGCTCGCCCCCGTGATCACGACCCGCATGGGCTCCTCCCTTTTCAGGAGGATGGTGGCACGGTTCCCGGCTTGGGGTCGATGGGCAGGAGCTTGTCCAGCCCCAGGAGTTTTTCGTAGAGCGACGCCGCCTGCAGCAGCGCTGCCTCGCCCCGAGGCTTGCCCACCAGCTGCAGGCCGACGGGCCGGCCGTACTGGTCGAAGCCGCAGGGAACGGCGATGGCAGGGCTGCCCGACACGGTGATCGCCGAATTGAGCGTCGAGCCCGCCATATAGTTGTCGAGCTTCTTGCCGTTGATGGTCGCGGGCGCCCGCAGGTTGACGTCGAACGCCGCGGTCGGCGCGCCCGGCGTCACCAGCAGGTCGTACTTCTGCCAGAACGCGCCCATGCGCCGGAACAGCGCCGCGCGCTCACGCTCGGCCCAGGCCAGCCGGCTTGCCGTCTGCTTGAGGCCAAGCTCGGTGTTCCAGATGATGTCGGGCTTGATCTTGTCGCGGTGCTGCTCGATCTGCTGCTCGCGGTCGACCACGAACTGCTGACTGCGCAGTGCCATGAACACCTCGTCCACGGGGCCGAAGTCTGGTGAGGCCTCCTCGACGATGCAGCCCAGCTCCTCGAAGCGGCGCGCCATCTCGGCGCAGATCTCGCGGATCTCGCCGTCGAGCTCGAACCTGCCGCCGAAATCCATCGTGATCGCAACGCGCGCCGGCTTCACCGGACGGGCGACGGCGGCGCTGAACGACACGGCTGGCGCATCGAAGGTCATGGCATCGGCCGGGCAGAAGCCCGCCATCGCGTCGAGGAACAGCGCGAGGTCGGCGACGTTGCGCGCCATCGGCCCCTGCACCGACTGCGGTGAATACAGGTTGTTCGACGTGCCGCGCGTCACGCGGCCGGCCGACGGACGGATGCCGACGGTCGAGCAGTAGGTTCCGGGTCGACGCAGCGACCCGCCGTGATCGGAGCCGTGCGCCAGGAAGACCTCGCCGGTGGCGACCGAGACCGAGCCACCGCCGGTCGACCCGCCACAGGTCAGCGAGGTGTTCCATGGATTGCGCGTGCGCCCGAAGACCTCGTTGAAGGTGCTGCCGCCGGCACCGAACTCCGGCGTGTTGGACTTGCCCATGACGATGCCGCCCTTGCGCTCGATGCGCTCGACCAGCGGATGCGACTTCTGCGGCACATGGTTGGCGAAGATCGGCGAGCCGTAGGTCGTGCGCACGCCCGCCACGTCGGTGAGGTCCTTGATCGAGACCGGAAGTCCGGCGAGCCAGCCCGCTTCGCCCTCGGCCTCGCGGCGCTTGCCGGTCATCAGCGCCCGGGCATGATCGCGCGCGCGGTCGAGACAGAGCGTCGGCATTGCGTTCACCGACGGCTCGACCTCGGCCATGCGCCCGGCCGAGGCTTCGACGAGATCGAGCGGCGTGATCTCCTTCTTGTGGAGCCGTGCCACCGCCTCGACTGCCGTCATCTTCCAGAGCTCGTCATGCGCCATCGAGATACTCCTCCCACAGGTCGAGATAGACCGCGTCCGCGGGATTGGCTCCCTCGCCCCACAGCTCGCGCGCCGCGAAGCGCACGGTGTAGAGATACTGCGGGTTCTCGCCCTCGAGTTTGGCGTTGGAATCGGGAAAGACGTGCGCGCCATGGTCGCGCTCGATCGTGCCCCGCCGACCGCGCACGTAGCGTGGCAGCCGCGTATGGCCGGGCACATTGATCTCGCGCGCGCATACGGACTGACCGGCAGAGAAGCGCGGCCTGGCCGCGGTCTCGCGCTGCGTCGGTCCACCCTTCAGGATCGCCGGCATCACCTTGTCGGCGGTGAGTGGTGGCATCATCACCGGCGCCGCGGGATCGCGCCGGCCGGTCTCGAATTCGCGCTGGGAGATCAGTCCGGCCCCGAGCGCCAGCTTGATCGCCGAGGCGAACCACTTCTCGTAGTAGCTCATGCGTACATAGTCGGCCGGCGGCAGCGTCTCGATGCTGTGGCGGCCGGCATCGATGTTCCACTTCCGCCACGCGCCCAGCGCGCGACGCAGCGCCAGCACGCGGCCCTCCCACGGCGCATGGAAGACCGGCTCGTCCGCTTGGGGCTCGACCTTGCCGAAGCCGTGCATGCCGCCCATGTCGTGTATGCCGTTCACGGCGCGCGGACCTTTGCAGTGCCGATCATGGTGTCACGCGTCACCAGGGCCTCCAGCGTTCCGGTGCCGAGGCCCGCCGTGCCGGCCGGCCGCTCGGGCAGGACGAGATAGCGGATCTCGGCGGTCGAATCCCAGACGCGCATGGCCACCTCGTCGGGCACGGCAAGACCGAAGTCGCGCAGCACGCCGCGCGGATCGATCACGGCGCGCGCGCGGTAGGCCGAGGACTTGTACCAGACGGGCGGCAGGCCGAGGACCGGCCACGGGTAGCAGGAACAGAGCGTGCAGACGACGAGGTTGTGGACGGTGGGCGTATTTTCGACCACCACCATGTGCTCGCCCTGCGCGCCCGAGTAGCCGAACTCGGCGATCGCGGCGGTGGCGTCCTCCAGCAAGCGCGCCTTGTAGGCGGGATCGGTCCAGGCGCGGACGACGACCCGGGCGCCGTTGCGCGGGCCGATCTTGTTCTCGTAGGCGTCGACCATGGCGTCGAGCGCCGCGGGATCGACCAGGCCCTTCTCCACCAGCAGCGTTTCGAGCGCCTTCACCCGCAGCACGGTCTCGGAGAGGGTGTTGTCATGGTCGTGATCGTGATCGCTGGCCATGGCCGATCCTATACCGCGAGGCCTGCCATTGTCCGCCGCCGGCCGACGAGGAGCACGCCGAGCAGCATGAAATTCAGCAGGTCGAAGGCGAGTGCCAGCTGGAAGGCCGGACGATAGCTCAACGTCATGTCGAAGACGGCGCCGCCGATCCAGCCGCCGGCCGCCATGCCGGCCATGGCGAACAGCATGACCACGCCGAGCCGCCAGCCCGCGATGCTGGGTCCGTACAGCCGGCGCAGGATCAGCGCATACCCCTGCACGATCGCGATGTAGGGAATGCCGTGGATCACCGCCAACGCGTAGATGCCGGCGAGCCCCTGCACGAAGACGTAGCCGGTGAGCGACACGACCTGCACCGCCGAGCACAGCAGGCTGACCTTGAGCGGGCCGATGTGGTCGGACAGCCGGCCCATGGCGAAGGTGGCGGCGACCGCGCTCAAAAGAATCAGCGAGATAGCCTCCGAGCCGCGCGCCGGCGACAGGCCGAGATCGCCGCAGAACGCGACCATGTGGACGAACGGCACCGCCATCGCCGCGCAGCAGCAGAAGGCCGCGGCCGACAGGATCGTCATCAGCGTCGCGGATGGCATGGGCAGAATCGACAGATCCTCCCTCGCCCGCGCCGCCCTGGCGCGCGCCACCGGCGAGGACCGCACATAGAATGCACAGAGGAACAACAGCACGCCCGCGGTCACGCCATAGATGATCAGCGACTGGCGCCAGCCATAGTCGGGCAGCAGCCAGCGATAGACTTGCGGCCAGGTGAAGCCCGAGATCGCCGGCCCGACCGAGATGATCGACACCGCCGTGCTGCGGCGCTTGTCGAACCAGCCCTGGATATTGTTCATTGCCGGCGTGAAGGTCGCCGCGTTGCCGAGGAAGCCCAGCGGCAGGGCATAACCGGCGTAGAATTGCCATTCACCACCGCTCGCCGCCATCCAGCCACCCAGCGCGATCGACACGGCGGCGACCAGGAGCGGCACGCGCGGGCTGGTGCGGTCGGCCAGCCAGCCCATGAAGACGCCACCCACACCCATCGAGAAGAAACCCAGCATGTAGGCGAACGACGGCACGGCGCGGCGGTCGCCAAACTCGGCGGCGATCTCCTTCAGGCCTACCACCGGCAAATAGATCGCGCCGCCCCCCAGGCCGATGCAGAACATCGACACGAAGGCGAGCCGCCAGGCGTAGGGACTGTCGACGCCCCGATGCTGAACGGC
>Ga0070658_10002627_pt1 | contig 14966 bp, 15 predicted proteins | sample KBSC13metaG_FD_64664 | JGI IMG/M metagenome (GOLD analysis project Ga0070658, IMG submission 64664) | Corn rhizosphere microbial communities from Kellogg Biological Station, Michigan, USA - KBS C1-3 metaG | ecosystem: Host-associated > Plants > Roots > Rhizosphere > Soil ...
TCCGCCGTCGCCAACAACTCCCCCGCCGCCGCCCCGATCTGCTCCCCACCCGACCGGATCTGACCCACCAACGACCGCAAATTCCCCAACGTATGACCGAACGCGTCGGTCAACGTCGCCATGGTCGGGTCGCTTTGCTCGCTGTCGAGCTCGACCGCCAGGTTGCCCTCAGCGGCCTCGGCGAGTGCCGCGGACAGTTCCGCAACCCGCGCCTGAAGGGCGAGCCGCTCCGCGCGGGCCTGTGAACGCATGCTCCACAGCGATGACGACAACGCACCACTGAACCAGGCGATGACGGGAAACAGCGGGAGAACGACCGCCAGCCAGGCGACGTCGTGCATGTGCACCGGTGAGCCGAGGAAGGCACTGACCAGCAGGGCCGCCGCGGACAGCGTGCCGAGCACGATGCTCCCGGCCTGCTTCATCGACACCGCGGCGAAGAGCACCGTCGGCACGTACAACAGCCAGAACGGGCCCCGGATGCCACCGGCGGATGCCACCAGGCCGGACGTGAAGAGCAGGTTCAGGCCGAGCAGGGTCTCCCGGTAGGGCTTCACGTTGTCGCGCACGAAGGCGCTGGTCTCGACAAGGCGCGGAGTCACGCTCTGCGCGAGCGCGCACGCCAGCCCCAGTGCCGACCAGGCCAGAAACGATCGGATGTGCATCGGGATGCCGGTAGACGGGTTTCGCCAGACGATCACGCCGCCGACCAGGCCCACGACGAGCTTGCCCCACACCGACCCCATGGCGATGCGTGCCAAGCGCTTCGAGAAGTCCACCTCGACCCCCACTGCTGCGGTTCTGCTACCGAAGCGTCGGCACGTCCGGCCTGCGGCATTAGTCCGATCGGACTACCTCGCACATGGACCCTGGGCCGTCCGGCATGATTCCTGGGTGAGCTGCTCGTGACCGCACCCCAGCCGGAAGACTGGACCGCGCCCGGAACCTATGAGGTCGCGCCCGACATCTTCCGCGTGCCGTTGCCCCTGCCGAACGACGGACTACGGGCCGTCAACGTCTATGTCCTGCGCGCCGCAACCGGCGAGCTGACGCTCATCGACTCGGGATGGAACATCCCCGAGGCCCGTGAGCAGCTGCTGACCGCGCTGGACAAGCTCGGCCACGGCCCGCCGGACATCAAGCGATTCCTGGTCACGCACATCCACCGGGATCACTACACGCTCGGCATCGCCCTTCGCGAGGAGTTCGGCCCGAAGGTCGCTCTCGGCGCCGAGGAGAAGCCGTCGTTCGACGCGATCATGTCGCCGGAGCGCCGCCCGTTCGGCGGGGAGCTGAGCCGGATGCAGGCGCTGGGAGCGCTGCACATCACCGAACAGATGCGCGCGGCACACGGCGGGCATCCGCAGGAGCCGAGCCCGTGGGAGCTACCCGACGAGTGGCTGACCCCCGGTCACGTCGACGCGGCCGGGCGGCAACTCGAGGTCGTCCACACTCCGGGGCACACTCGCGGCCACGTGGTGTTCCACGACACCGCCGACGCGCTGCTCTTCGCCGGTGACCACGTGCTGCCGACCATCACGCCCTCGATCGGGCTGCAGCCGGCGATCGCCCCCAACCCACTGGGCGACTTCCTCAACTCGCTCGCGCTGGTCCGCTCGCGACCGGACGCGAAGCTCTTGCCCGCCCATGGCGGGGTCACGGCGAGCGTGCACGCGCGGGTGGACGAGCTGATCGCGCACCACGGCCAGCGGCTCGACGAGACCGAGGCTGCCGTGCGGCACGGCGCGACCACCGCCTTCGAAGCGGCGCAGATCCTTCGCTGGACCCGGCGCGGGCGGCACTACGACGAGCTCGACCTGTTCAACCAGATGCTCGCCGTCGGTGAGACCGGCGCGCACCTCGAGCTGCTCGTACTGCAGGGCCGCCTGAAGATGACCGAGGACGACGGCGTCCGCCACTACACCGCGGACTGAGGCCGGTCGCTGTCGTCGACCTTCACGAATGGCACGTAAATCGGCCGGATTTGGCGCACTTTCGTGAAGGTCGGCGCGCCGCCCTTTCGCCGGCTAGGGGCGGAGGGCGGCTTCCACCACGCCGGCCGTGGCCAGCAGCAGCGCCTCGGCGTCGCGGGGGCCGACCAGCTGAAGGCTGGCGGGAATCACGGAACCCGCGATCGGAACCGGCTGAGCAGTGGCCGGAACACCCGCCGCGTTGAACGGCGACACGTGCTTGGTGATCTCGATGCAGAGCTCGGTCGGATCGTCAGGGACGGCGTCGATCCGTGGCGGCAGGATGGGCAGCGTTGGCAAAGCCAGCAGCTCGACGTCGCGGAAGAGCTGGTCGAGGTGCTCGCGCCACTGCGGCACCTGTGCCCGAGCCTCACTCAAAGCGGGCGCGAGGAACTCCGCGGTCGCGATCATCTGCGTGATGTCCGGACCAACGCCGTCAGGGTTGTCGCGCACTAGCGCGGCGTCCACCTCGAGCACTTCCTCGGTGTAGATGCTGAGGAAGCTGTTGCCGCCCAGCTCGAAGTCGAGGTCAATCGCAACGATGTCGAACCCGGCCGCACGCAGCGCGTCGTCGACGGCTTGTTCGATGCGCGGGTCCGCCGCCGTCCGCACCCGGCCGATGCGGGTAGCAGCACTCGCGGCTGGTGCGAATCCCGGTTCCAGCAGCTGCATGCCGAGGACCAGACCGGCCACGTCGCGTGCCAGCGGCCCGACCGTGTCGAGCGACGGCGCGAGTGGCCAGACGCCTTCGAGCGAGATGCGGCCGTGCGTCGTCTTGAGCCCGAACACTCCGCAGCAAGCCGACGGAATCCGGACCGAGCCGCCGGTGTCGGAGCCGTAGGCGACGTCGGCCTCGTCCTTCGCGACCGCGACGGCTGAGCCACTCGACGACCCGCCCGGGATCAATGCCGGGTCAAACGGGTTGACGGGGGTGCCGAACCACGGGTTGGTGCCGAGGGGCAGCATCGCGAGCTCGTGCAGGTTGACCTTGCCGACGATGCGAGCGTCGGCGGCGCGCGCACCGGCAAGGCAGGGGGCGTCCACCTTGGCCGGCTCGGCCGTCCGCTCGACGGCCCGGCTTCCCGCCGTGGTCGGCACACCCTCGACGTCGATGAGGTCCTTGACCGCGAGGCGGGGTCCGGCGCCGCTGCCGTCCATTCGCAGGATGAAGGTGCTCACGTGGCGAAACGTAACAGCATGACGGGGATTCGGGTCAGGGCTCTGGCATTGGCAGTCGCGACAGCGGCACCGCTCGCAGCACTTGCCGTCAGCGCCGGCGCAGCGGTGTCACCGGCGAGCCTCACCGTCGGGGTCCGCGGCGCGGGCCCGGCGTCCGCGACCTTCCGCGGCGGGCCGATCACGGGCAGCGCGGACGGCAGTGGCAACGTCCAGCCGGTTAGCTGCCAGCCGCCGTCGTGCGAGCAGCTGCCGATCAAGCTGGTCGCGCCGTCCGGTCAGCCGGCCAAGCAGATCTCGCTGGCCGCGACCGTTACCTTCACCGCACCGGCGGGCGACCCGTCCGGTCTCACCGGGCTCGACCTGTGGCTGCTCGACTCGCAGGGCAACTCCCTGAGTCAGGCCACCCTGGGCAGCTCGCCCGCATCGGTGGCCAGCAGCGGCCTCAACCCGGGCAGCTACACCCTGCAGATCACGGGAGAGGCCGGCGCCAATAACGAGACCTACTCTGGCACGGTCACCGCCAGCATTCCCACGCCGACCGCTCCCGCAGCCGTAGGGCACCAGTTCACGACGAGCGTGCTTCCACCGGCTCCGGCCAGCGGCTTGCACGGCCGCAACGAGGACGCCGAACCAGGCATCGGAGTCGACGGCAACGGCACGTTCTGGGTCGCCTCCGACATCGAGCCCTATGCCGCCGACGACCCGCGCGCGTTGGAGGCATTGAGCGGCACCGACGTGTGGAAGTCGACCGACGGAGGCCGGCGCTGGACCTGGGTCGCAGCGCCCTTCAACGACGCGTCATCGTCGCAGCCGGGCCTCGGCGGCGAGGACACGGACATCGCCGTCGCGTCGGAGAAGAACTCCAACGGCTTCTACAACATCTACGTCGCGAGCCTGTGGGTGGGCTCGACGAACATCGCGGTGTCACAAGACGGCGGCAAGACGTGGAACGTCACGGCGGTCAACGGGGAACCCGTGCAGGACCGACCGTGGCTCGCGGCTGATGGCTCGTGCGTGTTCTATCTGAGCTACCACGCGATCGTTCCCTACGACACCGTCGTCGACAAGTACGACGCATGCAACCCGGCCGGGCAGGCAATCGGCAGCGCGGTCGACCCGACCGACACGACACTGTTCGCCGGCAACGTTCTGCCCAACGCGAGCAACCGGTTCGGCAAGCAGGTCGTCGACAACTCGGCGCACTCGCCCTACCGGCACCGCATCTACGTGCCGATGGAAGGCTGCTCGGCGCCAAGCGTTGCGGGCTTGCCCGAGGTCGGCGCGGCCTGCGCCGACAAGGCACACGTGTTCGTCGGCTACAGCGACGACGGCAGCACCTATCACGACGTGCAGGTGGCCGCCGTGCCTACCGACAGGCTGTTCATCTGGCCGGACACGATCGCGACCGACAGGGCCGGCAACGTCTACCTTGCCTGGTTCGACGGGCAGAACAGCTACCTGTCGGTGAGCCGCAACGGCGCAAAGACATGGTCGTCGCCGCGTCGCATCAACCACGGCCCGGCTCGGTCCTCGGTCTACCCGACCGTCACGGCGACCTCGGCCGGTCACGTCGAGGTCGCGTTCTACGGCAGCACCCGCGCCGGCGACGCCAACACCGCCAAGATCATGGGGGCGCCCAACACCTACGCCGCCGCGCACTGGCAGCTCTACGACGCCCGCTCCAGCGACTTCGGGCGGACGTGGCAGCAGACCACCGTCACGCCGACGATTCACACCGGCGCGCTCTGTTACGACGGCAGCGGCTGCGGGCAGGCACCGGGCGACCGCAACCTGCTCGACGACTTCGGCATCGCCATCAGCCCCGTCACCGGCACGACGGTCATCGCCTTCGACAACGACCAACCCGGCGGCGTCCAGGGCAAGACGCACACCGATGTCGCTGTCCGGATGGGATCAAGCGTGGCGCGTCGCCACGGGTCGGCACCCGGATCCGGCTCGTTCGCCGACCCGCCTGGGCGACTCGCCGCGACCGGTAGCTGGCCGTGGCTGGCGCCCCTCGGACTTCTGGCTGTCCTCTCGGCGCTGGCCGTCAGGACCACGCAGCGGCGACGCGGTCGGCCTCGCGCGCTCCTTGCGCGAGGCCGACGTCGTAGGCCGCCGGTGCTCGCGACGCGTCCATGAGGAACAGCCCGCCGCCGGTCAGCTCTGTGAACGCGGCGTCGGGCTCGATCACTACGGTCTTGGACCCCGCGTCTGTCAGGGCGCGCAGCTCAGCCTCGCGCTGCTGTCGCAGCCGGACCAGGAACGGCAGGTCGGCGTCTTCGGGCGGCGTTGCCGTGACGGCCACGACGAGCACCTTGTCCGCACCTGCAGGCAGGTCCGCGTTGAGGCCGGACCGCATCCCGCCGTCCATGTAGCGCCTCCCGTTGAGGGTGATCGGCGGGTAGACACCGGGCACGCTGCAACTGGACGCGACCGCATGGTCCAGCGGCACGCCGCTGGCCTGATTCCACACCACGAACTCGCCGGTCTCGGTGTCGACAGCGGTGCACGCGAATGCCGCCGGCCATAGCGCGCCGGCGAGATCGGCGAAGAAGGACACGAACCTCTCCTCCGGGCCGACCTCCGCGTTCAGCGCAAACGTGCCCACGTCACGGAGCGCTTCTTCCCTCGGGCCGTCGTACATCGCGGCCCGCGCCATCACCTCACGCAGCTCCGCCATTCGCGGCCCCATCGACTGTGCGTAGCCCTCCGAGGTCGGCCGTGAGCCGTCGGCGCGGCGCGAGTAGGTCCGCGTGATCGCCGCACCGAGGTCACGGTTGAGGGTCAACCGGGCGCCGACGACGGAACCCGCCGATGTGCCGATCACCTGGTCGGCCTCGCCGAGCCGGACGCCGCGGTCCGTCAGCCCGACGACAAGACCACTTTCCCAGGCGATCCCGACCGGACCACCACCACCGAGCACCAACGCATGTGACATGACCGGAACGTAGCGGCCTCAAGTCCCCGACGTCGCCCGTGGTCAGCTGGCGAAGCAGAGACCACAGCCTGTGGGGGCGAGCACCGCCATGCGGCCGGCAATCTTCCAGGAGCCGTTCACCCGCCGCAGCAGGAACCAGTCGACGGCCTCCGCCCTGCACTGATGGCAAGGCGCGCCCTCCGAGATGTGCTCGAGAAAGTCCGGTGCCATGACCTCGAGGTGCTTCCCGCCGTCGCAGGCCACCTGCATGCGCGCCATCGGCTCGTCAGTGCTCTCGCAACTCGCCCGGTCGAGCTTGCGCTTCAGCTGCGACGTCGCCGGCGCTTTTCCCTCCTGCTCGGCTCTTGTCAGCAGCGTCACCAGCATCGCTTCCCGGGCCCATTGGGACACGGCAGTAGCGCGCTCCCGTAGGGCACCGGCTTCGGCGATGGCGAAGTGAGCTCGGGCACGAATCATCGCCCGATCCTCATCCACGCTGGGCGCGGGAGGTGCCGACAGCATCCTGATAAAGGCTTCGCGCCCGGACGCGTCCCTCATAGCGTCCTCTCGTTCCGGTGCGCCGCCGACTATGTCATGTGGATCCAGCGGGCGTCTGTAGTCACTGTGGGGCGTCCCGCAGGTGCCGATTCCGTGCGAAGGACAGAAAACCCCGCCGTACCCGGTGTAACGGACGGTAGTTCCCGCGTTACTCAGCAGGCAACGCTTCGTCCGGGAGCATCAGCAGCGCAGCGGCCACGAGCAGTCGGGCAGCTTGGACATCGTCCTTCGCCGCCTCGATGTCATTGTCGATCTCCTCCGCCGCCGCTTCGAGCGACTCTCGCGCATGGGCAAGAACGTCTCGTACGCCGGTCCCCCGTGCCCCCATTCCGACACTGTCCTTCCGAGTGCAGCGGCGCGAGCCGATCCCGACCGCGCGAGCCGACGACAGTGGCGGCTTCAGATGTGAGGTCAGGATGAGAGCAGGCCTGACCTAGGTCGGCCCACTAGCCAACTCCACGACCGCCTTGCGAGCAAGGTTCATCCGAAACAAACAATGCAGCCGGAATTTGGCCGCCCGTCCAACGTCAGCCGCGTATCCGCGCTCGGACCTTCGGCCACGCCGTCGCGAAACCCGGATGCAGTGGAAGAGCGTCAACCTCGGCCACCGGCACCCAGCGCAACCCGGCGCTCTCGAACGACGCCGGCGCGACCTCCACGGTGCGCGGCGTGCTCGCGATGATCGTCGTGTAGGTCCACAGCGCACAGTCCGGGCACGGCTCCACGTGCGAGCCGGCGATCGACAGAACGCGCGGGTCGAGGCCCCGCACCTCCTCCTCGGCCTCACGCAACGCGGCCTGCAGGGGGTCCTCGCCGTCGTGGATCGCCCCACCGGGGATGCCGACGGTGCCGCCGTGGTGAACCCAGCCGGCGCGCTCGTCGAGCAGCACGAACGTCGCGTCGCCCTCGGTGACCGACACCAACAGCCCCGCCGCGCCGAAGCGCCCCCAGTGCCGCCGCATCGGGCCGGTGCATCGTTGCCAGTTCATCGACGTGCTCCGGTTTGCGGGGACAGGGTTCTCGCCACCGTGCACTCGCTGTCGCGGCGGGTCTCGGCGAGGGCCCGCATCGCATCGCGCACCGACGGCACGCCACACGCCGTGCCGGGCCATCCCGTCGCCCCGTCGAGTTGCCCGGCAGGCACGACCAGGAGGGTCGCGTGACCCGCGACCGCACCGCGCTCCTTGAGCACCAGCCAGCCGATCGGCTCTACGCGACCGACGGGCAGGATCGCGCCAGTCACAGCGATCACCCTGCCATCGCTCTCGTCGGCCGATGTCAGGAGGTCGTCGATGGCGAGGGCGTAGACAAGACCGGCGGAGGGTCCACTGAACCCGCGATCTCGGATGTGCACCGACACGCGACGAGGATCGGCGTGCGCCGCCGCCAAAGCCAAGGCGATCGCCCGCCGCTGGCTGTCCAGATACTGCTGCCGTCCGGCCGCTAGCTCGCTCGATTCGTCGGCTGCCCTCTCGTAGTCGACGGTCATCCGGCCGGTGACCCACGCACCCAGAAGGCCGGCAAGCGTCGGCTGGGTCGCCCGCACCCACAGCAGCAGGTAGTGCCCGGTCGGATCATGCGTCGGAGCTCCCACGACACGAATGTCTGCCGCCACGTCGATGGGACGGCCGGCGCTGAGCACCAGGCGGGGTGGGTGATAGCCGAACAGCACGGCGGACACCAGCGCGAGAACGGCAATTCCGGCCGCCAGGAGCCAGCGTCGCCGCAGCGGCCGCCCGGGGACCGGCGCAGGGTTGTCCGGCGCCGGCGGCAGCGCGGCGAGCGCCTGGACCGCCTCGGCGAGGGTCAGCGGACGCCCGGGCAGCCGGTCCGAGGTCGGTGCTAGCGGCGGCGCCAGAGCCAGCAGTCCACCGGCAGCCGTCCGACGCTGATGCGGCACCGCCCGTGCCGGCCGGGCCGCGAGTCGGTGCCACGCGGCCTGCCCCTCGTCATACATGCGCTGCGCGTAGGCCGCGTAGTCCTCGGCGGTCACGTCCGGGAAGAGCCCGCGCCGGAATGCGCCCGACACCGACAACAGCGACAGCACGTAGCGCGGCCCGAGGACGAACAGGACGCAACCGTCGGCCGCGGTCACGGTGACGCGTTGCGGCTGCAGCCCGAGGATCGCCTCGGCGCCGAACTGCTCGCCCGCGCCCAGCTCGCGGTCCTCACCGTCGGCGTCCTTGCCATCGGGATTGCTGACTGTCAACCGGCCGGAGATGACGACGAACAGCCACCAGTCACTGTGGTCACGCCGCGCGAGCACCTGGCCTGGCTCCGCTGTGATCAGGTCGCCCCAGCGGGCAATGAACCTGAGTTCGCGCGCGGAACATCCGGCCAGGGGCGGGAGCCTCGCCAGCTCTTGCGCCCGCCGCACCGCCAGGCGCTTGCCCGGAGGGTAGGACGGCGACCAGTGCCGCGGCGCCAGCCGAATCATTCCAGGCTGCTGTCCGCGCTCTCCCAGAGCCCGCGCTCCTCGTCGTAGGGAGCGCCCTCGACCGCGGACTGTGCGCCGAAGACCATCGTCTGTCGTCGCTCTGCGTCGTACGACGGCCAGGCGGGATCGCCGCCGCGCGCGAACGCGATCCAGTTGTCCATCATTTGCGCGGAGAGCGCGTCGGCGTCCGGTCCGGCGCCGGCGAAGCGGTCGATCCCCGGCTTGTCGAGGTTGCCGAACACGAAGGGGATCTCCAGCGCGTGGCACGAACCGAGCGCGCCCCCCATGGCGGGCGAGGGCCAGGTGAACAGGTACATGTACGTGCCGGCATGCGGGGCTTGCGCCTCGGCCATGCGGATCGAACCGATCCGGAACATCCGGTCGGTCTCGATCGCGGACCAGATGTCGCGGGGAGCCACGGCCTGGCCGCGTCCGGTGCGCGCGGCGCGGTAGCCGTCGATCATGTCGTCGGGACTGAGCACGACGTCGTTGGCCCGGAAGATCGCCTCGATCCGGCGACGCAACACGCCCTCGTCCGGGTCGCGGTTGGCCGGGTCGGCGACCATGAACATCTTCGCTTCGTCGAGGTTGGTGCCGATCAGCAGCTCGACGTCGCGGGCCTCTCCGTCCGCGATCGCCTGCTGCGGAGCTGTCGGGAGCGACGTGCCGTCGACCACCGGCACCAGCGGCAGGCCGGCGGCCCGCCGGGCAGCGACCAGCGCGGCCTGCGCCTCGAGCAGGGCCTGCACCGGCACGTCGCGAACCGCGGCGACCGAGGCGATGCCGAGTTCGGCGACAAGCTTGGCCGCGAGGTCTGCGGCCCGGTCCATGCCGATGGCGTTGGGCGGACCGCTCTGGACGATCGCGCGCCGATACAGCCCTCGCGCTCCCGGCATCGCCAGCAGATCCGACACGGACATGCCACCGGCGGACTCGCCGAAGATCGTGATCTTGGCCGGGTCACCGCCGAAGGCGGCAATGTTGTCGCGGACCCAGCGCAGCGCGGCGACCTGGTCGAGCAGCCCCCAGTTGCCGGCGGCACCGCCGCTTGCCTCATCGGCGAGGTCGGGGTGCGCAAGGAATCCGAGGACACCGAGCCGGTAGTTGACGGTGACGACGACGACGTCGCCGCGGGTGGCGAGCTTCTCCCCGTCGTACAACGCGGATGCGCCGGAACCGCCGACGAACCCGCCGCCGTGGATCCAGACCATCACCGGCCGGGCGGCGCCGTCAGGGGCAGGAGTCCAGACGTTGAGGGAGAGGCAGTCCTCGGCCTGCGCGCCTGGGCCTTCTCCCGACAGCGACGTCGCGGGCGCGTTCTGCGGCGCCCAGGAACCGTAGTCGGACGCGGGCCGAACGCCGGTCCACGGCTCGACCGGCGCGGGCGCGCGGAGCCGGTTCGGGCCGGCGGGTGGGGCCGCGTACGGAATGCCGCGGAACACGTGCACCGCATTGCCAGCCGTGCCTTCGACCTTGCCCGTCGTGGTCTCGACGACCGTCATCGCAGTCCTCTGTTCGCCTACTCCTGACGAACCGTAAACGAACCGCGGGAACCGGATCTACCGTCCTTGCGCGGAGCGCTCAAGCGGCGGAGATGTCGCGGCCGCGCTCGGTGGCCGCCTCGCCGATCAGGGCCTCGAAGAACCGCTCCAACCCGCGCGTCGGCACGGCGAGCAGCTCGGCCAGGCTCGGCACCGGCGGCCCACCGTCGCCTTCGGCGGCGACCAGGTCGATCGGCTGGTGGTCGCGTACGACGGAGTAGGCCTGGGCCAGGTCGATCTGACGACGCAGCAACAGGTGTGTCACGCACGGTGCCGGTGCAAGGCAGGTGGGGCAGTCGCCGTTGGTGTCCGGCTCGTGCAGCGCCTCCAGATCGGCGAGCAGAGCGTGCATGTCGGCGGCCTCCTGCCGGGCCTCGTCGCGGGCGCGGCCGAGGTCGGCGATGATGCCGGACAGGATCGGCGTCTCGGGGAGCAGGCGCACCTGATCAACGTAGACAGCCGCCGCCCGCCACGCCCGCCGACACGCCGTCAGTCAAGAACCCTCAGTCGATAACCCCGTGCGCGCGCAGGGCGGCCCGAGCCTCCTCCACCCCGACCACTCGGTCTGCGGTGAAGCCGACGGCGCGGGCTGCTTCGACGTTGAGTGCGTTGTCGTCGAGGAACAGCAACTGCTCGGCAGGGACGCCCAGTTTGTCGACGACATGCTCGAACGCTTCCGGATCGGGCTTCACGAACCCGATCTCGAAGGACAGGAACGCGTGGTCGAACGCCCCCCACAGCGGCCAGTGAGCCGCCCCCGCGTCCCAGTGCACGCTGTTGGTGTTGCTGAGACAGGCGACCGGCAGACGGCGGCGGACATCGGTGACCAGCTCCTGCGCGCCGGGCAAGGGGCCGACCAGCCACTGGCCGAACTCGGCGAGGAACTCGGTCGGCGACAGCTCGAGGCTCCAGTCCTCCACGACCCCGCGGGCGAAGTCCTCGGCCGGGCAACCGCCGCGTTCAAACCGGCGTACCCACTCACAGGTCAGCCACCGCCGCCACATCTCGTCGTCGGACTCCACGCGGGCAAGCGCACGCATCCGCGCGACGCCGCCGAATTCGGCGAGAACGCCGCCGAGGTCGAAGACGACAGCGGCGGGCACGTCCTACATTCTGGCCATGGCGTACGACGCACACCTCGCCGACCGGCTGCGCGAGGCGCTGGCGAGCGAGAAGGTCACCGAGAAGAAGATGTTCGGCGGGCTGGCGTTCCTGCTCGGCGGGAACATGAGCGTGGCCGCGAGCGGCCAGGGTGGGCTGCTCGTTCGCGTCGATCCCGACCAGACCGACACCTTGCTCACGGAGCCGGGCGCGGAGGAGTTCGACATGGGCGGCCGAGGCCCGATGAAGGGCTGGCTGCGGGTCAGCGGTCCCGTTCTCGACGACGACGCCGCGCTCACCGCCTGGGTGCAGCGAGGCGTGTCCTACGCGAAGTCACTGCCCGCCAAGAAGAAGTAGCTCGCGTCGCTCATCGGCGGCGTAGTGAGCCCCAGTCCTCGTCGGCGTCATCGACCAGACGGATGGCCTCGGCGACGACGTTTTCGTCGAGCCACGCGACTGGTCGCTCGCAGATGACGAGCGGCTCGTTGTCGGGACCACGCGCCACCTCCTGGCCCTCGAGCACCCAGGGCCGCACACCGTCACCGCGCACCTCGCGCAGATGGCGGTAGTCGTAGAGCCGGCGAGCGACCCAGTGCGGGCGCGAGCGTCCTTCCCACCACTCCTCGACCGACAGTGGGTTGGCCGACAGTCCGGGCATGCGCACACCGGTGAGCTCGTCCTTGCTCGTCGTCTCCGTGTCGACGTCCGGCCCTCGTGACCACCGGACGTAAAGGTCGCGTCGGTCCTCGACCAGCTCGGCCAGCTCATCAAGGGTGCGCAGTGTCGGCAGCTGTTGGGTCGGCAGCTGTTGGGTCGGCAGCTGTTGGGTCGGCAGCTGTTGGGTCGGCAGCTGTTGGGTCGGCAGGTCCTCGGACACGATCAACTGCTTACCCGGCGCCCGGCCGGAAACGCCCTCAGAACAGGGCGGCGCCTTCGATGGCGAGCAGCCGCAACTTGGTGTCGACGCCGCCGGGTGCGGAGAAGCCGCCGTTGCGACCACCGGCTGCGACGACCCGGTGGCAGGGAACCACCAACGGCCACGGGTTGCTGCCCATGGCCTGGCCGACTGCCTGCGCCGCACCGGGCACGCCGATCTCGCGCGCGATCTCGCCGTAGGTCCGGGTCACCCCGCGGGGCAAAGTGCGCGCGACGGCATAGATGCGTTGCTGCTGCTCGGGCACACCGGTGAGGTCGAGCCTGACGTCGGTCAGGTCGACGTCATCGCCCGCGAGCAGCCGGGTGAGCCGGTCGACGACGTCGTCGACGGTCTCGGTCGGCGGCGCTTCGACGGCGTCGGGATGGCGTCGCAGCACGCGCCGCGTCAACGCCTCCGGTGTCGTTTCCGGTAGCCAAACCCCGACAAGTCCGGCGCCGTTCCATGCAACGGCGCAACGCCCGATCTCGGTCTCGAACGAGGTGAACGCAATGCCGATCACATCGACGACGCTACGCGTCGCCTACGACAAATTTGCTGCTCCAGGCGCGATGATGACGGCATGACCGGATGGCGGCGCGGCACCGACCGCGCATATGCGTACGTCGCGAGCTTGTTCATGGTCGGCGTGCTGGTGCAGTTCTACCTGGCCGGGGTCGGCGTCTTCGGTGTCTTCGGCGGCCACGCGCACAAGATCGAGAACGCCAGCAGCCTCGATCCCCATCGCGCGCTCGGCGACATTCTCGGCGCAATCGCGATCATTTTGCTGCTCATCGCCCTGGCAGCACGCGAGTCCCGCCGTACGGTGATCTGGACGCTGGTGCTGGCGATCCTGGCTGCGGTGGTGCAAAGCGCACTCGCCGGTGGCGGCGAGGACAACAAGTGGGTCGGCGGGCTGCACGCGTTCGACGGCGTGCTCATCCTGCTGCTCGGCGGCTTCCTCACCGGCGCCGCCCATCGCCGTGAAGCGGCGCGACGTCGTGAAGCGCCCGCGGAGGCCACCGTCGCGGCTTAGGCGGCAGGCGTCGGCGCCTGCTTCTCCAGCTCGACGAGTGCCTCGTCGAGCCAGTCGATGAGACACCAGATGTCGCTCATCTGATCGCGGTCGGCGATGACCCCGACGTCGATATGCCCGTCGTAGCTCATCGCCGTGATGTTCAGGCCCATGCCGTCGGTGATGACCGACACCGGATAGTGCGCGACCAGCCGCGCACCGGCGCAATACAGCGGGAACTGCGGCCCGGGAACGTTGGAGACCACCAGGTTCCACTGCGGCCGCCCGATGCCCGACGTCGCGAGCGCGAATGTTGCGCGCGCCGCGCGCGAGAACAGCGCCGGCGGCACGAAGTGGTTGACGTCGGTCAACAGCTCGGCCGGCATCGCCTTGTGCCTTTCCTTCATCACCTTCAGCTCGCGCTGCGTCGCACGCAGCCGCTCGACCGGGTCGGCGATGTCGGTGAACAGCGGTGCACCGAGCAACAGGATCCGGTTGCCATAAGTGCCCGCCTGGTCGGTCGTGCGCACCGACACCGGCACCTGGGTGACCAGCGGCGCATCCGGCAACTGGTCGTGCTCCTGCAGCCAGCGCCGGACAGCGCCGGCGCACATGGTGACGACGACGTCGTTGACCGTGCAGTCGTACGCCGACTTCACCGCCTTGACGCGGTCGAGCTCGAGCTGGCCGAACGCGAACCGGCGGTGCGCGGAGATGCGTCCACTGAACGCTGTCTTCTGTGCTTCCAGGGCGCCGCGGACCACGCGGTTGCCGTCGCGCGTCACCAGCCCTTCGATCCGCCCCGCGAGGCGGCCCAATGTCGACGCCCCGGGGATCGCTGACAGCTGCGTCTCCTCCAGGTTGGGAATCGCAGCGGGCAGAGCACGCAACACGCGCAACGGGTAGCGCGGCAGCCCGGCGATCGCACGGCCGAGCATCTCGAGCTGGCTCGGCCGGCGACCCGCGGTCACCGGCTCCTCGGCCGGCACGTCGCGGACCTCCGGCGTGAGGTCGAGCAGCATGCCGGTGATCTCGGCGCCGGAGACGCCGTCGATCACGGCGTGATGAATCTTCGTGTAGACCGCGGTATGCCCGGACTCGAGGCCGCTGATGACGTAGATCTCCCACAGTGGCCGGCCCCGGTCGAGCGGGCGGGAGTGCAGCCGGGCGACCTGCTCGGCCAGCTGCTGGTCGTCGCCGGGCGCCGGGAGGGCGAGCTCGCGGACGTGGAAGTCGAGGTCGAAGTCGCTGTCGTCAATCCAGTACGGGTAGTCCGCGCCGAACGGCACTTCGACCAAACGCCAGCGCAGCGGCGGCAACAGGTGCAGCCGC
>Ga0070658_10002628_pt1 | contig 14964 bp, 8 predicted proteins | sample KBSC13metaG_FD_64664 | JGI IMG/M metagenome (GOLD analysis project Ga0070658, IMG submission 64664) | Corn rhizosphere microbial communities from Kellogg Biological Station, Michigan, USA - KBS C1-3 metaG | ecosystem: Host-associated > Plants > Roots > Rhizosphere > Soil ...
ACCAGCGGCAGGCGTACATCGCTGTGCAGATGTACTGCAACGAATGGCTGCGGCAGGGCAAGTGGATCTCGTCTGACACCTACCATGGCGAAAATCTCACGGCAACGCCGGCAGTGAACGCGGGCACCGATACATCGTGTGAATGGTCACGCCGTATCTGTGCGACGGGCAAATACCTGAAGAATCCCAAGGCGATCCGCTGCCCGTCGTGGGAAGTGAACCCGTACACCACGGGCGACGTGTTCGGCCAATACGACAACGATAACCAGCTGGTATATGGCTGGCGCAACCGCACGCACCCGTACGAAGACGTGAAGACTTACTGGAACAAATGGAACGCCTACAAGATCGTCGGCCCTTCGTCGGATTGGCCGTTGATGGCGGACTCGATCGTGACGCTCGGTGCCGGCGTTGGCATGGCCGCGATGCCGAAGCAAATCTACCGTCTCGATGGCAACGTCTATGGCGTGCACCTGCGGCATCAGAACTCGGCCAACGTGCTCTGGGGCGATGGCCACGTCGAACCGGTGAATCTCGATGGCTTCCGTAAGTTCAAGACGGCCCATCAGATGTTCAGCGGGTCGATCATCGACAACAAGGGCAAGGCCTGGAACGTCTTCACGACGGCAAACGGCTGATTCACTGAAACGAAAACAGCCTCCTCCGAACCTGAGCGATCGCATAACGTGTTGTGCGATCGCTCAGGCGTCTCTGAAATGCTTGCGGAGTAATGATGCGGACGAAACTGCGAACACAGGGCGTGATCCTGGCTGCCGTGCTTTCCATGATGCCGACGGTGGGGTTGTCGGCGACCAGTTCACTGAACGCCGACGTCGAAGTGCTCTACCCCGTCCCGCCCGCCGGCCGCAACGGTGGCGTGTCGGCGATGAACGGCGGGACGATGCAGCGCCTCGACGATGCCGCCGGCGGACCGATGCTGCGTTTGAGCTCGGCGAAGGGGCCGACAACCGGTGTGTGGTGGTTCCCCAATCACCTGCCGATGAAGCCGCAGCAGGCGATGGTGGGCGACCCGTCAGCCCACATCGCGCTCGACGTGCAGGCCGCTTCGCCGACGGAGACCGAGATCACCGTCACCTGGCGCGCCAACACCGACGGCACCGCCGTCCCGGGCGAGACCGTCAAGGCCGGGCCGTTCAAGATCGCTTCGGACAAGCCGACGCACGTCGAGCTACCCATCCCCAGGCCGGCCGACGGGCAGAAGATGAGCGGGCTGATTTTCGGCTTCGTTAAGCCGGGCGATTACCAGATCCGTCGCCTGGCCATCACGCGCCAGAGTGCGACGCTGATCGACCCGATCGCCGCCGTCGACCCGCACAAGGCCGGCGACGTCACGATCACCGGCCGGGCCGCGGCGGGGATCGAGAACGTCACGCTCCGCTTCACCCCGCAATCGACGGAAGTGCCCGCAATCGCGCCGGTCCAAAAACAATTACCGGTGCAGAATGGCAAATTCAGCTTCACCACGAACGAGAAAGATATTCCCGCCGGCCTCGTCTACAGCGTGACGGCCGAGCCGAGCGGCGCGAAGGAGCAGGCCAGCCCGGCGCAGCGCCTGTTCCTGTTCCCGGCGCTGACCGGTGAAAAAGCCTCACCGGTGACGCGCGACGGCTCCAATCTGATCGCCGACGGCAAGCCGATGGGCTTCATGGGTTTCAACTACACCCGCTTCAACCTCGGCCTGGGGAACGAAGCAAATTACGAGTTCGTTGCCCACGACCTGATGCAGATGCAGCGGTGGGGCGTGCGCGTGGTGCGGACGCCGATCGATCTGGCCATGGTGGAGCCCGAGCCGGGCGTGTTCCCCGACAACCCGCGATACGCCGAGGTGCTGAAGGCGCACAACCTCGATCCGCGGTATTGGGACCAGATCGAATACTTCATCGCGGTGGCCGGCCAGCACGACATTTACACGGTGCTGGATTGGCACAACATGCCGATCGACCCGTACAGCTATTTCCACGGCGGCCGCCCGTCGAAGCGCGACAGCGGCGAACCGGGGACGGCCATCGCCTATCTCGCGCCCGACAAGCTGAAGTTTGTCGAATTTGATCTGACCAAGCCCGATCACCTCAAGACCCTGCTCGATGCCGACCGCTGGATCGCCGGGCGGATCAAGGGCAACCCGAACGTGCTGGCGATGGAGATTCCGTACAACGAGCCGCACACGACCGAGATGGCCGTCGAGGCGACGTGGCGGAAGATGGTCGATTTGTGTGCCAAAACGATTGGCGAGGTCGATCCGAACCGGATGACGTTCGTGCAGGCCCCGTCGTACGCGCACAACAACCTGCTGGCGTCGACGACGTGGCTGCTGCCGGATCGCGCGACCGGGAATTCGCCGCACTTCTACCAGGCCAACGGGCCCGTGCCGCTGCGGCCGGACGCGAAGAAGCACAAGTCGCCGTGGCTGGCGCGCGATCTGACCGCCACGTTCGGCTGGGGCTTCCAGACGGTGATGCTGCCCTCGTCCGCTGTCGAATACCCGGTCTACAATGGCGAAAGCGGGATGTACGGGCACCAGACGCTGCTCGATCAAAAGTCCGACGTCGACGGCGCGATGCTGCTGATGGAATCGCAGCTGGTGCAGGTCTACGCGACGGGTCTGGCTGGGCATCTCGAATGGACACTGTGGGGCAACGAGACCGATTTCGATCCGTACCTGAACGTCTACAGCACGCTCTTCCGCCGCTTCGGCCCGGTGTTCCGGGCGGGGCCGGTGAATCGGAATAGCGCTCAAGTGCTGTTCATCCAGAACAACGAGGCATCGCCGAGCGGCAACGGGCACAACTACGCGTGCGCCCCGTTCGCCAAGGCCGCCCTCGATCTGCACCTGGGGATCGTGCACTACATGACCGACGCCCAGTTCCTCTACAACACCTCGGCCGAGCTGTCGCTGGGGCTGGAACAGGTCGCGTCGGCGGCGGGCAAGGTGCCGTACAAGGCGATCGTCGTCGACCGCCGGCTGCTGAACCCGAAGGTGGAGACGATCCTGAAGTCGGTGAAGGTGCCGGTTCTCTTCGTCGACAAGGCCGATGACCTGACGGTCGAGAAGTTCACGCAACTGCTGACCGACGCGCAGGTCGCTTTCGACAACAAGACGCCGAAGGAGATCGAACTGATCGAAGGGCCGGAGCACCTGGTCGTCTACCGCCGCCTCGACGGAGCGGCCAACCCGGCCAAGATCTTCCCGCAGCTGAAGCACGCCGGGCCGTTCACGCTGGTCGATGAGAGCGGCAAGACGGTGTTCGAAGGCGACGCCGCGGCGCTGGCCAGCACCGGCATTGACGTCGACCTGCCGCTGTGGAACACGGCCATCTTCAAGATCAACGCCAAGTGATGCAGCAAATCGTCGAGAAATGCGTTCGCGAAGTATCGCCGCCTTGGGATAGGCACGGCGCGCTGCGCAGTTCGCCGGACGGTCGCAAATTTTGCCATGCCGACGGCACGCCGTTCTTCTGGCTCGGCGACACCGCGTGGGAAATCGGCACGCGGATGGAGTTCGGCGAGGAGACGACCCACGGCCGGGGGATTGAGTGGTATCTCGACCGGCGGGCGGAGGGCGGCTTCAACGTCATCCAGATTCCGCTGATCACGCCGCTGACAGGGTTACTGGGGCGCAACGTGCGGGGCGAGCGGATCATCAGCGGCGACGCGTTCGATCCGGAAAAGCTAAACGAAGCGTATCTCGCCCGCTTCGATCGGATTCTCGATCTGCTCGATGAACGCGGCCTCTACGCCGCGCTCCTGCCAACTTGGGGCGACGTCATCGGCAACGGCCTGATGGACGCCGCGGCCGCGCAGCGCTACGGCGAGGTCATCGCGACCCGTTACGCCGATCGCCCGAACCTGATCTGGATGCTCGGCGGCGACATCGACCCGGCCGGCAAGGAAACGGTGTGGGACGCGCTCGCCCGCGGGATCCGCAGCGTGATCCGCAACCCGCTGATGACCTACCATCCGAAGGGCGCCCAATCCTCATCGGCCTACGCACTGGGCGACTGGCTGAACTTTCACTCGATCCAAAGCTCGCACAGCGACCCCAAGAACAACAACCCCGGCGACCCGAACTTCAGCCCGCACATCGATCGGCTGGCGCACGATTACGCCCTGCACCCGCCGCTGCCGACGCTGAACACCGAGCCGCCGTACGAGGCAATCACGATCGATTTAAAGCATGAGCAGGACGTCCCGCGCGAACGCCCGTACGAAATCCGCTTGGCCGCCTACTGGGGCGTGCTCGGCGGCGGGGCGGGGCACACGTTCGGGCACAACAACATTTGGCAGGCGTTCGATTTCGACCACGGCTACGAGCCGCAGTTCGGCGCCAACGCGACGTGGGAAGATTCGGTCGAAACCGATGGTGCGCGGCAGATGACGCTGCTGCGCAACCTGATTCTGTCGCGCCCGTTCGTTCAGCTCAGGCGTTGCCCCGGCATGATCCTCAACGCCGCCGCCCTGAATGATCACAAAACCGCCTCGTCGTGTATGGCCGCACGCGGGGACGATTATGCGTTTTGCTACAGCGGCAGCGGCTCGCCGATGGAAGTCGCCCTCGGCATGATCGACGGCCAGACGGTGCGGGCGTGGTGGTTCGATCCGCGGCGGGGCGGTGCGGTGCCGATCGGCGAGATCGCGAACCGCGGCAGCCGGATTTTTTCGCCGCCGGTGGTGCCGGGCGATGACAACGATTGGGTGCTTGTGCTCGATGACGTTGCCGCGGCCTATCCGCCGCCGGGGCGGCCGATCGAGCAGCGGCGGTTCGGGCTTTAGTCGAAGGAAGTGCAGACGTGTCGACGCTCTCCCCCAGCCGTTCGCCGAGCCCGGCCCGCGATGTGCCGCGGCACCTGGATTGCAATCTTGCCGGCGTGGTCGTGCCATGGGACGAGCGGCTGATCCGTCCGCCGTTCACGGTCGAAGTCTGGGCGAAGGTACCGGCGACCGAGCCGACAAGCGTGCTCGTGGCCATCGGCCCACCGAACAGCGGGGACCGCTGGCAGTTGGCTGTGTCGGCCGACGGGCAGATCGTCGCCGACGTCGGCGGGCGAACGCCGGGCAACGTGCGGAGCGACGCGAAGGCAGCCGACGGCGGGTGGCACCGCTGGGCGATGAGCTTCGACGGCGAAACCGTCCGCTTTTTCATCGACGGCAAACCCGCGGGCGAAACTGCGACGAAGCCGCAGCCGCGTGCGGCGGTAAACGGCCCGCTGGTGATCGGCACCGACGTGCGGCCTTCGAGCCCGCAGGCGAGCGTGGCCTTGGTCCGCGAGATTCGTTTTGCCGCCACCGCCGAAATGCAGGAAATCGCCTCAACGACGATCGGCCTGTGGCATCCGGGTGAAGCCGATGCCGAAGGAATTGTACCGAATCTGATCGGCAACGAATTGCACGGCTTGCTACGAGCCGCTGAACCGGGAATCAGCCTCGACGCACTGGATCGTCGTTCTTTTCATGCGGGCCCGCTGCCGATGCAGGGACCCGCGACGGCCGTTTCGCTGACAGAAGGTCGCTTGGCGACGGTTCGGGGGCCGCACCGAGTCAGCCTCGATGGCTTGTGGGCGATGGCGCGCGACGGTGAAGAAGCAGTCCGGCTCTCATCCGATTGGAATGACGCAATCCCGGCCGCCGTTCCAGGCAGCGTGCATGGTTCCCTGGGGGCCGCCGGCATCATTCCTGATCCGAAGTTCGGCCAGCAGGACTCGATCGCACGGGCGATGAGTTTCCGAACGTGGTGGTTCCGCACCACTTTCGCGCGGCCGGAAGGGACGGGCCATCGGCTGACGTTCGACGGCGTCGCCATCCACTGCACCGTCTGGCTGAATGGCCGTCGCCTCGGCGAGCACGAAGGCATGTTCGGCGGCCCCAGCTTTGAGGTCGCCGATCTGCTGCGCGACGAGAACGAGCTGATCGTCAAGATCGATCCGGCCGGGTTCGATAAGGATTGGTTCTGGGGCTCGAATGCCAGCTGGCGAAAGACGGTGGTCTTCAACTGTGTTTACGGGTGGCATTACAGCGATATCCCGGCGCTGGGGATCTGGCGGTCGGTTCACCTGGACGCTGCGCCGACGGTGAAGCTGTGCGGCCCATTTGTAACCACGACTGATCTGGCGGCGGGGGAAATTGGGATATGCGTTGAGCTGCGAAGCGGTTTGGCGGGTGATCGAGTTGAAGAGATACCGCCGGGTACGGCGGACCCCTCTCCCCAGCCCTCCCCCTCAGGGGGGGAGGGAGCTGTTGCTCGCCGCTGCGCGGCATCGGGTTCGGTGCGTGGGTGTCGCGGCCTCCTGCGCGGCGTGATCGAGCCGAAGAATTTCGATGGAACGTCTCATACGTTCGAAGTCCAAGTTGAAGGAAACGAGCCGTCCCACGCGCTGCGGCTGAGCACAAGAATTCCGGACGCGAAACTCTGGTGGCCCAACGGCTGTGGCGAGCAGAACTTGTATCGCCTGCGCCTGCAGTTCGAACCGCGTGAAGGGGTCGCCGACGTCTACGAGACCACCTTCGGCCTGCGCACCGTCGAGATGCGCCCGCCGCCCGACGGCCCGCACCCGAAGCGGTACAACTGGACCTTCGTCATCAACGGCCGGCCGATGTTCGTGAAGGGAAGCGGCTGGTGCACGTTGGACGCGTCGATGGATTTTCGCCGCGAGCGGTACGAACGGTTCCTGCGGGCGGCGCAGCAGGAACATTGCCAGATGCTCCGCGCCTGGGGCGGTGGCATGCCCGAGACGGACGATTTTTATGACCTATGCGATGAGCTCGGCATCATGGTCATGCAGGAATGGCCGACCGCGTGGAACAGCCACAACGTGCAGCCGATCGACGTGCTGGAAGAAACCGTTCGGCTGAACACGCTTCGGCTGCGCAACCGCGCCAGCCTGGTGATGTGGGGCGCGGGGAACGAATCGAGCGCCCCCGAAGGCGAAGCCATCGACATGATGGGCCGGCTGGCGATCGAGCTCGACGGCACGCGGCCGTTCCACCGCGGCGAGGCGTGGGGCGGCAGCGATCACAATTACGACTGCTGGTGGAACCAGAAACACCTCGATCACAACCTGAACATGACAGCCCGCTTCTGGGGCGAGTTCGGCGTGCCGTCGTTTCCGAATTTGGCATCGGTGCTGCGGTATCTGCCGGAGGACGAGAAGACGCTCTGGCCGCCGAAGCCCGACGGAAGCTTCTGGCACCATACGCCGGTGTTCAATCGCGCGGGCGAGCAGGAGCGGTTTCATCAGTACGCCGGCTATTTCACGGCCGGGGCGACGATGGAGCGGTTTATCCTTGGCACGCAGCTGGCCCAGGCGGTCGGCGCCCGGCACACGCTCGAACGGGCCCGCACGCGCTGGCCGGATTGCAGCGGGGCGTTGCTTTACAAGTTGAACGACAACTACCCGGCCGGCAGTTGGTCAACGGTTGATTGGTACGGGGCGACCAAGCCGGCGCACTGGTTTGTGCGCAGCGCGTTCACGCCGGTGCATGCGTGCCTGATCTTCGACACGCTGAATCTTCAGGGTGCGGCGCGATCGCTGCCCGTATTCCTGCTGGATGACTCGGACGAGCTGGCTAACGACGCTTGGGAAGTCCTCGTGACCGTTTACGGTCCGGATCTGCGGCCGGTGACGGCGCAGCGGTTCGGCGGAAGCGGGGCGATTGATCGTGTGAAGCCGGTGGGCTTGCTCCGGCTGACGACGGAGCAAGCGAGCTTGTCGCCGCTGTTCGGGGTGGCCGAGGTTCACGTGGCGGGGCGGATGGTCGATCGGACGTTCTACTTCGTGAACTTCGAAGGGAAGCCGGATTGCCTGTTCGAGCTGCCGCCGACGCGGTTGGCGCTGCGCGCCGAGGGCTCATCCGTCACCGTCACCAACGTCGGCGACGTGCCGGCGGTGGGGGTGACGGTTGAAGGGGTAACGCCGGAGCGGTTCGAAGTGTCCGACGGGGCCTTCTGGCTCGGCGCGGGGGAATCCCGCACGGTCAGTGTCAACTACCCCGCCGGCATCACCGTTTCGGCGTGGAACGCCTGATTTTTCCGCCGACAGGGCCTCGTGGCGGCGGTAGCATCTGCTTGAGCGTCTGCACCCTTGCGGACGCCATTTCTGGTCCCTCTTCCTGGGGAGAGGTTAGGTGAGGGGATCGAGCGTCGACGCGCTTCGCCCCTCGATCGCACCTCAATCTACGCTCCCGCCCCCACCTGGCCTCCCCCGGTGGGGGAGGGATAAGAGCGGGGCAGGCTCTTTCACAACCTTCGGCGTATTGTGCTGGGCTGGCGCACGGGGTTTTGAACCGGGACGTTGGCCCGGCGTGGAAAGGGGGTGCGGCGCGAAGATGTTAGTCGAAAAAACAAACCCAATTTCCGGCCGAAGTATTGGCCGGAAATTGGGTTGTGAATCGGCTTCGGTCGCGCTGCGCCTCCGAGAGGGGCGACGCCGCGATTACCGCCGCTTCCGCCGCAGCAGGGTCAGGCCGCCCAGACCGATCGCCGCCAGCACGCTCGGTTCCGGCACGGCGACCGACTGCAGCACGATGTTGTTGCCGCTGCCCGCGCCGGCATCGAAGGTGGTGCCTTCGCCGCGGTAGCTGATCAGCAGCTTGTACGCGCTGTTCTGGAAGACCGTGTCGCCCTGGGCCAGCAGGGTGCCGTTGTAGGAGAGCCCGCCGGTGTAGCCGTCGGAGGTGCCGTCATTGTTGACGAGGGTGTAGAGCTGGTTGGCGGCCGGGTTGAGCGAGGCGAGCTGTGCGCTCGACAGGGCCAGGTCGGCGCCGTTCGTCAGCGTCACCGTGCCGAAGACGTTGAGCGTGTCGGAGGCGGTGTCGGTCAGATCGATTGCCAGCTGCGAGTTGGCGCCGAAGCTGACCGCGGCGGGGGTGGCCGCCGAGCCGAACGTCAGGCTGCCGACGCCGTTGTTGCTGGTCGCGTCGCCGGGCGTGATCGCCGCACGGGCCGAACTGGAACTGCCGTTGACGCTGAACGTTTTACCGGCGGCCAGCACGACCGAACCCATGCCGCCGAGCTTGCCGGTGCTGCTGACGGTGACGTTATCGCCGGTGGTGTTGTTGCCGTTGATCAGCAGCGTGCCGTTGCTGACGGCGGTCGTGCCGTTGTAGGCGCTGTTGCCGCTGAGTGTCTGTGTACCGGCGCCGTTTTTCGACAGGGAGAGGATGGATTGGCTACCCGAGCTGCTGATCGTCGCTCCGCTGCTGTACGAACCGCTGCCGCCGAGCGTGAGCGTGTGGGCGGTGCTGCCGGCACCAAGAACGACCGAGCCGCCCGCACCGTTCAGGCCGGCGACCGATTGCTCGACGTTGTTGATTTCGAACGTCGCCCCGCTGGCCGTGCTGACGGCGTTGGCGGTGTTCAACGCCGTCGAACTGCCGACGTTGACTTTGCCCTTGTTGATGGTGACCGCACCGGCAAAGTTGGGGTTCGACGCGTTGATGTACAGGCCGCTCGTCGGGCTGTTCTGGATGACTTCCGTGACGTTGGCGCCGAGCGAACTGCCTTTCTGGATCACGACCGGCGTCGTATCGGCGACATTGCCGCTGTTGGCGACGGTGATCGTGCCGGAGTTGTTGATCACGCCGCCGCCGGATGCGCCGTCGCCGAACTGCATGCCGTTGATGTTGGTGCCGGTGGCGTTGATGGTGATGTTGCCGGTGCCGCTGATCGCGCTGGTAATGCGAAGGAACGTCGAATCGTCGAACGAGACGTTGTTGTTCAGCGTAATCGCACCGCTGTAGGTGGGCGATTGGCCGCCGTAGTTGCCGATCGACCGCTTACCCGCGCCGGCGGCGACGTCGATCTTGTTGGCAACCGTGAGCGTGCTGGCCTGGATGATGGCATCGGCGCCGAGGGTGTTGTCGCCCAGCGTCAGCGTGCCGGTCCCCAGGCCGGTGCCGTTGGTGAAGACCTGGATGATGCCCTGCTTCAGGAACACACCGCCGCCGTAGGTGTTGTTGCCGCGGAGCGTGAGCGTGCCCGTGCCGAGCTTGGTCAGGCTGGCCGTGGCACCGGCGAGGGTGACGTTGTTACCCGCGGCGTTCGAGCCGATCAAAACGCCGGCCGAGGTGTTCACGGTGATGCCCGTGCCGAGCGTGAGCGTGCGGTCGGAACTGGCCGTGGTGTTCCCCTGGATGGTGGTCGAACCGGTGTTGGTGATGCTGACCGTGTTCGCCGCCTGGTTGGCGTTCAGCGAGATCGTTTCACCAACGTTGTTGGCGCCCGACTGGTTGAAGACGACGTCATCGCCCGCGCCCGGCGAGGCGGCAGGATTGGGGGTGGTGGAAGAAGCGGACGTGGAGAAATTGGCGGGGTTATCCCAGCCGCCGCTGACGCCGTCCCAGTAGATACTGGCACTGGCCGTGTTACCCATCGAGGCGACTACGGCGGCCGCCGTACCCGCAAGCACCGAACGCACCGCCACGCCCGACCAACGCTTATCGCTCCGCATTTTTCGCCTCCAGATGTGCAAATACCCAGGAAAAGGGCATCAAGATGAACCGAAAACCCTCAAAACTTCCGCCGGTGGAACTGAATCAGCTTTTGTGTGTCTAACAAAGGCTGATTTGAACGACACAGAGTGTGCGTAAACCGATACAGAAAGTCAAGGAGAAACTTATCAGTGGGTTAAACGCTGATGAAACAAAGGCTTAGGCAATTATCAGGCTCATCGCACGTGCCCGTCGCCGGTGACGATCCACTTATAAGTGGTCAGATCGTCGGCCCCCATCGGCCCGCGGGCGTGCAGCTTGTCGGTGCTGATCCCGATTTCGGCGCCCAGCTGATACTCGCCGCCGTCTGCGAGACGTGTGGATGCGTTTACCATCACGCTGGCCGAATCGACGCGGGCGGTGAATTCCTCGATCGCCCGGCGGCTGGTCGACAATATGCCGTCGGTGTGATGGCTGCCGTGGCGGTTGATGTGGCGGATCGCTTCGTCGAGCGAATCGACGACTTTAATGCCGATGCGGAAGGCGAGGTATTCCTCATCCCAGTCGGCATCGGTGGCGGGGATCGCGGCGGCGAAGGCGCTAGCGACATTTCCGTCGCCGCGGATTTCGACGTTGAGTTTCGCGAGGGCTTCGCAGAGCGGTTTCAGGATCTTCGCCGAATCGCGATGGACGAGGATGTGCTCGACCGCGTTGCACACGCCGCCGCCGGGGTAGCTGGTCTTGGCGTTCACGCAGATGTCGACGGTCTGCTGCTCTATGCCGGCGATGGCCGAGTCGATGTAGAGGTGGCAGTTGCCGGTGAAGTGCTTCAGCACGGGAATCGTGCTCTCGGCCACCACCAGGCGGATGAGCGATTCGCCGCCGCGGGGGATGACTAGGTCGATGTACTTGTCGAGCTTCAGCAGCAGGGGGACCAGCGCGCGATCGGTGTTGTCGACGATCTGCACGCTCGCCGCGGGCAGGCCGGCCTTGGCGATGCTTTCGGAGATGATCTTGGCGATCGCGCGATTGCTGTGGATCGCTTCCTTGCCGCCGCGCAGGATGATGGCGTTGCCGCTCTTGAGGCACAACGCGGCCGCGTCGCTGGTGACGTTGGGGCGGCTTTCGTAGAAAAACAGGATCACGCCCAGCGGCACGCGGCGCTTCTCGATGCGCAAGCCATCGGGCCGGTTGTAGGCGTCGATAGTCCGGCCGACGGGATCGGTCTGGCGGGCGATCGATTCGACACCGGCGGCCATGGCTTCGATGCGTTTTTCGTTCAGGCGGAGGCGTTCGATCACCGGCCGATCCAGCCCCGCGGCCTCGGCGGCTTCGATGTCCTTGGCATTCGCGGCGATCAGTTCGGCCGCTCCGCTGCGGATGGCGGCGGCCATCGCCAGCAGGGCGGCATTCCGCTGCCCGCCGTTAGCGGCCGCCAGAACGCCGGCGGCGTCGCGAGCGGCTTCTCCGAGTTGTCGAACGTAGGTGGCACCGTCTGTCATGGGACGGAGAGTATAGCCGGAAATCGCCCACTGCGGGTCCGGCGGCTATTGGTCGGTACTGCCGCGGCTGACGACGTCGAAATCCAGGTTCGGTGGCGCCCCGACGAGCCGGACGCCGGCCGGCAAACCCTCGATCTGCACGGCCCGCTGCCGATCGGTCTGGCCTTCGTCACCGAGCTGGATCGGCAGCACCGCCGTCAATCCCGCAACGGCCGAGCTGTCTTCGAACTTGCTGACCACGTTGGCCGGGCCGCGAATGATCACGTTGTTGATCACCGGGTTGCTCTTCAGGATCACCTGATAGCGCTCCAGGCTCAGCGGCTTCTGCACGACAATCTTGATCGGGTTGCGGATCGTCACCTCCCGGTCGCGTGTGCCCACCTCGAAGGTCATCTTCACCTTCTGCGGCGACATGGTGAGGTGGCTATCCTGCGGCAAGGCGACGAGGGGCAGTTCGATCGTTCGCGTCCCGCCGCCGGTGAATTGGGCCGCCTGGTTCGCCACATCGACCAGCACCGGGGTGTTGCCGGGGAACTGGGCTTCGACACGCGGCTTCGGCCCGCGGACGATGACGGTCGGCGGATCGAAGGTCACGTTCTGAAGCGAGCTCGCCAAGTCCGGCGGAAGGGCGACCGGCACCGATGGGCTGGCCAGCGGATCCACCGTCACCGTCATGAACGGCGGCGTCGCCTTGGTGATCGTCACGCCGCTGTTGAGGAACAGCGGATCGTTATTCAGCGTGTTGGCGATATCGACGTTCTGCTGCCCGACATGCGTCAGCGCCGGCGGCAGGGTGAGTGTGAGCGCGTTTTCCATCGCACGCTCTGCCAACTGGGTCTTGAGCTGCCCGATCAGGGCATTCGGGCCTTCCACGTCCAGCGCCAGCGCGCCGCTGGCCGGCGAGACGACGGTGGCGATCAGCGTCGGCTCGGTCATGACCACCTTGGGCGTGATCTCGACCGTGTCCTTCACGTCCTGGGCACGCTCGGCATAGATCCAGATCAGCAGCGTGAGCGGCACGACGATCACCAGCGTGCTGAGGATTTCCTTCGTTCGCTGGCGCGACGCGATCTTGGGATTGATCCGGCCCCAGAAGCCGCTGAGCTTGTCGCCGTAGGCTTGCATCAGGCGGCGCTGCCTTTCTGCTCGTCCTGCTCATCGGGCTTGTCGGCCTTATTTTGTTGTTCGGCTTGCTCTTCCGCTTTCGCCGAGGCCGTTTCGATCACGGTGGTGGCCGGCGAAGCCTGGGTGATCATCGACTTCGACGCCGCCAGGCCGCGGCCGAGCAGCTCGTCGAGGATATCGCGCAGGGCGTCCGGGGCGATCTTGCGGTACAGCAGGCCGCGCTCGGCGATGCTGATGTCGCCGGTCTCTTCACTGACGACGAGCACGACCGCGTCGGATTCGGCGCTCATGCCGACAGCCGCGCGGTGGCGGCTGCCCAGTTCTTTTTCCAACTCGCCCGATTCGGCCAACGGAAACTGCACGCCGGCCGAGGCGACTTTGCCCTGGCTGATCACAACGCCAAGGTCGTGTAGCGGCGAATTGGGCCAGAAGATGGTTTCGAGCAACTCGGCCGACATGTCGGCGTTCAGCAGCGTCCCGTTCTCGGCCGCACCGCCGAGGCCCACGTCGCGCTCGATCGCGATCAGCAAACCGATCTTGCGGCGCGAGCAGAACAGGGCCGATTCGACGAGCACTTCGATCTGCTCATCGAGTTGTGTCGAGATCGTGCGGAAAAGGCGTGTCTCGCCCAATCGCATCAGCGCCCGCCGCAACTCCGGCTGGAAGGCGACGATGACGGCCCAGGCGACGAAGTACAGGAACTGGCCGTACAGGAACTTGATGCGTCCCAGATCAAGGCCGAGGCTGGCGACCACCTCGACGATGACGTAGAGCATGATCAGCAGCAGCGAGATGCCGCGCAGCAACCGGGCCCCGCGCGTGCCGTGCAAAAATCGCACAACCCAGTAAACGAACACGCCGATCAGCAGCAGTTCGATGGTGACCTGCCACCACGGATAGCTCTGAAAGCTACGGAGGAAAGCCTTGAGGTTGTCGAACAGCGCGATCGCGAGCATGAGGTCCCGTGCACACTATATCGGCAAAAGTGCCGTTCGCACGGGGCCTAAATCATCCGGAAATGGCCGAAATGACGTCGACGACTTGCCGCATCTCGGCGACGTCGTGCACGCGAACGATGGCCGCGCCCTTGGCCACGCACCACGCGACGGCGGCCGCGGTGCCGAAGACGCGGTCGGCCGGATTGGGCTTGTTGGTGATGGTTCCGATAAAAGCCTTGCGGCTGACGCCGATAACCACCGGCCGGCCCGTTGCGACGAAGGTGTCGAGGTTGCGGAGCAGTTGCAGATTGTGATCGAACGTCTTGCCGAAACCGATGCCCGGGTCGATCAGGATCTTGTCCGCAGCGGCCCCGCGTTTCACGAATTGCTCCGGCCAACGCTGGAGAAAGCGTCCGACCTCGCTCACGACGTCAGCGTATTTCGGGTCGTTCTGCATGGTCTGCGGGTTGCCCCGCATGTGCATCACGATCAGTGGACATTGACGGGCCGCGACAAGATCCATCATTCCTGGGAAGAAATGTCGGCCGGCGGAAATGTCGTTGACGATTGTCGCGCCTGCGTCGAGTGCCGCGGCGGCGACTTCGGCGCGAGTTGTATCAATGCTGATCGTTGTTCCAAGTTTTGCCACGGCCGAAACGACAGGTTCGATTCGGCGAATCTGTTCTTCAACCGGAACCGGCTTCGCCCCGGGCCGAGTCGATTCGCCCCCGATATCGATCAAGTCGGCGCCATCGGCAAGCATCTGTTCCGCGTGGCGGATCGCCTGATTGGCCGCCGTGAACTGCCCACCGTCGCTGAAACTATCGGGCGTGACGTTCAGCACGCCCATGACGAGCGGGCGGCGGGGCGGGGTGGCGAGCCAAGTGTTGAACTCTTGAGGGGACATTCTGGTCCCCTCTCCCGGTACCCCGGGAGAGGGCTAGGGTGAGGGGGAA
>Ga0070658_10002631_pt1 | contig 14960 bp, 2 predicted proteins | sample KBSC13metaG_FD_64664 | JGI IMG/M metagenome (GOLD analysis project Ga0070658, IMG submission 64664) | Corn rhizosphere microbial communities from Kellogg Biological Station, Michigan, USA - KBS C1-3 metaG | ecosystem: Host-associated > Plants > Roots > Rhizosphere > Soil ...
AGGTTGTAGTTGCCGCCATCGTCCCAAACCGTCAGGATCTGTTGACCCGCCGGCAGCGTGACATTTGCCGTAACATTAGCCCACGTCTGCCAACCGCCGGTCGGGGCGACCGTGACAGTGCCCGTCAGGTTGGTGCCACTGGCATTCTGCACGTGGAAGCCGCCGTTCCCCGTAGTACCGTTCGCCACTCGGAACGTGACCGTATAGGTCCCCGCCGTCGACACGTTGACCGTGTATCTCTGCCATTCGCCGCCACCATTCCAGCCTTCGTCGAAACCGCCACCCGTGTCGCCGCACGTCTCCACGTCGACGCTTTCACTCGTGCGGTACTGACCGCCCTGATTAGCCGCCTCGGCATCGTGATAGGCGACGCCTTCGCCGCCGGTGTCGTAGTTCTCCGCTTGTACCGTGCCAGGGATGGCCCACGGCGTGCCTAGGTACGGCGCTTCGGACGATCCGTTTAGGGTAAACGTCAGCGAGTTGATATTGACGGTGCCGGCCGAGTTGTCAATCACCAGCTTGAGCACCTGCTGCCCCACCGGCAGATTGACGTTCGCGTTGACGGTGGCGTAAGTCTGCCAGCCCCCCGTCGCCGGGCACGTGATCGTGCCGCTCAGATTCGTCCCACTCACGTTCTCGATGTGGAACGTGCCGCCGGCCCCGCCCGACGCCACCCGCGCGCCAATGGAGTACGTACCGGCCGTGGACACGTTGACCGTGTACTTCATCCATTCTCCGGAGTTGGTCCAACCGACGTTGAAGCCGCCGCCGGTGTCCGTACAGGCTTCGACGTCCACGCCGTCGATGCGATACGCCCCGCCGCTGTTGACAGTGTCGCTGTCGTGGTAGGCAAGACCCTCGCCTCCCGTGTCGTAGTTCTCGACCTGGACGATGCCGGGTACTGCGGCAGGCGTGCCGCCGTAAGGAGCTTCGGTTGGCCCGCCGGAACCGGCGGTGACCTGGACCGAGCTGCCGTTGTAGGTGACGGACTGGCCGCCCGAGGTGACGTCGACGCCGGTCCCGAAACCAGACTGCACAAAGACCACATTGAACGTGCGGCTGGTGAGCATACCCGGGAAACTTCCGGTGCGAGCGCCGATGGTCAGCGTGCTGGTGGCGTCGTTGTAGGTAAACGGAATACTCGCGGATGTCCCAGCTTCGTAGTTGTAGTTGTCGCCTTCGTCTTCGTAGAGCGTGAACGATCCGTTCGCCCCTCGATAAACGCGGACTTCGATCGGGTCGACGCTCTGGCCCGAGTACTGGATGTTCGGCCCCATCGGCACGATCGAGCCGGCCTTGACGTAGAGCGGCATGTGGTCGAGAGGCGCCGCCGCATTGACGGTCGCGCTGCCGTTGGCCGTCGACCCGGTCCAGAAGTCGTACCAGGCGCCGGCGGGCAAGTAGACACTGCGAGTGGTCGCGCCTTGCGCGGTGACCGGATTGACCAGGAAGGCAGGGCCGAACATGAACTGGTTGGTATTGCCAATCGCGTTGGAGTCGGTAGGATAGTCCATGACCAGCGGCCGCATTATGGTGTAGCTCTGGGTGGTTACCATGTTGGCGAGCGAGTAGATGTAGGGCAGCAATCGGTAGCGCAAGTTGTCGGTCTTAATCAGGTTGGCGCGCGTGGTCGATGTCCACTGCGATCCGTAGATCTCGCGATGACCTTCCCCATGGATACGGAAGATGGGGCAGAACGCGCCGAACTGCAGCCAACGCGTGAATAGTTCGTTATTGGCCGTCGTGGTCCAGTCGGCGCCCTGGAAACCGCCGATGTCCGTGTTCCAGTAGGGAATACCGGACATGGAGAAGTTGAGGCCGGCCGGGATCTGCCGCGCGAAGCTCGCCCAGTCGCTCGAAATGTCGCCGGACCAGATGGCGCTGCCGAGTCGCTGCTGGCCGGGATAGGCGGACCGGGTGAGAATGAAGACGCGCTTGGCGCTGGTGGTCGCCCGTTGACCTGTGTATACCGAGGTCGAGTGCATCAGCGGATAGGCGTTGTAGTAGATGCTGCCAGGGCCAAGGGCCGTGGTGACGTCGTGGCGGTCGAAGCAGCAAGTCGGATAGCCCCCGTCCCACTCGGACGAGTCGAGCCACCAGGCGTCCCAGCCGTAGTTGTTAAAGAGCTCATCGCGCATCTGCGACCAGAAGAGACTGCGGCCGTTGGCGTTGTAAGCATCGTAGTAGTTGCCCTGACCGTTGTAGAGCGCGCCGGCGTTGAGCAGTGCAGTGCAGTTGCTCGACCCCGACGCGAAGTAGCCCCACACGGAGATCATGCCGTGCAAGTGCTGGTTGTGCAGGTCAGTCAACATTTGCGCGGGATTGGGATAGCGCGACGGGTCCATGGAATGGGAGCCCCAGGGCGCGGGGTCCCAGTAGCGCCAGTCCTGTACGATGGCGTCAAGGGGGATGCCGCCGGATCGATAGCCACTGGCGACCGACGCGATTTCGGACTGGCTGTTGTAGTGCTCGTAGGATTGGAAGAGACCATACGCCCACTTGGGAAAGAGCGGCGCCTGTCCGGTCATGCCCCGGTACTTCGAAATGATCTGATCGAAACCAGGGCCGTAGATGAACCAGTAGTCGACCATATCGCCCGCTTCTGCCTGGAACCGGAACTGTGTCGACGGTGTGTCCGAGCCATTACCTCCGTAGAAGGTCGATTTGGCGTAGGTGTCCCAGAGGAGGCCATAGCCCTGTGTCGACAGCACGAATGGGAGGCCGATCTGCGCACCAGTGCCGCCGACGTTCTGCTGGTCGAGGACCTCGTTGTGGCCCTTATAGTTCATGATGCTGTCTTGATGGTTGCCGAGGCCATAGAACGCCTCCGTTGAAGGCGAATTGAAGAGCGTCTGCAAGGTATTCGTCGACGTCCCATGGACTGTCGCCGGCATCATTGTTTTACAGTTTGTCGTGGAATCTTCGGCGAGAATTGTGTGCCCCTGCAAGTCCTGATAGGTGATCGCCGCCGTGCTCTTGTTGACGCTGACCGTCAACGCGCTCGTCGTAATGACCACCGCGCTCGCGTTATTCGCCACCGTGAAAGATGTGGACGCCGGCCAGGCCTTATTGATGATCAGCGAGTTCTTCACTGGTAAGCTTGACGCCGTGCAATAGCGGACACGCACGATGTCGGAGTAGACATTAAGTTGCATCACGCCGCTCTGCAGCGTAAAGGTGACGCCGTCGGCATTCTGCGTGAACGATGTGACGGGCGCGGAGGCACGTGTGCTCGGACAGTTGATGGTCGACGCCAATAGGACGAAAACCGGTAGAATGGCCGTCAAGATGTGCCGACGGCAAGTGTTGATAAGCATGTCGAGTTCTCTCCGAAGGACGGCGTCATGGCCGCACAGGCAGAGACGCCAGTGCGACGATAAGATTTGATCAGGCGTTTGCCCGTTTGACGTACCGGGCATGGTGATCCCTGCCCATTCCCGGCTTTGGCAGACCACCCGAACGTTCACTTACGGCACGCTAACCGTGGCCGTCGTCTTATTGTTGTTCTCGTTCGACTCCCCAATCCGGTTGACATCGTCGACCCACGCCTGCACCGTATGGCTTCCACTCCCCGCCGTCCAGAAGTTACTGCCTCCCGTGCCATTGTTGGCGGTCAACGTCACCGATGCCCCTGCCCCAAGCGACGTCGTATCCGTATCGGACCACGTGATCGGCGACGTCACCCCGTCGACCGCCCACTGCACCCCGACAATCGTGCCGGCTGGCGTCGCCGTGTTCCCCTGGTTCTTGACGGTGGCGCTGAACACAACGTGATTTCCTGACGCCGGTGACGCAGGCGACCACGTGACGCTGGTGACGATCAAATCGATGCCCGTGACCCCGCCGCTCGGCGTGGCATTCGCCTCGTTCGACGCCCCACTGGTCCCGCTGGCATTGACCGCCTTGACGGTGTAGTAGTACTTCGTTCCATTCGTCAGGCCCGTGTTGGTATACGAAGTCGACGTCGGCGAGGCGATGGCCGTCGTCCCCTCACCGCCGGCCGACGTACCGCGGTACACGTTGTACGAAGTCGCTCCTGTCGACCCGGCCCACGAAAGTGAAACGGACGCATTGCCGGCCGTCGCGGTCAGCCCCGTCGGCGCGGCAGGCGGCGCCCCACCCTGCGACGCGAACGTCATATAGTTGAGGTTGTAGTTGCCGCCATCGTCCCAAACCGTCAGGATCTGTTGACCCGACGGCAGCGTGACATTCGCGGTAACATTCGCCCAGGTCTGCCAGCCGCCGGTCGGCGCGACCGTGACCGCCCCCGACAAGTTGGTGCCACTCGCGTTCTGTAGGTGCAAAGTGCCGTTGCCGGTCGTCCCATTAGCGACGCGGAACGTGACCGTGTACGTACCTGCCGTCGACACGTTGACCGTGTACCTCTGCCATTCGCCGCCACTATTCCAGCCTTCGTCGAAACCGCCACCGGTATCGGAGCAGGTCTCGACGTCGACGCCCTCACTCGTGCGGTACTGACCGCCCTGATTGGCCGCCTCGGCATCGTGATACGCGACGCCTTCGCCGCCGGTGTCATAGTTCTCACCCTGCACCGTCCCCGGGATGGCCCACGGCGTGCCCAGGTAAGGCGCTTCGGACGACCCCGTCGACGCGAACGTCAGGGAATTGACATTCCAGCCGCCGTTGTCCTGATTGACCGTGAGGATCTGCTGACCCGCCGGCAAGGTGACGTTGGCGGTCACGGTTCCCCAAGTCTGCCATCCGGTACTGGTCGGCAAATTCACATTGCCGCTCAGGTTGGCCCCGCTCGAATTCGAGATGTGGAACGCATCGGTGACAGCATTCGGCGCGGCGTACCGGAAGCTGACCTGATAGGTCCCCGCCGACGCCACATTGACCGTGTACTTGAACCACTGCCCCGTCGATGTCCACCCCATGTCATAGCCGCCGCCAATGTCGGAGGTCGACTCGAGGTCGACACCATCGCTTCTGTACGCGGTCCCATTCCCGTTGACGGAGCCGACGCTATACGCCACGCCGACGCCCCCAGTGTCGTAGTTCTCCGCCTGGACCGTCCCGGGTATCGACGCTGGCGTACCGTTGAACGGCCCCTCACTTGCCCCCGCCGAACCCGCACCGATCACGTTGGTCCCCATCGTCTTCTGACCGTTATTCTGCGAGGCGGTCAACTGCACATGGCTGTAAGAACTGAAGAGGTTCGACGTCCGCTCGATCACATAGACCGTGCCGGCGGTAGTCGCGAAGCTGAACTGGCTACTCGACGTCGTCGTCACGACGGCGTTCGTCGACATATTGCGCACATCGACCTGCTGTGCGCCCCACGGATTGACGACGGTCGCCGTGTTCCCCAGCACACTCTTGATGCCGACATACTTGATGCCGCCGCTGTCACGCTCCGAGCTAACGAGGAAGCCGCCGGTCGCGGCCAGGGTGAAGCTGCTGACGAACGTGGTGTCGCTAGGGATCGACGGGAAGACGCGGATGACGCCGTTTTGGCTCTGCATCAGCCCTTCATTCATCGCCGCGAGATGGACACCCTGGTACTCGAACATGCCGTTGCTGTTATTGGTAAACCCATTCGGATAGTTCTGGTAGATCTGCAGCATCTTCTGCATGCCCTGGTAGTTGGCGTCGCCAAGACCGAGACGAGCGGCCTGAATGGCGTCGGGTGACCAGACATTGCCGTACGGGAATGGTCGATTATTCCAAGCGGTCAAAGCGAGGTTGTAGTCCGGCGCACCGACACCGGTGATGGCATACGGCCACAGCAACTCCATCACCACGTTCTCGTTGTTGTGCGTCGACGCCACCGGGGCGTCCATCGGCAGGTACTGGCTGCCGTCGGTAGGCATCGGGGCCATGTTGTTGACGATATTCTGCCACTGGGGAACCAACCCCGAATCCTGTCCAAGAAGCTGCGCCGACTTGATGATCTCCGGGAACAGACTGCGGACCGCCGCCTGGTCGGTGATCGGGTCGGCGACGTCCCAGTAGGTCTCGTGAGAGTTGCCGAGACTGATCCAGTACTTGCCGCTGCCGTTCACCGCGAGCTTGTTCTGGTAGAAAATCGCCACCTGTCGCATAAACGGATACGCGGTGTTCGCCAGGTAGTTCTGGTCGCCCGTGTACAAGTAGTAGTTGTACATGTTCTGCGCGACTTCAGTGGCCGACGTATAGATGTCTTTCACGTACGTGCTGTTCATCGTGTTGTTCGCGTTGCCGTTCCAACCCATGGTCTCCGGAACCCAGATACCGGAGAAGCCGAACCGCGAACTCGTGAAGGATTGAAGAGCGCTGGTATTCCGGCTGTACAGGTTATTCAGCGGGAGCATGATTTCGGGGTGATTCGACGCGTAGCACCAGTTGTAGCAATCGCGCTCGTTCCAGTACCAGTAGGCATAGGGCCATTTGGGTTGGGTGTCGCTATTGTCCTGGTTCGATGCAAAATCGCCGTTGACAAAGTGGAGCGGATAGTTGCCGTACGACCCACAGCTGAGGATGTAGCTGTACAGATAGTACATGTTCTCGAGGTAGTCGGCGGTGCCGTTCGAGTTCGAGTACTGCACAAACGACTTGCCCCAGAAGCTATGCCACCAGTTCTGGAAGCTCGACAGCGTCGACGAATAACCCGTGCTCTCCACCCCCGACAGCAGATTGCGCGCCTGCGTCACCGAGTCGTGGCTCGGCGCGTTGAGGCGGCTCGCGCAGGAGATCCAAATCGTATAGCTCGACGACGGTGTGATGTTCAGGCGGACGTCGGTGCCGTTGACGGTCTGCGTCGTAAAGCTGGCACCCTGGACGGTAGCAGCGAGAGTGTAGCCGAAGTTGTCCGGGTCGGCTTGGCCCCGGCTGAGGCCGATGACCGTGCCGTCGTTGTACGTCGACACCGTCTGCCAGGTCGCCATGTTGGCCACCTGCGCATTGTTCGGCTCCGCACTGACATTCCACAGGCTCAGGTCGAACGTCCCGCTCGTGACACCCGTGCGGCTGTCGTCGACGTGGATCGCCATCACCTCGGAGTTCGGCGATCCGAAGACCGTGATCGTGCGGTTGCCGTCGTAGGTGGTCGTGACAGTCCCGTTGTACAGCGACTGCCGCTGCTGGAAATGGGTGTAGCCGGTGTCGATGCTGGGGGTGGTCTGAAAGTGAATTTGTCCCGCCGAGAAAGAGCTCTGCTCCGAAGTGTCGATGCCCGAGATCTGCGCCGTCAACCCGCTCGCGTTCCAGACCATCATTCCAAGGCGGCCGTTACCAACCTGCGACGCATTGACGGGATTGGTAATGGGCGCATTAAAAACGACATCGTTGCGCGACAAGTAACCGGCATAGTTGACGTCCATCGCCCCTGTGCTCGTATTGAAGGCCTGGGTGGCAGCGCGCGCTCCGGTTGACAATATTGCAATTGTAGCAAATATACTTGCGTTTATTTTAAGTAGCTTGTTCATACATTTTGCTCCAGGCTCATCAAATTCAATCGTACGATGGGCGTCCCACCCGTCACAGCGTAGAACGCCGGGTGCCATGTTCATAGCCCTGGATGAACATGCGACGCCAGACCGGTCACGTTACAGCGCAAGCGCCATCGCCACCATAACGGCCGAAGGCCATTTAGCCGCGGGTTTCATACCCCGCGGAACGTCGGGTGTCCCCGTCGTGCGTCGTTCAATAGACTGCCCGGAACCGCCGCGCCGGCAAGTGAGCCGGCGCGGCCTATCGTCTGAATCTCTTCCCCCTCCCGCTTCGGGAGGGGTGGCGAGCCCCAGCGAGCCGGGGTGGGTTCCTACGGCACCGTCAAGTTCGCCGTGAGTTTGTTGTTATTCTCATTCGACTCCGCAATGCGATTGACATCGTCGACCCAGGCTTGCACACTGTGCGCCCCCGACGTCGCCGGCCAGTAGTTGACCCCGTTGACGCCACCGGTCGCCGTCAACGTAATCGATGCCCCCGCTGCCAGGGAAGCAGTGTCGTTGTCGGACCAGTTCGTGGTCGTCGATCCGTCGACAGCGAACTGAACGCCATGGATCACGCCAGCCGGGGTCGCCCCCGTGCCCTGGTTCTTGATCACGCAGTTGAACACGACCTGGTTGCCGGAAGCAGGGCTCGCGGGCGTCCATCCGATACTGGTGACAATCAAGTCGGGCTGGCCGCCCGCAGCCGCAGCGAACGCCATCGAGTTGACGTTGAAGTTAGCCGCATCCTCAAAGAGCGTGAGGATCTGCTGACCCGCCGGCAGCGTGACATTGGCCGTGACCGATGCCCAGGTCTGCCAGCCGCCCGTCGGAGCGACCGTGACGGCGCCGCTCAGGTTTGTCCCCGCCGCATTTTGCAGGTGGAAGCTGCCGTTCGCGGCATTGCCGTTGGCCACGCGGAAGGTCACCGTGTAGGTTCCCGCCGTCGCCACGTTGACCGTGTACTTCATATACTCGCCGGCATTCGTCCAGCCGACGTTATAGCCGCCGCCCGTGTCCGTGCAGGCCTCGATGTCGACGCCCTCGGTCGTGCGGTACTGTCCGCCCTGGTTGGCGGCCTCATTGTCGTGGTAGGCAACGCCCTCCCCGCCGGTGTCGAAGTTCTCCGACTGAACGGTGCCGGGGATCGCCCACGGCGTACCGAGATACGGAGCCTCGCCGGTTGTCCCCTGAGGAGTGGCGGAGACTTCGTTGGAGAAGCCGCTGGTACCCGTCGAGTTCACCGACTTCACCTTGTACCAGTAGGTGGTGCCGTTGGTCACGGCGGTGTCATTGTAGGAGGTGCCTGCCTGATTGCTGGCGATCGGGGTCGTGCCCTCAGCGCCCTGCGCCGTACCGCGGTAGATGTTGGTACCAGTCGAACCCGAGCCCGCGGTCCAGGTCAAGGCGACCTTAGTGTTGCTGCCTGTCGCGCCCAGGTTCGAGGGTGCGCCCGGAAGCGTGCCGCCGGAGGTGGCAAAGGTCATATAGTTGATGTTGAAATTGGCCGTGTCCTCAAACAACGTCAGGATCTGCAGACCCGCCGGCAGCGTGACATTGGCCGTGACCGAAGCCCAGGTCTGCCAGCCGCCCGACGGTACCACCGTGACCGCGCCCGAGAGGTTTGTCCCGCCCGCGTTCTGCAGGTGGAAACTGCCGTTCCCAGTCGTGCCGTTCGCAACGCGGAATGTAACGGTGTAGGTACCCGCGGTCGCCACGTTGACTGTGTACTTCATGTACTCGCCGGCGTTGGTGTACCCGACGTTGTAGCCGCCGCCCGTGTCCGTGCAGGCCTCGACGTCGACACCGTCCGTGCGGTACGCCCCGCCGCTGTTGACTGTGTCGCTGTCGTGATAGGCCACAGATTCGCCGCCGGTGTCATAGTTCTCGGACTGCACGGTGCCGGGGACGGCCCAAGCAGTGCCGAGGTACGGAGCTTCCGCGCCGGCCTGCGGGGTGGCGCTGGCTTCATTTGAGTAGCCGCTAGACCCCGAAGCATTGACCGCCTTGACCTTATACCAGTAGGTGGTGCCGTTAGTCACGGCTGTGTCGTTGTAAGTCGTGCCCGTCTGGTTGGTCGCGATGGGTGTCGCGCTTTCCCCGCCGGAAGCCGTGCCGCGATAGACGTTGACCGATGTCGACCCGGAGCCGTTCGTCCAGCTAAGAGCCACTTGACCGCTCGTGCCGGTCGCCTGCAAGTTCGACGGTGCCGAGGGCAGCGTGCCGCCGCCGGTGAACGTCAGCGAGTTGACGTTTATGCTGCCCGCGGCATTGTCGAAGACGATCTTCAGCGTGTGCGCCCCGGACGTCAAGGCGACGTTAGCGTTGGCTGTGATCCAGGTCTGCCAGCCGCCGGTGCCACCCACGCTGATGGTTCCCGAGAGGTTCGTGCCGGATTCGTTCTCAATGTGGAAGGTTCCGCCGGTCGACCCGGACGCGACACGGATGGCGACGGTGTAGGTGGCCGATGAAGCCACGTTGACCATGTACTTCAGGTACTCGCCGGTGTTGGTCCAGCCGACGTTGAAGCCGCCGCCAGTGTCCGTGCAGGCTTCGATGTCGACGCCCTCGTTGGGCCGATATTGCCCCCCGTTATTGATGACGTCGGTATCATGGTACGCAATGCCTTCGCCGCCCGTATCGTAGTTCTCTGCCTGGATGGTGCCGGGGATCGCCCAGGCGGTACCGCCGTATGGTGCCTCGACAGGTGCGCTGACGGGACCGTAGGCGACGAGCGTGCCCTGACCGGCCGACGCATTGCCGAAGGTGACGATATAGACCTTGCCGTTCGCGACCGTCGGGTAGGTGAACTTGGCGTAGTTGCCGAAATCGTCGCGCGCCGCGTTCTGCTTGCTGTTCCAGAGCTCCGTCAACGCACCGCCGCTAGGGACCGCATTGAAGGCGTGCAAGATGCCCTGCACTGTGGCGTTGTTTGCATTCGCATTATAAGGAGTGAGCGCCCACACGATGCCATTCGACGCCCCATTCGACGACAACGACAGGAACCCGCCTGGCATTCCCGAGTTGCTGACCGGGGCTCGCATTGTGCTGACCGCGACCGCCGACGTGTTGAAGTTTGTGCCGTTGAACTGGTACGCGCGCAGGAAGTCGTTCTCGCCCCAGAGGTAGACGTACTGGGCCGATCCCGTATTGTAGTAGACGGGACCGCCATGGATATGGCCGGAATTGCCCCCCGACGGGAACGTCGCCTGGAACTCCTGAACTACCTGATCCGTGCCGTTCTCATGCCCCATGTTCGCGGTGTTCAGCAGGTACACCATGCCCTGCTTGCCGCCGCCGAACACGTAAGTCGTGCCTGGGATTCCGAGCAGACCGGCCGAGCCGAGGTCCGCATCCGCTCCGTTCAGCGATCCCCAGTTATTCGGAGTGAAGAAATCGGTGAGGTTGAGCCCCGTCGCTGTCGACAGCTTGACCGCGCTCTCGCCGAAGTTGTTGACGCCGTCCCAGCTTCCGTTGCCGGTCATCAGGTAGAGGTTATTCGAGCCGTCCGCCGTGACGCCCTGACCACCCTGCCAGATCCCCGCCTGCCCGCCATTCGACGCCGTCGCCGACCACGCCGCGACGCGGGCCAGGGTATTGGCGTTGAAGCCGATAATGAACCCGTGGTAGGGGCCATTGTCGCAGTGACTTGACCAGCCGGCGTACACGACGCCGTTGACGAGAGCCAGCGCCGTACGTTGATTGTTGTAGACCGGGTCGAAGTTGACCCCATTGCCCGTGCCGGAAATGACCACCGGGCTGCCCGCCTGCTCGCCGCCGGTGGCGAGGCTCAGCATGTGCAGACGCTGATTGTACGTGCCGCCGTCGATGGTGCGGGCGATCACGTAGATCGAGTTCGTCGTGGTGCTTATGACGGGAGTTCCGACAATGCCGAACTTGCCCGCGAAATCTGCGTAGTTTCCACCGCAAGCGCCAAGCGCGCTCATGTTGCCGATATTGGGGACGGTGCCGCCATTCGACAAATTGACCGTCCAGAGCTGCGCGCCCGAATCGGCATCGATCGCATAGACGCTGTTGTTGACGCTCGTCACATAAACCACATTGTGCGCCACCCCCCCAATCACCACGCCGGGGACATAGAGCGGTTGGGAATAGGACTCGTCGTCGAGGTTGACGGTGTACAGCTTGCCGAACGTCGACGGACTGACATTCGCAGGTGTGAGCGCCGTCTCGGCCGTATTGGCCCCGGTTCTGGAATTGTCGTTGTGCTGCGTCCAAATCGTCGGAGCCGCCATCGCCGTCCCAATGGTCAACGTCGAGAGCGCCACCATTGAGGCAAATGACCTCGCATATCTGCGTACCGCGGAAACTGGTAAGTTCATACTTCCTCTGATCGCCGGTTCTCCTTGAAGTAGGCCTGCTCGAATCAGCTACAACACTGGGTCGCGCAATGGCCCCAAATGACGTTCGACCTGAAACGATTAGATTCCTGTTATTGAGCGATGAACTATCTCAAAAGGAACAATGCTATTAATTGTTGTCTTTGATGTATCTGATCAAGTCCTGCTCAGAAATGGCTTCGGGTGCCATGCCTGTAGCCCTGGACAGGCATGCCGTCCCAGACCGGTTGCGTACAGTATGCAAGCGCCCTATACCAACGCATTTCATTCACAATGGGGTGGATTCTATCCATGAGGACTATCGTAGAACAGGTTCCTGCCTGTCAGGCGTTATATACGCCTTCACTCCTGGGACAGCGAAATTGACCTCTCGGTCAGGTCCCCCCGGATTGTGGGTTAGGGGGCCGAGCCCTACGAACTACGGCCCCCGCTTACTCCCCTACGGCACGCTCACCGTAGCCGTCGTCTTATTGTTATTCTCATTCGACTCGGCGATCCGGTTGACGTCGTCGACCCACGCCTGCACCGTGTGCGATCCGCTCACCGCCGTCCAGAAGTTGTTGCCGCCGGTGCCGCTATTCGCGGTCAGAGTTACCGACGCTCCCGCCGCAAGCGAGGCCGTGTTCGTGTCGCTCCACGTGATCGGGGTGGTGACACCGTCGACAGCGAACTGAGCGCCGACGATCGTACCTGCCGGTGTCGCCACGGAGCCCTGGTTCTTAACCACGCAACTGAAGATGACGTGAGCACCCGACGACAGAGTCGTCGGTGTCCAGGAAATGCTTGTGACGATCAGGTCGATACCCGTCACGCCGCCGAACGGGGTCCCCGATGCCTCATTCGACAGCCCGGAGGTGCCGAAGCTGTTGACCGCCGACACCTTGTAGAAGTAGGTGGTCCCGTTCGTCAGCCCCGTGTTGGTGAAACTGTTCGTCGACGACGTAGCGAGCTGGGTCTCCGTGTTGGAGGAGTTGCTGCGGAGAATGTTGTACGACGTCGCGCCGCTTACGGCGTTCCAGTTCAGGGCGACCTGAAGGTTGCCCGCAGTGGCGGTCAGGCCAGTGGGAGCGGGGGGAGCCGTCCCACCGCCGCTCGCGCTGTCGATCTCGATACCGTTGATGAGAACGTTGTCGAGGACCGTCGTGAACACAAGCACGATCTGTCCGCTGCCATTTGCCGTGGCCGAGAACTGCTGGACATTCGCCTTGAACTCACCTCCCGCCGCAGCGAAGATGTCGAAGTTGGTCAACACCTGCGTCCCGTTGATGGACACGTTGAACTGGCGCTGTCCCGTGCCCGTGTGGGCGTACTCGGCGAAGTGCAACCGGACGGTGTACGATGCTCCCGCCGTCAGGCCGGGGATCGTGTAGGTGCAGGTGCCCTTGCGAGCGTGCTGATAGACCGACTGCGGCGCCGGGTTGGTGACACCCGCCGTCGAGATCGTCGTGGTGGTGCCGCTTGACACCGCCCCACCGCTGAAGTCGACATCGGCGACATACGGCGACTGCGCGCTATTGCCACAGGCGATGCCCAGGACCATCGTCGAGCCGGACGTCGGCGTCAACGCGACCGAGTTCGACTGCGAGCCCGTTCCCGCGCTGTTGACGCCCGCGACGGTGAAGTTGTAGCTCGTGCCATTGGTCAAGCCCGTGACATTGGCCGAGAGGTTGGTATTGCCGGTGTTCGTCTTCAGCGTGCCGTTCTGGTAGATATTGTAGCTGGTCGCCCCGCTCGACGTAGTCCAGCTCAGGGTAACCTGGGTGTTGCCCGCGCTGCCCGAGAGAGTCGTGCTGCCCGGGAGCGACGGCTGCGGGGTCAGCGGTCCAACCTCATTCGACGTCGCCGTGCCGGCCACGTTGATCGCCTGGACCTTGTAGTAGTACGCCTGACCGTTCGTCAAGCCGGTGTTACTGAAGCTCGTGCTGGTCAGCCCGGAGGTCACCGTCGTGTTCTCGCCTCCCGGCGTCGTGCCGCGGAGCAAGGTGTACGTGGGAGTCGGCGTACCGGTGCTCGTGGTCCACGAAAGGCTCACCGATCCGTTGCCCGCCGTGCCCGACAGTGTCGGCGTCGACGGCGCCACGTTGCCGCTTGACGCGAACGTCATGTAGTTGAAGTTGTATCCGCCGGTATCCTCAAACAGTTCCAGGACCTGCTGCCCCGCCGGCAGAGTAACGGTCGCGTTGACGGTCGTCCAGGTCTGCCATCCGCCCGTCGCCGGAACGGTGACGCTACCCGTCAGGTTAGTCCCACTCGCGTTCATCAAGTGGATGGTGCCGCTCGTCGTGTTGCCATTCGCCACACGGAACGAGACTGTGTACGTTCCCGCCGACGCCACATTGACCGTATACTTCAGCCACTCACCCGAGTTGGTAAAGCCGACATCGAAGCCGGTACCGCCGTCGCTGGTCCCCTCGACATCGACGCCATCCGTACGATACTGACCGCCGCTGTTGGTCGTGTCGCTGTCGTGATAGCCCACGCCCTCGCCGCCGGTGTCGTAGTTCTCATTCTGTACGGTGCCCGGTATGGCCCAGGGCGTCCCGCCGTACGGCTGCTCGGGGCCTCCGCCCGTGCTGTCCCAGCTATTGTTGTTTTCCGTGACCGTATAGCCGCCGGAGTTGTTGTGGTACTGGGTTCGGCCGGGGATCAAGCCGGTTACGGTGTTGAACTTAAGCGTAGCCGATCCGCTCGGAGCCGGGTAGAACGGCGGCTGAATGATGACGCCGTCGCGGCCGGGATTCTGGATCGTGTTGGTCTCAAAGTCGATGCCGGAGCTGGTCGAGAAGCCCATGCCGTCGTATAGCGAGTTGATGATCGTGTTACCCGTGATAGTGACGTTCTGGACAATGCCGACGCCTTGACCGTCACCGCCGTTGCCACAGTGCATGGCCGGCTGCCCCTGCTCGAAACCGTTGCCGCCGCCACGCACAACAGTGTTGCCGGTGACGGTCGCCGAAAGAAGGTCCGAGCCGTTGGTGCCGAACTTACCGATGCCAAGGCCAATGTACCGTGCCGTGTCCGCAGCATAGTTGTTCTGAACGAGATGGCCGCTTCCGCCGTAAATGGCGATGTCCTTGCCGCCCCAGGCGCACGTGACCGTATTGTTGAGGAACGAGCAGTTGGCCATCGGCGTGAAGGCCGGGCCGCCGTTGTCATGCACGGAGTTGAT
>Ga0070658_10002632_pt1 | contig 14960 bp, 9 predicted proteins | sample KBSC13metaG_FD_64664 | JGI IMG/M metagenome (GOLD analysis project Ga0070658, IMG submission 64664) | Corn rhizosphere microbial communities from Kellogg Biological Station, Michigan, USA - KBS C1-3 metaG | ecosystem: Host-associated > Plants > Roots > Rhizosphere > Soil ...
CAGGCTTCCCCAACTCATTCGAAGCACAAACGCCTCATTAGAGGCCATTGAGGCCGGTGTCCAAAACTCCCTTTCCAACCGTGTTGGAAACGAAAAGGGTGCTTTGATTCCGGGCGAACGGGCACATGCCCGGATGGAACGATTAACAAGAGCTGAGGCGGCAGTGCATCAAGCGCTGGAATGAGCGGAGCCTATTGGCTAGCGGTGATTTCTGAATCCATCGGCAAAGGAGTAAGTAAATGTTACGTACGATAGTACGCGTAGCCGCTTGTCTCGGTTGTTTTCTAATTGGATCAGGCGCTTTTGCGCAGTCAGCATCGCAACTCCGCATCGATAAGATCGATCCCCCAAACTGGTGGGCGACCATGCCCAAGCCGATGCTGCTTTTGAAAGGCGAGGGTTTCAGCGGTGCGCATTTTTTTCTAAGCGACCGAGGATTGCGGCTGGAGCGCATTTCCATCTCTTCCAATGGTCATTGGGCGCAGTTGTGGCTATCGGCTTCTCCCGCAATGCCGAAGACGGTTACGATTCATGCAATGAAGGGCAGCGAGCGTGTCTCGGTTCCGTTCGTCTTCGCACGCAGAAAGGCTTCTACCGCAGGCTTCGCCGGGTTTTCAGCGCATGATGTGATGTATCTCATTATGACTGACAGATTTGCGGACGGAGACGTCTCTAACGACCCTGACCCCAATCAGCGTAATTCCCCACGCGGATGGCATGGGGGGGACCTTCGTGGCATAGTGCAGCACATCGGCTATTTAAAAACTCTGGGAGTCACCACGGTCTGGATCACGCCGGTCTATCAAAATCATGAGCCGCAAAGCTATCACGGATATGGTGCGACTGACATGTACAGTGTAGACGAGCACTTTGGCAATCTGAAGGATCTTCAAGCGCTCGCCGATACGCTGCACGCGCAGGGCATGAAGCTAGTGCTGGATACTGTGCCAAACCATGTTGGGCCGCAGCATCCCTGGGTCAACGATCCGCCCATGCCCAATTGGTTTCACGGTACACCCACGAACCATTTAGCAGCACACAAGAATCGCGCTCCTTTTGTGGATATGCACGCGCCCGAACGCGACCGCGTGAACCAGACTCAAGGATGGTTCGGAAATCATTTGCCCGACCTCAACCAGGATAACGAGGTGGTCGCAACCTATCTCCGCCAAAACGCCGTTTGGTGGATTGAAGAGGCGAGCGTGGATGGGCTTCGCATCGATACCTTTCCCTATATCAACCGCCAGTTCTGGCAAGATTATCATGCGGAGCTGCACTCCCTTTATCCACGCTTGAAAACTGTGGGTGAGATATTCGACCGTGATCCGATCATTACGTCTTCTTTTGCGGGAGGCGTAACGCGCGACGGAGTGGATACAGGCCTGGACACGCCCTTTGATTTTCCCAGCTACTATGCGTTCCGTGATGTGTTTGCTCATGGGCATCCGATGACAGACCTGACGAATGTGACTGCTCGCGACTCACTTTATGCGCATCCGGAACGGCTGATTGTGTTCCTGGGAAACCATGACACATCCCGTTTTCGGCAAGAGGTGCCGAACAGCGCCGATGGAAAGCTCGCTTTCGCAGTTTTGCTAACGATGCGCGGCATGCCGATGATTTACTCTGGCGACGAGATTGCAATGGGTGGAAAGGAAGATCCGGACAATCGGCACGATTTCCCGGGCGGCTTTCCGCAAGATCCGCACAATGCCTTTATCGACAGCAGCCGAACCGCAGATGAGCGCGAGATGCACGACTGGGTGAAGGGCCTCGTTCAGATGCGCACGGGCCATCCCGCCTTTGGATGCGGTGGCGAACAGGTGCTGGCATCCGATGCTGATATGTTGCTCTTCCTTCGCGATTCCAGCCATGGGTGTCCGAAGACGACGCCCGCTGATCGCGTCATCATAGCCGTAAATCGGAGTACTGAAACCAAGCATCTCAACGTTGATGTAAAACATACGTGGCTGCAAGGTTGCGGCGACATTCAGGATGTCTTCGGGACTTCGGAACCTGAGATAAGCAGCGACGGAGAAACCCTACTGTTGACTCTATCGCCACGCCAGCTTTTAATCGCTGGATGCCGATAGTGGCAGCGCACTTAGAACAGATTTTCAAGTCGCGGCATTTGTCCATTTAGAGTGCGAGCATACCAAAGGTGACTGGCGGCATGGTCAATATGCACCTTCAGAGCTATTTGGCATACATCAGCGGCCACCGGGACCGGAACCGACGCAGATTCGCAATCAAAACGTGCCCGGGCGGGCGCAGAATCAGTTACCTTCCGGGATGTAAGCGCAATTCTCCTTGGCGCGGAATGACGCAGAACCTGTCATGTCGACCCTCCGCATCCCGCGACGCGCCAAAATTGTTCTGAAGAACAACGCCACACACTTATCAAAGCTACACGCTGAAACACCCACGACATATATCGAGTGTTCGCTAGGCATGGAAAGCGCTTCCCCGCTGCAAAGCCGCCTCGGTTTCAATCATTGTTGTTCCCACTGCTCCGCGACTGTGCCAAATGTCTTCATCAGAACTGTGCCAAAATACTAGAGAAGCTACACGTGCTGAGCAAAAACTGAACCTGCCATGCTTATCGCAACTTTATTGCAAGGGCTAGTGAACGTTTAGAAAGAGTACGAATTGCAAGGCTTTTCATAATCCCAGATTGTCATTGACCGCAGCCACGATCTCCTGCTCCGATCCGAGGTAGCATCCCGTGGTCTGAATCAACGAGTGACCGAGCAGAAATTTGATCTGCTCCAGGTCTCCTCCGTTCTTGCGGCAAAGCTTCGCACAGGTGCGGCGGAAATCATGAGCGCCGAAGTGCTCGATCCCGATTTGCTTCGATGACTGTTCAACTACCGACCATATGGCCCAGTCCCCCAGTTCGTCTCCCACCATCTTGCCCGACTTCGAGAGCGGGCGGAGCAGCCTGCCTTTCTCGATCTTTGCCGCATTTATCCAGGTGTCGATGGCCTGCTTGATCCAGATGGGGACCGCTACCGTCCGGATGCGGCCGCCCTTGCCGCGCAGATTGATGATCACCCATCTCCCTTCTCGCAATTGAATATCTTCAAGCGTCAGGGAGGCGAGTTCCTGCCGGCCCAGAGCGCAACCGACGAGAAGAGCGATGATCACGTAGTTGCGCTTGCCTTTGAGAGTGGAGCGATCCGGCACCGCTAGAAGTTCTTTCGCTTGTTCTCTGGTCAGCCAGTTGCCGAGACGAGTTCCCCGCTGGGGAACGTTAGGGACATCATTCAGGGAGGCAGCCTCTTCAGTTCCGATCATTCCGACGCCCTTGGCCTCTCCGACCAGCTTTCGTATTGCTGATAGACGGACATTGATGGTCGACGGCGAGAGATGGTCAATCGTGGTCCGGTACTCCATCAGGAGCGCACGGGAGAGCGGCCGGCCAGCACAGAAGATAAACAGATCATCGAGTGCTTTGGCATAATTACGCTTCGAGTGAATCGACAAGACGGAATCCAGAACCATCTTTCTCAGAATGGCCTGGGCCGGCGTGAGCGCGAAGGACGGCTCTGCAGCTCGATGTTCGACCTGAATGAGAGCCGTGCTCATTGCCAGCAGACCTCTCTATTGGCTGCGAATTTCCAATTGTGCAATGGCCCATTGCACAGTTGTCGCCACTCTGTGGCGACAATTCGCACCCCGGCGGCGCAAACCTGTCTGATTTTCATCTGAACTCTCGCGTAGAGTCTGCATCTCCAAATGAAGTTTGTTGATGACCTCTTGCAGATCTTCCACCGTTGGCAACTCCTCACGGATCGGAACCGGTAGCTCCCGTGTCACCTGGTAGGTCGACTCTGGACCGAATGTGCGCAAGATGTTCCGAAGAGAACCGGCACTCGATATACGAGTGCAACAGGGAAAGACGAGCTTCTATCCGCTTCCAGGCGGACGAGGCTACCTCGAATGGATCCCAATTCCGGCTAAGGCAACTACGCTTCCTCCTCAAAATCTGGCGCTCGAGTATCCCATGACATTGATCACGAACCCGTTATGGGAGATGCTTGGCGGCCCCTGCCGGTGTTGTGGGAATTTTTATCTAAAAAAAACGAAACGGCGGAGAGTTTACTGCTCCAGAAGGTGCAGCTCGACAGCTACAGCAGTTCCGAGTGTTTGCCGAAAACGTCAGATGGTGCAAGCTAATAGAGTTCGTTGCGCCCAGGATGATATAGGCAAGTGGAGGAAAGCCAAACGAAGCCATCCTTGGAAGGATTGGGTCTCAAACCGTACTGGTTACAACGTCAAATGGATCACACGGGCGGTTACCAATGGAGGTGAGGCCTCCTGCTGGAGACCGGTAAACCTGCAAGAGCAATCATTTGTGCTTGCGTGGCCAGCAACCTAGTATTCAATTGGACTTTATTTACCGCGAAAGGCACTCAGAAGTGATTTTTGGCCAGAAACATTTCGAGCTTGCTTTTGCCAAATCTGAGAAGGCCGCGTAGGGATGTGATTCCTCGCCTTATGAAATCGGAGCAAATCTTGTAAATGAACCCGGAAAACTCGGTTCTACAGCTCGGGCTGGAGCACGGGCGAAGTGAAGGACTTTCGCTCAAAGTATGAATGAAATCTGCCTGCGTAGCGAAAGGCTCAATACTCAAGACTTCTTCCTCATGGTCGTCGAAGAGCTTGTGCTGAGTCGAGACTTTGCAGTTGCTACTCGTCGTTATGACGGTCAAATGATTCGACTTCGAATCACAGGTCGTGAAAGCGGCCTTGTCGCACTTGTGTCTCTAAACCGTGACAACCGGGGCGTTCTCAGACAATCTGACGAGCGGGCTTTCACTCATGGCCGACTGCGGGATGATTCAGAGGGCAGGAGATCGATACATCCTCCATTAGGTAATGGCGAGGTATTGCGTATCCCAATCATGGACAACAGAGGCTCCCAATTCATTTGCCGAGCTCCGCGAAGTTCGGGTGGTTTTCGGCGTGACAAAAAGAGCCAGATTGTCTAAGCATTGTTTTCAGCGGGCCAAGTCCAATTAGGCCACCTTTAGCGATTTCGCATATAAAGCATTCGTTTCATTCAGAAAATACGTCTTGACATTGTTTTGCTAGACTCCCTACCATGTGTTTCGGTCCGTAAAGGCTGAGAACGTATACGGGCGGTTTCTAGAAGAGCTCAAATAGAGGTATTGCAAGGAGACAGGGCTTAACATGAATTTTGTTGTAACTGCGAATATTAGCTGGGATTATGCCGTAAACAGGAACAAAAGACGGACGCAGGGTTTGTGGTGGCACCTGATCAGTCCAGGTATTTCCGTATTGGCAATTCTGCTCTGCTTTTTTGCTCAGACGGCAACTGCTCAGACGTCAAGCGGAACGATAAGCGGCAGGGTTGTGGACGCAAGTGGCGGAATCGTACTCAATGCGGATGTGCAGTTGATTAACGAGCAGACCAATGTGGTCCAAAAGACGAAGGTTCTCTCTCGCGGGGACTTTACCTTTCCGGATGTCGCACCTGGAACGTACACCGTCGATATCAAGGCTCCAGGTTACAAGGAATTCCAGAAGAAGAGTCTTCGCTTAAGCTCTGCCGAGCGCCTATCTGCCGGGACCGTTAGCTTGGAAGTGGGATCGGTGGCGGAGACTGTGACCGTAGCAGCCGCGGTCACGCCGGTTCAGAGCACTAGCTCTGAGGTTTCCGGACTGCTCGATACGCATCAGTTGGATAACCTGCTCGCCGTGGGGCGCGATTTTATGAGCATGGTTCGAACTGTCCCCGGAGTGGTGGGCGGCGGATCAGGCAGCCTGGGCACTTCGGGTACACCTACCATCAATGGTCAGCGCAATGTATTCAACTCAGGCACGATAGACGGTGTGAGCGGCAGCCCACGTGGCGGCGACAAGATCGACACACCGCCGAACCTGGATGCAATCCAGGAGGTGAAGGTGCTTACCTCCAACTATCAGGCCGAGTACGGAGCAGGTACGGCCGGCCCGGTTATCAACCTCGTCACCAAGAGTGGAACCCAAGATTTCCATGGCACGGCGTACTACTATGTGCGCAATGAAGCGTTCAATGCCAATGGCTGGTTCAACAATTACAACAATTCGCCACGGCCGCAATACCGCTACAACACCGTGGGAGGCAATATTGGTGGACCGATTTATATTCCCAACCGTTTCAATAAGAACAAGAACAAGCTGTTCTTCTTCTACTCACAGGAGTACTGGCCGGACAAGAGCCCGGATGGTTTGAAGAAATATACGGTACCGACGGCGCTCGAAAGAACGGGCGATTTTTCCCAAACACCCGTGCAAGGAAAGGCGAACCCAAATCCGGCAACGGATTACATAAACATTAAAAAACCAGGCGCCGATCCCAAAACTTGTCCTGTCTCGGGCATCGCTGGAGACCATAGCGGATGCTACCCGGGCAACAAACTGCCGACAGGCGCGATCAATGCTCAGATGCAGGCACTGTTGAATGTTCTGCCTCTGCCTAACTTCGATAACAGGTCAGTGAGTGGCGGCAATTACAACTACATCACGAATTACACCGGGAAAAATCCGGTGAACCAGGAGATCTTCCGGGTTGACTACATCCCTACGGACCGAGTTCGCATGTTTTTCCGTGGAGAGTTTATGACGGTGAATGATGATTCCTATTCTTCGCCGGCAAATAAGCTGCCCTGGCTGCTTCCAGTCAACTACCAGACCTCCCATCCTAATCTTGCCTTCGATATGACGTATGCGTTCAGCCCAACGCTGCTGAATGAGCTTACGTTGGGAACTTCAGGATTTGGCGAGACTCAGCTTTACAACAAGAACGACCTCCAGAGGGCCATGAAGAATGCTGACGGATACAACCTGGGCCAGATCTATTCGGACAACAACCCGTTGAACCTGTTTCCGGCGGTTAGCTTTGGCGGTGTCAGCAACGCCGCTACGTTTGCGTGGGATTCCCGCTTCCCGATGTATGATCGGACGCGGCGTTACAGCCTTGCCGACAGCCTGAGCAAAGTCCTTGGGCAGCATAACCTCAAAGCCGGAATCAATCTGGAGACTGACCATTATTTGCAGGCACACTCGGCGTCCGGTACGCCGGAGGGGTCTTTCGATTTTGGTAAGAGTGCGAACAATCCCAACGACAGCAACTATGCCTATGCAAATGCTTTGCAGGGCCTGTTCAATAGCTATAGCGAACCGACAAGTCGTGACGACTATAATCCCCGGATTTATGTCATCGAAGGATATGTGCAGGATCAGTGGCACGTGACTCCCAAGCTAACGCTGGACTACGGCACGCGCTTTGGATACGTCAAACCGCCAACCTTGAAGACTGGGGGAAATTTCGTCCCTAGCCTGTATGATCCATCCCAGGCTCCGCAACTCTATCGTCCAGCAAAAGGACCCCTCGTAGGCGGAAAGCCGACAACGATAGCGGTCGATCCCAGAACGGGACAAACCTATCCGGGAGCTTACGTCGGTCTGTACGTGCCGAATACAGGCAGCTTGTCTAACGGAGCCATCACGACCAAGAGCAATGGTTACCCGGAGGGCCTGGTTTATGGCACCGGTATCCAGTTTGCTCCGCGATTTGGGTTTGCTTACGACGTCTTCGGCAATGGCAAAACTGCCATTCGCGGAGGATTTGGCGTCTCCATGAACCCTGCGACGCAGATCGGGCAAGAAGGCGATATGACCCATAATCCGCCTGCGCAATTTACGCCGCAGCAGTTCTACGGTAACGTCGACACGTTCCTGAATGCGGGCACAGTGCTTGGACCTTCTAATTTTGGCAGCGCCTTCGAGTTGCATCCAAAAGAAACCAAGATTTACAGCACCAGTCTCGGCATTCAGCAGGACATTGGCTTCGGTACGGTGCTCAGTATTGCTTACGTAGGTAATGTAGACAGGCACCTTACAGGGGAACGTAACATCAACGAGGTTCCCTATGGTGCGCACTTTCTCCCGCAAAACCAGAGCCCGACCGGAGGTGTCCTCTCGGATAACTTCTTCCGGCCATATCCGGGATATGGCACCATTACGTACAGAACAACTGGTCTTACTTCCAATTACCATTCACTGCAGACGCAGGTGACGCGACGCTTCAAAAATGGTTTGGAATTCGGTCTGGCCTATACCTGGTCCAAGGCAATGGACTACGCCGATAGCTATAACGGCAGCGTGGCGACGTATCAGAATATCCGCACCTGGAACTATGGACCGGCGGGCTTTGACAGGCGTAACAATCTGGTGGTTAATTATCTCTACAGTTTTCCCAAAGGAAGCCGGATGTGGGATAACTTCGCTACGCGCGCCATACTTGATAATTGGCAGATTTCAGGTATTGCTTCTTATGTCAGTGGGGCGCCCGAGTCTATAAGCTATTCCACGGTGGATTCAGTCGATATGACTGGAGGCGGAGATGGCGCGCGCGTCGTGCTGACGAATGATCCGCAGCTGAGCGCGCCTCATACCTTTGATGAATACTTCAATACCAGTGTAGTGCAGCGACCATCGCAATCGTACTTGACTCCAACGGGCAACCTGGTCTTGTCGAACGGTGTTTCCCGGTTTGCACCTGTCACGGATCCTGGCTATGCGAACTTCGATACTGCTCTCTTCAAGAATTTTCTTGTAGAGAGGAAGTTTGCAGTCCAATTACGCCTGGAAAGCTATAACACCTTCAACCACCCTGAATTCAACGGCCTGGATACCTCCGCTAAATTCGATAAAGGCGGCAACCAGGTAAATTCCACCTTTGGGCAGATCAACAGCGCAGCAAGCGCTCGCGTACTGCAACTGGCTGGACGTATCAACTTCTGATAGCGTTGAACGTTTTTTCCAACGAGGTTAGTTCATTCCTTATCGAGGCGGCAGTGATTTGATCGAGTCGCTGCAGCCTCGGTATGTAATACAAGCTCCATGATAAAAAGCTTTCAAGACTAGTACGGAAGGAAGATTCGTCATGAATGCAATCCGCAGGGATTTTCTAAAGTTGGCAAGCAGCGGCCTCGTGGGCGCCGCCACGACGGCGGTCATAACGCCAGGAGCAAGTGCGCAGAAGAAGACGGCAATGGCAGGTGTCGGAGCAGAGACTGCATTCAGCGTAAAGGCGTTTGGGGCTGTGGGTGATGGCAAGACAATTGATACGCCATCCATTAATAGGGCTATTGAAGCTGCAAGCGCTGCTGGCGGAGGTATCGTACGGTTTCCGGCTGGTGTCTATGCTTGTTACTCAATTCACCTGAAGAGCAACGTTGCCCTTTATCTTGGGGACGGTGCAACAATACTAGCGGCAAGCGTGCCGCCGGAAGGGACAACTACCGGCGGATATGACGCAGCCGAGCCCAATACTCCTTGGGAGCACTATCAGGATTACGGTCACAACCATTGGCATAACAGCCTTATCTGGGGCGAAAATATCCATAACGTTGCGATCTTTGGTTCCGGCCTGATTTGGGGCAAAGGCCTGAGCCGCGGAGTTGGACGCGAAAAGCCGAGAGCAGATGCCCCTGGAGTAGGAAACAAGGCCATCGCTCTCAAAAATTGTAATAACGTAATTTTTCGTGATTTCTCGATCCTGCAGGGAGGACATTTCGGCATCTGGGCGGCCGGTGTCGATAACCTGACTATTGACAATCTTAAAATTGATACGAACCGCGATGGCATGGATATCGACTGCTGTCGCAATGTACGCGTATCGAATTGCAGCGTAAATTCCCCATGGGACGATGGTATCTGCCCGAAGAGTTCGTATGCGCTCGGCTATGCGCGCGCTACAGAAAACGTCACGATTACGAACTGCTACGTCACCGGCGCCTATGAGTTAGGCACGATGCTGGATGGCACATGGAAGCGGTTGCCGGCGAATACCCGGGTGCCGCGTACCGGCCGCATTAAATGCGGTACCGAATCTAATGGCGGTTTCAAAAATATAACCATTTCAAATTGTGTCTTTGACGGGTGCCGCGGATTTGCATTGGAAAGCGTAGATGGCGCCCTGCTGGAGGACATAACGTTCACTGGCATCACGATGCGCGATTGTACGAATACGCCAATGTTTCTCCGGCTGGGAAGCCGGATGCGTGGTCCGGCAGGAGTTCCTGTGGGTACTTTGAAGCGCGTCATTATCAGCAATGTTGTGAGCTATAACTCAGTGTCCCAATATACCGGTGGAGGAATCATAAGCGGTATTCCGGGCCATCCTATTGAAGACGTTAAAATCAATGACGTTTATGTCCACTATCGCGGCAATCCGGAAAGCGAATCTATAAAGGGGACGCCTCCAGAGGATGAACAGAAATATCCGGAGCCGAGAATGTTCGGCCCTCTTCCCGCACAGGGATTCTTTGTGCGGCATGTCAAGAACATCGAGTTTACCAATGTAGAGGTTGCATGCGACGAGCCAGACTCCCGGCCCGTGTTCTGGCTGAACGATGTGGAGGAGGCGGACTTCTTCCGTATCAAGTCACCGAAGAGACAGAAATCATCCATGTTCAATCTTCAGAACGTTCAGGACTTTCGAGTCTCCGCCAGCCGCGGCATAAGAGATATCGAAAAAGAAAAGATCGATCAGGAACAGCTATAGATCGAACACAGCGCTGTGAGGCCGAATGTTGAGGTAGGCGATCGGAGATAATTCATCGTGAAAGTCTGGTTCTGTAGCATTGCATTTATCTATCTCACCTTTGTGAGCGTGCCTATCTATTCGCAATTGCGCTCTCCTTGGGATGGAAAGCCAATTAAGCCGACTCAGCTTGCCTATGCTTGTCCGCCGGTTGCCAATCTTCCGGTGGACTTTGTTACAGATGGGTTCTATGCGGATAACGATCCGACCCACTCGATCATCGACCCAGTAAAAGCGAAGGCTTATGCCGAGAGCGCAGGCCCGGTAAAGCACGACGGGAATGTTGTTGTTGCGGCTGCGGACGCATTTAGGACTACCGGCTCCATTGCGGCGGCACATTGCGTTATCGACCATATCGAAGCGAATGCCCGTAACCATTCCCTCTCTGGCAAGATGTCTTCAAAACAGGCGTATTTCGTACAGGGGTGGGTCCTGGGTGGTGAAGCCATCGCTTATTTAAAGGTGCGTGATGCCGGCATTGTGTCGCGGGAACAAGCCTCCATCATTCTGCCGTGGATGAAGCAGGTCGCTCTTCAGGCGCGCAAGTTCTATGATGCCAAGGAAGGGACAGACGGGGCTTCGTCCCAGAACAATCATTATTATTGGGCGGCGGTTGAATTGGCGGCAGTGGGCATTGCAGCCAATGACCAGTCTGACTTCAATTGGGCCATTCATGCTGGGCGAGAGGGCATTGCAGCCATTCGTCCCGACGGCACGCTGCCACAGGAGATGAGGCGGGGAAAGCGTGCACTTCATTATCATCTTTATGCTGCTGCTCCTCTCGTTATGGTAGCGGAACTTGCTTATCCGAACGGGACCGATCTCTATTCCGAAGATGATGGCGCGCTGAAGAAGCTCGTGTATGTTTCCACCGCTGGTCTTTTGAATCCAGCACTGTTCCAAAAAGGTTCAGGGATTCAGCAGGAAGTACCTGTGCCGCCGACCGGAGAGGCCATAGGGTGGGCAAAGCCCTTCAACCGTCGCTTTCCTGATCCCACAATTACCAAACTCCTCGCCCAATGCCACGACCTAAGTTACATGTACCTGGGCGGGCTTCCTCCTGGATAAGCCTGCAAATCGCGAAAAAGATGACAGCAATGGGAGTCCTTTGGATTCTTGTTGCTATTTAGCCACTTTTCAGAGGTATGGGTTCACATTGATGATGAAATGCAGCATTTATATTTCGGCGTTCTTTCTTCTTGCTGTTTCAATCTCCGCTTGCGGACAGTCAAGAACTCCAGAGAGAGACTGGACCACGATCCAGTCTCTACTCAAAGGCATTCACGGCATCTCTACTGCGCCTCCTCAAAATATTGTCACGCCTAAGTACACGGCCGGGGCCTTGATGGGCAATGGAGATATCGGTGTGGTGGCGGGAGACACGACAACATCGCAACGCTTTTACTTTGGGAAGAGCGATTTCTGGGGCACCCACTGGAATGCGAGGCACAATGCGCCAGAGGTTTCGATTCTCTCTCTTGGAAATCTCACGATCACGTCGCCAGCAAAAACCATAGGTGCAGATTCCGTCTACCGGATGGATCAGGACATCTTGAATGCTCAGGTGCTCACAACTTTGAAGCTCGGGAATGCAACGGTTCATATGCGTTCGTGGACCGCTGATGGCGAAAACATCTTTGTTACGCAGGTCTCGACAGATCCGGGAGCGCCGGACGTGCCACTCCAGCTCAATCTGGCGATGCCGGCTCTCGACTCTAATCCTCACACCATCTATCCGCAGGCTGCTGGCAGACGTGACGGAGTGCTATGGGCCACCCGTGAAAATAATCTAACCTCGGCGACCGATTACCACGCGCGCGTCGCTATTGCCGTGCGCCTGCTTAATGCAAAGATTTCAGGGACTAGGTCGGCCGCAAATAACGGCGTCGGTAATTTCACTCTCAAGAGTGGCAAGCCGGTTTGGATTCTCACCGTGTTCAAAAGTGACGCCCGTATCGGGCTGTCAGGACCGAGCTCTCAGGCGCTTGTACAATCCGCGATTCAGGACTCCAACCGGTTAACTTCTCTATCCATTGCCAAACTGGAGAAGGCCCACCATGCATGGTGGAAGCAATTCTGGCTCAAGTCCTTTATTCAGGTCCATGACAAGGTGCTGGAGGACTACTATTACGGCGCACAATACGTGATGGGGTCAGTCAGCCGTCCCAGGCATCTTCCACCGTCGCTGTGGGGCAACTTTATCACTACGGATAATGCGGGCTGGGGCGGGCGTTACTTCATGAACTATAACGAGGAGGCGCCCTTCTACGGCGTTTTCTCGAGCAACCGGGCCGAACTTGCCAAACCGTACAACCGAATGGTGCTCACCCAGATTCCCTGGCAGAAGAACCGGACCGCGGCAGCTGGCTACAAAGGCGTCTCCTTCCAGCGGACGTTTTCTCCCTTCACAATGTACGAGCGGGCGCCTGCGCCGATTCCGATTGCCTCCAGCAAGAATTACAAAAAGCTCCCTTCGGATCAGAAATCGAATGCCACTTTCAGCGCTCTGCCGCTCATCGATTATTACGAATACACACAGGACAGGACCTTCCTGCGCACGGAGCTCTATCCTGCGTTGAAGGCGTTGGATGCCTTCTGGCGCGACTTCGCGGTACGCAATGCAACAGGGGACCAGTGGATCTTCGAACACAGTTCCGCGCATGAGGGAGGCGACGATCTGAATCCGAACCTTGATCTCGGATTTGCACGCAGCGTCACGCGAGAACTGATCAAGACGAGTCAGATCCTTGGTGTGGATGCGGACATGATCCCACAATGGCGGCAGTTTCTCGCTCAGCTTGCGCCCTACCCTACCGGTACTGTGAACGGTAAGACCGTCTTCTATATTGCTGCAAACGTAAAGAACAATATTAAAAACCAGGGCCTGTTCGAGCCTGGCGATCAACCGATCAACCTTGAAGGCATCGTCTACCCCGGCGACAATCTCGCAATCGGCGGAGACCCGCAACAACTCCAGATAGCCCGTAATTCGATGCAGGAGATGAACTCATGGGGTGTAACTCGCGGTGGCAATACTAACAATGGGTTTTGCAAAATATTTCCCATCGCAGCAAGGATCGGCTGGCCTGCAGACGATCTCGTGACGAAATTCAAAGCAGCTATCCTCCATCAGTGGCGGCCAAGTAATCTCACCGTATTTCAGGGAGGCGGCGGTATCGAGACCTCTGGTTTGGTGGAAGCCTTAGATTCGATGCTCCTGCAACATGAGAACGGCGTAGTTCGTATTTTCCCGGACTGGCCCATAACGATGGATGCGTCCTTTACGCGTCTCCGAACAAAAGGCGCATTTCTAATATCAAGCGGTCAGCAACATGGTCGGGTCAACTATGTTGATGTGACCAGCGAAAAGGGCGGTGATTTAGTTATCCAAAATCCATGGGGAGAACGCGACGTCTTGGTATCGGGAACGGGAAGACACCGAAGGAGCTTGCATTCGGGACGTGACGAGCGGATTACCCTTTCTACTGTTCCAGGAGGTCACTATCATCTCGCGATGAAATAGATTGGAATCGTCTATGTCGGCTTAAAACCCTATAGCCCGGTAGACCATCGCTGATGAGGCTGCACGTGTCCATTGTCGTCAAAGATGCAGTTGAGTACTACATTAGGTCCCTGCTCTGCAGGGCCAACCGCGATATAGAACACGTTGTCACCCGGCAGGTCCGCCCTGCCGAAAACCCAATTCGATCAGACGGCACTGACCCGAGAAAACCTTGACCGACAGCTCGCGGCTGTACTCCGCAGCCATAGAACGCTTCAGAGTCTTGAGCACCGAGGATGACATGCTCCCGTCCTCGAACTGTTCGGCGCAGTAGTGGACGCGGATTCCAGCTCGCTTGAGAACGTACTCGTAGTAAACGCTTTCGTCGACGTCCTGGAACCGGCACCATCGGCTCACATCGTAGACAAGCAGAGAAGTGAAGTTGGCTTGTTTGTTCTCTACGTCGGCCATGAGCTGGTTGAGACCATCTCGGCTGCTATGCTAAGACCGCTGCGTCCATGGTCTGAATAAACCTGGACGAACTACCGAGCAGAAGACGGCAGCTCTCTCCGTGCGGCTCTTAATTACCTTCTACCCTATGCACGAGGATCGAAGAAATGGACCTATAGAAATCTCAATGGCTTGGAGGCGGACAGCCTCACCACACCATTGTTGATAGCAGCAGCGCACTACCACAGTCCCTCTTATCTAGAGATGGCAAAAAAAACTGGAGCAGACCCCCACGGCGGAGGTCTTGTTGTTGGAAAAGCACGCCCGCGAAGAAAACTAACATCCGCAAGCTACAGCGATAGGCGGGAAACGTCACGCAACACAGTAAAT
>Ga0070658_10002633_pt1 | contig 14953 bp, 13 predicted proteins | sample KBSC13metaG_FD_64664 | JGI IMG/M metagenome (GOLD analysis project Ga0070658, IMG submission 64664) | Corn rhizosphere microbial communities from Kellogg Biological Station, Michigan, USA - KBS C1-3 metaG | ecosystem: Host-associated > Plants > Roots > Rhizosphere > Soil ...
GGCGGCGCGCGCAGCGATTCGAGCACGCAGGATGTCCTCACGTTCGCTTCGCCCGAGCTCACGTTGCAGCAAGCGACGTTCAACCAGCCCGCGACCCGCACCAGCGACGCGGCGCTGCGCCACACGTTCGAGCCGCGCGAAGGGCTGCGGGCCACATGGGGGCTGGAGGCCGCGAAGGTGAGCTCGACGCAGGAGATCCAGCGCGATGCGGGCTTCCATCCCATGGACACCACCGTGCCGATCGAGACGCTCGACCAGGACGCGCGCGATCGCTCGTCGGCGCTGTACGGCCTCGCGAGCTGGGATCGCGGCCCGTTGCGGCTGGAGGCGGGCGTGGGCTGGGCGCGCTATCGCGTCGAGCACGACACGCAGATCGCGAGGCTCACGGGTCCGGAGCACATCGCGGAGACTTTCGAGCGCAGCCGCTTCATGCCGATGGCGGGCATCGCGTGGCGCATCGATCCACGCGCGACGGCGCGCGCCGCCTGCCGCCGCTGGCTGCGCCCGGCGAGCCTCGACACCTTCATGCCCGTCGCGATCGCCGGCATGGCGTTGGAGGACCAGCTCGTGCTGACCGGCGGCCAGCTCGACCAGTGCCGCGCGTCGGCCGAATGGAAGCCCACGGAGCGCACGTTCGTCATGGCGGCCTACGAGCACGACCGCGTGCGCAACATCGTGTCGCTCGTGGAAGGACCGCTCAATGCGCAGATCGACGCCACCAACCTCGAGCGCCTGCGCAACCTGGCGCTGTCGATTCCGCCCAAGCCCGACGAGCTGGAGCAGACGCCTCTCTATGCCGAGGGCCGCGTGGATCGCGGCACGATCTCGCTCGATCACATCGTCACGCGTTCGCTGGCATTACGCGCGAGCTATACCTATTCGGATGCGCGCAGCACGTTCCTGGATTTCGCCGGCAACCGGATTCCGTGGGTGCCGCGGCACCTCGGGGCGCTCGGCTTCACCGTCACGCCGGGCTGGCATACCTACGTGACCGCGCTCGGCGTATATCGCAGCCAGCGTTTCTACGACGAGGCCAACTCGCTCGCGATCCGCGCGGGCTGGGATGCCCAGGTGGGCGCATTCGCGGAGACCCGCGACAAGCGCTGGGCGCTCGAGCTGCGGGCCACCAACCTGCTCAAGAAAGACACGCCGGATGTCTTTGTCGTCACGGTGAGCTATCGTTTCTGAAATGACCGAGGGCGATACCGGACTTTCCAGGCGCACGCGTGCGATCGCCGCCGCGGCGGTCGCGCTCGTCTTCGTCGCGCTGTGCGGGTTCGAGCCGTGGCAGCGATTGGAGCTGAAGGGCTTCGACGCGCTCACGGTGTCCACGGCGCCGAACGCCCCGACGTTCCCGATCACGCTCGTGGGCATCGACGAGCCGTCGTTCAACGCGCTCAAGCTGCAATGGCCATGGCCGCGCAGCGTGCACGCGCGGCTTCTGGACGAGCTCACCAAGGCGGGCGCGGCCGTGGTGGCGTTCGACATGCAGCTCTCGGAGCCCGATCGCCTCGGGCCGCAGGAGGACGCCGCCCTCGCGCAGGCGATCCGCGCGCACGACCGCGTCGTGCTCGCCTCGGACCTGCAGTACGTCGAGACCGAGCATGCGCGGCAATGGCAACGCGTGGACCCCATCGAGGCATTCCGCAGCGCCGGGGCGGCGAGCGGCTTTGCGCGCATTCCGGTGGATCGCGACCAAGTGGTGCGCAACATGCCGCGGGAGAGCGATGCGTTCTGGCGCCAGATCGCGCTGGCACTCCTGCGCCAGCATCCCGAGATCCGCATCGACGAGCCGCGCCCCGGCGCGATGATCCGATACGCGGGTCCCACCCTCACGTACCAGTACGTGCCCTATCACCAGGCGCTCGAGCCCTCGAAGCTGCCGCCGGATTTCTTCAAGGACCAGGTCGTCATCGTGGGCTGGCACGTGGAAGCGTCGCCGAACGCGGATATCAAGCCCTCGGATGTGTTCAACACGCCATTCACCGGCACCGACGGCATGTTCGTTCCCGGCACGGAGCTGCACGCGAACATCCTCGAGACCGCGCTGCGCGCAGACACCGTGTATCCGATCGGCCGCGCTGGAGGCGCCGCATTCGTCGCGGCGCTGGTCCTGCTATCCGCGTTGCTGATGCCACGGTGGCGGCCACTGGTGAGCGCCGGTGTCGCGGTGGCGCTCGTCGCGATCGTGGCGGGGCTGGACTGGCTGCTCTTCACGCGCTTCAACCTGTGGCTCTCGTCGGCCATCGCCGCGACGGCGGGCGTGCTGGGCGTCTACCTGGTGTACGGCGGCCTCGCGTTTCTGCATGAGCAGCGCCGCCGCACGGAGCTGCGACGTGCCTTCGGGCTTTATGTCTCGCCGGAGGTCGTCGACCACGTGATGGCGCACCGTGACCGCCTCGTGCTGGGCGGCGAGCGGCGCGACATCACCGTGATGTTCACCGACCTCGAGGGATTCACCACGCTCACCGAGAGGCTGGGCGCGGAGCAGGTGGCGAAGATCCTGAATCTGCATTTCACCGGCGCCACGCGCATCGTGAAGCAGCATGGCGGCACCGTGAACCGCTTCATCGGAGACGCGGTGATGGCCATGTGGGGCGCGCCGCTGGACGATCCGCACCAGGCGCGCAACGCGGCGCTCGCGGCCTGCGCCATGCAGGCGGACGTGGCACGCCTGCGAGACGAGCTGGCCGCCCAGGGCCTGCCGCCGATCCGCATGCGCGTGGGCCTGCATTCGTGCAATGCCATCGTCGGCAACCTGGGCTCCGACGACCGCTTCGACTACACCGCCATCGGCGACGGCGTGAACCTCGGCGCGCGCCTCGAGGGCGTGAACAAGCTCTACGGCACCGGCATCCTGGCGAGCGGCGAGACCGTGATGCGCATGGGGGGAACCCCACGCATGCGGCTCATCGACGAGGTGATCGTGAAGGGCAAGTCGCAGCCGGTGGAGATCTTCACGCCTTGCGAGGACGGCGAGCTGGTGGCGCTCACGATGGAAGCGATCGCCGCCTATCGCGCGCGCCGCTGGGACGAAAGCGATGCGCTCTGGCGGCGCATCGCGGTGCGCTGGCCCTCCGATGGCGTCGCTGCCGTGTACCTGCAGCGTCTGGAGCGGCTGCGCGCGCGCCCCGTCGAGGCGGCGTGGCGCAGCGCCGTGGAGCTGGAGAAGCTCTAGCTCAGGACGAGCAGTCGAGGTAGATCGTGCGGTGCTCGTTCGCCGATGCGCTCTTCTGGATCTCGCCGCAGCGGTAGGTGGCATTCAGCTCCTTGCGTTGCCCACGCGCCGGATCGCCGCAGATGTCGTTGGTCACCTCGATCGAATAGGAGCGCTTGCCGTTGGCGCGGTGCGAGAGCCAGCGCGTGGCATCGCAGTTCTTCGACGACGTGCCGTAGTACGCGCCGGTCACGCGGATCGGGCCCAGCCGCGGCGCGGGCGGCGGAAGGGGCTGTGGCGGGGGTGGCGCCATGACCGGTGCGCCACGGCGCTCTCCCTCGGCCAGGCCGCGCGCGTAGCCGCGCTCGAAACCGGCCTCGTAGCCGCGGCGATACTCATCTCCGCGATCGCGGATCTCCGGCGGCTCGTCATAGCGCGGCGGCATGGGCTGCGCCGCCGCGGGCAGCGTGAATGCGAGCGCCGCGATCGCGAGCGCCGTCTGGATGCGTATTTTCATCAGTCTCCCCTGAGATGCCACGCCTTCGGGCGCGTGAACGTTTCGATGCCGTACGTGGAAAGCGTGAGGCCGATGCCGGAGTCGCCGACGCCCGACCATGGAAGGCGCGGCGACACGCGGTCGCAGCAATTCCAGTACACCGAGCCCGCGCGCAGCTGGCCCATGATGTTCTCGGCGCGATCGCGGTCGTGCGTGTACACACCCGCGGTGAGCCCGTAGCGCGTGTCGTTCATGAGGCGCACGGCTTCCGCGTCGTCGCGCACGCGCATGATGCCGATGATGGGGCCGAAGCTCTCGTCGCGCATGACCGCCATCTCGTGGGTCACCGCCGTGAGCACGGTCGGCTCGAACCAGTTGCCTGCGCCCTTCACGCGCGCGCCTCCGGCGACCAGCTTCGCGCCCTTCGACACCGCGTCCTTCACCTGCGACTCGAGGACCTCCACCTGCGGAGCACGCGTGAGCGGGCCGATGTAGGTCATGTCGTCCGTCGGGTCGCCGCGCCGGAAGCCGCGAACGGCGGCGACGAATGCTTCCACGAACACATCGTGGATTCGCTCGTGCACGTAGATGCGCTCCACCGAGCAGCAGCTCTGGCCGGTGTTGTAGAAGGCTCCGTCGGCGAGGCCGGCCGCGGCGGCCTTCACGTCCACGTCGTCGCAGACGTAGATCGGATCCTTGCCGCCCAGCTCGAGCTGCAGCTTCACCATGCGCTTGCCCACGGCGTCGGCGATACGCTTGCCGGTGGCGACCGAGCCGGTGAAGAACACGCCGTCCACGGGCTGCTCGACCACGGCGGCGCCGACATCGCCGCCGCCGATCACCGGGATGAAGACATCCTGCGGCAGGCCGCTCGCATAGAGAAGGCGCGCGATCTCGGTGCCGGTGAGCGACGCGAATTCCGACGGCTTGTAGAGCACCGTGTTGCCTGCGAGCAGCGCGGGAATGAAGACGTTCGCCCCGACGAACCACGGGTAGTTCCATGCGGAGACGTTGGCGATCACGCCCAGCGGCTCGTGCGAGACGCGCTCCTCGAGCTTGTCCTCCTGGTGCACCTTGCGCGCGGCGAGCACGGAGGGCGCGTTGTCCATGAAGAAATCGATTCGCGGGAGCACGCCCTTCAGCTCGTTGCGCGCCTGCGCGATCGGCTTGCCGACTTCCAGCGTGAGCACCTGCGCCAGGCGCTCGGTCTCGGCGACCACGCGCTCGCGGAATCGCGCGAGGATCTCGAGGCGCGACTTGAGCCGCACGCGAGCCCATTCCGGTTGCGAGGCGCGCGCCCGCTCGTACTTGGCGCGCACATCCTTCAGATCGTCCGCGGGCAGGGTGCCGGCGACTTCTCCGGTCGCCGGGTTGAGGATCTTCAGGCTTGCCACGTCAGGCGGCGATGGACATCACGGGAGTCGCCTTGCCCGTGCGCTTGCGCAGCTCGCACGCGTTGAGGAACGCGCGCAGCAGCGGGCCGCTGTCGATGAGGGACTTGTCGTTCGGGTCCATGAACTCCGGATGCCACTGCACGCCCACCACGAAGCTGTGGCCTTCCCAGCGCAATGCCTCGACGATGCCGTCGGGCTCGCTCATCGCCTCGACCACGAGCCCCTCGCCCAGCTGCCTCACGGCCTGGTGATGGATGGTGTTGATGCGCGTGGTCTGCAGGCCCGGATAGATGCGCGAGAGCCAGGAGTTGGGCATGAGCCGCATCTCGTGGAAGCACTGGTCGTACGCCGACTCGTCGCGATGGCGCCCACCGGGGGCGCACTGCGTCGCGATGTCCTGGTAGAGCGTGCCGCCGAGCGCCACGTTGATCACCTGGTGGCCGCGGCAGATGCCGAACACCGGCTTGCCCTGCGTGACGAACTCGTGGAAGAGCTCGATCTCGTACTGGTCGCGCACCTCGTCGCCGGACCAGGCGGGGTTGATGGGGCTGTCGCCGTAGCTCTTCGGCGACATGTCCGCGCCGCCCTGCAGCAGCAGGCCATCCAGCGCGTTCACGTAATGCTTGATCTTGAGCGCCCTGGGGAAGTGCGGCGAGGCGAGGCTCATCGCCGGCACCATGAAGGCGAGCACCTCGCCCGACATGATCCAGTTGGCCGCGGATTGCTCCAGGTACTGGATGGACTTCGACGGCAGGAAGCCGCGGCTGGGGTCCGGGTACAAAAGACGGGCCGAGACCCCGATTCTCAAAGGTTCCATTGATTCTAGAGGGCGCTTTCGAAAAGGCGGGTGAAGTCCGCCGCGGAGCATGGCTTGGGATTGGTCTGGTGGCAAGTGTCCTTGACCGCGACGTCCACCAGGCGGGCCACGTGCTCCGCCTTCACGCCGCGCTCGCCCAGCCGTGCCGGGATCCCGATGCGCGACTTGAGTTCGACCAGCCATTCGACGAAGGATTCCGCATCGTTTCCCGCGCCGCTAACGCGTGCAAGCTCCGCCATCTTCCGCTCGGCCGCGTCGCGATTGAAGCGCATCACGTGGTCGATCATGATGCCGTTGGCGAGGCCGTGGTGCATGTCCACGACCGTGCCCAGAGCATGCGCGCACGAGTGGACCGCGCCCAGGTCCTTCTGGAACGCGATCGCGCCCATCATGGAGCTCATCATCATGTCCGAGCGCGCGGCGATATCCCGCGGGCTCTTCACCGCCGTCTCGAGCGCATGCGCGGCGAGGCGCACGCCTTCGAGCGCGATGCCATCGCACAGCGGATGGTAGGCCGGGGAGAGATAACTCTCCACGTTGTGCGTAAGCGCGTCCATGCCCGTGGCCGCGGTCACGGGCGCCGGGAGGTCGAGCGTGAGCTCCGGATCCGCGAACACCGCCTTGGCGAGCAGCGCGGGATTGAACACGATCTTCTTCACGTGCGTCGCTTCCTCGGAGATCACCGAGGAGCGTCCCACCTCGCTGCCGGTGCCGCTCGTGGTCGGCAGCGCCACGAAGAGCGGCAACGCGTTACGGATCGGCCGTACCTGGGGGTGATCCCACGCGTATTCGAGGATGTCGCCTTCGTGCACCGCCATCACCGCGACGGCCTTCGCCACGTCCAGCGCCGCGCCGCCGCCGAAACCGATGACGGCATCCGCGCGATGCACCTTGAACGCTTCGACGCCGGCCCGCACTTGCGCGCGGTCCGGGTTGCCGTGAACGCCGGCGTACACCTGCGGCTCGAGGCCGGACAGCGACGCGGTGAAGTCCTTCAGGATCGGCAACGCGGCGAGGCCTTTGTCCGTGACGATGAGCGGGCGCCGCAGCTTGCGCTCGCGCAGGTAGTCGGCGACGCCGTGTCGCGCGCCAGGACCGAAGCGGATGTCGGTGGGGAAGGAAAAGTTGGAGATGGCCATCAGATGATTTCGAAGTAGCGCTTCAATTCCCAGTCCGTCACGGCATCCAGCCACTGGCGCCATTCCCAGTCGCGGGTGGCGGCGAAGTGCTCGACGAACTCGTCGCCGAACCAGTCGCGGGCGAGCTTCGAGTCGCGAAAGATGCGCGTCGTTTCCATCAACGTGCGCGGCGCACGCGGGACGTTCTCGCTGCCCTGGTTGTCGCCGGTGATGGGTGGCGCGGTGAGCTTCATGTTGCGCTTCACGCCTTCGAGACCCGCCGCGATGACGGCCGCGGCGGCGAGGTAGGGGTTCATGTCCGCTCCGGGACAGCGCGTCTCCAGGCGCGTGGCTTTCGGAGAGCCGGGCAGCACGCGAAACGACGCGGTGCGGTTATCGATCGCCCACGTGGGCTTCACCGGCGCCCAGAAGCCGTCTACCAGCCGCTTGTACGAATTGACGGTCGGCCAGAACATCGGCGCGAACTCCATGAGGTGCCCGACCTGGCCCGCGACATAGCTCTCGAAGAGCTTCGACATGCCGTTGCGGCCCTTCGCCTCGTGGAACAGGTTCTTCTTGCCGTCCGAGAGGCTCTGGTGGATGTGGCCGGAGCAACCCGGATACGCGGGATGCCACTTCGCCATGAACGACGGCATGATCCCGAAGCGCGCGCCGATCTCCTTCGCGGCGAGCTTGAAGAGGATCGCGCGGTCCGCGGCCTCGAGCGCATCGGAGAAGAGGATCGCCACTTCGTAGACGCCCGGCCCGGTTTCCGTATGCAGCCCCTCGATGGGCACGCGGAATTTCGGCAGCTCGTCCATGAGCGCGTTGAAGTATCCGGAGTTCGCCGATGCGCGCAGCAGCGAGTAGCCGAACATGCCTTCGGTGATCGGCGTGGGCTTGTGTCCATCCTTCGCGGCCCAGCTCTGCGGCGTCTCGGCGAAGTTGAAGAACTCGTACTCGCATCCGAGCTTCACGCCGAAGCCCATCTTTTCCGCGCGTGCGAGGACGCGCTTCAGCAATTGCCGCGGGCACAGCGGATGCGGCGAGCCGTCGGCGAGCACGAAGTTGCCGAGGAAGAAAGGCACGTTGCCGTCCCAGGGCACGGTGCGGAAGGTCGACAGGTCCAGCTGCACCAGCGCATCGGGATACCCTTGGTGCCAGCCGGTGAGCTTGGTGTTGTCGTAGGTCTGGTCGGCCATGTCCCAGCCGAACACGACGTCGCAGAAGCCGAAGCCGCCTTCGACGGCGGAGAAGAACTTGTCGATGTGCAGGAGCTTGCCGCGCAGCACGCCGTCGATGTCCGCGGCGGCGACCTTCACCTTGCCGGTGCCGCTGCGCTTGATCGCCTCCAGGATCGAGGCCTGGTCGGTGACCGCCTTCTCGGATTTCGCCATTGCGCACCTCCAGCACGGATAGCCTGCCCCGTGAATGGTCTACACGGGGCCGCGAGTCCTAAACAGAGTCGCGGCGCTCGAAAAGATTCCCGTCCTGGGAGAGGTCGGGGCGCGCCTGGAACGCGCCCGTCGTGGTGCCGCTCATCAAGCGGCTCTTGCGAAGCTGGCCCGCCTGCTCGAGGATCGGGTAGGCGGTCGAGCAGAAGAAGGAGTTGATGCGCCGCATGTCGCTGATGATGTCCAGGTGCAGCGAGCTGGTCTCGATCGACTCCGGCGTCTGCCCCGCGAGGCGGTCGAGGTGCGTGTCGTGGTATTGCCGCTCGAGGTCGCGGAACACTTCCTTCTCGGCGAGCAGGCGCTTGGCGCTGGGAATGTCACCGTTGAGGAACACCGACAGGCCCAGGCGCAGGTTGGCGACGAGCTTGCCGTGCAGCAGCGCGATCTCCTCCATCCCCGCCTGCGAGAACGAGAGGCGATGCGCGATCTTCTTGTCGCGCAGGTCCACGAGGATGCGCTCGAGGACGTCGCCCACGTGCTCGAGGTTGATGGTGAGCGAGATGATCTCGGCCCAGCGCCGGCTGTCGCGCTCGTCGAGCGCCTCGCGGCTGATCTGCGTGAGGTAGAGCTTGATCGCGGTGTAGAGGCGATCGACGTCGTCGTCCAGCGCGATCAGCTCGTCGATGCGCGCCGCGTCGTTGTTGCCGATCACGAGCAGCATGCCGTTGAGCATCTGCTCGATGGTGTCGCCGATGCGCAGCGCCTCGCGCGCGGCGTTGGCGAGCGCGAGCGCGGGCGTGGCGAGCGCCGCGGGGTCGAGGAAGCGCGGGAGGGCCTGCGCGCCGCCGTCCGCGCCCACGGGCAGCCAGCGCTCGACGAACGCGGCCACGCGCTCGGTGAGCCCGATGAAGACGATCGAGATCGATACGTTGAACAGGACGTGGAAATGCAGAACCTGGCGCCGTGCATCGGGATCCAGGCGCGCGAGCCCCTCCATCACCCACGGCAGCGTGAGCGAGAAGACGACGCAGCCCGAGAGCTTGAAGAGCAGGTTGCCGAACACCAGACGCCTGCCGGCCCCCGGCGAGCGCGAATTCACGATCAGTGCCAGGAGGCCGCTGCCCAGGTTCGCGCCCAGCACCAGGCAGAGCGCCACCGGAACCGCGACCACGCCCGAGGCCGCCAGCGTCGCGGCGAGCAGCACCACGGCGAGGCTGGAGAAGGACGCGACGGCGAAGGCCGCGCCGATGAGCATGTCGAGCACCTGGTCGCCGGAGAGCGTGGCGAAGATGGCGCGCATGCCATGCGCTTCGGTGATCGGGCGCGTGGCGCTCATCACCAGCTGCAGCGCGAGGATGATGAGGCCCAGGCCCACCGCGACGCGCCCCAGCTGGCCCGCCTTGGAGTTGCGCCGCGAGAGCATGAAGCTCACGCCGAAGATGATGAGCAGCGGCGAGAGCCACGAGAGGTCCAGCGAGAAGAGCTGCGCCATGAGCGCGGTGCCGACGTCCGCGCCCAGCATGATGGCGAGGGACGAGGCCAGCGTGATGAGCCCCTGCGACACGAAGGACGTCGTGATGAGCGCGGTGGCGCTCGACGATTGCACGAGGCTCGTCACGCCCAGGCCCGCGAGGAACGCGGAGAACCGGTTGGCGACGCTCTTGGCCAGCACGCGCCGCAGGTCCGCGCCGTACACGGCCAGGATGCCGGACCGGACGATTTGCGTGCCCCAGACCAGGAGGGCCACGCTCGCGAGGAAGTTGAGAAGCGTCTGCATTGTTGCGACCCACAATGTATCGCATCGACCGCCGCGCGGCCACGCGTTCTTCGCGCCTACGGATCCTGCGCCTGCAGCGACCTCACGATGGCCACGAGGTCGGGAAGCTCGTGGATCACCGGATACGCGTGCGGAGCGCCGCTGCCGGAGGCATCGAACCAGATCGAGAAAAGGCCGGCCTCGCGTGGGCCGATCACATCCTGCTCGAGCGTGTCGCCCACGACGACCACGTGCGCCGGGTCCGCCTGGGTTCGATCGAGCACGTGTCGCCAGAAAGCCGGATCGTCCTTGCGCATGCCCATCTCGGTGTAGCAGAAGATTTCCGAGACGAACGCGCGCAGCCCGACGCGTCCCAGCGCCACCTCGATCATGTTGCGCGTGGAGACGCTCGCGTTCGTGACGATGCCGATGCGGCAATCGCCCGCGAGCGCCGCCAACGTCTCGCGCGCGCCCGCGATCTCGCGCACCTCGGGCCACAGCGCCATCGGCATGTCGAGAGGCCCGTCCTCGGACATGAGCGTCCCGCCCCAGTCGAACAGCACCCACCACTCGGCGCAGCTCATGGCGCGGGCGGCTTGCGATGGTCGATGCGATCGGCGGCGTCGGGCATGAGCCCCGCGCCGTACAGCGCCTTCAGGTGGAACGGAAGGCGGATCTCGGCGCCCGCGCCTGCGCGCGGCGGAAGGCTGCGCACATACGCGACGATGGCGGCGAGCTCCACGTCCGTGAGGCGGTTGTATTCCTCCGAGGGCATGAACATGAGCGCGCGACCCTGCTGGCTCACGCCATGGCGAATCGCGCGCACCCAATCGCCTTCGGAGTAGGTCGCCGTCGCGGTGCCGGCCTGCAAGGTGATGTTGGGTGCGCGCACGTGGAGGCCGTTGTCGTCGTTCGTGATGACGCGCCCGGCGCCGTCGTCGCCATGGCATTGGGCGCAGCCGTGCCGCCGGTAGAGCTCCGCGCCCTGCGCGATGGCCGCGGCGTCGCGCGCGAAGGGCACGGGCACCACGCGCACGACCACCGTGCGCTCCAGGCGCCGATCGCCCAGCCACGCGGCGATGGAGGCGGCGGCCGCCCCCAGCCCCGCGAGCGCGGCGAGCATCGCGAGCGCCACCTTCCAGCCCTTCAATGCCGCGACCCCGCTGTCCAAATCGAGCATCATACCGGCCATGCATGCGCACCTCGACGCGACGCCCTCGGCCTGGGTGAGGCGCTGGGCCGCCTGGGTCCGGCCCGGCGGCGCGGTGCTGGACCTCGCGTGCGGCACCGGCCGCCACGCGCGCTTCCTGGCGCAGCTGGGCTTCGAGGTGGACGCGGTCGACCGCGACATCGGGCTCTTCGCGGACGCGCCTCCCAACGTGTCGCTGCGGCAGGCGGACCTCGAGGCCGGTCCATGGCCCTACGAGGGGCGCGGCTTCGACGCGATCGTGGTCACCAACTACCTGCATCGGCCGCTCCTGCCGGTGCTCGTCGATTCGCTCGAGCGCGGCGGCCTCCTGGTGTACGAGACCTTCGCGGTCGGCAACGAGCGCTTCGGCAAGCCCTCCAATCCGGACTTCCTGCTGCGTCCGGGCGAGCTGCTCGAGGCGGCGAGCGGAAAGCTGCGGGTGATCGCCTACGAGGATCTCGTCGTCGAGGAACCGCGCCCGGCCGCGATCCAGCGCATCTGCGCGCGCCTCGAGTAAGCTAAAATCGCGCTTTTCCGAGACTTTCCCTTCATGCTTTCCGGAAGCATCGTTGCCATCGTCACGCCGATGACCGCCGATGGCGCGCTCGACCTGCCCGCGCTCGAGTCCCTCATCCAGTGGCACGTCGACGAGGGGACCGACGGCATCGTGATCGTCGGCACGACGGGCGAGTCGCCGACCGTGGACGTGGAGGAGCACCAGCGCCTGATCGAGCTCGCGGTCCAGTACTCGGCCAAGCGCATTCCGATCATCGCCGGCACCGGCGGCAATTCCACCAAAGAGGCCATCGCGCTCACGCAATACGCGAAGAAGGCCGGTGCGGACTACGCGCTCTCGGTGGTGCCGTACTACAACAAGCCCACGCAGGAAGGGCTCTATCGCCATTTCAAGGCGATCGCCGAATCCACGGACCTGCCGGTCATCCTCTACAACGTGCCGTCGCGCACCGTGGCGGACCTGCAGAACGACACGGTGCTGCGCCTGGCCGAGGTGAAGGGCATCGTCGGCTTGAAAGAATCCACGTCGAACATCGAGCGCATCACGGACCTGTTGAAGCGCATGCCCCAGGGCTTCATGGTGTTCAGCGGCAACGACGACGCCGCGCTCGCCTACATCCTGCTGGGGGCGAGCGGCGTGATCTCGGTCACCGCGAACGTGGCGCCACGCCTCATGCACGAGATGTGCGTCGCGGCGCGCGGCGGCGATGCGAAGCGGGCGATCGGGATCAACAACCGGCTCCTCGCGCTGCACCGCAACCTCTTCCTCGAGGCGAACCCCATCCCCGTGAAGTGGGCGCTCGAGCGCATGGGCCGGATGAAGGCGGGCCTGCGCCTGCCGCTCACGCCGCTCTCGCCGAATTTCCAGGAACCCATCGCCGCCGCGCTTCGCGAAGCGGGCTGCATCCAATGAAAGATTTCCACTTCATGTCGCTTTCGCGTCTCGCATCCGCCGTCCTCGCCATCGCGCTGCTCGCCCTCGCCGGGGGCTGCAGCTGGTTCGGTGGCAACAAGTCGGCCGACTACAAGAACGGCACGCCGCGCCCCGTGCAGCCGCTGGAAGTCCCGCCGGAGCTCACGGCGCCCACGATGGACGACCGTTACGCCATTCCCGACCCGCGGGCTCAGACGTCTTACTCGCAATACGCGCAGCAGGGACAGCAGCGCGGCACGCCGGCCGCGAGCGGCCCCAACGTGCTGCCGAAAGTGGAGGGCGCGCGCATCGAGCGTTCCGGGGACCAGCGCTGGCTCGTCGTGAAGGGCACGCCGGAGCAGGTGTGGCCGGTGGTGCGCACGTTCTGGATCGACGCCGGTTTCCCGCTCGAGACGGAGCAACCGGAGCTCGGGATCATGGAGACGGCGTGGCACGAGGACCGGGAGAAGATCCCCGACGACATCATTCGCCGCACCATCGGCAGGGTGTTCGACAAGATGTGGTCCACGCCGTACCGCGACAAATACCGCACGCGCCTGGAGCGCGGCGCGGAGCCGAACACCACGGACGTGTTCATCTCCCATCGCGGCTTCGAGGAGGTCTACACCAACGCCAACCAGGACGACACCAAGTGGGTCCCGGTGCCGCCCAACCGCGAGCGGGAAGCGGAGATGCTCTCGCGCCTCATGCAGAAGATCGGCGCGCCGGATGCGTCCACGCGTGTGGCGACGACCGACAAGACCGCGACCCCCACGCGCGCCACGCAGGCACCCGCGCCCGCGCCGCCGAAGAACGCCGTGCTGGAGACCTCGGGCGCCGGATCGCTCACCGTGAACGACGGGTTCGACCGTGCATGGCGGCGCGTGGGCCTGGCGCTCGATCGCGTGGGCTTCACCGTCGAGGACCGCGATCGCTCCAAGGGCCTCTTCTTCGTGCGCTACATCGACCCGGAAGTCGACCTGTCCAAGCAGACCGCGGGCAAGACCTCGTTCTGGGACAAGCTCGCGTTCTGGCGCTCCCCGCCGAAGAGCGCGCAGCCGCAGTACCGCATCCACGTGGTCGACGCGGGCGCGAGCTCGCAGGTCATGGTGCAGAACGCGAAGGGCGAGCCCGAGTCCTCGCCCACCGGCCGCAAGATCCTCAACCTGCTCTACGAACAGCTGAAGTAGTGGCGCTGCGTTTCACCTCCCTCGGGAGCGGCAGCTCGGGCAACGCCCTCGTCGTCGAATGCGACGGCACGCGCGTCATGATGGATTGCGGCTTCGCCATCACGGAGGCGAAGGCGCGCCTCGAGCGCGTGGGCCTCACGCCGGCGGCCCTCGCGGGCATCGTGGTCACGCACGAGCACGACGACCACATGGGCGGCGTGGCGCGCTTCGCCAAGCGCTATGCGATCCCCGTGTACGTGACGCGGGGCACGGCGCAGTGGCTGCCCGCGGATTTCCCCGCGGTGCTGGTGCGCTACATCAATTCGCACACGCCTTTCGCGATCGGCGCCGTCGCGGTCGAGCCTTTCCCGGTGCCGCACGACGCGCGCGAGCCGGTGCAGTATGTTTTCTCCGACGGCGACGCGCGCCTGGGTGTGGCGACCGACCTGGGCTGCATCACGCAGCACGTGGTGGAGAAGCTCTCGGGATGCACGGCCCTGGTTCTCGAGTGCAACCACGACCTCGACATGCTGATGGCGGGACCGTATCCCGCGGTGCTCAAGCATCGCGTCGCGGGACGCTTCGGACATCTCGACAACCATTGCGCGCGGGACCTGGTGCGCAACCTCGACAAGTCCCGCCTGCGCCACCTCATCGCCGCGCACCTGTCGAAGCAGAACAACAAGCCGGAGCTCGCGACCCGCGCGCTTTGCGAGGGGGCGGGATGCGAGGACAGCTGGGTGGGCGTGGCCACGCAGGAGGAAGGTTTCGCCTGGCGGGACGCCTGATCGCGGCGACCAGGGCAGGACGCAGAAAACAAAAAAGCCGGCGCGAGCCGGCTTTTCCGTTTCGACGAGGTCGGGATTACTTCTTCGTCGTGTCCGTCTTGGTCGTCGTGGTGGTGCTGGACGACGGGGTGCTGCTGGGCGTGCTCGACGACGTGGTCGAGCTGGTGCTGCTGGAGCCGGGCGTCGTGCTGCTGGTGGTGCCGCTCGGGGTCGTCGTCGTGGTGGTGCTCGACGTGTCGGTCGACG
>Ga0070658_10002634_pt1 | contig 14951 bp, 15 predicted proteins | sample KBSC13metaG_FD_64664 | JGI IMG/M metagenome (GOLD analysis project Ga0070658, IMG submission 64664) | Corn rhizosphere microbial communities from Kellogg Biological Station, Michigan, USA - KBS C1-3 metaG | ecosystem: Host-associated > Plants > Roots > Rhizosphere > Soil ...
TTCGGCGACTCTTCGAACCAGTCGTCCGTGATCGAAGCCGTGGAGAGGTAAAACCCATTAGATGCCAGCACCGACACAAGCCTGACAAGCTCGAGATTGGACGCGTCGCGGAGCTTTGCGGGCGTTCGCTGCGTCTTGATGGTGAAAGGATCAAAGTGGCGGTGCCCTTCGATCGAGCACTCCACGCCTTTGAGATACGGAGCCCCTTTGTCAAAAATGTTGCCGCCGTCTTCAGTGCGGCCGCCGCAGGTCGACGTGAAGTACGCCATGATCGGCTTGCCGTCGTAGGTCGCTACGATGCCGCGGGTCTCGTTTACCGCACGAGTGCCCATCGCCGTCTCGATAGAGACGCCGCTGTAAACCTGCGACCAGATGGTCGGCACCAAGTCGAAGCCCTGCTTACCGTAAGTGCCGATATTCGCCACCGCATAGGTGCGGGCCGCTACAGCCTGGGCTTTTTCCGCCTCGATCTGGGGCAAACCAAGTTCTGCCGGGACGACGCCCAGCAGGTAATCCTCTAGTGGAACGACATTGACGACCGACAGGGTGCCTTTGGAATTTACAAATACCTCCAGCTTGCCCCGATAGGCCTTGCCGTTGAGCTTTACCGGATTGGTGCGCTCGTTGAGCGAGCCAAAGGCTACGGCCTTGAGCGATGAGAAGCTTGCCGCCGCAGCCGGAGCGTTGACGATGACTTCACGTAAATTCGGATCGATCGCGGCAGTTGTGGGCGCTGGTCCGGTCACACCGGTGGTCTTCACAAGACTCCGCACCTCGCTCGCACCCTGCGTCTTCAATTGCTGCGACAATGCCGCGGCGTCTGCGGAGACGACCGCCTTCTTTTCCGCGACGGCGACGGCATCGTCAAATCCTTTCTCGGCAAGCTTCTGCTTCAGCTCGTTCGCCTCGTCCTCGGTGGGCTTTACCGACCCGACCCAGACCCGCCACGTGTTGCTCGCAGGATCGATACTGACGATCGCGGTCTCCCCCGTCGCTTCCCGAATGTCCTTTGCCACACCCGCAGCGTCGTTTTGTGAAGGAAAGTTTTGAAATTCGATCCTGTACTGCTCGATCTCAGGTGCTTTGTATGCGCGTGCGGAGACCACCACCCGTGCCGTGGCGAGATTCCGCAACGGCTCATCAGGACTGACGGCCACCAGCGACGAGTCTCCCGTGGTGATAGTTACTGAGCTCGAGTTGGTGGCAAGGCCGATCCGGATCAGCGGCTCCGACGACAGCCGGAACAGCCCCTCCGCAAAACACATTGTCGAAAGCGTGACTATCGCCGCTGGCAAAAACAGCAGAGAGCGGAATGTCATTCGTCTATATTACTTCTCCAGGGCGTTGAAGATGAATGGAAATGTTCCCCAGGTCTGGCCCCGGTGTTGAGGGCGAAATCCAAACAGCACGATCTTTCCTTTGCCGTACGTGACCTCGACGAGTGCCGCCTTGCCGTCTCGGTACTTCTCGCCGAGCGTCCAGCCCGAGAGCAGCGGGCCGTAGCGAGCGTCAACGGTCACGCCTTTAGCATCCTTGTCCACGTCGAACGCAGAACTGCTCGTGAAATAAGCCGCTGTATCCGGTCCGAGGCCGCGGGCAAGCGGCTGCTTTGTGTCCACGTCCAATTGGACTATCGAACCGGGATCGTAGAATTCGCTTCTCTTGATCCCTGCGAGAGCTTCCTTGACAGGTAATCCAAAACGCTTGATCACCATCGCGCAGGACTGGTCAAAGCAGATCAGCTTCCCGCCATTCTGGACGAAGCTCTTGAGGTTCTCGACTCCGGCATCGCCGATCCCGCCGGCAAACTCAGCGGGGTAGCGCTCCGCGGAGAGACCGTTGAGGATCTGGTTCTCACTGTCGGACGGGAGCACGAGGGAGTCGTAATCGAGCTTGCCTGACCGGATATCCGCATCGCTGACAGATGAGTACGGCACCTGAAAGGTGTCGAATACGAGTCGGGTCCAGCCTTCGTCCATAGAGCCCGTAAAGCCCTTATAAAGTCCGACTCGCGGACTTGTTTTCAGAGGATTCGGCTCCTTTCCGAAAGGACCCGCTTGTCCGGGCAGGTTCAGGACGCTGCGCGCTTGATTGATGTCATTTAGCGGCTTCAGCGAGGAGGCCTCAGCACCGTCGACTTGCCAGATCGGCACTGACTCGACGCCCATCTGCAGCGGCAGTGTCCATCCGGCGACATCGTAAGGGGCCTCGGCATCCCCATTCGGCAACAGTCGCTTCGGATAGACCTGCTTCTCAAAAAGGCTCAGGACATTTGGTCGCTGGGGTTGGTTTGTGAACACTACGAAGCTGCCAAGCGGCATCTCGGTGCGGCTCGGCACTGACTTTGCGGTAGATACATGCAGTTCCTTCACCAGCTGATGAACCTCAATTCCCTGTGCCATGAGGATCTCCAGGAAGCGCGACACGTTACCTGCATTCGGCTGGCCCGCCGGCACGACAAACGCCACTGGGTCGTCCGCAGACGGCTTCACGTTCGCGGCGCCGTACTCATAGAACTGCCGCAGGTACTTCGGACGGAATTTTGCGGCCATCTGCAGCAGCGAGCGGCAGGCGATCATCTCGATATTCGCGATATCCGACGCATGCCAGACACCGCCCTTCCACGGGTCCGGATAATTGGTCGAGGACTCCAGCAGGTTCGGCAGGCCGCGGGTATTGCGGTTACGGGCGAGGTCCTCAGGCTTGATAGTGGCCGGAGACATCAGATTGGCACTTCCCGCTTCGGACAAGATCCCGATCGAATTGTGGTAGTACGGAGCTGAGCGAAAGCCGCCGTGCCACCAGGTGTCGTAGGTTGAGTTGGTGGCAACGCCTTGAACACCTTTCGCCTGCAGGTCCGCCGCCATCTTGTAGCCGATCAGCCCGACCTCTCGCAGGATCGACGGATCAACACGAGGATTCACCGGATCATAGAAGGGAGGGAGGATAAACCGTGACGCGTTCGACCCCTGCTGGTGAACGTCGTAAACGATCTGCGGAAACCACTCCTTCCAAAAAAATTTAGTGATCGCCTGCGTCTCGGCGAGGTCCAGCATAAACCAGTCGCGATTATCGTCGTGGCCGGCGTAGTGATGATAAAGCTCGGGCGGAGCTGTGCCCTCGCTTTTGGTCCCCAGCGTCTTCTTATACCAGTTGGCAACGATATCCACGCCATCGGGATTCGACGAGGGGATGAGCAGGAGAATGGTGTTGTCGAGTATCTCCTTTGTATCCGTGTCATTTGCGGTGGCGAGCTCGTAGGCGAGATTCATCGACATCTGAGCTGCCACGAGCTCTGTCGAGTGGATCGAGCATGCGATCGAGACGATGGTCTTGCCATTCTTGATCAGGTCGTCGCGTTCCGCATCCGAAACTATCGTACGTGGGTCGGCCAGGCGGGCGGAGATTCGACGGTACTTCTCGAGATCTTTAATATTCGCGGGAGAAGAGATAAAGGCGACGATCAGCGGATTGCCGTTGGTGGTCTTGCCGATCTCCTTGACCGCCACGCGACTGCTGGCCTTGTCGAGCTTGGCAAAGTAATCGGTGATCTGATGCCAGTCCGCGACGACCTTGTCGTCCGTCGGGTGAAACCCGACAACGCTCTGCGGCGACGCGACCTGCCCGAGAGCGGCCGCCGCAAGAGCAAGGACCAGCAGAGCAAGAGGTGTGAGCCTTGAGCGAAGTTTCTGCATAACAATGGGAATTGCCGCGGTCGAGTCTAGCAGATCGATCTAGGAACTGGTGTCCAGCATGCCGATAGCTTGCAGGATACTCTCGGGATGCGTCTGCGGGATCTCGTGACCGGTGTCGCGGAGCTCAAGTAAGACCGACCCGGGGATCGTACTGTGCAGCCTGTGCGCGTTGGTTGCCGGATTGACTATCTGGTCGTGATCACCGGTGACTATCACCGTCGGCACCGTCAATCCGCTGTAGCGAGGACTCATCGCCGTGAGCGAATTCTTTAGCTGCGCTTCATCCGCAAAGTATGCCTTTAGCTGCCGCCTGCCGAGCCACGACTTAAGGACGGTCCGGAAGTAACTGTCCGGCAGTTTCTGCGGGTAGAAGGCCTTTTCGAGGCCGCCCCGGAGGACTCGCCTGCTCAAAAATGATCCGCCGAGCATTGCTCCGATCTCGCCTATCAACGGCACTTTGCCGGCGAGCCGCAGCAAAAAAGGATCGTTCTGATCTGGGTACGCCGCCGGCGCAAGAAGGACCATCCCGGCGAGGTCCTTTGGGTAGAGCAGCGCGTATGCCAGGGCCAGCGAACCGCCCCATGAATGTCCGACGAGTATGGGATGCTCGACACCGAGCTTTGCCAGCTCGTCGTGGAGGACCTTTGCCTGCTCCTCAACGGTGTCCGCTTTGCTCGAGCGTTCACTTGCTCCGTGTCCCGGGCGATCGATGGCGATCACACGATAGTGATCATCCAACGCCTCGATAGCCCCGAGGTCAAAATCGAGGGCGTTGCCGGCGTTGCCGTGGATCAGGACGACCGTCTGCCCTGCACCACTCTCGAGGTAGTGCAGTTTTAGGTCATCGACTTCTATGGTGCGGTCGACCGCACCCGAGCTATAAGCCATCGCAGGAGGAAGCGCGCATCCAAGCGTGAGCCATATTATGGCAAAGATCACGTGGTGAAGTGCCGCTCTCCTCATAGGCTCGGACGTGTGGAGGTAAGTATATTACCGTCGAATACAGAAGCGCGACATTGTTTGCATCACGAGTACTGGTTTGGGTCTCGGCGCTTGTCGATTAGACTCAAGTACCGTGTCCGCCTCCGACTCTAATCAGAAGCTGACCTTCGCCCGTCCCGAGCCGCCTGCTGCGGGACTCGACGGGAAACTCCGCTACTGGTGGTGCTGGGCCGCGGCGTCGGCGATGCTTCTCCTGGTAGGAATTCCGTCGCTCCTGTTTTTGTGGCTCATCAAAAGGCGTCGAGCACTGTACCCGATCGCCCACTGGGGAGCCCGCACGTGGCTCTCGGCATGCGGGGCAACACTTCGGGTCAGTGGGCTCGAGAATCTCGATCCGGACCGGCAATACGTTTTCGCCGCGAATCACCGCTCTTATCTAGATACCGCAGCACTGTTTGTAGCGACCGGTAAGCTTATAGGCCTCGTGGCCAAGCGAGAGCTGTTAAAGGTGCCGGTGCTCGGTCAGGGAATGGGCTTTGTGAACATCATCGCCGTTGACCGCAGCAACCCCGAGCGGGCATTGCGCTCGATGGACAAGGCGCGGTCGGTCGTGGCCGACGGCTATTCCTTCGGCGTCTTTGTCGAGGGCACGCGTGCGATGCCCGGCGAGCTGCTGCCATTTAAAAAAGGAGCCTTTCACCTCGCTCTACAAACGCAAGTTCCGATCATCCCGGTCGCCATCCGCAACACCGATCAGATGATGCCCAAGAAAGGCGGCTTCTCCCGCCCGGGCGAGATCCACGTGACATTGCTGCCGCCGATCTCAACTGAAGGCAAAACGACTGACGACGTAATGGAACTCCTCCTCGCCACCCGCCAGGCCATCTATGCCGAACTCAGCTCGGAGCCAAACGCGAACGGGGATCGTTAACCACTCAGTGGTACGGGCCCGTTGTAGCAGCCACAACCCGTAAAAAAAGGGAGCACGCGTGCTCCCTCTCAGCTCTAGCTCTCGCAAGCCTTAATCGATGATCTTCACGTCGCTGCGGCCTTGTTTGAAGTTGGTGTATTTGACCTTCATGCGGATGTGGGCGACCTGGCCGTTGTTGAAGACAAGCTCGTCATCCGCGTAGACGTAGGTCGGGAACCAGTACTTCCCGTCAATGTTCTCACGGTAGCTCTCGACCACGGGAAACTTGTTCTCCTTGGTTTCGGGGACGGCCTTGCCCTTGGTCTTGACGATCATCTCGTCCTCGATGTCTACCCAGACGCGGCCTTTAAAAAGGCGAAGCTTGGTCTTCTTTGGGTCGGGCATCACCTTGGGTGCGACGTCAAAGACGAAGGTATTTAACTCGTCGACCCTCTCGGTGCCGAGATAAGTGAAGTTGTACTTGTCCACGTTCTCGGGCTCGAGGGCAAAAGGGTTTACGCCGCCGAGGTCCTCAAGGTCCTCAGGCGTGATGTTTATCTCCTGAAGCGTCGATTGAGGAGCAAAGAGGATCTTTTCGAATCTGGACCCGTCCTCATTGATGGTCATGAAGGAATCACGCCGAAACTGCCCGGTGATCTGCCCGCCCATTCCGATCGTCTGCACGGTCGCAAACCGGTTGAAGACGTAGTTCTTTAAGGCTTCGCGAAACTGAGATTCCTTGGCGGTGAAATGCTTGATGATCTCGTTGATCCGCTCAGGGGTACGCTTGTCGTTGAGGATGCCGCTGTTGTCGACCTTGGAGGTCAGCACCTGCGAGAATGACATGCTCGATGTCATGAGCAGGATCGCGGCGAGTGTCAGAAGCCGATATTTCATACAAAAATACCTGTCGAAAAGACCTAATGATAGATGCTCCCCGACAGGTATTAGTTGACCTGAGTGTTGCGTCAGCCTACGAAATCAACCTCAACCTTGTGCGGGATGATCCCTGCGTCGTAGCCCTCCTGGAGAAGGCGTTTGACGGCCTCGCGGCCGCGGTCGCCATAGTCCAGGGTGAGATCGTTGACCCACATCGCTACAAAGCGATCAGCGAGAGCAGGCTCCATATCGCGTGCGAACTGCATCGCATACGATAATGCGTCCTCACGGTTGTCCATCGAGTACTGGATGGAGGCGTGGAGGTGCTTTGAGACCTCGCGCATCAGGTCCGGCCCGAGGTCGCGTTTGATCGCGTTGCCGCCCATCGGCAGCGGAAGTCCCGTCTTCTCATGCCACCATTCGCCGAGGTCGAGCACCTTGTGCAGGCCCATCTGGTTGTAGAAGAGCTGTCCCTCGTGGATCAGAAGGCCCGCATCGGCGTCACCTGCCTTTACGGCGTCGATGATCTTGTCAAAGGGCACGACCACATGCTCAAAATCCTTGTTGTAGATCCTCAATGCCAGATACGCGCTCGTGAGCTCACCGGGAACCGCGATCTTCATACCGCTGATCTCGTCCGCCGAGCGCGGCTCACGAGTAACGACGATCGGGCCGTATTTGTCACCAATGGACGCACCGTGCGGCAGGAGGGCGTACTTGTCCGATATGTAGGCGTACGCGTGGAATGAGACGGCCGTCACGTCGTAGACCCCATTCTTAGCGTCCTCGTTGAGGGTCTGGATATCCTTTAGGGTGTGCTCAAATTTGAGCCCCTCGGTCTCGAGCTTGTGCGTAGCGAGACCATAAAACATGAATGCATCGTCCGAATCGGGCGAGTGGGCGACCGTGATCGTGCGGGCGCCGGGGGTCTGTTCAGCCTTTACTGCCATACTTCAGGTGTGAGAGGTGTAGACGATAGTGTCGTACAGTATTTCTATTCTATCGGCCACAGCGTGTTTGGCAAACAGTTCGCGTAAGGCGATCGACATGGGGCCGAACGCATCGCTACCCTCCGGCGGCATATAGGACGAGGACGAGATCCTCCCCAGGACCCCGTCAAAGTCGAGCACCTGCTTATTCTCAAAGACAGCTTTCGTACACCCCGTACCGAGAAACGCCTCCACCTCGTCATCGCCGATATTATTGTGCTTGACCACGTGGTAATCGCTTGACCAACGCTGGATAAAGGCCTCGTACTCAAAGAGGAAAGGCGTTGATGTCTCCTGCCGCAGATTCCACATCAGCATGATGGGTGCTCCGGGCTTTCGGATCCGGTCGAATTCGCTTCTGGTACTCACCGGATCGAACCAGTGAAATGCCTGCGCCGCCATCACCATGTCGAGAGAGCGGTCGGGAAGGCCGGTGCTATCTGACCTGCCGTTGACGAGTTCGAATTGGTCGAATTCCGACAGATACTCACGCGCCGCCTCTCGCATCGCGTCATTCGGCTCGACACCGGTCACGCGATTACCATTCTCGAGAAATATCGTTGATGAGATACCGGGCCCGCAACCCACATCCGCAATGAGCCATTCCGGCGTCAACCCGACCGTTTCAGCCAGGTAGGGCACGATCTCACGAGGGTATGTCGGACGGTACTTTACATACGCATCGACCCGGTCGGAGAAACGAGAGACCGCATCAACCATCCTGTTTCACTTCCTCGCCGGTCCACGCCGTCGCTCCCGAATGCGGTATGTCGAACTGGTCCAGGATTCGATAGCAAAGATGCTGCACGAGATCGTCGATCGTCTGGGGCCGGTGGTAAAATCCGGGACTCGCCGGCAGGATCGTCGCACCGGCCCGCGAGAGCCGGAGCATATTCTCCAGATGAATGTCGTTGTACGGCGTCTCGCGTGGGACGATCACTAGCTTTCGCCGTTCCTTTAGGCAGACGTCCGCGGCGCGGTGGATAAGATTCGTCCCCGCGCCGGACGCGACGGAGCCGATCGTGGCCATCGAGCATGGAATTATGATCATGCCGCCTTGCTTGTATGATCCGGAGGACGGCCGTGCGGCGAGATTATCAAGGCGCCAATGGCGGATCAGCTTTGAGGAGGGGTCTAACCCCAGCCACTCGTTGATCCTCTTTGTGTCCGCGCCGCGGAGGTTTACCCCCAGCTCGACCTGGGCGACCGTGAGCGCAGTGTCCGAGAGGATCAGGTTGATCGTCTCCACAGCCCCGCTCTCCGCAAGCAATTTCAACGTCCGCTCAGCGTATATCGTGCCTGAAGCCCCCGTGACGGCTACCGTTAAGTCCATACGAATACCCTGATTCTAACGTCTGCAAGCAAACTCATGTAAATTGACGCCGGCGCTATAGTTACAACCCAGGGCTGAGGTTACCCCTCCAAAACGATATGCAGCTAGCAAGGTGGGCCATTCTCATCACAATATTCGTTGTCGGTCTGTCGGTGGATGCCGCGGCACAGACGGGCAAGAACCCTGTGATCGTCATTCCGGGTCTGGAAGGCACGGAGATCCTGCAGAAGGACGGCTCGCATGCGTGGTTTAGCATCCACCGCGGCAGCGGTGACGATCTGCGGCTACCGGTCCAATCCCCGGTCCTCTCGCGAAACCGCGACAGCCTGCGGCCGGGCGACATCATTCGCAAGGTGGACGTAAAGTTGCTGCCGGATATCGAGGTCTATCAAGGCGTCGTGGACGCACTCGAGTCGAAGGGCTATACCGAGGCGAGCTGGTCAAATCCGAAGGCCTATGACTCCTTTTACGTGTTCCCGTATGACTGGCGCAGAGACAACGTGGAGAACGCCCAGCTGCTGATGCAGCGGATACTCGCTGTGAAGTCTCGCCTCCGCCGGCCGCAGCTCAAGTTTGACATCATTGCCCACTCGATGGGCGGGCTGATAGCCCGCTACGCCGCGATGTACGGCTCAGCCGACCTGGGAGCCGGCGACCCGGTGCCCACGTGGGCCGGAGCGGCACACATCAATAAACTGATGATGTTTGGCACGCCGAATCAGGGTGCCTTCGCCGCGTTCAACGCTCTGCTGAATGGCGAACCGATAATTGCGAGCCGCAAACTGCCGTTCATTGATGATTTTCGCGCCGAGGACGTTTTTACGGAGCCTTCTGTTTATCAGTTGCTGCCGCACCAGTCTACGGCGCGATTCCTCGACGATGAGCTCAAGCCGATGAGCGTGGACATCTACGACCCGAACACCTGGTACAAGTACAAATGGGGAGCGATCTCGGATCCGAAGTTCCTCTCGAAACTCAAGGACGCACCCGCACTGGCACGCACCGACCCGGACATAAAGCCGAAACCCTTTACCAAGGGCAACGCTGATGACCGGCTGATATCGCAGACCACCTCGTCGCAAGCGAAGGCATACTTTACTGCCGCATTGCTGCGGGCAAAGCGCTTTGCGGCAGCTCTCGACGCAGTCTCCAGGAAGCAGCCGATTCCCATCTATATCTATGGCGGTAACTGTGCCCAAACGATGGACGGAGCCATCATTCTCAAGGGTGAGAAGAACGGTCAGTGGGAAACTGTCATCGACGCCAGGGACGTCAAGACAGCCGGCGGACGTGCTATGAAAAAGGATGAGGTGAGAGCAGCGATCTACTCACTTGGCGACGGACGCGTAACGCAGCAGTCTCTCCTCGATGCGAGTAAACCGCCCGAGGCGAACGCGAAGATCGAGTTCTTCGGCCAGTCCTACCCGGTGACCTCCAGCTTCTTCACGTGCGGGTCGCATACTAAGCTGTTTCTGGAAAAGCCGATACAAGACAGTTTTTTGAGTGCTTTGGTAGTGACGAAGCAGGCGATGCCTTAGGGGTTGAGAAGCACTAACAGCCTGTCCGCCCAGTCCGATCTCCCGTTCTTCAGGATCTCGTATTGGACCTGAGCGAGGTCCCGGTTGCCCTGCTTAATGTACGCGCGGCCAAGATTGTAACGGGCCTTTTCAAAGTCGGGATTGTACCCAAGAGCGTTGTTAAAGGCCTCGATGCTGTCGTCCGTTTTACCTGCCTCGATCAGGCTCTCACCCAAGGCATTGTAGGTTTTCGCGTCCGGCTTATAAGTGCGCAAGCTCTCGAAGGCCGTAGCCGACTCGGCAAAACGCTTTTGTTTGAAGAGAGCTAGACCGAGCTTCTCCAGCGAATTAGCGTGATCAGGCTTGATCTGGACCGCCCTCCGGTAGGCGAGGATCTCCTCGTCGGTACGGCCTAGCTTATTCATGGTCAGGCCAAGCCCGTACTCAGCGTCAGCGTTGTTTTCGTCCAGCTTGATCGCCTGCTTGTACGCATCGGCCGCTTCCTTGAACTGCCCCAGGGCATAGGTGGATGCGGCGATGTTTATCCACACAGGTGTCCAGTCCGGCCTGAGCCTTGCCGCCTGTCTCGATGCGCGAAGAGCGTCAGTGTGCTTGCCCAGGACGCCGTAGCAGTACCCGGCCTGGTACCAGGCCTCGGCGTAGTTAGGGTCGATCTCGACCGCCTTTTCAAAATTTGCGACTGCGCGGGCGTAGTCGTCACGCGACATCTGCGCAAGCCCCTGCGAGTACGCGGTCTCTGCTGCCGATCTCTTGTTCTTTTGGGTCTCAGCCGAAAGCGACGAAAACGTCCTCACCTCGCTCACCTTGAGCTGAGAAATACGTTCCGCAGGAACGGCAAAGTTGAGGTTTTGCCCCTCGGCCGCCTGGAGCGTTGCGATACCGATGACCTGACCAAGCATGTTGACCACCGGCGAACCCGATGACCCCGGGCTGATCGAGGCCGTGATCTGGATGATCCTGCCGTAACCGGAGATCTCACGCACCGCGGAAACGATGCCGTTCGAGACTGAGCCTTCGAGCCCGTACGGATTACCGATCACGACGATCGATTCACCCTCCTGCGGGACCGCACGGACGATCGGCAGCGGCACCGCAAATTGTGCCGGCACATCGACCTGCAACAGGGCCAGGTCGCCCTCACCGTCTACGGCAAGGACGCCCTTTACGGGAAACTTCTTGCCGTCAAGCAGATGTATCTCTACACGGCTCGACCGATCGATCACGTGGCGATTGGTAATGATCTTGTCCGGAGCTATGAAAAATCCGCTGCCGCGGGTGATCGTATTGTCCTTGGCGTCGAATGTCTCGATGGCGACCGCCGACGGCTTGATACGCTTTACCAGCTCCGGAAGGAAATCCTGGCCTGCAGCCGCACCAACCCCTGCGAACAAGGCCGCACAGGCAAGCAGACACAGCGATAAGAAGCGTTTCATCAGGCGTGAAGGAGACTCTGATGATTATAAGAGCATTCACGCTTGCCAACAAAAACTTTGTTGGACAGGCACTTAGTGCAAACGAATCTTGCCCATCGCTTCAAAATGAATAGAATCGAGGCTATGAAAATAGCTTTGGCGGCCGATCATGCCGGCTATGAGGAGAAGGAGCACCTGAAAAGTACTCTCCAGGATCTCGGCATTGAATACGAGGACTTTGGAACGGTGTCGACCGAATCGGTGGATTATCCCGACTACGCCAAGAAGGTCGGGGACGCCGTTGCCAGCGGTGAGGTGGACTCCGGACTCCTCGTCTGCGGTTCGGGCACGGGAATGGCGATCGCGGCGAACAAGGTGCCCGGCGTACGTGCGGCGGTCGCCTGGAATGAGGAGATCGCCCGTCTCGCCCGCGAGCACAACAACGCCAACGTTCTATCCCTCGCCGCCCGCTACACATCGCCCGAAGAGAACGAAAAGATCGTTAAAGCCTGGTTCGGCGCACACTTTGACGGCGGGCGCCATCAACGGCGGGTCGATAAGATCGCAGAGATAGAAGCTGAAGAAAAAAGATGATGCGTTTGATGATCCTCCCGATAGTTGTGGCCGCGGGTCTCGCAGTTGCGCCGGCCTCGTATGCACAGATCGTGAAGCTCGATACGAAGCGTATCACCGCTCCACGGGCGGTCACCGCGCCGCCGTCACTCTCTACTACCCAAAAGATCTCTGTCGTAAAGGCCGCTCTTAAGGGTAAGGTGCCCGAGACAAAGACCATGAACTTCGTTTCGCCGATTAAACTGGATACTCAACACCAGTTCTCCGGTAAAACGCAGATGCTTTTTGATTGGCCGTCGGAGGTCGCGGGCGTCTACAACTACACCTACTTTGACCAGGCAAAATCCGTCGAGCCGCGGATACGGCTGTTCCTTGACGCCCCGACGCCGGGATTCTACCTCTTCGACTTTGCCGTCGACAATGAGTCTGCCGGATACCCCGCTCAGATGACGTTCATTAACCTCTTCGGCAGCGATAAGCAGGAGCGCCCGATGAGCAATGGGCCTCAGCACCAGCTCTTTGTCACTAACGTGCCCAAGGCGGGCGAGAACCTCATAGTTTTTAGTTCGACCGGCTCTTGGAGGTTCCACTCGCTCGAGATCTCAAAGCTGCAGTGATATCTCGCAGAGTCAAAATGTTACGATCGACCATCTTCTTTAGCAGAGCCGCTATAGTATTCGTGCTCGTCCTTGGCACCTGTCCGGCGGCTTTCAGCTCCACTCCCAGGAGTCCGGACGCCGCCGCAAAGGCCCTTTATAACGCGTGGAAGCTAAAGTCCCGCAAGGCCGCGATGAAGGTCGCCGATCGGAGTGCCGTGACGAAGCTCCTCAGCACGAGATGGCGAACAATGAAGTTTGAAGGGTGCAAAAACCGGGATGAGGGTGGATTCGAGTGTATCTACCGGGACAAGAAGTTGGACCTCTCCATCGCCATGATCGTCGACGGCGGAGTCTCGGCAGGTGGTTACAACGTGACGTCGGTAAGCTTCTCGAGCGAAAACTAGCGGAGAGATCATGGAGTATTGCGAGCACGTCAGCGAGATCAAACAAGTGACTCCCAGTGCCAACGGATGCGAGGACTGCCTAAAGATCGGTGGCCGCTGGGTCCACCTAAGAGAGTGTATGGAGTGCGGGCATATCGGCTGCTGCGACTCGTCGCCGAATAAGCACGCCACTGCTCACTATCACTCGACAAAGCACCCGATCATCCGCTCCTTTGAGCGTGGTGAGGATTGGGGCTATTGCTACGTGGACGACGAGTTCTACGAGACGCTGCCGGCAGAATGATACCTGCCCGCGAAACACATGAAGGTCATCTGGCCTTATTGGTTTTCGTGCCAATTGTGGGCGATTCCTAGCCGAGATTCAGGAGGGACTTTATGGCGACAAGTGCCGAGTGGCATGAGGACTACAACAAGATGAGCGAGGAGACCAAAAACTTCTCCCGCGCCATCAAGAGCGTCCAGGAGGAGCTCGAGGCAGTCGACTGGTACACACAGCGTGCGGAACAAACCAGTGACGCACAGCTTCGTAAGATACTGATCCACAACCGGGACGAGGAGATCGAGCACGCGATCATGGGTCTCGAGTGGCTGCGTCGCAATAGCGACAAATTTAACGAGCACATGAAGACCTACCTCTTCACGGAGGGAGACGTCCTCGAGATCGAGGAAAACGCGGAGAAGTAAGGGTCGAACTGAGATGAAGAAGATACTCCTGCAGACCACGATTCCATTCACCGAGGATGATTGGCACGTTGGTAGGTTTTCGCTTCTCCGTCGTCATCTGGAGTCACTCACTAGCCCTGACGGACAATCCCTCTACGACGTCATTGCCCGTGACCGTGAGGAGGATAGCGAGGGCAACGACCGGGTTCTCTCGACACTGCACGACAGTGATGTTGACGAGCTATGGCTCTTTGCCGTCGACATGGGCGACGGCCTCACAAAGGCGGACTGCACAGGCATCACCCGCTTCAGGCAGCGTGGGGGCGGCATTCTCTCGACCCGTGACCACTTTGATCTCGGCTCCTCACTCTGCACTATCGGCGGTATAGGCGCGGCACATTACTTTCACTCCAAGCAGCCCGATCCGGACGAGTCTCGCAACGCACGCGACGACGTGGCGACCGAGTCGATAGATTTCCCCAATTACCACAGCGGTTCTAACGGCGACTACCAGATCGTCATGCCTTCCGGAGATCCCCATGATCTGCTGCGGCGGGATGACGGCACACTGATCAACCGATTCCCGGCCCACCCTCACGAGGGCGGCATCGGTGCACCGGCAGATCAGGATGCACGCGTGATCGCCACCGGCACGAGTCAGGCGACGGGCCGCGACTTCAACCTCGTTGTCGCGTTTGAGGCTGAGAGAGACCGCCACAACAATCTGCTCGGGCGTGCGATAGCCGAGTCCAGCTTTCACCATCTCGTCGATTACAACTGGGACATCGATGCCGGCTGCCCCTCATTCCTCGAGGAACCGCCCGGCGACGGGTACAAACGCGAGCCCGAGGCGCTGGACGACATCAAGCAATACGTCGCGAATGCTGCTCGGTGGCTGTCACAACGCTAATGCCGATCTTCCCGGAGATGCCGCTTGACGCATGGCGGCCGACAAAGAACACCCTGCACCTCTACCTGCAGATCGTCGGCAAGATCCGTCTCGCGATGCATCCC
>Ga0070658_10002635_pt1 | contig 14951 bp, 13 predicted proteins | sample KBSC13metaG_FD_64664 | JGI IMG/M metagenome (GOLD analysis project Ga0070658, IMG submission 64664) | Corn rhizosphere microbial communities from Kellogg Biological Station, Michigan, USA - KBS C1-3 metaG | ecosystem: Host-associated > Plants > Roots > Rhizosphere > Soil ...
AAAACTAACGGATTCACAAAAAATCATAACTCCCCCATACATTTGCTTTCCAACTCAAAAAAAAGCCCAGAAAGCTATCAAAAGACAATCTTCCAAATTTTGCGGTTACAACTTTTTTTCTGCGCAATTTATCGCCTCAACTCACTATACATCAATCAAACACTAACTTTACCCAAAATCAACTTTACTGCGCAAAAAAAGTTGGATAACTACTCTACAATGTCATTAGACGGTGAGAGATGGGACCTGAGCAACGCGAACGGACCATCTCTGTTCTGGGACTTCTCAGCATTCCTCAGTGGGGGCAATGGGGGTATACCCTTATTCTGTCTTCTCAAAATACTCCAATCCTTTTCCGCGCTTTTCGGCCAAACTTATTGCTTTCAAGAAGTGTGCAGAACGCTTACCACAATTAACCTCACTTAAATTTTGGTAAATCCTGTTGCCATACACTAATCCTCTTCCACCTACTACGGCATCCACAACAGATTGCGGTGGCGGTCCTCCAAACGAATCTTTGTAAAAGGCAATGGGTGCCTCAGATGATATTTTAAATGCAACCCAGTGAGTACCTCCGCGGCCATAGTTAGGATCCAAATTGATGATGATGCTCTGTCCTGGTATCATTGTTTTATACTTCTCCGGAAAAGCCGCAGAATCAATAACACCAGCCCACCCGGGCACATTTTGCCGACACCATTCATCTAACTGCACATCTGTGGTTTCTTTATTGCTTAATGATTTCTCCGAGCTATACCGATGCGTAGCATCGTGTCGGGGGTGATGGGACTCGAGTCCCAGATTATTGCTTAATGACATTTGCCACAGTATCTACACTCGCACTCTCAATACTATTTACTTTATATTTACGCGCAATAGAAATTACGTCTGAAAATCCTTGATGGTATTGTACACAAGCTGCCAACACATCCAAGCAAGCCAACAATTCATCATGTGCTTCCTCACGAGCAGTTGTACGAGCTTCCGCAGTAAGTTCTCTTGTTCCGCCGTGTGTAGGATCCTTGAGAATGTCCGCAAGTTTATGACAAACTTCTATGACAAAATCTATTTTGTCTTCGGTGATAGTCTCCATGATTGCTTGTAATATATGTATATAAGTACACAAAATAAAGCTTCAAAAAAATGCGAGGTTAAATTTCAAAAATCTGCATGACACGCTATACTCAGTCTCAAAATGTATACGGCATGTAACCTCCGCGCTTCCTAACTAACGAAGGCTTTACTCTAATGCGTTGTTTTTTGCCGGGTATTTTTCTAAGATGACCTTTACGATATATAGCTCCACCTGCCGGAGACAGCAATCCGCCATCAAATGGAGTGCCAGGATACTCCATATTTTTATGTTGTGGAATTTTATATGAAGTACCAGGATACTCTATATTTTTATATGAAGTACCAGGATACTCTATATTTTTATATGAAGTACCAGGATACCCTATATTTTTATGTGGAATACTAATAGTTTGTTTGGGACGAGAATTTACGCGCGTTATACTAGGTCGGTTGTTAGTTGGAATATTGTTTGCTAATGATTTGATAAGAGCCAGATAATGTCCTCCAGGCGGCGTGAGCATTCCTCTTCCGACATACGGGCGTTGTATATACATTGGTGACAATCCTCTCCCGACATACGGGCGTTGTATGTACATTGGTGACAAACCTTTACCAGCCAACTTTCTGAGTACAAAGCGGCGTTGTTTAGCAGGCATGTGTTTTACCATCTTGTGCAGTTTGGATAACTTGAGTTTGCCACCAAATGCGCTCACAATAGGCCCGAGAATACTTCCAAGTAATGGTATTCGGCTAATAACATCAGCCGCAGCTCCTTTACCTTTATGTATTCGTGAACTTGCGTAATATGTCTTCTTATGTGTAGTGGGTTTATTGGCGCGATTTCTCACCACATATCTCCTAGTTCCTACCTTTTGTGCTTTCATTGGTCTTACCACCGTTTTCTTAGCGTGCACAACATGTCCCAGCTTACCGCCTCTTCGGCGGCGGAGTCTGCCGATCCTTCCTCCATGAAGTTTCTTAGCTTCATTAGCTATACCCATTATACCACTTATACCACTTAATACAGCGGGGATGCCCATTGCGAGCATCGGTAATAATGCAGCCATTGATTGTCTTATTATATACTTGCACAAATAATTCCCCAGAATATATAATAATTATGAACGCACACATCGAGAAGAACATACAATCTTATTCGGCTCGTTTCCCGACAGTAAAGAATCTTATTGTGTTTCCTTCTTGGTTACCCACCAAAAGACTAGTGGCTAGTTTTGATCTCGATGAAAAAAAGCACATAGTTCACTTTGGCCAACGCGGCGCCAAGACATATGCAGACGGCACAACAAAAATCAGACAACGAAGTTACAAGGCACGCGCAAGCAAGATAAAAAATAATGCAGGAGAATACACATACAAAATCCCGGGTACAGCCAACAGTCTGTCTTACTTCGTACTCTGGATTTAATACCTCACATCTTCTCCTCACATCTTCTCCTCACATCTTCTCCTCACATCTTCTCCTCACATCGTATATATCGTAATGAACCATCCCCAGTCAATCGTGTTGAATTCATCAGGTTGGATAGTCATCACGAGATCAGTTCCGCTTGCATCAATAAATAACGGCGGAAATGGCACGCCATTAGCCGCCACACTGTCTTGATAAATGTAATTTAAGTTAACCGCGAAACCATCTGAATCTGTCGTGACTCCACTTGTCGATGTCTGATTGTAACCGTTGCCAACTTGTGGACCGGCCGTAACTCTTCCGAGAAGTTTGATCTTAATCATGTAAGTCATATTTGGTACCATAACCAGAGTATACATAATTATTGGTATAAATCCTCCTCCCAACACTGATCCAGTTCCGTGGAATGTTTGTTTTTTGCCACCCCACAACGACACAATGCTGTTGAATGTTACATTTGCAGTGGTTGTTACACTTTGGTTCACATTCGCCGCCAATGTTGTAGCAGTATCTAGTGGGTTGACTCCATTGACAGTCGCGGTGTTATCTATCGCTTCTGAATTAATTACATCAAAATAACCAAACCCGCCACTTACGCCACTTCCTGCAATCATTGCTCCAACTGTCTCGACGCTACCAAACACAACATTGTCCGTTGTCTTCATCTGTTGGTCAATAACATCCACAATGTTGAACCCGCCCACAATGTTGTCCATCAATATGGCATTATCTGTCACAGATATAGTCTTGTTTGTCAAAGTATCAACACTGTCTGCTGTGAGCACAGTTCCACCATTAATAGTAACACTTCCGCCAGTTATAGCTAGATTAGGGTTTCCAGTTATTGTGGAAGTCGTTAGGTTTGATAAGGTCAAATCATCAAGATTTATAGACCCCGCTGTAAGATTATTGATGTAAGCCGCTGCGCTGACTGTTAATGTTTGAACAGAAAGACTATCAAAACTTCCTGAGCCGCTTGATTCTTGAACTCGAGGTAATAATCCACTCATCAAAAGTATTCTACTCAAGTATATATATAGTTACACACTTTAATCACAATAAAATGTGGTCATCATCAACATCAGGCATAAAAAATAAAGCCGCACCTATTCCGCTGTCTTTCTCTGTCCCAGCAAATTACACTTCCACTGATTCTACAGATCCAACTGCGCCTATTTTGCTGGATCAATATACAGTCAGATTTAGACTTCAACCGCCATTAGTCTTACCCGAGAATTGTTCGTGCGGACTTACACAGGCCAGCTTCGCGTACTCCCAGCCTAATATAGCAGGCGCGGCAGTCCTCGAATCTGCGCCGACAGGTAACAACAGACTTACTATGATATACGATGGTACTTCTAGTGACATTGTGCTAGCCGACGGATTATACGACTATATAGATGTACAAGCCGCACTTAATGTATATGTTCGCACTCATGATGCATCTGGAGCAGTCTCGCCACCAGCCACTGCAATAGTTACAGGTGCCACAGACTTGTTCATACTCACAGGAATAGCCGCTACACAAAAGCTTGTGTTCAGCCTTAATCCTGCGGCATTACCCGGTGGAACATTTCCAACTGCTGGTATAGATATTAGTTTCGTCAATCCTAGCCCAAATGGTGGACTCAGTAATAGTATAGGGCCAATACTTGGCTATCCAGTAGATGGATCAGCAGACTTTACCACTCCTGTATTAGGTGATCCGGATGACAATGTGATTTACTCGAATTACGCACCGAATGTTGCGAGTTTTAGCGACACGTCCGCATATGTCCTTTACATGTCGCTTGTTACAACCTCTTACCAAAATGGATCGGCAGGTCAGCTGTTGTACTCATTTCCTCTTGGATCTGCCGCGCCAAATTCTGTCGTAAGTTATCAAGCAACACTGCGCTATCCTGTACCATTGAATTCTGGCACTTTCTCATCTGTTGATTTGTGGACAGCGGATCAAGCCGGCAATCGTCTCCCTTGGGCTGCATATCAAGCACCATTCCAATTCTCCGCAATTGTGTCAAAAAATAGAGAGGATGGAAGCCTCTAACTTGGGGCTCTGAGCCTTGTATACTTTTTTTCCTATCTTTCTTATCAATGCGGTGAAGTTGAACAAGTCCCCCGCTTACACACCTTCGACCAGCGAATAATGATAATAACCATTTTGTTGTAATTCTACCGCAATTGCCATAGAATAAGACGCAATGATTGTTGCTGTTACGTTAAGCGGAGGAGTACTCGCGATAGAGTTAAATGTAACGTTCAATGTTCCCGTGCTTACCGTTTTACCTTCCGGTCTAACGACAGGAAAAGCGAATATAGGCCCAGGGTTTGCACCAAACCATCCCCATAACGCGGTTTGATTGAATAAATTGGCAGGAACTACCCCAGCGGCATACGCAGTAGCAACGCTAGTTATATATTCATATTCGTTTGGGTTGGTTTTATCACCAGATTGATAAGTAGCACTAGCTCCTGCGTTTACTGTGATGTTTGGCGCAACAATAGTGATGCTTCCAGGACTAGATTCCGCGCCGTTATATAAACCGTTTCCAAATGGCACACTTCCTTCGACCTGGTCCTTTGTTCCTTGAGTTATACTACACCAGTCCGAATACGCGCGCAAATAATCTTTCCCGGTATCAAAGTTGTATATTGGGTTTGGTGCTTGTATTCCTAATTCCGGCAAACTTAACCACAGAGATTGTAACGAACCAGCATTCGGAAATGTAGGAGTAGCCAATACGGTGCTAAAAATGTTACTAAAACTCGTCACAGGATTATATCCATTTCCTACTCCTGTCCAGTTATTGTTAGGATTACGAGTTGCTACTGCGTTCGATGCACCAGTAATAGCTTGTGGCGCGGATGTGTCTTGAAAGACGATCAATATCCGGTTAGTAGTGCTTGGAATGGTGATGTTCTGTTTTAACGTTGTACTGCTAGTTGCAATATATTGTTGTGCAACACACGGCATAAGATCAATAACTCCGCGTTCTGGAAATACAACAGACGGAGATGGATGAATAGCTGCTTTGTAGAATGACAAACTTTGCACAACCATATTATACTGTCCTGCTCCACTTCCTATCGCGACACTTCCGCCAACACCTTGGAACGCGTTTTGTGCGGATGATGCCCAGTTCAGATCAATGCGGAATTGTGCTCCGGGTGGTAATAGCTTCACATCAAACAGGCTAACCGGTGGTCTAAATACCACTTCTACATTTCCTCCATTTTTTGTCGCGTTTCTAAGTCTTGTTTTTAGTCCTTCGCCTAAACGGCTAAGACTGCCCCAAGTCTTGAGAAAGTTGCTTCTCGCGTTGGAATAAGAAAGCGCGGTATCTATCAACCAAGGTGTGTTAACCGTATCAAGCGGGCGGGAGTTAATGTAAGTTTGTATTTGGGTAAACAATGTCATAGCAAAGTTGTCGCAATATGTTACTAAGTCTGCTTCAGGAAGTGCTCCAGCAGTCCCCGCCTTACTAAATTGCACAATTAAGCTGAAGTAACTCTGCGATGGAGACCACCAGTTTGCGCTGTCTTGCCATTGGAATGTGGATAACCCAGATGCATTTCCTGATCCGACAGTGTTATTTGTAACATTACCGCTGATAGGGTATATCTGCTGCATATCATATCTGTCTGCGCCACCGTTAATAGACTCGAGTATATCACTCATATCAAACACAGATTCGCTCATCTTTTCTAGTATGTAGTTGAGGGTAAGTGTGTAACTAAGTATATAGAATGACGCAAAAAAACACACAACGTAAAAAAATATAAGTTTATTGTTGGGGAACGTCCCAGAATTACATGGCCACTTTTAATCCACGTCCAACATTTTTACGTGCAGTACGTGGTGCCTGATCTCGGATACCTGGTAACAAACATATTCCACCGCCTACATTGCCTGGCGAGATAGTTTTTTGTCGCGCAATTACTGCTTCCTTTATCGCAGCAAGAGTCTTTATTGTGTCAGCCTCATCACCGCTGTTGATTGCCGCTTCAACTTGTTCCTTGATAGTTTCATACCATCCCGGCACTTTCACGAGATCAGGCGCGGTTGCTTCTAAGTCCTTCATAATCTGACTTGTGGCTTGTTGTGCTTTTTGCGGAGTGAAGTGTTGATACAGTTTCCACACTGTGTACACTATCCCAGCAATTGCCGCGACTCCAACTGCCATAGCAAGCGGAACCTTAACTTTCGATACGAGCTCGAGCAACTTCTCGAAGCCTATCTTGACAGATGGCGCGTTCATCGCCAAGAACTCAGTGATTCTCTCTGCGATAGTTGGCGGGATATCATCCACGGCTCTTCTTGCGCCTCTTATCAATGGCGTGCTACCCGGCCCGAGTCGTTTGATAAAGGATCCCAGCGCATTAATCGGGCCAACATCATACGGCGGATCCATTGATGCGACGTGGTTGGAAATTGACAGTATAGGCATACTTGCTGCAGTACGAGGTATTCTCTTCAGTATTTTCACAGACATTATCAACCTGCTAAACGTGATACTATATATTATTGCGGCCACAATACCGCAATAAGCAATAATAATAAAAAAAACATCTAATACTTTCCTGATGCGAAGCATCGTGCGGATGTGACTCATGTCCAAGGGTAAACTTTTCTTTGTTCCGCCAATCTTCTCTCTCTTGCTTTTCTTTGTTCGTAACTCGCTTTTCCCTTATTCGGGCGGGATATTACTTGTCGTGTTGTTCCAATCATATTAATAGGCCGAGAATCTTGTTCTTCCTCTGAGGATGGTATTTGCTCATCCGACGTACTAACAATTTCTGTTTCTTCATCCGATTGGTTTTCAATTATTCCGTAAGGTCCATTATTTTCTAATAACTGAACTTGTCGACTTAATAGTTTGTTGTTTTTTGTTAGTTTATTCGCTATTTGTGAAGATCTGTGCTGTATATTCTCTATTCTAGCTATTAAATCTTGTCGGTGAGCGGACTTATAATTTTTTTTCTCGGTTTCTTCCTCTGCCTTTTTCTTTCTTTTCTTGTGTTCCTTTTTATATTGTTCTGCAGTAAGATAACCCGTGTACCCTAACGCACCAATAGCAGCTAATCCGTGAATAAGCGGTTCATTCCTCGCAATAAACGCAGAGGGCATGCGGAGCAAACTTTGTGCTTTATGGTTATAATATTCTGTATCTAACCAAGGCCTATAATATTCTTTGTAATTTGGTGCATAGTTAGGATTGCCAGTTGTCATTCTATATTACTACGTAGGGAAAAAAATATTGGATAATAAGGGTTAACTAGGGGTTAACCCCCTTGGCCCCCACTTCGATGCGTACGTATCGAGACTAGGGTGTCATCGCTGTGCGATGTAGGGACAAGAGTCCCAGAATTATAGTAGTCCGTGCTTCTTTCTGCGTCTATCTCGCAGATATCTACGCTCTCTCTGTTGTACATTGTAAGAATCGAAGTTTCGATTCAAACCTTTTGGTTTAACGTCTGTGTTGGATGACGCTGGAACTTTTGGTTTTTTGCCCTTACTACTGGGCTTTATGTCAAACGGAGCTAGATCATACACTTGTTTCTCGTAAGATGGTTTGTACTTATTACTTATATCGCTGTCCGGAAATGGCATAGAATATAGCACAGTAGACGGCGTATTATTCTCCGCTCGGAATTTGGACAGTTGTGAGTATGGCTCTTCTATAGTGTATCCTTCTGCTTGTTTATTCGGTTTAGCTGATGGTTGAATATATTCATGTATCATATTAATATGATTGCCGGTCGCATATTCCCACCATGTTTTTTTATCTTCTTTTGATCCAAGAAGGTGTCGTTCCGACTCTGGTAACAGATACTCCCGAAACAGCTTGCCTAGATCCATTTCTGCTCGAGCTATGTAATCCGTTGACTTGTCCGGATTGCGAACCGTATTGATCACCGTCGTGTACATTATCTTGTTGAATGCGTCCTTGGCTGGCGTTGTGTTTAGCTGAAGATATCGCCGATTCATGTCCAGCAGCATGTATATTATCCTCTTGTATTTGTCGCTGTTCGGTCCCGGTTGATTGGCCAGCTGAGTAAACAGGTCTAGCTCGTCTTCCATCTCTGCGGTTATCTGCTTGCTGGGGCCTTTGAGCCAATCTATCATGTCGAACCAATCGTTGATTAGAGTCTTCGTGTACAGCCATGGTTGTGCTATTGACCCCAGATTTTTGAGGCCGGATTTGAGAATCTCGTAGGATGTTTGGGGACCTTTGATGAGCCACTTGTATGTGTTCTTGAAGTTGTCCATTATCCCGTGACCGTGACGGATATTCTGATTGTGATTTGTGTCGATCTTGAGTAGTGGGTTGATGTTTTGTCGGTTTTCTGTATGTCGCAGTAGAGTCATCATCAGAATATTCTGATTCTATACTATTGTCAGAATAATCCTCAACGGCATTATTTTTCTGTGATGATAATGACAATGCGTATTCCAATGATTGAACAGCCCGTTCGCTGATGTTCTGATTGTGTTCTAACATCGCAGCAATGGCATCGAGGAGTTCTGCCGAATTGTTTCCTGCATTAATTTCGCCGGCCATTATCTGCGCTTCTGTGTCACCCATATCTTCGACATTGTCTAAGTCCAGGTCAATATGCTTCTTCTTGGCCGGAAGTTGCTTCCTTACTACCTTTGCGCGCAATGTGGAATCGTTCGATTCTGCAACCACTTTTGGCTCTTTAGCCATGTATGTTCCACGCTCGGACTTAAACTTTCTATGAGTAATATCCGCAGTTTTCACATCAGCTAGTGGCAAGTCCTTCTTAAGGCCAGACTTATAGTCATTCAAGGTAGATCCGCCATAATACTCTTTCCATATATTGGATACTCTGTTGATACTTATACCATACTTTTTGGCAAGTTCAGCACGGCTGTGTGCTAACGGTCTGGATTCCACGATATCCTTGATCTCCGTGGGAGTTAACACGGGTGGACCTTTAACATCGTGCAAGAATTTACCGGGTTTCGACTCAGTATTTTTTGAATCAGTCATGAGGATTTTTATGTTCACCTATAATATAGCCCGCAAGAATATTGTGGATGTTTAAAAATATTGTCAAGGCAACTCATAAAAAAACCTCGACAATTGACACTGGGGGTTGCACCCCCATTACCCCCGCTGTTAAGACAAAATTAAAACCAACCGCGTCAATTGACAAGACAACCGAAAAAAGTGAAGAGGGGGGTATTATTCCTGCCTCGACAAATGTTAGGTCAATTGACACTGACAAAAATGTTGACCAGACAAATGTCAGAGCAAATGTTAGTGTCAAGAAATCTGCCCAGAAATCTGTCTTGTCAACTGAAACAACGTCAGACATCGATGCATCGAGACTAGGGTGTCATCGCATCGCGATGTCGGAACAAGAGTCCCAGAATGATTCATTGATAATATTCTCTAATCCCGAGAAAGGTGTCAGGACAAGATTAGGCATGGAAGAATATATGCCCAACAGTTGTAGCCGCATACTTCTCAGCGGATTACCTGGCAGCGGCAAGCGTAATGTTATACTCAACATCATTCACCGCATGAAGCCCAAACCATCAGCTATTCACTTAGTCCATTGCGATCCTAACACCATCGAGTATGATTGTCTCAACGAACTTGGTGTGCCAGTTCTGTATTACGACCCCAAAGACTTTCCGACAATTAAGAACATTGAGGCGCCGATTGAAGAGATTGCGCAAGATGAGTCCCAGTATGACGCGGACGAGGATGAATCTTCAGCTGATGATTTACCAGTGCTCCAGAATCCTCTTGTGATAGTTGACGAGGTTACTTCCGACCAACTCGGAAAAGTCGGTGCACATCGATTCGAGCGACTTGTGAATCATGTAGCTACACATCGCAATACAACTGTAATATGCAGTATACAGAGTCTGCTGAACATCCCTGCCAAATCCCGTCGCGCATTCAATCACATTGCCTTATGGAAGCAGGCTGATAGAGCTGTCGATCAGATGGCGGCACAACGTAGTGGCATTCCATATGAGATGTTGACAGACTTATTCGGGTTATGTTCATCTCCGTACGATTTTGTGTGGATAGATTTGGATTCACATCATGACTCGTGTTGGCGGTACAGACTTGACTTCATCTCGCCAATAGTTATAGAAAGGTCTGAATAGTAGATCGCATCATTACGTAGTGTTGCAAAATTGTTGCTGCCATGTTTTTTTTCCTATGCAAAAAAATACCCTCTCCTTCCCAACCAGTGTGCGGTGACACTTAAACGCGATACAGTTCATTCTTAATTTTTGCAAGCTCATTATACAACGATGTTACACCTGTCTTACAATAACCCGAAATCGCGGTTTCAGTATTCTTGAGATATCCATAATCCTCCGAAACACCGATCAAAGGGTATAATTCATCTTCTTGTTCTTTGGTGAAACGAATTTCTACGGTTGGTCCGAGTACACAAGTATTATAGAACTTATACCCGCATTGATACAAGTCTGTTCTAATGCCAACTGTAACAGTTTTATATTTTTTCTGAGATACCGAAACTTCTGTCTCATTTACTGAATCAACAACATACACCTTGCAATACTTCGAAGTTTCTATCAACACAGCCTTACCGTTTTTTATTAACTCCATTACCGCGGTTTTAGTCTCATCTGCAACTTTTAGTTCTACATCTTTCTTATATACCACAGACTTTACACCAGTGGTTTTATCAATGTATACATAGTAACTTACAGACAGCTTTTCACCACAATCTTGTTTGTTAACCCTACAGTTATATCCGACTCCAACTTGTTTCATTTGTGGAGAAGTTAATGGCATTACTGAATTAACAACCAATCGTGTATTGTGGAGGGTGTGAAGTTTTAAGTCGTTTGGATTCATTTGCTTTATACGCTGTGTGTTAATAAATTCAGGCGTACCTTTAACTGACTGATTACCCGCATCATCTATCTCTGTTTGTATTCTTCGAACGTTGCAAACGCATAACTTGTAGTTCGCACAGTATTCCTTCACACTTTGTTCAGCTGGTTCAGAAAGTGGAACTATAGCCGCATTTACATCAAACCCAAGCCCAAAATATTCATGGTTATACTTTTCAGACGGTAGATATAATCCTTTCTTATGTGGATCAATAACATATTGGATTTCATCGTAAATTATGGTAACACTATCCGCGACTCTCTTCCATTTCTCAGATACGAGCCTAAGCGTCTTCCTAAACTTATCCTTATTCGACCTAACATCAAGTATATAATCCTCGTAGTTCTTCAGAATATCTTCGTAAATTCCGCGTATCTTCTGTTTTTGTTCATCAGTTGGTTTTAACTCTCCTGCGTCACTTACTCGTATTCCGCCAAATAGGTTTCTAAACGTAAGACCGACATACTTACACGAAATGGGGTATTTATCCTCGGCGTTTTTCTTATTGTCTATCTTCTGCAAGAAGTATCTTTTCTGGTCTAAGAAGTATGCTTCGGATATATATACGTCTTCTCCGTAATCATTCTTTACGCCGCCGAGCACAGTACTTGTGACGACTCCAGACTTCTCTAATGCAGACTTTGTAACATACAATGAGTCTGTGTCAGTATAGTATATATTTTCTATTCCAATTTTACGAATGTACTCGTTCATTATAGCACGGGAATATGCAGTGACATATGTAGCAAGGTGTATTGGTTTGCGGATAATAGGATTTTTGATTCCCATACTAAGTTCTTCTTGACCGTTTTCTAACTTTTTACTAATCCCCACGAATGACTTAGGGACATCTACATCTTGATGAATGAAATATGAAGAAGAATCTATAGTTTCCATAAGTTTGCCGTACATTGCGTTGATCAGAATTTTATAAACATACTCCATAGAGTCTCCCGCTTTCTTCAGAATACTTCGTTGATTGTAAAGGTATTCGATGAGATTGGTAAAGATTCGTTCGGATTTACGCCAATATATTCCGTTGACTACTTCCAATATTGTATATCCATCAATAAGCATTTCTCGGATGTCGACATCATTGTATGTGCCTTCGTATACACCGTTTGTAGGATATAACATACGACCATTCTCCTTATAAGGCACGATAGTTTGTGGAATATTTGGGATTGAGAACTTTATCGTAAGAATATAATGCGGAGCAAGAGTAGATTTATAGTTGGATACTTTATCTTTTTGTAAACTATTGCACATTTTGTCGTTTGTTATCAGGAAGGGTTCTTTCTTGCCGTCTTTGTCAGCTTTGTCATAAATAGAATAGGCTTCTTCATCCGACAATATTTTTTCTGGATGACCAACTGGATAAGTTCCAATAGCCATCGCGGATGGATATAATGAGTTAGCGTCAAGACATATCAATAAGTCTCCTACAAGGCTGGAATTAAAGTACCGTTTGAATGCTATTACTCTACCGCCATACATTGCGGACCGTACTAATTCGATAATTGACGGATCTTTTGGAAGATATTGTTTGTGCGATAATGAATAGCATGTCTTACACATTATTTCAAAGGCTGCGGATGCAAGGCCGATGTTCGATGATAAACTCGTACCCAGCTTATTGTACATTGACTCAAGCTTGATGAATACTTCGGCTAATGTGTCGACATCTTGTCGCATATATTTTCGCCAGTTAATCTGGGGGTATACCCCCAGGCGCGAAGCACCGTCGCATCCGCGACTTACCCCCACTGTAGACATCTGCGCTGAAAACTGTTCGTTACTTTGGATAGAGTCGCCATTTCCCCCCGATTCTGGTGATACTACTAAAGACTTCTGTTCCGAGATTACTTTGTATCCTCGTTCATAATCTGCAACTGTCCATCCTTTGATATCGAAATCCATCTTAGGAGTACATTTCAATATTTTTGCTACGTTCTTAAGACCGCTAAGGCAGAACGGAAGCGTATCTTTGAATTCAAAGATAAACTCAGGATTTTCATTGTGGTAGCATTTGATTAGTTTGTAGTTCGAGCCTGATTTTATTTGACTTGTAAAAGTAACATTTTTTGCGGTCTTAACAAATATATTATCAAACTTAGCGCCATTATGTGCCCATACTTGTATTTTCTTAAGATCTTTGAATAAATCGGCGCATCTTACCCGCATATCCACAAACCATTTATCGTAGAGATTAGATTTGCTCTCATAGTCAGGGTTATCATGATCTACATCACGGATAACCTCAAACGTGTCAGTGATTACTTTCTTCTGGTTTAATGATACTATAGTATATGCTAATGCGAATGGAACAAGACACTCCACATTCAATATTTTTTCTGCCTTAGTTCCTTTTCCGACAGTTATATTCTTTTTCACCGCAGAAGTTTCGATATCATAAATGATAGCTAGATCAGATCTAGATTTAATATCGGGTGATCTAAACTTTATCCAGTCATTAATAATATCGAGTTTGTCGGTATACTGAAGTTTGAACATATTTCTTTCGAGTTTCTTAGTTTGCTTAAGTAGTACCGCATGATAGCTATTCTTGTCTATTCTTAGAAGCCCAACCCGATAGTTCGGACAATTACGGATAAGGTGGTTGTTGTCTACTCTACGGCTTATAACTACAGATTTGTCATTCTTAGGTGATAACTCAATGTAGACTACCGCAGGTAATTTGTAGTACTCTGCTCTTGCTCTAACCCTGTATTTGACTTCTTTTTCGTTTTCTTGCTGCGGCCATAAAGTTTGCTTAATAACTTCATCATATTTCGTCTTAGTATTATGGTACTGATTGATACCAGACCTAGAAAACTTTATTTTAGTTCCTTTAGGAAGATTATTAGAGGGCAGACCTTCCATCTCGATATATTTTTCATAACACTTGAAAAGGCAGTATGAATCCGAAGGACAGTACATGGTATCTGTCTCAAATTCCGCGATATGCCGTACGCCTTTATACGCAGCTCCTATGCGAAAGTTACTACCGTCACCGAAATCGTCAAAGTTAAATTCTGGTTCTTGAGGAGGTTGATCAAATGCTGAGCTTACTATTTCCTCGATTGGTGTATACCATTGGTCTTCGTTAACAATATAGTCGAATATCTCGTCTGCTAGTGCTTCTGCGTTTGGAAAATCTCCATACTGATCGTTGATCTCCTGCATGATATCCTGATATATTTCGTCTGTACCTCGTGTCGATGCCATAGCGTTTTCTGTCTATAGCTTAGAATATATTTTGTCTATATCGAAATAAAATATATGTTGATTATAGACAAAATATGTAAGTATGTTATTAGATGCCAAAAAACTGTGCGGTGTGCCGCAAGCGCACCCCACACACCAAAGGGCTGATAAACATCTGTAATGTCTAGGAAGGTTCAGAACAGAGATTTGAGGGTATACCCCCATTGCCCCCACTGAGGAATGCTGAGAAGTCCCAGAACAGAGATGGTCCGTTCGCGTTGCTCAGGTCCCATCTCTCACCGTCTAATGACATTGTAGAGTAGTTA
>Ga0070658_10002637_pt1 | contig 14938 bp, 9 predicted proteins | sample KBSC13metaG_FD_64664 | JGI IMG/M metagenome (GOLD analysis project Ga0070658, IMG submission 64664) | Corn rhizosphere microbial communities from Kellogg Biological Station, Michigan, USA - KBS C1-3 metaG | ecosystem: Host-associated > Plants > Roots > Rhizosphere > Soil ...
CGGCGAGTACGTGTTGCACTGGGGGGAATCGGCACCGTCCCCTGGCGGTCACCAGAGGCCGAGCAGGCGCTGGAGGGCAAGCAGGTGAACGCGGCGGCCTTTCGGGCCGCAGCCGAAGCCGCTCTGCAGGCGGCGCGGCCGCGGCAGGGAAACGCCTACAAAGTAGAGCTCGCGAAACGCTGTCTTGTGCGCGCGCTTACGCTCGCAACCACGCAGGCCTGATTCGAAACCGGTTCAGTTCGAGGAGAACTTAATGCTCAGCTACTTGTTTGAGCCCGATGACACAACACCCCAGCAGCCGGAAGCTCCGGCCTACACTCCCTCGCCAGTGATTGGGTCGGCGCTGGGACGGATTGACGGGCCGCTGAAGACTACCGGTCGTGCTTCGTACGCCATGGATTACAACTTCCCGCATATGGCGTATGCGGTTGCCGTAAGCAGCACAGCCGCGAGCGGCACGATCCGAAGCATCGATACCAGCAAGGCTGAGAAGATGCCCGGAGTAGTCCTGGCGCTGACGCATGAGAACATCAACGCCACTCTGCGCGTTCCGGAGGGACAACGGCCCGGACGCAACAGCGAGACGCGCGGGCCGCTTGAGGACAACAACATCGGTTACTGGGGGCAGTATGTGGCTCTTGTTGTGGCCGATACCTTCCAGCAGGCTCAGGCTGCGGCCGCGGCGGTGCACGTGGAGTATGACGCGAAAAAACCTAACGTGTCGATAGAGCTGAACGACGAGCAGGTGGTGAATCAGCGCGTGAACAGCAAGCGCGGCGACACGGAGACGGCGTTTGGATCGGCTGCGGTGAAGGTCGATCAGACCTACGTGACACCGGTTGAAACCCACAATCCGATGGAGATGCACGCAACGGTGGCCGTGTGGGACGGCACGACCTTCACGCTATACGAGAGCTCGCAGGGCGTGGTCAACCATATGAATGTGATGGCTGCCGTGCTGGGAGTGCCGAAGGAGAACATCAAGGTCATTTCGCGATTCATGGGTTCAGGATTCGGGGGCAAGCTGTTCCCTTGGCCGCACTCGGCGCTGGCAGCGACCGCTTCGCGACGGCTGAACCGGCCGGTGAAGCTGAGCGTAACGCGCAAGCAGATGTTCACCTCAGTCGGCCATCGGCCATGTACCCAGCAGCGCATGCGCATTGGGGCAATGCCGGACGGCAAGCTGGTGTCGCTGCAGCACGACTACCGCAACCACACATCGCTGGGCGACAACATCGGCGAGAACTGCGGGGAGGCGACGCCGTTCCTATACAGCACGCCGAACCTGCAGGTGACCTCGGCCCTGGTGAAGCGGAACGTGGGTACTCCGACGCCGATGCGCGGTCCAGGTGCAGTGCCAGGCCTCTTCGCCGTGGAGTCCGCTATGGATGAGCTCGCGGTGGCGCTGAAAATGGACCCTGTGGAGTTGCGGCTGCGCAATGACACGCTGAAAGACGAGAGCAACGGCAAGCCGTTCTCATCGCGCCACTACAAGGAGTGCTTGCAGGTGGGCGCAGAGAAGTTCGGCTGGTCGAAGCGTACGCCGGAAGTGGGTTCGATGCGCAAGGGCGATGTGATCCTCGGCTGGGGGGTTGCCGGCGCATCGTGGGGCGCGGGCCGCGGATCAGCCAATGCTGCTGTTGTGATGAAGAGCGATGGGACCGTGAAGGTCAGCAGCGCAACGCAGGATATCGGCACCGGCACGTACACGGTGATGGCACAGATCGTCAGCGACCGGACAGGAATTCCTGTCAGCAAGATCGATGTCGTGCTGGGGGACAGTACGCTGCCTGTAGGACCGACATCCGGCGGCTCCACCGCAACGGCCAGCATTGTCCCTGCAGTCGCGCAAGGTACCGATGCCGCAGTCAAGTCGCTGCTGACAATCGCCGCGCAAACCAGCGGGTCACCTTTCTATCAGCAGGATCCCGGGTCGCTGAAGCTGACAGAAGGACGAATCCACACTTCGGGCAAGGCGGCCTCCAGCGGCGTTCCCTTTGCTGAGATTCTGAAGATGGCGAAGACGGATGAGGCGAAGGGGGAAGGCCACACAGGAGGCGTGGGCTCCGACACGCGTGCGCGTGAGTACTCGATGCACTCCTTCGGTGCGCAGTTTGCAGAGGTAGAGTGGGATCCGGGTATTGCGCGGCTGCGCGTAACACGTGTCGTTTCAGTAATGGATACAGGGCGCACCATCAACTTAAAGACGGCAGCCAATCAAATCTCTGGTGGAGTGGTGATGGGCGTAGGCATGGCGCTGCTGGAACACACGGTCTACGATGAGCGCAATGGACACCCGATCAACGACAGCTTCGCTGATTACCTGGTAGCGACGAATGCTGACTCGCCTCAGATTGAGGTCCATTTTCTTAACATCCCCGATCCGATGATGGGCGAGTACGGAGCCCGCGGAGTCGGCGAGATTGGCCTTGCGGGCGTCGCACCAGCGATCACCTCCGCCGTTTATCACGCAACAGGTGTGCGGGTGCGGAAACTGCCGGTCCGCATTGAGGACTTGCTGGCTGCCAGTGTGTGACGAATTCAGCCCGGCGTGATGCCGCAGAATGACGTAGCTCGTGCCTTCGACTCTAGTTTTGCCGAAGATTCACGATCCTTACCTGCTCCGCCACATCGCGGGACAACAGGAAAGGTTTGCCCGAACGGCCGATGCTCAGATCAAATCCGGCGGCGGACGGAATCTTTCTCACTCTCAGCCGTGCCCCTGGAGTCATTCCCCGCGCTTCCATCCATCGGACCTGACGCACGTCATGATCGGAAACGCTATGGATCCGGAATATCCCCACACATCCCACGTCAGCCAGCAGCATTGAGTCGGTGACGGCGATCTCTCCGTCCAGTGTTGGAATTGAGTGCCCATGCGGATCGATCGTCGGGTGGCCGAGCTTCGCGGCGATCCGCTCCTCAAAGCGCTCCGAAATGAAGTGCTCCAGGCGTTCAGCCTCCGCGTGCACTTCTTCCAGCGGATAGTCCAGCACCCGATACAGGAACGTCTCAATCAATCTGTGATGGCGCAATACTTCCAGCGCGCGTTTGCGGCCGGACTTCGAAAGTTGAACACCGCGATGCCTCTCATATCTAACCAGCGGCGACTGTGCGGCGGAAAGTTTCTGCAGCATGTTGGTAACGGACGCAGGCGCAACCGCCAGATGCTCGGCAAGCGCAGTAATGGCGACACGGTTCTCCTCCTGCCCACCCAGCGCAAGGATCGCCTTCAGGTAGTTGTCTACCGATTCGGTATTGCCGTTCCGTCGACGGGACGCCATTGGTCTGGACTCCACGAATAAGTTTGACTCATTTTCCACATTTAGGTAAACCTAAATATAGGTAAGCCTAAATACATTTGCAAAGACTGGTCCCGAATGCCGGCAAACGCGCCAATTCGCAGCTCTGTTGCCGAATCCTTAGTGGAACCTTCCACGGGGGAGTTCGGCACTCGTCCCCGCGCTCGGGGACACTTTTTGAGCTTCATCGGGCCGGCATTCATCGCATCCATTGCCTACATGGATCCGGGTAATTTTGCGACCAACATTCTCGCTGGATCCAAGTTCGGGTATCGGCTTCTTTGGGTGCTGCTCTGGTCGAATGCAATGGCGATTCTGATCCAGTACCTCTCGGCCAAGCTGGGCATCGTGACAGGCTTGACGCTTCCTCAGAGCTGTCGCCGCCATTTCTCACGGCCTGCCGCCCTGGGCCTTTGGGCAGCAGCCGAGATCGGGGCCATTGCAACCGATCTCGCTGAGTTTCTAGGTGCGGCCCTCGGGCTCGATCTGCTCTGTGGACCGCTGCTCTATCAATACGGCATGTCTCCACGCGCAACGCTCATCTTCGCCGCGTTCATCGCTGCCGTGCTCGTGTTTGCCATTCTCGCGCTGGAGCTTGCTGGCTTCCGCTGGTTGGAGCGCGGCATTATCGGATTCGTCGCTATTATCGGTCTTTGCTACGCGTTCGAGGTCTTCCTCGTTCATCCGGATTGGAAAATGGCGTCGCTTTCTGCTCTGCTGCCAACTCTGGACCGCTCTTCATCGACCGCGTTTCACGAAAGTATCTATGCTGCAGTTGGAATGCTAGGTGCGACGGTAATGCCGCACGTCATCTATCTGCATTCCGCTCTGGTGCATCCACGATTGAGGGAACTCACAGGTGCGGCCGTACCCTCGCGCAGCGGATTTGGCTCCGCCGAGATGCGACCCATCGAGCTACCCCGGCCCTCCATTCTCGCGCGCTTTCTCCGGTTCGAACTCATCGACATTCTGGTGGCGATGAACGGTGCGTTTCTCATCAACTCCGGCATGGTGATCGTCGCGGCCTGCGCCTTTGCCCATGCACCGGATGCGTCACCCAGCATCGAGCAGGCCTACCAGACGCTTGGGCCGCTATTCGGGCCAGCCGCTGCCATGGTCTTCGCCATCGCACTGCTCTGCTCCGGCCTTTCCTCTTCGACCGTCGGCGTGATGGCCGGTCAGGTCATCATCGAAGGATTTCTGAACATCCGCTTTCCGGTCTTCGTTCGCCGGCTCATTACCATCATTCCTGCCTTGATTGTGATCGCAAGTGGAATGGACCCGCTACGCATCCTCGTGCTGTCGCAGGTCGTACTCAGTTTTGCGCTTCCGTTTGCGTTGATCCCTCTGCTACTGCTCACAGGCCGTTCCGACGTGATGAACTCTTTCGTTTCAAACCGGAAAACGAAGATCGCAGGATGGCTCAGCGTGACGCTCATCCTCTCACTCAATGCCATTCTGCTGGCACAAATGGCGATGGGCAGTTGACCGTTATCGATGGTGATCGCCGCGGCCGTGTCCTTCATGACCATCCGGCGGTTGACCGCGTGGCCCCTGCGGCTGAGGACGAGGCTGTGCCTGCGGTTGCGCGGCGGGTGACGGAGCCGCCCGCACGCCCTCAGGCCCACGCCGGAATTGGGGCTGGGCTTGTGGTGCGGCTTGTGGCTGGCCTGCACCTCTGCCCTGCCCACCTCGTCGGAAATCCTGCTGTGACTGCGGCTGAGCTTGCGGCTGAGCCGGTGCGCCGTGCTCCTGTTGCCATCTCTGGCGAGCGGGCCACGATCCCGGGCCGATCGGCGGCTGACTCTGTGGTCGAGCCTCGACTGGTGCTTGCGGGGTTTGCGGTTGGACTGCCGGAGCAGCCTGCTGCCTCTGCCAGTTACCGCGTCCTTGATATGGCTGACGCTCCTGCCCACCTTGCTGCGCATTCGGTTGAGCCTGCTGCGGAGTAGGTTGTCCCTGTGTTCGACCGCTATAACCCTGACGTCCCTGCTGTGGCATCACGCGGCCCTGCGGCACCGGCTGCACCTGAGGCTGCACCGGCTGAGCTCCCTGCCAGCTACCGCGACCCTGCCGCGTTGCATCCGGCCGGTAGCCCTGCGTGCGGCCATCCCCACCTCCGCGCCACGCCGTCTGCGGCAGCGCCGCCGGCATCTGGTGGTTCGAGACGACCGGACGCGTATTCACCGTCACCACAGGACGACCGCGGTTTTGCCGATAGAACTGCTGCCGGTTCTGCATCATCTGCTGACGAAGCTGAACCTGTGACGCCAGTGGAGCATATCTGCGCTCGTGCAGCACGGCGATTTCCGCCGGCCGTGGGCGCACCATTATGCCGCGGGGTCCGTTGAAGCTCGGCCGTCCGGCAAAGCGAGCTTCGGATACGCGGTAGTCATACACGCGATTGAACCGGCGCGTATCGATGATGCGATTGCACTCGCGGTTGTAGTAGAAGTGCCCGCTGCGCCAGTAGCCGCCGTAGTAGCCGTACCCGGTGTAGCCGTAGCCGTAGTTGATACCGCCGTAAAAGCCGATATGCAAGCCCCAGAAGCCATGGTGGAAGCGATAGCGGCCGCCGTAGAAGCCCCAATATCCGGGGGTCCACAGCGCGCCAACATAGGGCGGCTCGACCCATGCGCCCGGTACCCAGTAATAGCCCTCTGGCGCCCACGCCCAGTAACCCGGCGTCCAAATGTAATCTTCGTCCGGCGGAGGCGGCTGCTCATAGTCCGGCAGCGCGGGTGGGGGTTCAGTAGCCTCTTCATCGGTCAGGTCGGCCTCATAAACAGCCTGTGCCTGGTCCATTGCTTCCTGATCGTCGGCATACGCGTTCGGGTCGCCATTTGGCGGATATCCGCCGTCATTAGGATCAGCCCCGGGGTACCGTCGCTCAACTGGGGCGCCGCCGCCCTGCTGGTACTGGTACGCCTGCTGCTGGGACTCGTTCTGCGCGTTCGGGTACTGCCCGTCCACCGGCGCCAGATTGCCATAGTCCGGCTGCCCTTGATCCTGAGCGCTTCCCTGGTAGCTGAACGCGCTATCCTGCGCATGCACCGTCCCCCGATTACAGCCGAGCGCACCCCATATGAACGCTACGCTTAACCCCACGGCAGCCTTGGTGAGCATCGCCTTGCGCAAGCTCCAATGCGTATCCGGCATCGATTGTGCAGCCTCGATTTTGCTGGTACCCGCCCGGTCAATCATGGATTATCTCCCGTCCTACTAGTCAGCAAGTTAGATGCCAAGTCCGCCTGCTCACGGTTGCGGGAGGTTCCGGACTGAGTGCTGCTCTACATTGCGGGATACGCCACTGTTTTCGACGTCCGCGAGTTCGTGACCGAAAATGTTCCGTCCTCCCGGACCGTTAGTTTCAGGAAATTACCGGCATCCGGACCCGGCAGATTCGCAATGTGCGACTCCGCCGTATTGTGCTTTGCATCGCTTGCCTCGGCAGTGTGCAACTGCCACAAATCCTTCAGTCTGGATGAACCCTCAATCGTTTCAAAGGTTGTGGGGGCTGCTCCTTTATGTCCACCGTTGTCCATCACTACCAGGCGCGGAGCAATCGCTTTCACCAGTGCCGGACTTCCACTCCGGTCCAGCCCATGATGCGACGCAATGTAGATGTCGACCTTTCCAAGCTTGTCCACCGGACACATCAGTGGCCGCTCCTCACCCCAGGTCAGGTCGCCCATATCCAGGATGCGCAACTTGCCAAACGTGATCATGAGGCCGACGGAGCGGTCATTCTCGGTGTCCTCGACGGGCTTCAGTGGCGAGCCTTCACAGGCGACATTCTTCTCTCCCGCACCGGGCAGCGGCTTGTCAATCAACTGTCCATCCGCGCTCACCACCTCTGCATGGAAGGACTTCAGCGGCAACAGATCGCCTGGCTTTACCACCAGGTGCTCCGCGTGCCCGTCCTGCAGCACCTTCTGATAGGCATTCCACCCCGCGACCGTAGCGCCCTCATCCTCCCGATTCACACCATGATCGATGAACCGGCCGACCGGAATCTTTGCCACGAGTTGGGGTACGCCACCTACATGGTCGGTGTGATAGTGGGTAATCACCAGGTTGTCGATTTTGTTTACACCGGCTGCCTTTGCGGCAGCGGCGATCCGGTCTGCATCGCGATTGCTAAACCCCGGCCAACCCGCATCGATCAGCAAGCTCTCGCCAGTTGGACCAACAAAAAGCGTCGATTGCCCGCCCTCCACATCGATGAAGTAGATCTGCAGCGGGCCATGTGCCGGCCGTGCGCCGCCCGCATCCACAGCGGAACCGTTCTGCGCGACTGCCGCAACGCTCGCGGCAAGGAATGTGAATGCAGCCATGTTGAGGCAGTTCATGCGATTGCTCCGGTAGTCAAATTCGTACAGCTTTGCATGATCGCACAAACCCACCGGAACTTTCCTCCCCGGCACGCGTATACTTCGACGGACCTGGGATGAAGAGCGAAATGCACATGCTGGTAACCCGCTTGCGCCAATGGATCGGGGTGGCAGCCGTGGTGTTCATCACAGCCGTTCCATTGCCTGCTCAACTGGCGCATCTCGGCCCGTCCGTGGTTATCAAGCTGGCGCAAACCTTGCCGCCCTATGATGTGAGTTCCATCAAAGTGAACAACTCCGGCGAAGGCAATTTCTCGATGAGCATCTCAGACTCAAGCAACAAACTGACAGCCATAAATGTGCCGGTCGAGACGATGATTGAATATGCCTACGACGTGAAGTCGGACCAAATCTTCGGACTCACCGGGCCCGTAAAAGATGCGCATTTCGATGTGGAGGCCAAGGTACTGCCGAAAGAAGACGGCAAACCCCAAAAGCTTTCAGACCACCAGCTTCAGGCCATGATGATTCCGCTGCTTGCCGAGCGGTTCCATCTAAAGGCACATCTCGAGACCAAAACGCTTCCCGTCTATGAACTCGTCGCCGTACGTGGAGGACCCAAGCTCAAATTATCGACCGAGTCGGCAACCAGCAGCTCCATCAACATGAATGGGACGAACGCCGACCGTGTGCTGACCGCCAAGGCGGGTTCCATGCCAGACCTCGCCCAAGCATTGTCCGACCTCGTACACCGGGAGGTCATTGACAAGACTGGCCTCGCGGGCCGCGCAGACATCACCCTGAAGTGGACCTCCGACGAAGCCATCGACCAGGGCGGCACGGTGCTTTCCATCTTCACCGCCCTCGAGGAGCAGCTCGGCCTCAAGCTCGTGTCCAGCAAGGGCCCCGTCGTCACCTTGGTCATCGACCACATAGAAATGCCGACTGAGAACTGATTACGGAGTAGCGGACTTCCGTCACCGCCTGCTCCGGCGTAAAATTTTCTCGTGTACTACCGCGCTCCCAACCTGAAGCGCTTCCGTCGCGGTCACCATGACCGCGGCCGTTCCTGATTTGGACGAGCACCCAGCTCGCCCTCCCGCACAACCTCTTTTTTGATAGGCTTTTCCTTCCGCCGCCGTGCGTCCCGAGCGCCCGCGGCCTCAAGCTACGTGCCCGGTGTTTCTACCCGCGGCCCGCCGACATTGGAGAACACACGATGAGTGAAAATCACCCTGACAGCTTTAAGAGCGCCGGAACCTTAAAATCCGGCAACGTCACCCTCAGTATCTTCCGCCTCAACTCCCTCCCGAACCTCTCCCGCCTTCCCTACTCTCTGAAGATTCTGCTCGAGAATCTTCTCCGCCGCGAGGATGGCGTCACCGTCACCTCCGAGGACATCAAGTTCCTCGCTAACTGGGACGCCAAGGCCGAGCCTTCCCGCGAAATCGCGTTCATGCCCGCACGCGTCCTCATGCAGGACTTCACCGGCGTGCCCGCCATCGTGGACCTCGCCGCGATGCGCGATGCAATGAAGACCCTCGGCGGCGACCCGCAGAAAATCAACCCACTCCAGCCCGCAGAGCTTGTCATCGACCACTCCGTACAGGTCGACGAGTTCGGCACCAGGAACTCCTACGACCTGAACGCCGCGCTCGAGTTCCAGCGCAACCGCGAACGCTATGCGTTCCTCAAGTGGGGACAGTCTGGATTCCGCAACTTCTCCGCCGTACCACCGGGAATGGGAATCTGCCACCAGGTCAATCTCGAGTACCTCGCCCGTGTCGTCTTCACCACCGAGCCAATATCGAAGCTCGACGCCATCGCCACCAACGGAGCCAAAGCCACTGCCGAGCAGACCTCCGTCTTCGCCTACCCGGACACCTTGGTCGGCACCGACTCCCACACCACCATGGTCAACGGTCTTGGCGTCCTCGGATGGGGCGTCGGCGGCATTGAGGCAGAGGCCGCCATGCTCGGCCAGCCGGTTTCCATGCTCGTCCCGCAGGTCGTCGGCTTCAAGCTCACTGGCAAGCTCCGCGAAGGCACCACCGCAACGGACCTCGTGCTTACCGTGACCGAGGCACTGCGCAAGCACGGCGTCGTTGGGAAGTTCGTAGAGTTCTACGGCCCGGGCATCTCTGAGCTACCGCTCGCCGATCGGGCCACCATCGCGAACATGGCGCCTGAGTACGGGGCCACCTGCGGTATCTTCCCCGTAGATGCCGAGACTCTCAAGTACCTGGCGCTCACCGGCCGCAGCCAAACGCATCTCCAACTCGTCGAAGCCTACTTCCGTGAGCAGGGCCTCTTCCACAGTGCTGACGCACCAGAGGCCGAGTACTCCTCCAACCTCGAGCTCGACCTGGCGACTGTCGAACCCTCCGTCGCGGGTCCGAAGCGCCCGCAGGACCGCGTCGCCCTCTCGCAGACAGCATCCAGCTTCGAGAAGCAGCTTCCCTCGCTCCTTGGACCCAACGGCAACCAGGAAGAGCAGCGCCAGATGGTCCGCTGGGAGGCCGAAGGCGGCCACCCATCCGGCAACGGCAACCTGACCAGCAGCACCGGAGCGCCGCCGCCCGCCGGCCCTGCCCCTTCGACCGTGAAGGAGCGTTTTGGAGTCGACGTTGACCCCTACCTGGGTAATGGCTCCATCGTGATCGCGGCCATCACCTCCTGCACCAACACTTCCAACCCATACGTCATGGTGGCCGCCGGGCTGCTGGCGAAGAAAGCCGTTGAGAAAGGGCTGCAGACTCCGCCCTGGGTCAAAACCTCACTCGCCCCGGGCTCGCGCGTCGTTACGGATTACTACAACAAGGCCGGCCTGATGTCGTATCTCGACAAGCTGCGCTTCAACACCGTCGGCTACGGCTGCACCACCTGCATCGGCAACTCCGGGCCGTTGCCCACCGATGTCTCGAAGGCCATCGAGGACCACTCGCTCGTCGCTGTCTCGGTCCTTTCCGGCAATCGCAACTTCGAGGGCCGCATCTCACCCGAAGTCCGCGCCAACTACCTGATGTCCCCACCTCTGGTGGTTGCCTACGCGCTCGCCGGGCACATCCAACACAATTTCGACAAGGACCCGCTCGGCAAGGGCAAGGATGGACAGCCCGTCTACCTGCGCGATATCTGGCCAAGCCAGAAGGAGGTCTCCGACACCGTCAGCTCCTGTATCTCGTCCGAGATGTTCCGCAGCCAGTACGCGCACGTTACTGAAGGCGACGCCAACTGGCAGGGACTCAAGTTCCCCTCCGGCGACACCTACGGCTGGGAGCCTGACTCCACCTACATCCGCAAAGCACCATACTTCGACGGCATGAACGCAACTCCCTCGCCCGTCGAAGATATCCGCGCCGCACGCGCACTCGCAGTGCTGGGCGACTCGGTAACCACCGACCACATCTCACCCGCAGGTTCCATCAAAAAGAACTCGCCTGCGGGCAAGTACCTCACCGAGCATGGCGTCTCTCAGGCAGACTTCAACAGCTACGGCTCGCGGCGTGGCAATCACGAAGTTATGGTCCGTGGCACGTTCGCCAACGTCCGCTTGCGCAACAAGCTTGCTCCCGGCACTGAGGGTGGCGTTACTCGGCTGCTCCCCGAGGGCACCGATGCCACCATCTACGATGCCTCCGTTACCTATGCCGAGCGCGGCATTCCACTGTGCATTCTCGCCGGCAAGGAGTACGGCTCCGGCTCTTCGCGCGACTGGGCTGCCAAGGGACCCAAGCTCCTCGGCATCCGCTTCGTCATCGCGGAGAGCTACGAGCGCATTCACCGCTCCAATCTGGTCGGCATGGGCATTCTGCCACTGCAATACCTGCCTGGCCAGTCCACTGCATCGCTCGGGCTCACCGGCGAAGAAATTTTCACCGTTGGCGATTCGCCCGGCACGCTGAAGAAAATGCTCGACTCCAAATTTGCCGATGGCCGTGTTATCCCCATCCTCACCGAGAACAACAATGGCAAAACCACGGAGTTCTCCGCGACCATCCGCATCGATACGCCGCAGGAGATCCTCTACTACCAGCACGGAGGCATCCTGCCTTACGTTCTCCGTCAACTCGCCGGCAAAGCCTAACCGATCACACAGCAACGAAAGCCCCGGAGCAATCCGGGGCTTTGTTTGTGCCCCGTTATGGTACGAGGTTTTTCCTCTACTCCACCGCCTCCACCAGAAACTGCTCCAGCTTTCCATCAGGCATGGTGTACGTACTTACGTTCACTCTCTTCGTTTTGAAGTTCACCGCGAATGTCCTCAGTGTCATGCCGCCGCGCAGCATCTCCCTTGTCTGCTTCACCTCTACTACTGGTCCCAGCAGCTTAAGGCTGCTCGTAAAATCGCTGACCGTCTGCTCCGAGAAATAGAACGAGCAGTCCTCTGTCAGCGTCGTTCGATCCAGCTTTCCATCCGCCAACCCATTCAGCATCGTCTTCACCTGCGCCTCCGCCGGGCTCGTACCATTGCTCAAAACGGGATTCTGCAGGATTGTCCCAATGGCCGCCGCAATCGCCGCTGCCGCCCCGCTTGCCTCCTGGTTGGTCAGCACAGCAATCGCCGTACGATCATCCGGCAGGATCACGTTGTCCGCCACAAACCCGCCCACCTCGCCGCCATGCGCGAGCATCCGGTGTCCATTCTTAACCGTCACGTCCATGGCCAATGCGTACTCCGTCGGTGCGCCATTCTTCAACAGCACCTCCGTCTCCATCGCACGATAGCTTTCCGGCTTTAGCAGTTTCTGATCGATGATGCTGATGTCCCACCGCAGCAGGTCGCCAACCGGCATCGCCAACGTCGCGTCGCCGAAGTACCACCCTGGAGCTTCGAGCGTTGCCGACCGCAGCGGGCCCAGCGCATGCCGCTCCGTTCCCTGCGGCTCTACCCGCGCTCGATCTGTATCGAGGTTCAGCACCTCATGCAGTCCCAGCGGATCCAGCACCCGCGCTTTCAGGAACGTCCAGAACGGCTGTCCGCTCACCTTTTCGATGATCAGCGCCGCCAGCACAAAGTTCGTGTTGCTGTACTGCCATTTCGTTCCCGGCTCAAAGTCCAGCGGTTTGCCTGCCCACTCGCGCACCAGCTTCAGCGGATCGGTCGGCTTCGTCCACGCCGGAATCGTGTAATCCTGCGGCGCGTAATCCGAGTAGCCGCTCGTGTGTGACAGCAGCATACGCACCGTCACTTCCTTCGCGCGCGTCAGCTCAGGAAACCACTTGGCCACCGGATCGTCCAGCGTCATCTTGCCGTCCTCGACCAGGAGCAACACGCACGCCGCCGTGAACTGCTTCGAGATGGACCCTACTGGATAGTGCATCGCGACGGTGGCCGGCGTTTCAGACTTCAGCCGAGCTCTCCCGAACGCTGCGGTGTAAGCGATGTTCCCGTTCAGCACCACGCCGACCTGGGCACTCGGAACGCCCGTCTTCGCCAGCACGTCGTTCACCGCTGCATCAATGCGGCCCTTCATCTCCGGTGCTAGCGCTTGCTGCGCCTGCAGCCCGCCGCTGCACACTGCCGCCAGGAACACTGCTACGTGCAAGGATTTGTTCATGGCAGAAGTCTAATTGCTAATACCTGAGAAACTGCGACGACCGATGCGGCCGCTCCGCGTTGCAACTCACTCGAATCTCAACCCAATGCCCGTGCAATAGCTGCGCCGCATGTGGCCGTGTCCGCCGTCCCACCCATGTCTCGAGTGCAGACCGCTTTGTCCGTCAGCGTCCCTTCAATCGCTTTCAGTACAGCAGTCGCTGCCTCAAACTCCCCCAGATGCTCCAGCATCATCGCCGCCGACCAGACCTGTCCGACGGGATTCGCTATCCCCTTCCCGGCTATGTCCGGAGCCGAGCCATGCACCGGCTCAAACAGAGAGGGATATCTCCGCTCCGGATTGATGTTGCCGGAGGGCGCAATCCCGATCGTTCCCACGCACGCGGGCCCAAGATCCGAGAGGATATCGCCAAACAGATTTGAGGCGACGACTACATCGAAGCGATCCGGGTTAAGCACGAAATGCGCCGTCAGAATATCGATGTGGTACTTATCCCACTGCACGGACGAATAGTCCTTGCTGACCTCCACAACGCGCTCATCCCAATACGGCATCGTGATCGAGATACCGTTCGATTTGGTGGCGGAGGTAAGGTGCTTCTTTGGCCGGCGCTGCGCCAGTTCGAATGCGAAGCGCAGGATCCGGTCAACACCCACGCGGGTCATGATCGTCTCCTGCACCACAATCTCGCGCTCCGTCCCGCCAAAAATCCGCCCCCCAATGGACGAGTACTCGCCCTCCGTGTTCTCGCGCACCACCAGAAAATCCACCTCGCCAGGCTTGCGGCCCGCGAGCGGACACGGAACTCCGGGCATCAGCCGGACCGGTCGCAAGTTCACATACTGATCAAACTCGCGGCGGAAAAGCAGCAGCGATCCCCACAACGAGATGTGATCTGGCACCTTCTCCGGCCAGCCCACCGCACCGAAGAAAATGGCGTCGTGCCCTCCAATCTTCTCCTTCCAGTCGTCGGGCAGCATCTTCCCGTGCTTCAGGTAGTAGTCACAGGAAGCGAAGTCGAATTCATCCAGCTTGAGCTTGAAGCCGAACTTCTCCGCGGCCGCCTTGAGCACGCGTACACCCTCCGGCACAACTTCCCTGCCGATTCCATCGCCGGGTATAACGGCAATTCTGTATGTCCGATTTTTCGCCGAAGCCACGTCAGAGCACCTTTCGTTCTAGAGCGTTTGCGCCGCGCCAAATTACATAGCGCAGCATAACCAGAGTAATTGCCGATACTACGAGCGTACCGCCAACCCAGTAGAGTCCGCGACTGAAGTGAGTTCCCTTCTGACCAGCACCGATCATGTAAGGCCCGAGAAATCCGCCGAGTGTGCCCAGCGAATTGATCAACCCTATGGACGAAGCCGCCGCTGTGCCGCCAAAGAATAATGTCGGCAGACACCAGATGGGCGGCTTGGCGGCGCTGACTCCAAAGGCGGTCAGCGATAGCCCTAGAATAGCGATGGCCGCGGAAGACGGCGCTCCCGCCACCGCGCCCATTCCCACCGCGGCAACAAGGCAGGCGATGGCGGCATGCCAGTAGCGCTCGCCGGTGCGGTCCGAGTTACGCGACCACAAGATCATTCCGAAGACTGCGGCGACGTTCGGCACCGCAACGAGCAGGCCGACCTGCATGATCGAGAAGCCGAGCCCCTTAATGATCAGCGGAGCCCAGAACCCAATCGTGTACAGGCCCGCGGAGGTTCCGAAGTAAGCAAGGGCCAGCGCGAAGACCTTC
>Ga0070658_10002638_pt1 | contig 14937 bp, 7 predicted proteins | sample KBSC13metaG_FD_64664 | JGI IMG/M metagenome (GOLD analysis project Ga0070658, IMG submission 64664) | Corn rhizosphere microbial communities from Kellogg Biological Station, Michigan, USA - KBS C1-3 metaG | ecosystem: Host-associated > Plants > Roots > Rhizosphere > Soil ...
TCTGCTGGGGCAGATTTACTGCCGAATGGATCGTGAGCTCCAAATCAAGCACTGTTCAGTCTGGACCCATGAAGCTGATCACGGTTGGTTAGGAGAAAATGTTGAACGATCATCGCACCGAATACGACGACATTTCCATCGCTTTCCCTTTGCGGTCACGTCCGGTTACCATCATTAGAACTACTTCACTAACTCTTCGGAGGCTGCATGATACGCCCGCACTCACTCGCACTGTTAAGTGTGCTGACATTCGCCAGCGTTTCCATTGCTCAAAATCCAGGGCCGGGACCAGCAAGTCAGCCACCTCTCCCGCCCCCTACCGCTGGCGCAAAACTCGACATCACTGACGGCTCCTCTGCAACCTATCGGGTTACAGAACAGTTTGTCGGAGTCGCCTTTACGAACGAAGCAGAAGGTACGACTAATCTGGTCAGCGGCAGTTTGACCATAAAGGCGGACGGAAGCATCGCACCGGACTCCAAGTTAACGGTTGACCTTCGAGGGCTGAAGAGCGACCAGGATCAGCGCGATGGCTTCATCCAGAACCGCACGCTTGAAACCGCCAAGTTCCCAATGGCTGAATTTGTACCCACAAAAATCACCGGCCTTGAGAAGTTGATCCCCTCCTCTGGGCAGGCGGGCATCTCTCTTACTGGCAATCTCACAATTCATGGGGTCACGAAGGAAGTCACCTTCCAAGGCATAGCAACTTTCAACCCGCGCACCAACTCGGTGGCTGGTCGTGCCAAGACTTCGCTGACCTTTGACGAGTTTGGGATTACCCCGCCAAAGATCGGCCGTCTGGCAAGCGTGGATAATAAGATCCAACTTGAACTCGTCTACCGCTTCAAACGCAGCCTACCTTGATACGAAACTTCGAAGTCGCTTTACGTCGACCGAATTCGCATGCCACAAGAGTCTCAATGTAGCGTGGCCAATGTGAGCGGTGGTTGTTCAGGACGCCTCGCTACAACAGCCTTTTCAATCTCCTCGCCCGACAGCCGAATCGGTCCGCTCGCCGCCGACTTCGGTTGGAAGAATCGCCCCGTACTGACCCGTATCAACCGATCCCTGATCATCAAGCCCACCTATATAGATAGGGCTCTTCAGAAGCTCGTATAGAGCGCCGGGCGAAACAGTTCCCCTCGGCAACGGGGCCGGCATTTGTACCATTCAACTTACTCATTCTCATTCGTGAACTGCATCCTGTTCGCCTTCTATCCGCTGGGCTGTGCTTAGAGGCCAATAATCACGATTCCTGAAAGTTAGAACTGATAGAGCAAAATTCCGTATCCAACTCCTGCTTCATCCTTAGTTGAGGCGACTTGAAATGCCATGTACTTTCCGTCCGTCGAAATGACGGGATTTGAAGCTTTCCACCCGTCATAGTCGTTGAAGTGGGTGAGCCGAGAGAAGTCTTTGCCCGTTCCGTCGAGTCTCAGCTTCCATATGTCGATATTGTGATCGCCATGTCGGCCGCCCAACTCCGCTACCTGCCGATCGCCTTCTACACAAGTGTATTTACCATCCGGGAAGATGCCTTCCACCTCGTTGTAAGTCCCGTCATGCTGTGTCATGTTTGTGACTTTGCCAGACTCAAGGTCAAGACTCATGACGTTGGAATACAGGTCGGTGTCGGATGGAATGTCCTTTCGGTTGTAGCAGGTGAATGTGAGCTTCGATCCGCTGTCATAGAAGTCTTGCGGTTCGACTGTGCAAGCAGTCGTGTTGCTCTCATAGACCACCTTGCGGTTAACAAGCCTCGGGGAAGAGCCCGAGAGATCGACATCCGCAGTGATAATACGAGATGAGCCGGAAGCCATCTTTGGATCCTGCCCTGGGGTCTCTGCGACAGCAATTTTCAGATCCTTTTTCGATATGGCTGCACCTTCACTCATCCTTTCACCAAGACGAATTGGTTTCGAGCCGGCCTTCTTACTCAGATACCAGAGTTCGTTGTCCCGCGTTCGACTTGTATGGATATCTGTGAATTTCTCAGGACCAATCAAGATGTAATCGCCGTTGGATAGATGCATCACCCGCAAAAATGCCGCTGCGGGCACATTGCACGTGAGGCATCGGATCTGGCGAGTGTCGAGGTCCAGAACGAAAGCATCACCAAAGCTCTTGTCCATGAACGCTACACGTTTGTTGTCCGGTGAGAAGTCGGCTCGCTCCCCAAAATGAGTCAGCAGTTGAATGTTAGCTGGGAGGTGATCCAAAGGGGAGCCGGACTGGCGTTGGGCAAGGGCACTACTTGCCATCATGAGACAGAGTACAAGAACTCGCATATTGCTATCTGTTCCTCCAAACGTGAGTACAGCGCAGACCTCTGATCAAAAGGTGAATTTGATACTTCCCTGTAAAATTCTAGGATCCTGTGCCGAAGTAATCACTCCAAATGTGTTGGAAGAATAAGACGTCGCGCTCGGAGCGTTCAGGTTTGGATGATTCAGCACGTTGAATCCATCAACACGCAACTTCATCCCAAGCTGCTCGAAGAGGTGGAAGTCGCGGGAAATCGACAGATCTACATCTAGATAGTGGGGGCCAGAATATCCGAAGTGCCGAACATTCCCGAACGTACCCACTGCATTCGGCGTAAAGGCAGCCTTGTTTAGGTATGGAATCCCGGTTTTGCGGTGCGGGCTCGAGAGGTACGCCTGCACACCGGGAACAACATTCGGCCGATCCAAATTGATGCCGGTACGAGAATTATCGGCACCAGTCGATATATTAAATGGCAGACCGCTCGTGAGTCGAACGATAGGAGCAACTTGCCAACCATTTAGGATGAGGTGAGCATACCGCTCACCATGCCACGCGCTATTTGCAACGACAGACAAGTTAAAGATGTTCCGAGCGTCAGAGGTGCAGTATCCGTAGTCCGATCGAATATCGTACGGGTTCTGCACGGCGCCTTCGGTACCGAGCGTAGTAATAGGTCCGAGGTTTAGGCACTTGGACCACGTATAGTTCGCAAGAACCGTGTAGTTGTGTGAAAACCTGTGTTCGATGGACGTGAGCAAGCCGTTGTAGTTTCCAATAGCCTCGTCATTCGCAATCACCTGTGTCGAGTAGTAAGCCCCATAGGTGGGGTTCGCGAGGCTCAGAACACGTCGGTTCTGTGTGTTGCTGGTATTTGAGCACGCCGTTCCCGCCGCCGGGAGTCCCGCCCCTGCAACCAAAGCACCGCAAGACCCCGCCTTTCCGGTGGAGGTGCCGCCGATATAAACCGCAGGATTTACCTCGTTGGCGATCCATGAGTGAATCATTTTGTTTCCGAGATAGCTCATAGCAAAAAGCCAGTCACGACCAAAGAGATGCTGCATACCCACGTTGTATTGGTAAATCGTGGGTGGACGGATGTGGCGTGGAACGAGCACCTGCGACCCGGCAAGTGGAAACGAGACGTTCTTGCTCGGAATTTGCGGTAGCGGGAACGGATTTCCGCCTGGCACCGTCGCCCAGGGATCACTGAATTGGTATGGGCCATTCACATTTGTAATCGTCGCGCCGTTTGGCAGGTTGTTAGCCACCACACGATAGTTCATAAAGGTCCCCGGTGAATCGTACATAAGAGCAGCGCCGAACCGGAAAGTGGTCTTTCCAGCCCCATCCGGGTTGTAAACAGCACCGAGCCGAGGCGAAAAGTTCGTCCACCGGTCGTCGCTGTATGAGGGCGTTACCCCGGGGTCTCCGTAGTACAACGTACCCGGAGGTGCATTCACATACACCTGGCTTCGGGCACCAGAGTCAAAGTTTGCCCTGGAAAAGGTACTGCCACGATGAAAATAATCGTAAGGATACTTCATCGGCTCCCAGCGTAAGCCGGCATTGAGAACCAGCTTCGGTGTCGCATGGAAGGTGTCCTGAATGTACGCGTGAGTGATCGTCTGCCGGATCGCGTTCTGCTGCGGCAGCGTTTGCTCGAACCGGTACATCTTGCCTTGAAGAAAATCCATCAACGAGCGCGTCTGGCTGCCGACTTGATTGAAGCGGCCATCAAAGAGCCAGGATCCGTTGTCTTCATAGTGATTATTCTGGTTGTCCTGGGAACGTAAGATGTCAACTCCAAAGGCAATCTGATGCTTACCTTTCAGCCAATCAATGTCATCGGCTTCCTGATACTGGGTCACATTGAAGGTGCCAAGTGCGCCGGAACCGCTGCCGACAGAAAAGCCGTTGTTAGCTATCGAAACTTGCAGATAGTTGTTTGTTCCCTGATATACGTTCTTGGCGCCGAGCGTGCCCATATTGATGCCCGTTGCATTTGGACCGCGATCATCGCGACGACGACTAACGGTGAAGTGGAACGAATTGACGAGTGACGGCCTGAAGATGTACGTATCACCGAAAGTCAGGCTTTGAGCCTTCTCATAGTTGCCTGAAGTTGTCGTAACCAGAATATTTTTGGGGTCAAAAAACGCCGCAAGCGCGTAACGGTCAAGGAAGTATCGGCCATAGACGCTGTGTTTCGTGCCCAACGTCCAATCCCCTCTACCGACGTATTGTTGCTCGTTCGACTTCACAGGGGTTCCGTACTGAACTTTGCCACAGCCGTCAATCGTAGAGTCTATGGGCAAGTGTTGAGTCAGAGCCACAGACGCAGGATCGAATGTGCTTGGATTGAGAACTGCTCCTGCTCCATAGCAGGCGGTAAAGTCACCGCGGAGCATTGCAGCCGTCGGAACGTAAGCCGTGTTGGTGGAGGGGTCCTGCCGAATGTTTGATTGCTGAAAGCCGAAAAAGAAGAAGAGCTTGTCCCTGATGACCTTACCGCCCACCGTTCCGCCGAACTGGTTGCGCTTTAGGCTGTCAGGCCGGCCGAAAAAGTTGACCGCATTGACGGATCCGTTCCGAACGAATTCAAAGAAAGTGCCGTGCCACTGATTCGTTCCAGACCGTGTCACGGCATTCACGAGTCCGCCGGGGTGTAAGCCAGTCCGAGCGGGCAAGCTGTTCGTTTCAACGCTGAATTCAGCTAGCGCATCGGGAAACGGAAACGGCATATTCACATTTGTGAAGCTGTCATTGTTGTCGCCTCCATCCAAGAGGTAGTTGGTTTGGTTACCCAGCCCACCGGCAATTGAAATCGATTGCGAACTGAAGAAGCTCTTTGAGCCGGTGTTCGTACCATCGCTGTGGTTCACGGCCGCGCCGGAGATCGTGATCAGTTGGGTGGGATCTCGGCCGTTCAACGGGAGTTCAGCGATTCGACGGCTATCGATCACTTGCGAAACGTTGCTGGTTTGAGTTTGGACCGCGGCGGCGTCCGCCTGTACTTCCACGCGTTCCGTGACGGCGCCCACAGATAGGGACACGTTTATCTGCAGGTTGTCGTTCACCTGAAGCACAATTCCTTGCTGGATATAAGTTCTGAATGAAGGTGCTGTTGCTTGAAGGGTGTAGGGGCCCACGGGGAGGTTTGTGAATGTGTACAGTCCTTCTCCATTTGTCTGCGCAGTATGAATGAGACCTGTCTCGGCCCCAGTGACCTTGACTTCCACGTTTGGAACCACAGCTCCCTGTGAGTCCACAATCCGCCCTGTGATTGTGGCGCTGCTCATTGCCTGTGCCCAGAGCGAGCTTCCCCCGATTGAGCCGATCAACAAAACGACTGCTGTGGCAAGGACGGTCCTTGTCAAACGCATTTCAGCCTCCTATTGACTGCCTGACGGTGGTTTTCTTCAGGTGGCAGACAAGATAGGCGATTGAATATCAAGTTGACAAGCACGGCGACAACACGGCGTCGTAGAGACGCTGGCATTGGTTATTGCGGTCGAACTTTCTTTGGTGATCCCAATCCAGCTGACACGCACCGTTATGACAGTGAGATCAGCGAAGGAGGATGGCAGCCCCAAGAAGAATGAATGCGATTTGTGATATCACCTTCAAAAGGTTGCATTGAAGGGCATCCACGTCGGATTATCGCGGCAACCGCCTGCATACTGGTGAAGTGAGCGAGTCCAAGGTCACACAGAGAAATGCGGAAAAGCCCACGAACCAAATCGAGCTCTAAATGCACATGGCCCGGGGATTCGGCGTTGTTCTGGACGATGCATATAGCGGGTCGATGAATAGGCACCCAGTAATCCCTGGCTTTGGGGGCTGCTCAGGACCGTTAGGCTGCTACCTCGAAAGTCGTGAGTTCGGTCTCGTCAAATTGATCTGAATCTAACCCGAAAGCCGCAACCACGATGCGGACAGTACTCGCCAGCTCTTTCAGCTCGCGAAGCGCTAGGTCCCGAGCTTCTCGGTCTGCGGAATTGTCAATAATTAGGCAGAGGCGGTTTGACTCTTCGTTAACAATTTTCGCAAAGGTTGCTGTCTCGCGATGAGCTTCAGATCTGGTGATAGATGCCATGCAGGTAAGATGTCTTTTGCATCGAATGAGTTATTCGGCATCGCGTTGCAGTCAAAGTGCAGAATCTTGCAGCCATCAACTACACCAGCGAGGACAGGCGTGCCAAGCCCACCAATCGACCGCGTATGGGCAATTCTTCAGGTCGGTTTCTTCGCATCAGATTCGGAATGGACGAAACCGGAGCTATTCCCATATCCCGCCGCCAATCAGACCCTCTCCGCGCATTTTGCGACGAGTTGAACTCTCCCCTCGAAGAGGTCTTCAACCTGATCTACCTCGCCACACACATAAGCGAGGGCCCCCACTCGGAAGTCTATCTGCAGAAGGCCCTCGAACGATTGGCGAAGGTGAGACATATCGTCATGTCGCATTGCCAAGACACACAGGAACGAAAATGGGCGTCCTAGCGACGCAAAGCGGCCGGATTCGAATTCGCGGTGAAGACCGTGCTCCACGATTTCACCTCATGTTGATTTTCGAGTATTATTCTCGAATTGATTTCCGCGGTCCGCAAGTCTTTCCCTCTCTTGAATAACTTCCCAGCTGTGTAAGCGACAGAATCATCGGTAGACTGCCGAGAAGCCTAATCCCTGACCTTAGGGGTTGAAGCGTGGTTGGCATGTGTCGCCTGTTCCTCCCGCTGGCGTCGGAGGCCACGGGGTTGCAGAGTTGTGCGCATCCAACAGGATGAGGCTGCCGGAGGATTGCTCCGGGCCCCAGCCCCTGCAGCCACCAGCCATGTACGTGGATTCGCCGAGCAGCAATTTCCACACCCAGTGACACCAAGGCTCGGAGTCTGCCCGTAAAGGAGCGCGCAATGCCGACCGGTCCAACGAAGAGGGCAGGAAACCAGCTGCAACCCATCTCCGGTGAAGTTACGGAATTGAAAACTAACCTCAGAAAAGTATTGAAAAATCCGGGGCTTCAGCCTGGTCCGGCACCGCCGGGAAATGTGCTGCTGCAGGCGATCGATCCGAACAAGCTTCGTGACATCATCGATAAGTTCCGGCCTGTGCCACCGCGGGAATTTCGAATTGAAGTCCGCAGGCCCGATGACTTCGTAGTCTTCGATCTAATTCTGAAAAACCTGAAACTGAGCGCCCCGGCCGTTGGGCTGATCCCGCAGGTGGAGAAGGAGAACCCAGCGCAGCCGGCCGTTCTAGTTGTTGAGCTGCCGGCACAGAGTTTTGGCGAGCAGGCGTTTCTCGATCAAACGGGTCCCCAAGGGAGCGGAAGTCCGCCCAGGCAGTTTCCGGAAACATCGGGATCCGATCCGAAGAATACGGCAAGTTTGAAGGAGGCAATACCGAACCTGCCCTCAAGCAAAATCCGTATGTCAGGCAAGAGCCGACTGGCATTCACGATGCCCGCCGGCGTGACGGCTCTTCCTCTAACCTTCGATGCGATCATGGCAGCCATCCGCACGTGGCCGCAAAGACGCGATCTGCTTGCCGCTCCCGATCCAGCTCAGTTTGTGGTTGCCACCGGCGGCATTTCAGGCAGCTGGCTACAGGGAGTGGTCTCCAGTAACGACTGGAGTACGGTTTCGCAGTCGGTCGCAGCTTCATTGCAGACGGCTGCCGGATCTGATCTGGGCGAACGCGTGTCTGAGGCTGCCGGCCGTATAGCGGCGCACATTGCAGCGACGCCGGACGCGGGCGATGCCGACCCACTCCTGCAAAACGAAGTGAATGCAATCGTGCAGCAACATCCAGGATCGCAGGCGGATGATACTCGCTCCCTCGTTACGGCTGCGCTCTCTATGAAAGTAACCGAGACGCTGGCCTCGAGCAATCTTCATCTGGGCGAGGATGCGTCCGCCACTAATCGCATCCCCTTTCTGCCTATCATCCTTGCACCGCATCAGCCAAGTAAGGAAGTTACGGCGTTGGAGATGCCGTATCGACTCATCATCTCCCCTATCGAATCGGCGCGCTGGATACATAGCGATCACCCGGTGACGGACGCGAAGAGTGGACGCACAGAGCTATGGCACACGCGGCTGACGACTTCAAACACCGATACTGGACCTGATGGGCAGTCGAAGATACGGGCGATCTGGTCGCCGGATTATCCTATCGATCCGCTGCCGCTGCTTTCGCCTCCGCTGCCGTACCGAATGAGCCTGGACCCGCTGGACCGTAAGATGCTGGTGCAGCTTATGGCCGGCTACGACGAAAACGTGGCAGGGTCGCGCCGTGCTTACGCGCCACTGGCCACGAGAACTCACAAACTGATGCTGTCCTCGCTTGGCGGGTTCTTGGATTCGGAAGGTAACTGGAGCGTGCGGCCTGCCGGCGTTGGTTTGGAGCAGTGGCGGCACCTCGCAACCCTAGGGCGTGATCACTATGTGCGGGTGGTGTATGCCGGATACCTGTGTCCGTTTGGGCACCATGCATCCCTAATCAAGGTGACAGAACGAACGTTCGAATCGCAGGGTGGGAATCTCAACCATCGAGTTGCTGTGCTGCGGCAGCAGTTTTACATCGTTGTACGCGAGCTGGTGAAGACGTACGCCAACGCCGCGAGTTCCCCAGGATGGTTTGATTTCCCGTTGTCACGTGTGGAGATTCTGACGAAAATCACGCCTAGCCTCGCGGCGCCGGACCTGCCTATCTCCATGCTTGCGAATGCGGGCAACAAGATCTATGGTGCAGTTCCGCCACGTGCGGCCTTCTGGCCGATGCTGAGTTCAGGTGATTTTCGGTTTGAAGCAGCAGCCACGGATGTGTGCGGGAACCGGATCACTTTTGCAATGCCGATGCTGTTCGTTGGTGACGAAGCCAATCAGAACAATACCGCACTGGCAGAAATATTGGCGGAATACAACGCAACAACCGCGAATCCTCGACGAACCGCTCCCATAGGCGGAGCAACTGTCGGATTCACGCCGAAGAAAGCAGGCGCGAACGGCGATCCGAATCTACCGACAACTGCCGTTGTATACAAGGCATCTTTCGCTGACCGGTCGATCTTCGATCCAAAGTTTGATCCCCACTTCGAGACCGCAGAGGTGGGAATTCGACAGATTCAGCGGCTTCTCGGTCAGGATTCGAAGGTTGAGGTCGCCTATCCGGATGTTTACAAGAGCAGCGGCTTTGGCGGATCGAATGCGGGTGAACTGTTCCTGGCTTTGACGACGCCTCACGAGCTGTCGTTTGGTGGCGGCGCAAATGACGCAAAGAGCGATCCACTAGGAGCTCTCGCCTCGCCGTCCATGGCTATTCAGGGTCTCTCCCGAATTATGGGACCAGTTGCGGCCGAACCTCCTTCGGGAGGCCAGACTGTGGAGCAGGCGCTGCAGGATGTGATCGGGAACAAATTCGATCCGGCTAAGTTCTTCAAGGGGGCGAAGATTCTCGGTGGCATCGACCTCTCATCGATCCTTGAAGTCGTTATGACGTTGGCCGGCGCGGACGTGCCGAAGATGCTTTCTCTCGATCTGCCGGATCGCGTTGAAGCGACCTTCAACTGGATGACGGAGATTAGGAAGTCCGATCCGGCGCATCTCTTGGTGCCTGCCGCTGGAGGTCATCCAACGATTCTCTCGATGAATGGCAAGGTGACCGCGCCGATCGCGAATCCCGCTGCCGCAACGTTCGAGGCAAACGCCGAGATGACCAACTTCAAGGTGAACCTCTTCGGGTTCATCATCATCTGGTTCGACGGGCTTACCTTCAAAGCGTCCCGTGGGAAAAAGCCGGACGTCTCCGTCGCTATGCATCCAGAGGACACCGTCGTCTTCGGTGGACCATTGGAGTTCGTAAACGAACTCCGCAACGTCATCCCATCGAATGGCTTCTCTGATCCTCCGAGTCTGCAGGTCACCCCTTCCGGCGTCGCGGCGAGCTACTCTCTGAGCTTGCCCAATATAGGAGTTGGCATTTTTGCGCTGTCGAATGTCTCGCTTGGCGCTGGATTCTCGCTTCCATTCGACGCCAGTCCGATGGAAGTCAAGTTCAACTTCAGTGAGCGGCAGAATCCATTCAGCCTGACGATTTCGCTCTTCGGCGGGGGCGGCTTCTTCGCGATTGGGATAGGAGCCGAGGGGGTTCGCGAAATCGAGGCAGCGCTTGAATTTGGAGCGGCTATCTCCATCGATCTCGGCGTTGCTTCCGGTGGGGTGGAAGTGAAGGCCGGTGTCTACTTCCACTGGCTCGAGGCGGCTTCGTCCAAGACGGTGGAACTGGCTGGATACATACGGTTGCACGGCGAGTTGTCCGTCCTGGGAATCATCTCGGTCTCGCTAACATTCAATTTGCAGCTCTCTTACCTGAAGCAAGGGAGCAGTTCGAGTGTCTGGGGAGAAGCGACTCTGACTGTCGAGATCGAAATTCTATTCTTCAGCGCTAGCGTTTCCGTCCAGTGCAGACGTGAATTTGGCGGATCGCCAGCTGATCCCACGTTCGCCGAGTTTCTGCCCACACCTTCCCTGTGGGCAGACTACTGCTCTGCCTTTGCAACTGAATAGCGTAATGAGTTCTGGAGATCGTCATGGCCAAGCAAAATCTGATGTGGACTGCTCTTCCCAATGGACTTGATGCCAATGGCAATCTGCGAGTCTCGGCCCTGCTGTCGCCTCGCCTCACGCCAGGCCCGGACCAGACGCTGAAATCCTTTGCTGAGATGCTGGACTGGCCGAGGACCATGCAGGCGGCACGATTCACAATTCACTTTGGAGCCCAGAGCGTGGCTATCCGTGGCAACGAGACTGCTGCGTCCGCGAGGCTGGACACGACAGTGGCGGTGGCGGACAGCTCGGTGTGGACCGCACTATTCCACCCCGACACCTATGTGGCGGGCTATGTCTTTCAGGACCATGTGGGAACCAACGTGCTGTCGTACGACACGGTGGCGGTGCACTCGCTGGCGCAAAACCTCTACAGCAGCATAGGGAGCAAAACGAGTGACGCTCTGCCGAAGGTTTCTGCGTTGCTTGGCGATTCGAGCTGGCAAGGTCTGGTTTCCGCCGTTTCCGTGATCGACAGGACCTTCGGCGAGAGCCGGAATAGTCTGCGCAACGTGGAGCAGCAGTTTGCTGCATTCAAGAACGGTGGGCTGCAGTCGCGAGAGCCCGTTGTAGACGCTTTAATGCATGTCCAGTTGTTCCACACACCTCCATCAAAGCCGTCCCAGCAAGACTATACGGACGCACCCATTGATGCGAAGGATCCGCGTCACGATGCAAAGTGGCTCACATTTCAGCGGGCGAGATTTCCGGAGAAAGCTGAGATCGCAAAGCGGATTGACTTTCACCAGATCATTGCGGCGATGAATCAGTACCCGAAGCTTCTCCGACTCCTCGGTGTCGTCGTCGACTTCGTCATTCCGCGCGACACATTCACAGAGAGCGCCAACCAGCAACTATGGGTCACCTGTGACTTCAGCACCGATCCTGGTACCGGCGCCGCACGTATTCAGGGCTCGCCGCGAACGCGAACACGCCTGGGCGGCGGTCGCTTCGATCCGATTGCGAGACCTAGCCCTTCCGCTGGCGATTACCGGGTTCGAGACGGTCTCCTGATGATCAACTCGGATCTGTTTGCGGTCTTACAGACAGACGTAGACGCAGCGGGCCTGAAGCTCATGAATTTTGCCCGGACCCTGCGGAAGCTGCAGGCTACTCCCGAGCACCAGAATGATGCAGTAACGAAGCACGAGAAAGACACCGGAGTTCCAGCCCTGCGAAACGCAGGATTGATGCTGGTCCAACGGCGACGTGGCCAGCTGTTAACTAACGCATTCAATGCCAATAAGCAGAAGAACACCGCCATCGAACAAACGTTCGCGAACAATGCCATACCCGGGCCCGACCTCTTCGCAGAAGACCTAATCCGCGGCTGGCGCATGGATGTGTGGGACCGGAAGACAGCAAAGTGGCAGTCGCTTTGCGAGCGGCATGCAACCTACACCATCGGCGGCGGAGTTAAGGTTGAGGACGACAGCGAAGGGATTGTGCGGCTCGCTGCAACCAAAGCGGCCGATGGCAATAACCCGAACGTCGTCTACCTGCATGAGGCCTTGATCTCATGGACCGGATGGAGTTTAGTTGCGCAACAACCGGGACTTGCGGTCGACAACTCCGATGCAACGAAAAATGCCGATGCGGAGGTGCCACCCGGTATCCATCTGAAGAGCGCATTCATTCCTCGAAGGGGGTCGCTCCCGAGGTTGCGTTACGGCCGGAGTTATTGGGTAAGAGCCAGGATGGTCGATCTGGCGGGGAACTCACTACCTCCAAATCCCAAGTCCTTCGCCGACGAGCAGCCGGAGAAAAATGCCGTGCGGTATACGCGGTTCGATCCGGTGCAGTCGCCGGCTGTTGCGCTGCTGCGGGATGGCGGCAATGTTGAGAAGCCGCTCGAGGGTGAGTCGATGGAGCGCGTTGCAATCCGCTCGTTCAATGACACTCCGCCTGACAACGCCCTTCCTACGACTGCGACAGCTCGGCGCTTCGTCGTACCTGCACGTTCCAATGTGCGCGATGCGGAACTCCATGGCATGTTGGACGCGGGAGGTACGGTTGACGGATCAACTCAAGCGTACGACATCCTGGTTAAGAAGGATGTCGCTTTGGAGGAAATCAAGCTCGCTACTCCGGGGCCGCTGACCGATCCGGGCTCAACCGTTGAGACCTCCTATTCGGTAGTGAATGCGGATGCAACGGAGATTCCCTATCTGCCGGACCCGCTTTGCACGGCAATCTGCGCCAGGATCTTCGATCACCCTGGTTTTTCAGACACCGACATCATTGTGATACCCGCATTTAAAGGAGCCGCATGGCCACACGCGGAGCCGTTCACCATACGTATCTTTGAAGACGCTGCGCAGGTTCCCCATTTCGACGCCGACTCCCGAGTCCTGCAGATTCCGCTGCCCAAAGCTATACGTGCCACGCTGCGGTTGTCATGCCAACTTGCAGGCTCATCGGTAGAACTGATGGGTATCTGGAACTGGATTCCTACGGCGAGCCGTCCAGCGCTTCTGAAGAATGCCCAGCAAGGGCAGCACTGGATGCTCACGCCGTGGCGTAACGTCGAGCTCGTGCATGCCGTTCAGCGACCATTGATCGCACCTGAGATGAAGTTGGTTGTAAACCGGGCATTTGGCGCAACTCGTGCAATTCCGCGGTTCACCGCGACCTGCAGCATTAAGAGCACCGCGCGCATCGACCTGGAGGCAACCTGGCACGAACCCGATGGAGATAGCTCAGGTCCGCTAGGCGCAGACCGCCTGCGCAGTGATCACGCATTCTCGGTGAAGATTACAGACCCGCAGTTCTATGCAACCATCGATATCAATCCGTCCGGCGGAGCGATCGCCGAACACGATATTCTCGCCCCCGACCTCATCGGAGTAGGCCAAAATCTACGACACGTAGTCACGAAGTTCCATGAGCTTAATGACACGCGCTATCGCCGTATCGAATACTGGCTGGAGGCGACGACTCGCTTTCGCGAGTTCATGCCCTCATCCGTATTGGCCACCTCTAGCGACGGCAAGCTCGTAGAGACCGACGAGAAGATCAAGGTGACCGGACCTGTAGCCGTTAGCTGGGTTCCGAATTCCTCCCCGCCCCCGGCACCGAAGGTTCTGTATGTTGTGCCAACGTTTGCGCAGACTACAACCAAGGCCGCGCAGAGCGAGACCCATTGGCGTCGCGGCGGTGGACTGCGCGTGTATCTCGATAGGCCCTGGAACAGCTCAGGTTATGGCGAGATGCTGGGAGTCGTGCTGCCTCCCGCCAGCTTCGCCGGCGATCCTACTAGCGATCCGACAGCGGCACCGTATAAGCATGTTGTGACGCAGTGGGGAAACGACCCGATATGGTCCAGCAATTTCGTGAATGGGCCGGCACCGAAGCTTGGAGCTTTTCCCCTGGCGCGCACAGGTCCGGACACCACGGGCAAGTGGCTACCCCCATTCGCTCCAGCAACGGAAGCAGATCAGCCCCCTTCGCCGTTCCAAACCACTGGGCTCCCGCACCCGGGAATGGCCAGCCCTGGAGATTCGGGACAACTCGTGGATGTTGCTCCTCACGACGTTGTCTACGACCCTGAGCGGCAGCTCTGGTATGCCGATCTTGAAGTAAATGCGGGCTCTTCCTACTATCCAATGATTCGGCTCGCACTCGCGAAATATCAACCTGTATCTGTGTCCGGTGCGCATCTGTCAACTATCGTGCTGGCTGACGTTATGGCTCTCACGCCTGACCGCTGGCTCACCATAAGCTCAGGCTCAAGCCCAGTAGCCCACAAAGTGTCGGTGTTCGGTTTCACTTACACCGATTCCAGCGGGCACGCCGAAACCGCATCCGCCCCATCCTCCATCATTCTGCGCCAGGCGGAGGGTCCCATTTCTGTGGCCGGCAGCAGCGTCGTGGAAGTTTGGATAGAGAAACTGGATCCGAGCTTAGGCGAGGACTTCGGGTGGAAGCGCGACGCCACAGCCAGTGTTATCCCCACTCCAGCAACTCCTGCTTCCACCCCGTCCCCGATTAGCGCCTTGTTCGAAGAGCAGCGTGCCAAACTTTCCACGCAGCGCAACTTCTCTGAGCTGGCGCAAAGAAT
>Ga0070658_10002640_pt1 | contig 14930 bp, 11 predicted proteins | sample KBSC13metaG_FD_64664 | JGI IMG/M metagenome (GOLD analysis project Ga0070658, IMG submission 64664) | Corn rhizosphere microbial communities from Kellogg Biological Station, Michigan, USA - KBS C1-3 metaG | ecosystem: Host-associated > Plants > Roots > Rhizosphere > Soil ...
ACTGCTCCACACCATCGCAATCGCTGTCAAAAACAGACAGAGGGCCGAGAAGACAAAGCCTCGCAACGGCGCGTACAGACCTGCCGCCACCAGACAGACCAACCCTGCCAGACTCAAATTGCGAATCACGTAGGGAGCATCGATCCCATAGTCCGCTCTCTGCACCCGCTCAATCGGCTTCTCCATACTCGCCTCCTGCACCCTCTGCGATACCTACCTCTATCCTACAATACCTTACAATAGCAGGATTCGGGCAGGCATTAGAGAACATTGGAATTGCAGGCGACGAAGCCAGCCTTAAAGTCGAATGGAGGCGATTTTCTGCATAGCAGGAGAGGAGAACGGAGACGATGATACCGATTGCAGAGATGCTACCCTGGGCAGAGACGCCCCTCTGGAAGTTGGCGGTACAGGCGGGAGCGACCCATGCGGTCAGCTATTTCCGTGCCCCCCCAGGGACAGTGCTGCCGGAACGCCCCTGGGAACAGGAGCATCTACGCGGCCTCCAGGAGCGGTTCGCCGGGGCAGGGCTGGAACTCGCGGTCATGGAGTGCAGTCCGCCCATGCAGAAGATCCGCCTCGGCCTGCCGGGACGCGACGAAGAGATCGACCTGTTCTGCACGATGCTGCGCAGCATGGGCGAACTGGGTATTCCCGTACTGTGCTACAACTTCATGGCCGTCTTCGGCTGGATGCGCACACGCCAGGCGATCCCGGCGCGCGGCGGTGCGCTGGTCACCGGATACTTCCATGAGGATATGCAGGATCTGCCGCTGACCGAATATGGCGTCGTCTCCGAGGAGCGGCTCTGGGAGAACTTCGAATATTTCCTGCGCCGGGTCGTCCCGGTCGCGGAGAAGGCGCGGGTCAAGTTGGCGCTGCATCCGGACGATCCGCCGCTCTCTCCGATCCGCGGCATCGGACGCATCTTCCGCACCGTCGAAGCTTTCCAGCGCGCCGTCGATCTGGTGCCGAGCGAGTTCAACGGTATCACGATGTGCCAGGGCAACTTCACCCTGATGACCGACGATCTGCCCGCCGTCATCCGGGGTTTCGGACGACAGGGCAAAATTCACTTCGTCCATTTCCGCGATGTCACCGGAACCCCCGACCGGTTCGTGGAGACCTTTCACGAAGTTGGCAAGACCGACATGCTGGCCTGTATGCACGCGTACAAAGAGATCGGCTTTACCGGCGTCCTGCGCCCCGACCACGTACCGACCCTCGAAGGAGACGCCAACGATGATCCCTGCTACTCCAGCATCGGACGCCTCCTCGCCATCGGCTACATCACCGGCCTCCGCGAAGCTGTCTACGGCAAACTGCCCGCAACACGTTTCTGATTGACACGCTCGTTTTCGTGCGGTAAACTGCTTTCACAAGCCTTTAGTACCATCCACCAATAGGAGACCCTTCAGATGGCCACTCCCCTTTTTGAGTTCAGAGGCACCTGGGCAGAGGTCGCTGCACAATTGCCTGACTTCCACAACCAGCGATTGCATGTGATTGTTCAAGCGGATGAGACACAGGATCCAGGTAAAACGCCTCCTTTAGACCCTCTTGATGCGGCGCTAAAGGATATCTGGAAGACAGTGCCTGATGAGGTGTGGGATCAATTTCCGGCGGACTTCGCAGAGAATATGGATCACTATCTTTCTGGAACGCCAAAGCGCCTATAAACTCTGAACGAAGCATCACTACGAGTGGAGCGAGGGAAGCCTTTGCATTTGAGATTGAATTGAAAGTCAATTTAGTTTTTAGAACTAGATGAAACCGACGAGGACAAAGATAGGAGGAATCTAGCCTACGGTCTGGCGAACATTAGCGTCTCAAAGCGTGAAGTCAAGTGCCTCGACAGGTGAATAACATGGTTAATCCCGATCGCCTCCAAAACCGACTACGATATTGGAAAACGCAACTCATTGATACCTCCAAACGCAATCGCCTTCTCTATTTTAAGTCCACTCCGACCAGCACAGTCAAAGTAACGGAACCATCTCTTGAATCTCTCTTCAATCGCCTTGTAGTCAAAGAACAGCCCTTTCAGTTTTATCCCTTGGAACCAACCGAGAACCTCCTGGATTTTGATGAAGAAGCTGACAAGGCCACAGTCGCGCTTTCCTTACCTCCTCTCCGCACGGATGAAACACGATCTAATCTTTCAGATAAGCGTCTCTGGCGAACCCTCTACTCACTCCGACAAAAAAGTCGATCGTCCTTACAGGAGCAAGGTATTGTCACTCTGTTTCTTGCCTTTGGGTTTCTAGAATGGACAGAGGCTGCATCGAGTGATGTACGAGTTCGTTCGCCACTGATTCTCGTGCCTGTAGAACTTATTCAGGAGTCGAGCCGAGATAACTATCACATGATTCTGTTCGAGGATGAAATCGCCCTCAACCCGACGCTGGTCCACCTCTTGGGTACTGATTTTGGGATAACCCTGCCAGAATTGCCAGAAGCAGAGACCTTGGGATTGCATGACTACTTCCAGGAGGTGAGCAAGACAATTGCCCCTCAGGAAAAGTGGTCGGTCGTCCCAGAAGTCTATCTAGGTCTGTTCTCCTTTCATAAGCTCAGCATGTATAAGGACTTGGAGACTCATGAGAACCGTTTCGCTACGCATCCTATTGTGCGTGCTCTGGCAGGCGATGCTTCCTATCTGCCGCCGACTCCAACGGGGCTACCCACTATGGAGGACATGGATCGGGTGCTCATCCCTTCGGAGACCTTTCAGATACTGGATGCGGACTCCAGTCAGCAGGAGGCAATCCAGGCCGCAAAACGGGGTGTCAGTTTCATTTTGCAAGGGCCGCCCGGTACAGGCAAAAGTCAGACCATTGCCAATATAATCGCGGAGCGCCTTGCAGATCACAAGAAGGTGCTATTTGTAAGCGAGAAGATGGCGGCTCTGGATGTTGTCTACCGTCGTTTGACAGATCGAGGCTTGGGGGAGTTTTGCCTGCAGGCACACAGTCATAAAGCAAACAAAAAAGAAGTCATCCGGCAGTTAGGAAGCGCGCTCGGACCAGAGCGCCGTCCAACTCGACAACCGGAACCTGACTTCTCCGAGTTCTCTCGATTGAAAGAGAGACTGAATGCCTACGTCACTGCCCTGCATACCGTTCGGCCTCCCCTCAATAAAACGGCTTACCAGATACATGGCGAACTCGCATGTCTCCAAAGCGCCCCGGATTTCCACTTTGACTTCCAACATATTGATTCCATTACCATCAGTAATCTGACACGCATCAACGAAGTGCTGGCAGAACTGGCGCGCCTCCACGATGTTATCACCACTTATGCCGAACATCCCTGGTTTGGAGTACGCATCATACAGTACAACCCCAACCAACTCAAAGCCGACATTCGCGCTCATTTCGGCGCGCTGGTTCGTGTACTCTCCGAGGTAGAAGTCACCGCTCGATTGCTCGCTGATCTGTGTGGCGTCACCCATCCCGCCACTCTATCGGACGTAGATCGACTGATGACACTGGCGGCACTGGTTGGGCACACACCGCGTCCACCTGCAACCTGGTTCTTACCAGAAACACCTGCGTCGCTCATCGAGGCTGCGAAGCAGTACCAGGTAAACTTCAACGACTACCATCAGCGCCGCAATGTCCTGCTGCAATCCTACGAATCATCGCTTTTTTCACTTGATCATGATGACCTCATATCCCGCTTGTACTTTCGGCACAAACCGCTCCTGGAACGTATTCTCGCCGGTGAGCAATCCGTAGCAGATACCCTGGTGAAACAGCGGGATACATTGGAGGCCACTCTAGCACGCATTTCGCAGTTGTTGACTCGACTCGGAAAGAGTGTGCCTGCCCTGGCTGCCTGCAGTGGCCTAGAGCTGCCTTTCACCCTGTCCGGAATTGCACAACTATCCAAGGCAGCAGAGTTGATCTCGTTTAACCCCAAGCCCCTCCCGGATTGGTTTACGCACTCCCGGCTAGTAGAACTTAAAACGCGTGCGGACGAAGCCACACTATATTACGTTGCCTATCGACAAGAATCCGAGCAAATCAAGACCCGCTACCAGGACACGTTCCTGTCCCTGGATATTTCAGCCATGTACAGCCGCTTCACGGGGTCGTACGCAGGTGTTTTGCGCCTACTGAATCCCGCGTACTATCGTGACCTCAAACAAATTCGGGCGGAACTCAGGTCAACTGGCAAACTCTCTTACGACGAAGCCACGCACGATCTCAAATTGGCGCGGCAAGCATTGGAACGTAAACAGTGGATTGAAGACAGATCGGGAGAGGCGGCTCGCGCTTTTGGACGGCATTTCAATGGACTGGATACAAACTGGGAAAACGCGATAGCCTGCGTGGACACCATGCGCCAACTGCTAGATTGTTTGGGCGAGAGCCACATTCCTGAGTCGCTCAAGCAACTCCTCATTGTCTCTGGTGCGACAATCGATTCGGTGCGTGAACAGCGGGCCGTGGTACAGGCAGAGTTGACCCGCTTAGAGCAGGAATTGGCGATCCTACAACGGACGCTCTCGCTACAAGGGTTGCCCTTTACGAACAAGCCACTACGAGAGGCCGATCTCAATGCACTGAAAACGTGGATTGAGGAAGTTGCAGGCAGTCTCGGTGACTTTTTGGCAGCCTGGGACTCGGCGAGTGCGTGTCGTGACAAGAAGGCCGTCTTGCCAGAACGCTCTGTTGGTGAGGTGGCGAGCGATTTGACGGAGGCACAGGCACTTGTCCAGATCGAGACGAACGTGCGAACTCATGCGGATGAGCTGCGCATGGAGTTCGGGCATCTTTTCTCTGGCATGGATACCCGGTGGGACAATGTGCTGGCGGCGCTCGACTGGACCGGCCAGGTGTTAGACTGGTTCGGTGGCGCACCACCCACAATGTTTATTGAGGTCGCATCTGGGGCAACGCCGGGTGCCGAGCAAGTGCCTGCATGCCTTACCTCATTACAATCTATCCGTCAGCGCACAGACGAAGAAACGGCTTACGCGCATGAACTGTTTCCGGCTGCGAACCTGCGGGTAGATGGCAGACCAATCGCTGAGGCTTCACTGGCAGCCGTGCGAACCTGGATGCAATTGCGTCTGGATCGGCTTCCTGATCTGGACAAATGGATGGATTTTCAGAGGCTCCGCGGGATGTGCCAGCAGGAAGGTCTTGCCTCCTACCTGGGCATTTTGTGCCGGGAGAAGCCTGCTGCGAATATGTTCAAACCGGCACTCTATAAGCGGTTGTGGTCATTGTGGCTCGACAAGATGTACCAGACCGATTCTGCCCTTGCCTCCTTCGATGGGCGTCGTCACGAAGAACACATCGTGCGCTTCCGAGTACTGGATCAGGGACAACTGCGAATTGCACAAAGCCGTCTGCGTGAGCGTTTATGGCGAGATCGGCCTATAGTGGGTACCGGTACCAGACCAACCGGCGAGATGAGCATTTTGCTCCGAGAGAGTGCGAAGAAGACCCGCCATAAGGCCTTACGACGGCTGTTCCGTGAGATACCTAATCTACTCCAAGCGCTGAAACCGTGCTTGCTGATGAGTCCACTTTCTGTGGCGACCTTCCTCGATCCGAGCGTAGTCGAATTCGATACCATCATCTTCGATGAAGCATCCCAGATATGTTCGGAGGATGCCGTAGGCGCGATCATGCGGGGCAAGCAACTCATCGTCGTGGGCGATAGCAAACAGTTGCCGCCAACCCGCTTCTTTTCTGCGAGCGCAGCGGAGGAGTACGATAGTGAGGAAGATGAGGAAGAAACCGCCACAGAAATATACGAGAGCATTCTAGACGAATGCTCGACCATTGGCCTATCACAATGGATGCTGCGCTGGCATTACCGCAGTCGGTGTGAAGCCCTCATTGCCTTTTCCAATCATCACCTTTACGAGGACAAACTGGTGACGTTTCCAGGGCCGCATGTGCCAGATGCAGAGACTTCCGACCGGTGCGTAGAATTCGTTTCTGTGCCCGACGGAGTCTACGTGCGCGGCAAAGGGCAGGACGCTGGAACTAATCGGAAAGAAGCACGCAAGGTTGCTGAACTGGTGTTTCAGCACTTCCGTACGCGACCAGACCGCTCGCTTGGCGTAATCGCCTTTAGTGAGCGTCAGCAGACCGCTATAGATGACGAACTCCGTCGCCTACGTAATGTCAACCCTGAGTTCGAACCTTTCTTTTCCGATGATAGCGAAGAACCTTTCTTCATCAAGAACTTGGAGAACGTACAGGGGGATGAGCGCGACACCATTCTGTTCAGCGTGGGCTATGGGCACGATCAGAACGGGAAGTTGTCCATGAACTTCGGCCCACTCAACAAAGAAGGTGGTGAGCGCCGGTTGAATGTAGCAGTCACGCGCGCTAAATATCAGGTCAAGCTGGTCTCCTCCATTCACCCACACGACATGGATTTGAGCCGAACGGACAAAAAAGGACCGGCTTTGCTCAAATACTATATGGAGTTCGCGCAACGTGGGCCGTCCTCTCTTGCCAGAGAGATCGAATTACCTTCTGACCCTGAGTTCGACTCGCCTTTCGAGGAAGAGGTTTGCCGCGCTCTTGAGGAACGTGGGCTGACCTTGCACAGACAGATCGGTTGTGCAGGATATCGGCTTGATCTCGCTATTGTAGACGACGTGCATCCGGGCCTTTATCTGCTCGGGATCGAGTGCGACGGCGCTACCTACCATTCCTCCAAGATGGCGCGCGACCGGGACAGATTGCGCCAACAGATCTTAGAGGAAATGGGGTGGCGAGGACGCATTTTGCGTATCTGGTCATCCGACTGGATTCACAATCGTGACGCTCAGGTAGAACGTGTATTACAAGCGTTGCAGGCTGCCAGGTACGTTGAAAACACCTCTGTACCGCCTGTGGAAGCCCACGATATTGATCTGGAGATCGAAACAGAACATATTGCACCTGACGAGGAGAATGCTACACCTGGCATCTATGACTTGTTCACGTTACAAACTACGGCAAAGAACGAAAACGGTCTCCCAGAAGGGGTCATTCCTTTTAACGCATACGAAGGCAAACTGATGGGCCAACCGGCAGATTTTTACGTGCTGGCAGACCACAAGCCAGGGCAGATTACCGATGTTCTCGTGGCAGTTGTCCAGCAAGAAGGACCCATCCACATAACCGAAGCTACACGCAGGGTCATTGCCTGTTGGGGCATGGGGAAAGTCGGTGTAAATCTATTGGGGAAGGTCAAGATCGCTGCCACACGCGCACAAAAGCGGGGGGCAATTGTATTACGAGGAGACTTCCTTTGGCCTGCTGACATGACGCAAGCCGTAGTTCGCGTTGCCACAGACGAAAGCATTGTGCGCAACATCGAGCATGTCCCTCTGGAGGAAATTGCGGAGGCGGGCATTCTATGCGTAAGAGATGCCTTTGCCATTCAGAAAGATGAACTCATCACTCAAGTCGCACGTTTGTTTGGATACAACCGTACCGGCCCGAAAGTTCGTGATCGCATTGACGATGGCGTAGCATTAGCCTCTGAACAGGGAAGATTGGAGATAAAGGAGGGAGCAGTACGGGAGACGTAAGGTTAATGAATTTCACCCCAGCAGGCTTCTGCGAGAGCAGTAGCAGGAATAAAGAGCTCGCTTGCAGGATCCTGGAGAATCGCTTTGGCGGCGCTACTGCGTAGAGCACTTCCAGCCAAGTACCAGATAAAGGCATGGGTATCGACAAAATGTCTGGTCGCCACTAAAGGCCAGTGTCCTCTCCCCGCCCTTCGGCACTCTTGAAATCCTCTTCAGTGAGTGCCTGAAGTTGCGGAAACATCCCAAATGTCATCATCGGCGGCGGATTTTGCGTTGCCTCTGCGTCTTTGGGAGTAACCGTTATCTTGTATTTGCGAGTGCTCGGCAGCTTACTCAACTCCTTCACTAGCTGTTCAGGAGTTCCTTCGTAAACTTGTACGTGCGTCATATCCCTTTCCTCCGTCTCTCTTCTCTCTGCATTTCTTCCTGGCTTCTTTTCTTCCTGCCTTCCTGTTCTGCATTGGCATCTCCTGCTTTTCTAATGCAGTTTGAACGGTCCCCCGTGTGGCTCCTGCTCCAGGTCGGGGCGGCTGGAGTCCTGGACGACTTCGTGGACTTCGAGTTTGTTGGGGGCAGAGTAGGCTTCTTTGGGGAGGGTGCCGGATTTGGCGTGGCCCTGGATGAAGGCGTCGGAGCGGATCCAGGCTTCGAAGTCTTTGCGGGAGTTCCAGAGGGTGAGGATGATATAGGGATCTTCGGGAGTGACGGGGCGCAGGACCTGGTTGGAGAGAAAGCCGGGCATTCCATCTACCAGTCCGGCGCGCTTGCGGAACGCCTCTTCGAACTGCTCGGCATACTCGGGATTGACATAGATACGGTTGGCTACGGTGATCATCGTTGGCTCCTTCTTACTCGAATCGCGGCTTGGCGGTCCGGGTCTGCGTGTTGCATGCACCTTCTTTCAACACTCTGCATCGATTATACCTTCTTTGCTATCGGCGCATCCCGACGCTTTCCTCGCTTGCCCGGACATATTACCGGAACCGGGTGCGTGTTTTGCAGGTACAATAGAGTAGGGAGACGCGTTAATGATCCTCCTCCCGCTACTGTGATCTGGAAAAGAGAAAAGCCATGTCCGCAGAGACAATCCCCGCAACGGCGACCGTGCCAATGAAGCTCGGCCACAGCCCCGACTCCGACGACGCTTTTATGTTTTATGGTCTTGCAGAGCATCTGGTCGACAGCGAAGGGCTTCAGTTCGAGCACATCCTTCAGGATATTCAGACCCTCAACGAGTGGGCGCAGGAGGGACGGCTGGAGTTCACCGCCATCTCCGTGCACGCCTACGCCTATGTCCACGACAAGTACGCGATCCTCTCGCACGGCGCGAGCATGGGCGACGGCTACGGCCCGATGATCGTCGTGCGCGACCCGATGACCATCGAGCAGTTGGCCAAAGTCAAGATCGCCATTCCCGGCCTGATGACCAGCGCATTTCTGGCGCTGTCGCTCTATCTGCCCGAGAAGTTCGAGTATGTCGTGATGCCGTTCAATGAGATCATGGAGGCGGTCGCGGAGGGGAAGGTCGATGCGGGTCTGCTGATCCACGAGGGCCAGTTGACGCATGAGTCGCTCGGCCTCTACAATATCCTGGATCTGGGCCGCTGGTGGAAAGAGGAGACCGGGCTGCCGCTGCCCCTCGGCGTCAACGCCATCCGCAAGGATCTCGCGCCGGAGGTGCAGGCGCGCGCCAGTCGTGTCCTGAAGGCCAGCATTCTGCACGGTCTGGAGCATCGGCACAAGGCGCTGGACCACGCGATGCAGTACGCGGGTGATATGGATACCGAAACCGCCGACACCTTCGTCGGCATGTATGTCAACGACTGGACCATCGACATGGGCGAGGCGGGTCGGCGCAGCATCCAACTCTTTCTGGATCGCGCCGCCGAGCGTGGCCTGATCCCGCCCGTCGGCGCGGTCGAGTTCGTCAAGTAATCGGAGTAACCTGATTTCGTATGTCCAACCTACCTGAAACCACGGAAGACGCGCTGCATCGGGGCATGCAGCGCGCCCGAGTCTACGACTGGAGCGGCGGCGTCGAGGCGTTCCGCAAGGCGGTCGCCCTGGACCCGGAAAATATCGAGGCGCGCTTTCGGCTCGGCTGGTGCCTCTGGAACCATGCCGAGTCCGAAAAGCCGTCCCTGGGCGATATGGCGGTGGCCTACGGCGCGCAGGTGTTCGGCTTCGAGCAGACCGCCTTCAACGGCAAGCGCAAATTCCAGGCCTATCGGCAGTACCTGAACGACGCGGTCCACTACCTGCGCTCCGTGCTGGAGCGGGACCCCGAGCACGCCCGCGCCTACCACTATCTGGGCAAGGCGCTCTTCGCATTGGATCGCAAGGGCGAAGCGGAACAGGCCGCCCGCAAGGCGGCCCAGCTCGATCCCGACAATGCCAGCTACACGGCCTATGCCAGCCAGTTCGAGCACTCGAATACCCCGGCGCCTACGATCGCGCAGGAGACGGCGGCGGATAAGCTGAGCTGGGACGACCTGGTCCTGAACCCCAGGACCAAGCGCGAACTCCGGCAGATGCAGTTGATGCTGGAGAAACCCGATCTGGCCAAGGAGCTCGGCGTGCAGGCCCCCACCGGTATCCTGCTCAAAGGCCCTCCCGGCACCGGCAAGACCACCATCGCCCGCATCCTGGCCAACGAGGCGAAGTGCAACTTCGTCTCCATCACCGTCGCCGATATTCACCAGATGTATGTCGGAGAGAGCGAAAAACGGGTGCGCGATCTGTTCGCCCGCGCCCGCGCCAACCCGCCCGCCATCATCTTCATCGACGAGATCGATTCGCTCCTGCCCATCCGGCAGGGAGGCATCGGGATTCACTCGGACAAGGTCACCAACCAGTTCCTCCAGGAGATGGACGGCATTCAGCCCAACAGCCGGGTTTTCCTGGTCGGTGCGACCAACCGCGCCGATATGGTCGATCCGGCGGTGCGGCGCGGCGGCAGGCTCTCCCGAGAGATCGAGATCCCGATGCCGGACGAAGAGGCGCGCAGGCAGCTCTTCGCAGTCAGCACGCGCCATGCCCACCTCGCCGAAGACGTCGATCTGGCGGAACTCGCCAAACGTACCGAGGGCTACAGCGGCGCCGACATCCGGGCGCTGGTCAACGAGGCGGGCCTGCAGGCGCTCATCCGCATCGCCGACGCCCCGAACAACAGAGAGATCACGCGTGCCCTGACCCTGGCCGACTTCGTGGGCGCGCTGGAGAATTTGGGCTGATCCCACACGGGGATATCCCTCACATAGAACAAGGAGAACGCATTGGCGAAACTGATACTGCTGCGACACGGGCAGTCGCTCTGGAACCTGGAGAACCGCTTCACCGGTTGGATCGATGTCGAACTCACTGAAGCCGGAATGAAAGAGGCGGAAGAGGCCGGTAAGAAGATAAAGCTGGCGGGCATCCATCTGGACGAGGCCTTCACCTCCGTACTGAAACGCGCCATCGATACACTGACCATCTGCCTGCGCGCCGCCGGTCAGGAAGGGCTTCCCACCACGCAGGACCAGGCCCTCAACGAGCGCCACTACGGCGATCTGCAAGGTCTGGATAAAGCGGAGACGGCGGTGAAGTACGGTGATGCCCAGGTCAAACTGTGGCGGCGCAGCTTCGATGTCCAGCCCCCCAACGGTGAAAGCCTCAAAGACACCGCCGCCCGCACCCTGCCCTACTTCTACGACAAGATCCTGCCGGAAGTGCAAGAGGGCAAGAATATCATCATCTCGGCGCACGGCAACAGCCTCCGCGCCATCGTGATGAAACTCGACAACCTCAACGAAGTCGAGATCCTGGAACTGAACATTCCCAACGGCGTCCCGATCGTCTACGACATCGACGCTTCGGGCACGGTCCTCAACAAATCGGAACTCTGAGGCTGCGCATTCCCTTCCTGTTAATCCTGTAATCCTGGCTGAGAGAAATGCATTTTAGACAGGATTAACAAGATTTACAGGATTTCCATTCAGACACTTGTAATGGCGTGCTTGTTTCGACGTTCTTCGTGTTTTCAGGCTCCTCACAGTTCAATTTGTGAGGAGCCTGAGTGCGTTGATCGGATAGGAACAGGGGGCTATTGTAGGCGTTTGCGGAGTTCTTCGGGTTTGTAGATGGTGATGCGGTAGGTTTTGGGATCTACGGAGATCATCTTCTTTTCGCGGAAATGGCCCATCACCTGATTCACGCGTTCGCGGGAGGCGCCGACGAGGTCTCCGATATCGCCCTGCGTGAGACGAATAGGGATGAGGACGCTCTTGTCCGGCTGGGCAACCCCGTAGAGTTCCGAGAACTCCAACAATTGCCGCGCCACGAGGCCGAAGACATCCAGGGTGCAGTGGGCGTGAATGCGTACGTTGGCGCGCCGGGTACGGTGCGCCAGGATCCGCAGCATGTTCATGGAGAAGGCAGGCACCGTCGCGATCAGGTCGTTGAACGTCGTCCGATCGATGGAGAGCAGGGTGGTCTCCTCCTGGGTGATGACATCGGCGGAGCGGAACTGCGAGTCGATCAGACTCAACTCCCCAAAATTCTCCCCGGCCGCCAGTACCGCGAGAAACACCTCATTGCCGTCCGTTCCCACCATCGAGATCTTGACGATTCCGCTCAGCACGATATAGAGCGTCTCGCCGGGATCGTCCTGGTGCAGGATCGCCTCTTCCGCCTTATAGGTGCGCTGGCGCGCCCTCCCGGCGACAAAGGCGAGTTGGTCCGGGTTGAGTCCCTCAAAGAGAGCAATATTGCAAAGTAGCTTGGGATCTATGGGCATGTTGGGCACGGCTTTCTTCGATCGACAGGCAAGAGAGAGCGGCAGGAGCAGGACGGAACACTGCATCACATCCAGGAAAATCCGGTTCATTGCCGAGGAAGATTATAAGCGTTCGCACCTCGATTGTCAAGGCGTCCCGCGTCTGCAAGCGGCCGTTGGTGCAGGATTGCCGGCTCGGAATGGAGAAAGGAGAGTCGGAGCCATTTCCCCACCCTAACCCACAATACTTGAAGAGGAGCCCCGGCGATGCCCGAAGAGATAGAAGTCGAGACAGACCACCTGCAGGAGACGATCGACGAACTTCATAAGGAGCGTGAAGAGCGTGAGCAAGAGGCGAAAGACACCGCCTGGACCCGCTATATCTCCCTGAGCACTGCCTTCCTCGCCGTCATTGCCGCCGTCGCCGCCCTCCAGGCAGGTTCACTTGCCAACGAATCGCTGATTCTGAAAAATGAATCGATCGTCTCTCAGGCGCAGGCTTCCGACCAGTGGAACTACTACCAGTCCTCGGGGATCAAGAGCAACTCCGCCAAACACACCATCGCCATTCTGCAGGCGATGCCCGACCATGCTCCGGATGCCGGCGCCGTCTGGGAAAAAGAGGCACAGCACTACGACGATAACAAAGAGAAAGCGATGGAGAAGGCCAAAGAGTACGAAAAGGAGCGCGACAAGCAGGCGCACGAGGCCGAAGAGAAGCTCAGTCATCATGAGATCTTTGCCCTCTGCGTCACCTGCACACAGGTCGCGATCGCCCTCTCCGCCATCGCCGCGCTTACCAAACGCCGTGCCGTCTGGTACATCAGTATGCTGGCAGGAGCCATCGGCCTGACGCTCTTCACCTACGCCTATCTGAAACCGCCCGGCGCCGCCACCCCAGCTCACGAAGCTTCCCCCGAAGTCAAGAAGGCGGAGGGATCATCGGAAGGTAAAAAGCCTATCGAATCGGTCGAGGGCAAGAGACCCGGTACGGAGTAGCGACAGAGCAAGACTGAGATCGGGAACTCCTGCCGGTCTCTCTACGTTTCCCAAACAGCAGAGCATTCTGCAGGAGAGAGGGAGATAATAACACGATGACAACCCCTGACAAAATCACAAAAACCGACGCGGAGTGGCGCGAGCAGCTGACTCCGGAGCAGTATAATGTCCTCCGCCAACAGGGCACCGAGCGCCCCTTTACCGGCAAGTACTGGAACCTGAAGGACGACGGCACCTACAGTTGCGCCGCCTGCGGGCAGGAGCTTTTCCGCTCCGACACCAAATTCGACTCCGGCTGCGGCTGGCCCAGTTTCTACGATGCCCTCGACAGCGGCAAAGTCGAAGCCCGCACCGACACCAGCCACGGTATGGTCCGCACCGAAGTCGTCTGCAGCCGATGCGGCGGCCACCTCGGCCACGTCTTCGAAGACGGCCCCAACCCGACCGGCCTCCGCTACTGCATCAACTCCGCAAGTTTGCAATTCCGTAAGGAATAAAAAATACGGATGCAAGGGCAGAAATACAGAAAGGAAGAAATAGAGAAAAAGAAGAGAGATCGGACCCCCTTGTAGTATGATCGGCTATTTGAACTTCACATTCACGAGGAGCATGCTTTCTCTTCCTTCTCTTCTTTGCATTTTTTCTGTATTTCTCCCTTTCTGTATTTCTGCTCCGCATCTGCATCTCTTTTCCTGGCTTTCTGCTAGAAGGAGCCATTGCAGGCGCGGACGAAGAGGATCAGGCCCAGGAGGGTGACGATGGCGGCGCTTACGATCGGCAGGCGGGTGGTGAGAGCGCCGGTCAGAGGCAGACGTTCCAGCCAGCCTCGGGCGCGGATGACCAGGATGCCGATGAGGGTCAGGATGGTGGCGAGGCCGAGGCTGAAGGCGGCGATCATGATCATGCCGAACATGATACGGTGGAGTCCGATCGCGGCCAGCATGACGACCAGAGCGGACGGGCACGGCAGGATACCGCCGGTGATGCCCAGGACCAGGAGGGTGCGCAGGGAGAGCGGCGCTTCTTGTTGCGCGTCGGCGGGAGTGACGGTTTCGTCCGCGGTCTGGAAGAAGGCTTCGCGCTCGTCGTCATCGGGGTAGTCGGCGTCGTTCCGGGTGTGGTGCAGGGCGGCGGCCCGTGTCCAGAGCATTCCCAGGCCGATGATTAGAATGCCCAGTCCGGAAAGCCCGCTCAGGATGGGATAGAGTTTCTCGGGAACGATATACTGAGCGGCGACAAAGGTGACGAAGCCCAGGATAAATACCCCGATCGTATGCGTCAGCGTGACCACCAGCCCCAAAAACACCGCGTGCTTTGCCGTCCCCCGTGTTCCCACGAGATAGGCCGCCACCATCGTCTTACCGTGCCCCGGTGACAGGGCATGAAACGCCCCGAAGAGAAACGACACTCCCAGCGCCAGAGCGATCAAACCGCCTGTGAGGTTGGGCGTGGCGATCGCCTGCGTGAAGGCGTCCTGCGGCGTGCGGGGGTTATTGGAGGAGATCGGTGGGACGGTGGGGACAGGAGTTTTCGGTTTGGTGGAGGCGGCGCTTCCTGTCTGGATGGTAAAGGTCGCTTCGGTGAGATGCAGCGGGACGGCGGCGGGATCGATGGGATAGCTGG
>Ga0070658_10002642_pt1 | contig 14917 bp, 15 predicted proteins | sample KBSC13metaG_FD_64664 | JGI IMG/M metagenome (GOLD analysis project Ga0070658, IMG submission 64664) | Corn rhizosphere microbial communities from Kellogg Biological Station, Michigan, USA - KBS C1-3 metaG | ecosystem: Host-associated > Plants > Roots > Rhizosphere > Soil ...
CGGCGGCGTGCCGCTTCAGGACCTCGATGAAACAGTCGATGCAAAGTTCGCGACTGCACTCGCTGCGCTGGATCGAGGCGGCGCGGCTGTGTCGGAACTTGAAATGTCGCTCTTCGACGCCATGGCCGAGGTCAATTCGATCGCAACCATCGCGACGGTTGAGGCCTACGCGCTTCACCGCGATCGGCTGTCGACGCGGGGCGACGAGATGGACCCGTTTATCAGGACGCGGATCGAAATGGGTAAAGCGGTGTCGCCGGCCGCTTACCGGGAAATGCTGGGCGCTCGCTCAAGGCTTGCTGCGGCGATGGACGAGGTGTTCGCCGATTTCGATGCGCTGGTCCTGCCGACAACGCCGATCGTCGCCCCGAAAATAACCGAGGTTTCCACTTCGGAGGCGTTCAGACTCAAGAACCGGCTGCTTCTGCGCAACACGGAGATCGCCAATTTCTTCGATCTCTGCGCGATTTCCTTGCCGATGAGTGGCGGCGGTCTTCCAGCCGGGCTGATGGTGTTCGGACGTCGCGGTGCGGATCGAAACCTGTTCCGTATGGCGGCAGCGATCGAGCCTCTTGTCCGCTAAGCGCCGTTGTTCGCGCCGCGGAATGCTTCGGTTATAGTCCGGGAAAGAGGTGCGCCATGCTTCTGTTCCTCGCCGCGGCCGCAGCCGCGCCCGCACCCAACCTGGTCGCTCCCATCGTCGGCGGCCTGCGCGGCTGCTGGTCGGTAGGGGGTGCGGTCCGCGGCAAGGATGCGACTTCCGTTGCGCGGGGCGAGTGGCATCTCGGTCGCCGCTATTTCACCCTGCATCTTCGTTCCGTCCCTCCGGCCGAGCCGTACGAAGCGGCGATCAGCTATGGAGCGGGAGAGAAGCCGGGGGCCATAGGGTCGTTCTGGATGGACACCTTCGGCGGTCTCTACGAGCCGTCGCTCGGTCTGGGCGCAGTGACGATCGATGGCTTCGCGCTCGACTATCGATTCCCCGACGCCATTTATCACAACAGATTCAAACGCGTCGGAAAGCTCTGGAGCTGGACCATTCTCGAGCAGGCAGCAGGAAAGCCGGACAAGCTCTTTGCCGAGTACAAGCTGCGACCGGCGAGCTGCCGGGGCATGAATTTCGAATTTTAGATGAGCTAGGCGGCCGGAACGCCGAACACGTCGTGTTCGTCGGAATCTTCGATCTTCGCCTGGACGATGTCTCCGGCCTCGAGCGAGCCTGAGTCGCGAAGGTGGACCTCGCCGTCGATTTCAGGAGCGTCCGCTTTCGACCGGCCGGTGGCGCCGCCCGTTTCCGGGTCCACGGCATCGATGAGGACGTCGATGGTCTTGCCGACCTTGGCCGCGAGCTTTTCGGCTGAGATGCGCGCCGACAGGGCCATCACCCGCGCGTAGCGCTCCTGCTTCACCTCGTCCGGAATCTGGTCGGGCATCGCCGTCGCGTCGGCGCCATCGACTGCCTCGAACCTGAACGCCCCGACGCGATCGAGCTGCGCTTCCTCCAGCCAGTTGAGGAGATACTCGAAATCTTCGTCCGTTTCGCCCGGGAAGCCGACGACGAAGGACGAGCGCACGGTGATGTCCGGAACGATGCCGCGCCATTCCTTGAGCCGCTGAAGGACCTTCGCCTCGTTCGCCGGCCGCTTCATTGCCTTGAGCACCTTGGGGCTGGCGTGCTGGAACGGGATGTCGAGATAGGGGAGCAGCAGTCCGTCGGCCATCAGCGGAATGACCTTGTCCACGTGCGGATAAGGATAAACGTAATGCAGCCGGACCCACGCGCCCAGCTTCCCCAGCTCGCGCACGAGGTCGGTCATGTGGGCGCGGACGTCGCCACCCTTCCACGGCCACGACGCATGCTTGAGATCGAGGCCGTAGGCGCTCGTGTCCTGGCTGATGACGAGCAATTCCTTCGTTCCCGCAGCGACCAGCTTCTCCGCCTCCCGAAGGATGGCGTCGGGGCGGCGGCTCTGGAGGTCGCCGCGAAGCTGCGGAATGATGCAGAAGGCGCAACGGTGGTTGCAGCCCTCGGAAATCTTCAAATAGCTATAGTGACGAGGGGTCAGTTTCAGCCCGGCCTCAGGGACCAGGTCGGTAAACGGCGATGCGCTCGGCGGCGCGGCGTCGTGAACGGCAGCGACGACCTCTTCGTACTGCTGCGGTCCGGTGACGGCGAGCACATCGGGGAAGCGCTCGCGGATCAGCTCCGCATCCTTGCCCATGCAGCCGGTGACGACGACGCGGCCGTTTTCGGCGATGGCCTCGCCGATCGCTTCCAGGCTCTCCGCCTTGGCGCTGTCGAGGAAACCGCAGGTGTTGACCAGAACAACGTCCGCACCCGCATAATCGGGCGACATGTCATAGCCGTCGGACCTGAGCTTGGTCATGATTCGCTCGCTGTCGACCAATGCCTTGGGACAGCCGAGCGAGACGAGGCCCACGCGGGGCGCCTTGGGAAGAGTGACGGTTTTCATAGGAAGAGCTGGCGCCCTTAATGGAAAAGCGCGGCTGAATCGAGGCTTAAGACGCTCGCTTGCGCGCTTGTTCATCACGCTATGCAGCGGCTAAGAGGCGCGGCCTTTCGCTTCAGGAGCTTCCCATGCGTATCGCGATGATCGGAACCGGCTATGTCGGGCTCGTTTCCGGCGCGTGCTTCGCCGACTTCGGCCACGACGTGACCTGCATCGACAAGGACGAGACCAAGATCTCCGGGCTGCACGCCGGGCGGATGCCGATCTGGGAACCGGGTCTCGATGCCCTGGTAAAGTCGAACGTCAAACGCGGAAGGCTCAAATTCACGACCGACCTCAGGGAAGGCGTGAAGGGAGCCGATGCGGTCTTCATCGCCGTGGGGACGCCAGCACGCCGCGGAGACGGCCACGCGGACTTGAGTTATGTCTTTGCCGCAGTTCGCGAGCTTGCCCATGCTCTGGAGGGAGGGGCAGTCGTCATCACCAAGTCGACGGTCCCCGTCGGCACCGGGGACGAGATCGCGAAAATCCTTGCCGAGGAAGGCGCGCCGGAGGGCACGAGCGTCGCCTCGAATCCCGAATTCCTGCGCGAAGGCGCCGCGATTGCCGACTTCAAGCATCCCGACCGAATCGTCGTCGGCACCGACGACGACCATGCGCGCGAGGTGCTTCGCGAGATCTACCGTCCTCTGTTCCTCAACAAGGCGCCGATTCTTTTCACAGGCCGGCGCACCGCAGAGCTCACCAAATATGCCGCCAATGCCTTCCTCGCGGTGAAGATCAGCTTCATCAACGAGATCGCGGACCTCTGCGAAGCGGTCGGCGCGGACGTCCAGGAGGTCGCGCGCGGGATCGGTCTCGACAATCGTATTGGGCCGAAGTTCCTTCACCCGGGGCCCGGCTATGGCGGAAGCTGTTTCCCGAAGGACACCCTGGCACTTCTGAAAACGGCGGAAAAGGCGGGCGTCGAGCAGCGCATCGTCAGTACCGTGGTCGACGTCAACGACCGGCGGAAGGAGAGCATGGCCGGCCGGGTGGTCGACGCGCTCGGCGGCTCGGTCGAGGGCAAGCGCATCGGCGTCCTCGGTCTCGCTTTCAAGCCGAATACGGACGACATGCGCGACGCGCCATCGATCCCGCTGGTGAAGTCGCTCCTCGAACAGGGCGCTTCGGTCGTGGCATTCGATCCGGCAGCGATGGACCATGCGCTGCCGATGCTTCCCGGTATCGAAGGCGCGAAAAGCGCCGAATCTGTCGCCGACGGAGCCGACGCGCTGGTTATCGTTACCGAGTGGGATGAGTTCCGGGCCCTTGACCTCGGCAAGCTCGCGGAGCGGATGCGCGGGCGGGCGCTGGTCGACCTGCGCAACGTCTACGACCCCGACGAAGCCGGGCGGGCAGGGCTCGATTATCGCGGCATCGGCCGCCGGCGCGGGGTCCGCGCTGGAGCAGGCTGAGCCTTAGCCCCAGGCGGCCGCCGCGCTCTTCCACAGCATGTAGGCGGCGACGACGAAGATCAGCACAGCGAACACGAGGGTGAGCCGGTCCCGCTCCTTGGACAAATGCTTGGCGAGGCGGGTGCCGGCCAACGAGCCGGCAATCCCGCCGACGATGAAGGCGAAGGCTAGCAGCCAGTCGACAAGGCCGGACAGCGAATAGTTCACCGCCGTCGTCAGGCCGAATGCGGTGACCGCGACCAGCGACGATCCGACCGCATAGATCATCGGCATGTCCGTCGCGGCGATCAGGCCGGGTACGATCAAGAACCCGCCGCCGATACCGAAGAATCCGGAGAACACGCCGGCGGACAGGCCGAGGGCAGCCAGATTGGCGCCATTGGCTGCGTCGAGTGTGACGTCGGAATTTCCGCCTCGGCCTTTGCGGCGGAGCATCAGAATTCCGACCACGATCATCAGCAGCGCGAACAGGAACAGAAGCTTCTGCCCGTCGAACTCTTTGCCAAGGGTCGAGCCAACGACCGCGCCGGCCACTCCGGCGACGGCGAAAACGGCGGCGCAGCGCCATTTCACATGTCCGGCGCGGGCGTGGTGGACCAAACCCGTCGCGGCATTGACGGCAACCGCGAGTGCGCTGGTGCCGATGGCAAGGTGGGGGCTGCGCACTCCGACGAGATAGACCATCAACGGCACAGCGAGGATCGATCCGCCGCCGCCGACGAGGCCGAGGACAAAGCCGACCAGCGCCCCCGACCCGATCCCAAGCAGATATTGAACCAGCGAGAGCGTCAAGGCGCAGCCACCGGCGACCGGGGACTGCGCAAGTTTGCGTAGAAGCGATGCACGAGCATTCCTGCGAGCATCGTCAATACAAAGAGCCACGGTTCCCACAGGCCGAATCCCAGCGCCGCGACAGCCGGGCCAGGGCAAAAGCCGACGAGTCCCCAGCCGATACCGAATATCGCCGCCCCGGCCAGGAGTTGCGGCTCGACAGTGCGGTTCTTCGGGATTCGGAACTCATGTTCGAGAAGCGGCCGCTTCATTCGCCGCGAGAGCCGATAGCCGATAGCCGACGGCACCAGTGCGCCCGCCATCACATAGGCAAGAGTGGGATCCCACGCGCCGGCGACATCGAGGAATGCGAGGACGCGCGCCGGGTTGATCATGTCCGAAAGCGCGAGCCCAGCCCCGAACAGAAGGCCGATCACGAGACCGGGAAGCAGATGTTTCACGCGGCGCCCCCGACGAGATGGCGGACGACGAACACCGTGACGAAGCCAAGGGCCATGAAGGTGGCCGTGGCTGCAATCGATCGGGCCGACAATCGTGCCATCCCGCAAACGCCGTGACCGCTGGTACAGCCGTTGCCGAGACGGGTTCCAAATCCAACGAGCAGCCCGGCCGAAATCAGAAGCGGTAGCGAAGAGGTCATCGAGATATGCGGTGTCCTCGCAAGGCCCGAAACGAGCAATGCTCCCAGCGGCAACCCGATGATGAAGCTGATCGCTTGCAGCCACGGCGGGCCGCGGTCGGTGATCCCGGCAGCGGCGGCGGCGAGGCCGCTCACGCCGGCAATGCGGCCGGACAGCAGGAGCAACAGCGCTGCCGCGGTTCCGATGAGGAAACCGCCCGCAATTGCATAGAGAGGCGAAAGTGGCTCGATCATCTCAGAGCGTGTTCAGCGGCAGCTTGAGATAGCGCACGCCATTGTCCTCTGCTTCCGGAAGATGGCCGGCGCGCATGTTCACCTGCACCGACGGAAGGATCAGGTTCGGCATGTCGAGGGTCGCATCGCGGGCGGTCCGCATCGCGACGAACGCATCTTCGCTCACACCCTCGTGGACATGGACATTGCCGGTGCGCTCGGCGCCGATCGTCGTCTCCCAGGCGAAATGGGTGCGGTTCGGGAGCGCCTTGTAATCGTGGCACAGGAACACGCGAGCTTCGTCGGGAAGCCGCATCAGCCGGCGGATCGAGCGGTAAAGCTGGTGCGCATCGCCGCCCGGGAAATCCGCCCGGGCGCTGCCGTAGTCGGGCATGAACATCGTATCGCCGACAAAGGCCGCGTCGCCGATGACATAGGCCATGTCCGCCGGCGTGTGGCCGGGAACGTGCAGGGCGACCGCGGAGATGTCGCCGATCGCAAAGGCGTCGCCGTCACCGAACAGCCGGTCGAATTGCGAGCCGTCGCGGCGGAACTCGGTGCCTTCGTTGAAGACCTTTCCGAACACCTCCTGGACCGTGGTGATTCCCTGGCCGATCGCGAGCTTTCCGCCGAGCTTTTCCTGGAGGTAGGGCGCGGCCGAGAGGTGGTCGGCATGGGCGTGGGTTTCGAGCAGCCAGTCGACCGCGAGACCGTTCGTCTCGACAAAGGCGATGATCTCGTCCGCCGCTCGAGTCGAGGTTCGCCCGGCTTTCTCGTCGAAGTCGAGCACGCTGTCGACGATGGCTGCACGGCCGGTTCGGGGATCGGCCACGACGTGGCTCGCTGTGAAGGTCGGCTCGTGAAAGAAGGTCGTGACCCGGGGCTTCGGCGCGTGGCCGTCAAAGGCGCGGCGGACCTGCTCGGCAGCGATGCCAATTGCTGCGTCGGACATCCTGGCGGTTCCTTCTGTATCGCGCCTGCTCGTTAGCATTGGAATGGCTTCTCGGGCATCAGGTTCGGGCAGAACAGGTCGCGAAGCAACTCGAGCACCTGCTCGGCCTTTGGATCCAGGACTCGGTAGTGAAGCGTCTGCGATTCGCGGCGGAACGTCACCAAGCCATCTTCACGGAGGCGCGCCAGATGTTGCGACAAGGCCGACTGGCTGAGCTGCATGCGTTCGCCCAGGGCGCCGACCGACAATTCGCCCTCCGATACCAGATGGCAGAGGATGAGCAGCCGTTGTTCATTGGCAAGCGCCTTCAGCATCGCGGAGGCAGCGCCCGCTTTGGCGGCGAGCTCGTGCAGCGAAGGATGGGATGTTACATTCACAGAAGCTAAATTAGTACCAACTTAATAATAGTCAAGAACGAACCCGGCGCGGCGAGTTCATCCTGTCGGCGTCGAATTGTGTTATTCTCCGAACCATGAAATGGGCCATCATGATCGTGGTTCTGATCTGGTTCCTGTGCGGCGTTGCCGGTGCCTGGATGCTCGATGACCTCGATACGGATCACTGGAAGACGATCGCGCGCGGACCGATCACGTTGGTCAAAGCGATCAACGAGGATCCCGCGAGCATCCCTGGAATGTGAGTCGCGGCCCGCCACGGCTAGGTCACGGTCACCGACACATTCGCCGAACAGACCGAGGAATTCGTCTCGCAGATCCGGAACGTGTACGTCCCCGGATTGAACTGGCCTCTCCATGCGCCATCGTTCAGCGTGTTCCCCGTCCGGACGCCGTCCTGGTAGAGATCGACCTGGGCGCCCGTCGCTCCTGTCCAGAGGAGCAGCACCGAGGGCGGGGTCGTGAAATGATCGACGCCCGCGTTCAATGTGATCGGCGGCGCCGGAGGCTGCACGTCGTCGGTGCTGAGAACGATCTGGGGCAGGTCGACCCGGTGAGACCCGCTTTCCGCGTCGAGCGTGACGGAAGCGTCGGTGTTGGCGCTCCAGTCGGTCAGCACCTCGACCTCGATCAGCACAAACGTCTGCCCGGGAACGACGACCCCGAACGCCGGAAGCACCTCGTTGAACTCGATCGACGTGCTGCTGTCGTCGCCGAAGAAGCCGCCGTCGACGCTGACCTCTGCCACATCCTCCTCGTGGACGACCGATTTGACGTTCGAATCCATGCCCCAGACGGTGGTTCGAACCCTGACCTTCCCGTCTGCCTTGGACGACATGCCGAACCACGACGCGACCCCGCTCCAGTCGCCGTTGCAGGAAAGATGCGCATTGATGACGAGATTGGGCTTGGCCGTCAGGACCGTCGGCGAGTCATGCTCGTTCTTCCACAGGATGAAGAAGCTCAGGCGGCCGGTGCCGTCCCAGCTGTCGCTGGTGCTATCAAGCCGGTACCGCGCCCAGTTCTCCATCGGTGCGATGTTCGATTCCAGAACGGTGCCCTGGCCCGCGAAGCTGCGGATGAAGGTCACCTGGTCGATGACCGTGTCCATCGGCTCGAACGGGAGGATGACGGGCGCGAAGTCCTTGAGCCGGAGGGCCGCTGCGGCGGAGCCTTCGACGGCAATGCGGTGCGCTTGATCGGCAAGCGTCCTGCGGTCCTTCGCCCGTTCGGACGCGAGCTTGTCGAGCCGGTCGGGACCGAGCCCGCCGGCCACCAGCTCCCGCCTGGCAAGCTCGAGCTCCTTGCGGTCCAGCTCCGTCCTGGCCTTCGCGATTTTCGGATCGGGCGCGGGCCGCGCGCGTGCCGGCGCAATCACTTTGTCGATGAAGGCTTCCGCTTTCCTGCGTGCGTCCGCGTGCATGGTCGTGCCTTTCCCCAAAGGCCCACCGCGGCCGCCGAAAATATACCCGTCGCGGGCCGCCGTCGACATGTGTTGTTGCCGGACGTGTCACGCGCAGGTTTCGTTCAGGCCGGCACCCCCGCGCAGCAGCCGAAGCCATTCGTCCCGAAGCGCTTCCTCCTCCGCGCGTTCGGCGGCGCGGGCGGCGGTAGCGTCGGCCTTCAGGAAGATTCGGGGCTCCTTCTACTTCTTCTATTTCGTCAGCTTCGACGAGTGCGAGCGCCCTGCAAACCATGTTCTCGTCACCGGTGCGCAGCGCTTCGACGGCGGTCCACGAGCGAAGTAGAGAACGAGGCGGGTCCCGGCTCAAGGCCGGGATGACGAGTTGTTTGTTGGCTGGGTTCCCGCGTTCGCGGGAATGACGAGGGCGTGGCGTGGGTGCGGCGCGCTCAGGCGAAGAGTAAGGCGCCAACGAGAGCCGACCCGAGCACCACGACCGGCACGTTGAGCTTCGACTTCCAGACGTAAAGCACCGCCAGGCCGACCGCGAAGATGATCGCTCCGGCTAGCAGCCAGGGCACCGAACGGCTGACATTCCATCCGAGCTGGATCGCCGTCACCGCGATCAGGCCGACGACGCCCGCAGCCACGCCTTCGAGGAAGCGGTGGAGGCGTTCGTTCTCGATCACGCGCTCGAGCCGCTCGTAGAACAACAGGGCAAAAGCGAAGGCGGGCAGGAAAATTCCCGCGGTCATCGCGAGGGCTCCGGCCAGCCCCCCGGCGATGTAACCGACGAAGGTCGCGAAGATGATCAGCGGCGCGGGGATGATCCCGGACAATGCGAGGCTGTCGAGGAACTGGCCTTCGCTGATCCAGCCGCGTCCGACCGCGTCGCCGTGCACGAACGGGATCGCGGTATAGGCTCCGCCGAAGGTCAACAGGCCCGCCTTCAGCCCGGACAGGAAAAGGGCGAGCGCGCCGATGCTGCCTGGCTGGACGAGTGCCGCCGTTCCGGCGGGAAGCCGCGACCCGACCAAAAGCGGATTGCTCCCGATCCAGAGCGCAAGGATTACCGCCGCGGCCACGACCAGGGCGGCGATGGCGAAGCGGCGGGCAATCACGGCGGCATAGATGAGGCCGGCGGCGGGGAGGGTGACCCAGAAGCTGATGCCGAGCGCCGCCGCAATGGCGCTGACAAAACCGATGGCCCACAGCCAGGGGTCGGTCAGCGTGTGGTCGGCGATCCGGTGCACCGCCCGAACGATCAAAGCGATGACGCCGATCTGGATTCCGGCGAATAGGGCGGCGATTCCGGGCTGTTTGAGGTCGAGCCGCTGATAGGCCCAGGCGATAGCGAGGATCAGGACCAGGCCCGGAAGCATGAATGCAAGGCCGGCGAGCAGGCCGCCGAGGCGCCTGCCCTTCATCATTCCGAAATGGACGCAGAGCTCGTGCGCCTCGGGGCCGGGCAGCACTTGGTACATGGCAAGCAGCCGGATGAAGCGCGAAGGCTCGACCCAGCGCTCCTCCTCGACCAGCTCGCGCTTGATCAGCGCGATCTGGGCGACCGGTCCGCCCCAGGCGAGGAAGCCGAAGCGGAGGAACCGCAGGAAAATCGCGGAGAGGGACTGGTCGCCCTGACGCGCTGCCATGCCGGAGAGGGTAGGGCGAACTCCTGGCCGGTCAATCGCTAGGGAAAGTTAGTCCTCACGCGTCGATTGCGTCGTCTTCGACCGCGCTGGCCCGGCTCTGGATGAACTCAAACCGCTTCGACGGGTCGCGGCCCATGAGGCGTTCGACGAGGTCCTTCACCGGCTGGCGGTCTTCATACTGGCTGGGCAGCGTGATCTTGATCATCGATCGGGTGGCGGGGCTCATGGTGGTTTCCTTGAGCTGCGCCGGGTTCATCTCGCCGAGGCCCTTGAAGCGCGAAACCTCGACCTTCTTGCCCTTGAACTCGGTGGCTTCGAGCTCGGCGCGGTGGGCGTCGTCGCGGGCGTAGAGGGTCTTGGCGCCGGCGCTGAGGCGGTAGAGCGGCGGCTGGGCAAGGAACAGGTGGCCGCGGCGCACCAGCTCGGGCATTTCCTGGAAGAAGAAGGTCATGAGGAGCGTCGCGATGTGAGCGCCGTCGACGTCGGCGTCGGTCATGATGACGATCTTTTCGTAGCGAAGCGCCTCCTCGCTGAACTTGTCGCGGGTGCCGCAGCCGAGCGCCTGCTGCAGGTCGGCGATCTCGCTGTTGCCGCGGATCTTCTCGGCGGACGCGGATGCGACGTTGAGGATCTTGCCGCGGATGGGGAGGATCGCCTGGGTCTTGCGGTCGCGGGCCTGCTTGGCGGAGCCGCCCGCGCTGTCGCCCTCGACGATGAACAACTCGGTGCCTTCGGGGTCGTCGTTGGCGCAGTCGGTGAGCTTGCCGGGGAGGCGGAGCTTCCTCGCGCTCGTCGCCGTTTTCCGTTGAACTTCGCGCTCGGCGCGGCGCTTGAGGCGTTCCTCGGCGCGCTCGACGATCGAGCCGTAAAGCGCGCGGCCGCGATCCATGTTCTCGGTCAGGAAATGGTCGAAATGGTCGCGGACGGCGGCCTCGACGAAGCGCGCGGCCTCGAGGCTGGTGAGGCGGTCCTTGGTCTGGCTCTGGAAATGCGGGTTGCGGATGAAGACGCTCAGCATCAGCTCGATGCCGTTGAAGACGTCGTCGGCGGTTACGTTCTTGGCTTTCTTGTCGCCGATAAGCTCGCCGAACGCGCGGATGCCCTTGGTGAGCGCGGCGCGGAGGCCCGCTTCGTGGGTGCCGCCGTCGGGCGTGGGAATCGTGTTGCAATAATAGAGCTGCGAGCCGTCGGAATAGAGCGGCCAGGCGACCGCCCATTCGGCTGACCCTTGCCCGTCGGGGAAATCCTGGCGGCCGGTGAAGGGCTCGGCGGTGATGGCGGCGCGGTCGCCCAGCTGCTCGCGCAGGTGATCGGCGAGGCCGCCGGGGAACTGGAAGGTCGCGCTTTCGGGGACGGTGTCGCTGGTGAGACTGGGATCGCAGCGCCAGCGAATTTCGACACCGGCGAAGAGATACGCCTTCGCCCGCGCCATCTTGAACAGGCGCTCGGGGGAGAATTGCGCGTCGGCGCCGAAGATTTCGGTGTCGGGGACGAAGCTGACGGTGGTTCCGCGGCGGTTGGGGGTTGGGCCAACCACTTCGAGCTTGGAGGTGGCGAGGCCCTTAGAGAAGGTCTGGCGGTAAAGAGTCTTGTCGCGGGCGACCTCGATCACCGTGTCGCTGCTGAGCGCGTTGACGACGCTGACGCCGACGCCGTGGAGGCCGCCGGAAGTGGAATAGGCTTTGCCCTCGAACTTTCCGCCCGAGTGGAGCGTGGTCATGATGACCTCGAGCGCCGACTTGCCGGGGAATTTGGGGTGCTCCTTGACCGGGATCCCGCGGCCGTTGTCGGTGACGGTCAGGCGGTTGCCGGGCTCGAGCGTGATCTCGATCCGGGAGGCGTGGCCCGCGACGGCTTCGTCCATCGAGTTGTCGATGACCTCGGCGGCGAGGTGGTGGAGGGCGCGCGCGTCCGTGCCGCCGATGTACATGCCGGGGCGGCGGCGGACAGGCTCAAGCCCCTCCAGCACCTCGATCGAGGAGGCGTCGTAGCTGTCGGACGGATCGGGCGAATTGCGGGACGAGAACAGGTCGGACATCGATGTTGCTATAGGGCGCGGATTCTTGCCCTGCCAAGGCGGGGAAGGAGGCAAAGATTGGGAATTCGTATGTTTGCGGTCACCGGGAGCGAACCTAAGCGGGCTTAGAAATGTGCTTCAACCAAAGCCCAGGAAGGACGAATTTGTGATGCGTACATTGATTGCACTTGCCGGCGTGCTGACGCTGGCCGCGAGTGGAAGCGCAGCCCTTGCCGCGAAGACACCGAAGCCGAAAGTCTCGGAAGCGCAGGCCCGCGCAATCGCGCTCAAGCTCGCGCCGGGGAAGATCACCGACGCCGAATATGAGAATGAGGGCGGCGGCTGGCGCTGGTCGTTCGACATCCAGCAGAAAAATCATATCCAGGAGATCGGAATCGACGGCCAGACTGGCAAGGTCGTCGAGAACAAGTCGGAAGGCAAGGTCGACCACGACTAGGGAGAATGAGGCCTCCGCATGAGGATACTCGTCGCAGAGGACGACCGCGACACGGCCGGGTTCATCGAGCGAGGCTTGAGTGAACTCGGCCACAATGTGCTGGTCGCCGGAACGGGCGAGGATGCGCTCCATCTGCTGTCTACCGAATCGCTCGATGTCGCGGTCATCGACCGGATGCTTCCCGAGCTCGACGGGGTGAGCGTCGTCCGGCGCATTCGTGCTGCGCGCATCGAAACTCGCATAATATTGCTGACCGCGCTGGGCCGCATCGAGGATCGGGTCGAAGGCCTGGAAGCCGGTGCCGACGATTATCTGGTCAAGCCCTTCGCTTTCTCGGAGCTCGCGGCCCGGGTGAATGCCCTGGCGAGGCGGCAGGGTCTCCAGCAAAATATCACGCACCTCGAGCGCGGCGGGATCGAGCTCGATCTCCTCAAGCGCAAGGTGACCCGAGATGGAGACCAGGTCATCCTGCAACCGCGCGAGTTTCGGCTGCTGGAGGAACTGATCCGGGAAGACGGCAAGATCGTGACCCGGACGATGCTTCTCGAACGAATCTGGAGCTATCATTTCGATCCGCAGACGAACATCGTCGAAACCCACATCAGCCGCATTCGCGCAAAGTTGAACGAAGGTGGAAAGCCGGATGCGATCGAGACGGTGAGGGGCGTCGGATATCGAATGGCCGGCAATGACTAGGTGGCGATCGAGCGCGGCCTATCGGCTGGCGCTCCTGAATTTCGCGGTCTTTGCAGCGGGCCTGGCGGTCCTCGGGACGGTCGTCTTTGTCGTCATGCACATTTCGTTCGTACGACAGCTGGATGCCGGCATTGCCGAAGAAGCGCGGACGCTTGCCAGCGAATATAAATCAGGGGGCGGGCGCGAGCTCGGCGAAGCGATTGCCGAGCGCGAGCAGGCAGGATCGCCGGAGCGCATGCTGTACGCCGTATTCGCGCCGGACGGCCGGCGGATCGGCGGAAGCCTGCGGGCGAAGCGGCCGAATCTTGGATTCCACAGGGTCACCTTCATCGATCCTCGCGAAGGCGTCGATGTGGCGCGCGGTCTTGGAGTAGACTTGTCGCCCAACGAGCGGCTGCTGGTCGCCGCGGACGGCGACTGGATCGAGCGCATTGATCGCACGGTCGTCGGGGTCTTTCTCGGAGCGTTCATCGTGGCTTGTGCCCTGGGGTTCCTCGCGGCCGCAGTGCTTGGGCGCTATTTGCGGGGCCGGCTGCGGTCGATCAGCTCCACCGCCGAAGCAATCATTGCGGGTCATGTCCGGCGGCGGATGCCGGTGAGCGGTCGCGGCGACGAATTCGACGAACTCGCCAAGACTCTCAATCGGATGCTCGACCGGATCGAGGGATTGTTGGAGAACCTGAGGCAGATTTCCAGCGACATCGCGCACGACTTGCGGACTCCGCTGGCGCGCTTGCGGAGCCGACTCGAGGAGGGCGTGCTGCGCGCACCGGCGGGTGGCGGCACTGTGCAGCTCATCGAGGACTCGATTGGCCAGGTCGACGATGTGCTCGCACTGTTCGCGGCAATTCTTCGGATTGCCGAAGTGGAAAGCGGCGAGACCCGGCGGTTTTTCGGACCAGTCGACGTCAGTGACCTCGCGACAGAGTTGGCGGAAAGTTATGCGCCCGCCATAGCGGATGGGGGTCGCAATTTGTTGTGGCGGATCGAACCTGGCTTGATGGTCGAGGGCGATCGGGAACTCCTTGCCCAGGCGCTGGTCAATCTCATCGAGAATGCGCAGAGCCATACGCCGCCAGGAACGCTCATCCGGCTGACAGCCATCGGAGCGGGCGAGCACGTGTGCCTGCAGGTGATGGACGATGGCCCGGGTGTGCCCGAGGTCGATCTCGCCCGGATCCCGAAGCGGTTTACCCGGCTCGATACCAGCCGAAACAGAAAGGGCTACGGACTTGGGTTGAACCTTGTGAGCGCAGCAGCGCGGCTTCATCGCGGGCATCTGCAACTGAAGAACGGCAAACCCGGCCTGATCGCGATCATCGACCTTCCTCGACTGACGGCCCTGGCATCCGAGCCGGAAGCCGCGCTCGCGATCGAAACCTGAAACTTCCTCAACATTGGAACGGGGCCCCTTCGTCCTCGCTTTCAATCCCCAATCCAGGAGATCGAGATGACAAGCTTTGGATCAAGCCGGGACGTGCTGACGAAGGTTCCGGCGGTGACGCTCGGATTCTGGATCATCAAGATCCTGGCGACAACGCTGGGTGAAACCGGCGGCGACACGGTAACGATGAGCTGGCTTGGCGAAACGACGCCGAATCCGGTTCCCGGCGGCTACCTGATCGGCACCGCGATCTTCGGCGTCCTGCTGATCGCCTTCATCTGGGCGCAGATACGGGCGCTCAGGTTCAACCCGTGGCTGTACTGGGCGACGATCGTCGCTTCGACAACGCTGGGGACGACTCTTGCCGATTTCGCCGACCGCTCGATTGG
>Ga0070658_10002643_pt1 | contig 14914 bp, 14 predicted proteins | sample KBSC13metaG_FD_64664 | JGI IMG/M metagenome (GOLD analysis project Ga0070658, IMG submission 64664) | Corn rhizosphere microbial communities from Kellogg Biological Station, Michigan, USA - KBS C1-3 metaG | ecosystem: Host-associated > Plants > Roots > Rhizosphere > Soil ...
GCCGGCCCGTCGACGGCGATGATCATGCGAGGTTCCCGGCGGCGAAGCTGGCGCCGACATGCTCGAACGCGTCGGCGAATCCGGGGAAGAGGTCGGCCATCACCGCTCCGTCGTCGATGGTGACCGGTTGGTCGGTCGCCATGCCGAGCACGAGGAACGCCATCGCCAGTTTCGGGTCAAGCCGGGGTGTCACGTTTCCCCCGCCGGGGTTGCGCTTGCGCCCGCGGATCATGAGGCCGCCGCGCTGTTCCACGCACTCGACGCCGTTGGCCCTGAGCGCTCGCGTCAGCGCCAGCCGCCGCACCCCTTCACCCAGCCCCTCGATCACCGTCTCGCCTTCGGCAAAGGCCGCCGCGATGCACACGATCGGGAAATCCTCGGCCGCGATGCCCAGGCTCTCTGGCAGCGTCACGCCGCTGAGCGGGGCATGCCGCACCACGATTGGCGCGCCGCCGCGGGTCACCTCGCCGATGCCGATATCGCCGCCCAGCAGCGCCAGCGCGTCGAGCAGCCCGAGCCCGTGCCGGTTGAGCGCCACCGAGTTCACGGTGATCTCCGAATCCGGGGCGATCATCGCGGCCACCGCCGGATAGGCCGCGAGCGCCGGATCGCCCGGCACCGTCAGCGCCTGTGCGCGCAGCGGCGCCATGCCCTCGACCATCACGCGGGTGATTTCGCCGTCGCGCTCCGCCCCGATCCGCGCCCCGAACACCGCGAGCAGATCCTCGGCCGGATCGTGCAGCCCGTCGGGCAGATGCAGGCTCGAACGGCCGGTGGTCACCAGCGCCTGCAGCAGCAGCGGGCCGATCAGCCCATGCGCCTCGGCCGAAAGCCCGATATCGAGCGGGATCGAAAACCGCGGGCCCCGGATGCGCACGCGCCCAGCCTCGCGTTCGGCAACGCCGCCGCCGCGGGCGATGAACCCGAGCAGCGCTTCATTTGCCGGCTCGGCCGCAAGCCCCGCGATCTCGGTTGGAAAATCATGGCCGCCCAGCAGCCCGAGAAAGAGCGGCGCCACCGGCCCCGCCTGGCTGAGATCGATCGGCGCGGCCGGCTCGAGGAACCCGCCGGTGCCGATGCCCTGCACGTGCCAGCGCCGGCCTTTGAGATCGAGATGCGCACCCAGCGCCGTGAGCACTGTCGCGGTCGTGCCGACCATCGGCGCCACGCTCGCATTGTCGATGACGCTCTCGCCGCGCGCCATCGCCGCCAGCATCAGCGCCAGTGCCGAAAGCACCGGGTCGCCGGGGAGCGAAATCGGGCCACGCAGCCAGGGCGAACGCTCAGCCGTGAGCGGCCCGGCAGGAATTGACGCTGAACTCATGACGCACGCAACTTGGAGGTGAAGGGCTAGCACCGAGCATCGCGACGATGCAAATGCGGCGGCTTTGGGCCCGTCGCAGCAGCCCCGCAATCCATGCGTTTTTTGCGTTTGACAGGGCAGGGCTTTTCCCCTAGCCCGACGAACCCAAGCGGGCGGGCCCGCGTTTATCCGTCATAAGGAAGCAAGCCTTGGCCACAGACAGCCGCGGAACCAAGCGCGAAGACCCCGAGACCGGCAAGAAGTTCTACGATCTGAACAAGGATCCGATCGTCTCGCCCTACACCGGCAAGTCCTATCCGCGCTCCTACTTCGAGCAGACCTCCGCCCCGCGCAAGGCAGCCGCCGAGCGTGAGGAGGAGCAGGAAGAGGAAGTCGAGGTCGAGGAAGTGACCGCGGTCCCCACCGAGCCCGAGGTCATCTCCCTCGAGGATGCCGACGCCGAGGAGAATGCCGAGGCCGAAGGCGAAGAGGAGATCCCCGACGTCGAAGACGTCGAGGAGGTCGAGGACATCGGCGACGATGACGAGGACGCCTTCCTCGAAGAGGACGAGGAAGACGACGAGAACCTCGATTTCGACGTCGGCGGCGGCGACGAGCGCTAAGTTCGGCGGGGGCGATTTCGCCCCTTGCGTCCTCGGGAACGCTCGACTAGAGAACACCCGCGCTTTGGCGGCCCAACCGCCTGAGCGCGAACGTCAGAGAGAATGGGGCCATAGCTCAGTTGGGAGAGCGCTTGAATGGCATTCAAGAGGTCGACGGTTCGATTCCGTTTGGCTCCACCATCTCCCGAAGCGGCGCCCGTACGGCGCCGTTTTCGTTTCCATGGCGTGGTGCGCCTCACATCCCCTGCACGAACCCCAGGATGTTGCCTTCGCTGTCTTTGGCCCAGGCATTTTTCACCGGGCCGAAGCTGGCGATGCCGTCCACGGTTTTGAGGCCGGGCAGGTCGTAGTCGAGGAAGCGCACGCCTTTGGCCCTGAGCGCCGCCATGTCCGCTGCGAGGTCGGGGCAGGTGAAGGTCATCAGCGTGTGCTGCGCGCTGCCGGCGAACGCGGTGGGATAGAGGAACGCCCTGAGCCCGCCGCCCAGCATGTAGACGGCGCCGCCGCCATCGGGGAACTCTTCGGCCGGGGTGAGGCCGAGCGTATCGGCGTACCAGGCGCGGGCTCGGGCGAAGTCCTTGGCCGGGATCATCGCGGTGGCGAGGCGGTCTTTGAACATCTAATCCTCCCGGGGCGGTGCCAGCCGCGCGATCGCATCGATCAGCCGCGTCAGATCGTAAGGCTTGGTGAGGCGCGGCAGCGTGGCGAAACGCTGTGGCATGTCGGCGGCAGTATAGCCGGACAGAAACATCAGCGGCAGGCCGCGCGCCATCAGCTCGTCGGCGAGCGGATAGATCATCGTGCCGTTGAGGTTGACGTCGAGCACCGCGACGTCGAAGGCCTCGCGCGCCGCGCCATCGAGGCCGCTGCCGAGGTCGTTGAACGGGCCCACGACGATCGCACCGGCCTCGCGCAGATCGTCCTCGAGCGCGATCGACACCAGGAACTCGTCTTCGACCACGAAGACGCGCACCCCGGCGAGACGTGAACGCAACTCCGCCATCGCCGGCTACCGGCCCGGCTGCGCGCCTTCGGTTGACTCGAGCGGCAGGGTGATGCGGCAAACGAGCCCCTCGGGGCGGAAATCCAGGGCCACTGCGCCGCGCAAATCCGCGGCGAGGGCACGTTCGAGCAGCAGCCGGCCGAAACCGCTGTGCTGTGGAGCCACCACCGGCGGGCCGCCGCTTTCGCGCCATTCGATGGTGAACGGGCCCCCTTTCGCGTCGCCCCAGTGCACGGCGACGCGTCCGGCCTTGGTCGTCAGCGCGCCGTATTTGGCCGCGTTGGTCGCCAGCTCGTGCAGCGCCATGCCCAGAACGACCGCCTGCTTGGCGGTGAAGCTGATCGCCGGGCCCTCGACGCTGAGATTGCTGCCGTCCTCGACCCGATAAGGCGTCAGCTCGTCGGCCACCAGCGTTGCGAGTGGAACGCCACCCCAATTGGCCTCGGCGAGCCGCGTATGGGTCTGCGCCAGCGCCCGCAGCCGGCCTTCGAAGGATTTGCGCGCCGTCTCGATCGTCGCAGTCTTGCCGAACGATTGCCGCGCGATCGAGACCACCGTGGCCAGCGTATTCTTCACCCGGTGGCTGAGCTCGGCGACCAGCAGGTCGCGCTGCTGCTCGGCCTGCTTGCGGCTGGTGATGTCGACCGCCGCGCCCACCATGCGCACCGGCCTCTCGCCGTCGCGCAGCACCACCGCATTGGTATACAGCCATGTGTCCCGGCCGTCGCGCCCGGCGGTGCGGACTTCGACGTCGTAGGGTGCGTCGTCCTTGAGGGCGCGGTCGATCGCACCCAGCACCGTGCCGCGCGACTCCGGATGCACCATGCCGACCCAGTCGGCGAAGGTCTGGGTGAACTCGCCCTTGTCGATGCCGTGCAGGCCGTAGAGCGAGTCCGTCCACAGGATCCTGTCGCCCGGGATATCCCAGTCCCACAGGCCCACCTTGCCCGCTTCGGTCGCAAGCTTCAGGCGCTCGAGCGAGTTGCGAAGCTCCGTCTCGGTGCGCCGCTTGGCCACCGCGAAGCCGAGCTGGCGCGCGATCGTCACCGCCAGGGCCCGCTCAGCCTCGGAGAAGTGGTGCGTCTTGTCGTGATAGGTCATGAACTTGCCGACCACCCGGCCGTCCGACACCAGCGGAATGAAGGCAAGCGCACTGATGCCTTCCGCCGTCACCGCCTGCTTGAGCGCCTCGGACTGCGTCGACGCCAGAATGTCGTCGATGAAGATCGGCGCCGGATCGGTGTCGGTCGGCCGCCAGGGCGAGTGTCCGTCGACGGCCCGGCAATAGGTCTCCGAGAGCCCGCGCGAGCCGACGAACCGCAGCACGCCCCGCGCGTCGAACATCAGCACCGAGGCGCGGTCGCACCCCAGCGCGTCGACGATCGCATCGAGCGCCGCCGCGTAGACGTCCTCGTCGGAGGTCGCCCGGTACAGCCGGTCCGTGAAACGGTAGAGCGCCGCCTGCTCGCTGGCATGCCGCTCGACCTGGCGCTCGGCGGCCTTGAGCCGCGACAGGTCGACCAAAAGGTTGATGGCGCCCGCGAACCGGCCGGCGCCATCGTAGAATGGCGTCGGGAACGGCAGCACCGGCACGCGCTCGCCGTTCGGCCGCTCGGCGATGATTTCGACGCCGCGCACCGGGCGCTGTTCCCTGAGGGCGGTGGCCATCGGACAGTCCGAGAGCGGCATCGGCCGGCCGTCGGGATGGTGGAGCTTCCAGCTCACGCACCATTTGTCAGTCCCCAGCCGGGGTTCACGCCCTGCCAGCTCTGCCGCCGCCGGGTTGAAATAAGTCAGGGTGCCTTCGGTGTCGGTGGTGTAGACCGCGCTCGGAAGCCGGTCGAGGATGGTCCGGTAGTCCGGGGTTGCCAGAAGCTCCAGCGTCGGGGCTGCCTTGAGCCCAAGCGGCTGGTTGAACGCGTCTAAACTCGCCATCTGGTCCCCGGTCCCCATCCCAAGCCAATCGTGGCAAACGCCTTTGTTTCACAAAGGGTTCCATGGCTTTGGTCACGGCGGCGAAGATTTGACGGGTGTGGTGCGCGAGCCGCGGGCGAACCCCGCTTGGCCGATACTCTCCATGATGTAGAGGCCGGCATTGGCGGCATTGTCGACTGGATAAGTCGTCTATAAGCTCGGCCGCGACTCAGCTTCGGGGGCGGCTCTGGTGGGGGACACGCGCAAATCCGTGGTCATCGTTGGCGGCGGCGCCAGCGGCGTGCTGCTGGCCGCGCACCTGCTGCGTGCGGCCCGCCCAGGCGTCCGCGTGACCCTGATCGAGCGCCGCGGCGCCGTGGGGCAGGGCGTCGCCTACTCCGCCCACCAGCAGGACCATCTGCTGAACGTTGCGGCGCCCGGCATGAGCGCCTTCGCCGACGATCCGGAGCATTTCTGGCGCTGGCTGCGCGGGCGCGGTCTGGTGGATGAGGGTCACCGCTTCGTCTTCGTGCCTCGCCGCCACTACGGCGCCTATCTGAGCGATGTGCTGGCCGAAGCCTCGGCCGGCGGCCAGCTCGTGCTGGTCAACGGCACGGCCATCGATCTCACGACATCGCAGGCAGGCATCGAGGTCGTGCTCGACACGGCCGAGCGGATCGCCGGCGACGTGGCGGTGCTCGCCGTCGGCCACGAAGAGAACCCGGCGCGCAGCCGTGGCATCGCCGTGCGGGTCGGCTCGGACCGCGATACTCCGTTCGAGGCCGATGCGGCCGTCATGATCCTTGGCTCCGGCCTCAGCATGGTCGACGCCTGGCTCACCCTGGCGCAGGCCGGCCATCGCGGCTCCATCACCGTCGTCTCCCGCCATGGTCTGCTGCCGGAGGAGCATCGGCTGGCGCCCAGGCTCGAGCTCGCGGCCGGCGAGGTTCCCATCGGCCGGGGCGCCCGCGGGTTCGAGCGCTGGTTCCGCACCCGCATCGAGCGGCACCTGCGCGACGGTGGCGACTGGCGCAGCGTCGTCGACGCGCTCCGGCCCTACAACCAGCGCATCTGGCAGGGCTGGGACGAGCCGTCGCGCCGTGCCTTCCTCGAGCATTTGCGGCCGTTCTGGAATATCCACCGTCATCGCCTGCCGCCCGATCTGCATGCGCGCATGCTCGAGACGATCGGGCGGGGCCAGATGCGGCTCATCGCCGGAAAGATGATCGGTCTTGCGCACGCGGGCGACGATGTGCGCGCCACCGTCCGCCGGCGCGGCGCGCCGGATAGCGAGACGCTTCCAGTTGCCCGCGTTTACGATTGCGGCGGCGTCACCGTCGATGTAGAACAAAGCTCCAATCCGCTGATCCAGGCGCTGCTTTCTCGTGGCTCGGCCCGCGCCGACAATCTGCACACCGGCCTCGACGTGACCACCGGCACGCAGGTGGTGGCCGCCGATGGTACCCCGTCGCAACGCCTCTATGCCATCGGTCCGCTGACCCGCGGCACCTTCTTCGAGATCGAGGCCATCCCCGATATCCGCGTCCAGGCCGCAGGTCTCGCCAAAGCGCTGCTCAGCGCGTGCTGACCCGCATCAGCAGCGGCGCCGCCGGCTGCACCGTGATCTTCTGCACCGGCTGCGGCGGTTGTGTCCCGATAAAGTCGAAGCGCAGATGCCTGAGCAGCACGGCGAGCGCGATCACGCCCTCCTGCATCGCAAAATATTGCCCGATGCAGACGCGCGGCCCGATGCCGAACGGCAGATACTGGTAGCGGTCGATCGCCTCCCGCTTGTCCGGCATGAAGCGTGAAGGCAGGAACTCGGTCGGCCGGAACCACAGCCGCTGGTGGCGGTGCAGGATCCAGGGCAGGATCAAAACCGATGCGCCCTTGGGGATGCGCATGCCGTTGACCTCGTCGTCCTCGAGCGCCGCGCGGTTGAGCGAGGGCGCCGGCGGATAGAGCCGCATCGCCTCCTCGAACACCGCGCGCGTGAACGGCAGCCGGTCGCCCCAGCTCGCGGGGTCCGGCGTCGCAAAGTCGAAGGCATCGAGCTCCGCCTCGAGCTGCGCGCGCTCCTCCGGCGCCTGGCTCAACAGGTAGATCGCCCAGCCCAGCGCCCGCGCCGTCGTCTCGTGCCCGGCCCCGATGAAGGTGATGATGTTGTCCTCGACCTCGCTGCGGCTCAGCCCCTCGGCCTCGAGCAGCAGCGTCAGCAGGTCGCGCGGCGCCGTTTTCGGAGCTCGCGCGAGCAGCTCCTGCCGCCGCTCGATGGTCGCTGCGATGAGCCGGCGGAAATACGCTTGCGAACGGCTGCCCATGAGCCGCGTCACGCGCGGCACGAAGGCCGGCGCATCGAGCACGTCCATTGGATCGACCCGGCCCATGGTCTTGAGCAGCCGCGCCGTCGCCGCCGCGAACTCGTCGGGGTCGCCCGCGATATCGCCGGTGAACAATGTCGCCTGCAGGATGTCGAAGGCCAGCAGCGTCATCTGCGTCGCGACGTCGATCGTCTGGCCGTCCCGCGCGCTGAGTCCCGCCGCAAACCCCTGTGCCCGCTCCACCATCGTCTCGGCCAGCGGCGCCGTGTTGCGTGGCGCAAAGATCGGCGCGATCGAGCGCCGCGTCCGGCGCCACAATTCGCCCTCGGCGGTCAGCAGCCCGTCGCGCAGGATCGGCCGCAGCACCCTTTGGCGCAGCGGCTGCATGCCGTAGTTCCTGGCGTTGTCCACCATCACGTGGCGGATCGCGGCCGGATCGTTGATCACGAAGATCGGGCCCAGCCAGTTGGTGCGGATGATCGGCTCGCGGTAGGCCGCCTCGGTCCAGATCGCGAGCGGGTTGTGCGCCATGGTCCAGACGAACTGCGCCGCATTGAGCGGGCGCGTATGCGGCCGTGGCGCTGGGGGCTGGAAGGTCATGGCGCGAGCATAGCCCGCTTCGGCCTCAGAGTGCGATCAAGCCTTCGCGTAAAATGATGGCCACCGCGTCCGCCCGGTTCCGGGCGTCGACCTTGTCCATCACCGCCGTCACGTGGAACTTCGCGGTGTGCACGGAGATATCGAGCTCCCGCGCGATCACCTTGTTCGAGGCGCCATCGAGCAACAGCGCCGCCACCTGCTGCTCGCGCGCGCTGAGCCGCGGGTGTTCCGCATGCTCGGTCGGCGGCAGCACGGTATAGCCCGCGGCGATCAGCGTCGCTGCGGCCTTGGCGAGGGCAGGGTCGGGAATCGAAAGTCCGCCGGTGCGGGCGAGGTCACCCCCGCGGCCGCTCCCCGAGCGTGACCTCGACATCATGAGCGTTTCCACCACGGCTGACTCCCAGTTTGACCTTCGAACCCACGGCGCTGCCTCCGAGCCTCTGGGCAATGCTGCCCACCGACCCGATCGCGTCGCCCTCCCATGTGGTGATCACATCGCCCACCAGCAAGCCTGCGGCGGTCGCCGGGCTGCCGTCCTCGATACCGAGCACGATCGCGCCCGAGCCGCTGCCCACCGGGTGCAGCATGACCCCCAGCCAGCCCCTTGGCACATAGCCCTTTTCGTTGAGCGTGGCGACCGCCCGGGCGATGGTCGAAGCCGGGATCACCAGCGCGCGACGCCGCGGCGAGCTCACCGCCATGCCGATCAGCTTGCCGTCCGGCGCCACCACGGCCGCGCCTTCGGTGCGCGCGCTGAGCCGCAGGGCGAGCACGATATTGGCGTCGATCCTGCCGCCGCGCATGCTGCGCCAGGCCGGCCCGACCTCGCCCACCGAAGTCAGCGTGGCGATCGCGGAATTTTCGCCGCGGCCCGCCACCAGCGCGAAGCTCGCCGGCTTCACCGCATCCGCCGCCGCCCAGTCGCCGAGCTCCGGCGTTTCGGCGCGCAGCAGCGCCACATCGGTCGAGGGGTCGCGGCCGGCAAGCGTTGCCTTGCTGGTGGCGCCGTTGCCGAGGTGCAGCGTCAGCTCGTCCTCGCCGTCATGCGCCTCCTCGGCGGTGACCACCAGGCCGGTGCGCCAGATGAAGCCGCTGCTGATGCGGCCATTGGCGCCTTCGACGGCAACCACGCGCGGCGCGACTTGCTCGGCGAGCGCCGCCGCGTCGTTCGAAAGATCGGAGAGGATCGACATCGCATCCATCCAGTGTTGAGGACAGAAACGATGCTCCGGTCCGGCAGCGGGCGATAGCCGCCCAAACGGGCAGGCCTCAGCCGGCCTTGCCTTTATGCGTCTGCGTCGTCCACGCCAGGATCGCCGACACCGCCGCGAGGCCCGCCGTCACATAGGCGATGGTCGCGAACGCCGTGTCGGTCGCCGCCTCGCGCACCGCCTCGGCACCGGCCGGCAACGCCTGCGGCGGCGTGAGCCCGAAGCTCATGCCGCCCGGCATTCCGGTCGCGCTGCCGAAGACCCAGGCGGCGAGCGCCCCCATCATCGCCACCGCAAAGAGCCCCGCGACCCGCGCCACGGCGTTGTTGATCGCCGACGCCGTGCCGGTGTCGCGGTCGGCGACCGACGTCATCACCGCCGTCGACACCGGTCCCGCCACGAAGCTCATGCCGAAGCCGAACACCACCATCAGCGGCAGCACCGCGAACCACAGGCTATGCAGGTGCCCGGTCAGTCCGAGCCCGAGGAACGCCAGCCCCACCACGACGGAGCCGAAGGTCAGTACCGGTCCCGCGCCGAGCCGGTCGGTCATCTTGCCCGCGAACGGCGACAACACCGTCAGCATGATGCCGAGCGGCAGCATGACGATCGCCACCTCCGCCGGCGTGACGCCCCAGCCCGCGATCAGCGTCATCGGCAGATAGAACCCGATTGCAGCCAGCCCGAAATAGAGCACGAAGGTCAGTCCCTGCGCGCCCGAAAAACCGCGGTCCGCAAACAGGCTGAGCGGCAGCATCGGCACCTTGGTCCGGCTCTCGTAGAACACGAACGCCGCCAGCACCACGATCCCCGCGATCAGCTCCGGCCAGAAGCGGCCCTGTCCACTGTCGATGAACGCCAGCGACACGCCGAGCAGCCCCACCGTCGCGGCCACGGCGCCGATCAGGTCGAGCCGCCGCCCGGCCTCCGGTTTGTCTGCCGGCACCTGCGACAGGAGGATCGCGAGCGAGATGCCGCCGAGCAGCAGATTGACGCCGAAGATCAGCCGCCAGCTCCAGTCGCCCAGCCATGTCAGCAGCGCGCCGCCGATCACCGGCCCCGCCAGCGTCGTCAGCGACGAGGCCGAAGCCCACACGCCGATCGCGCCGCCGCGCGCGTCCTTCGGGTACGCCTTGGCGATGATGGCGAGGCTGCCCGGGACCATGAACGCTGCGCCCAGGCCCTGCAGCGCCCGCGCCGCGATCAGCGTTGCCGGCGTCGGCGCCAGCGCCGAGCCGAGCGAGGCCAGAACGAACACCCCAATGCCGCCCGCGAACACGTTGCGCAGCCCGAAGCGGTCGCCCGCGGCGCCGCCGAGCAGCAGCAGCGACGACAGCATCAAGAGGTAGGCGTTGGAGATCCATTGCGCGTCGGCCAGGCTCGCGCCGATCGTCGCCCGGATCGCCGGTGTCGCGATCGAGGTCACCGAGCCGTCGATGAAGCCCATCGCCGAGGCGAGGATCGCCGCCACCAGCACCCACACCCGCCGGTTGGCCGGCACGAAACCCGACTCCGCCGTCACGTCCGCCATCGTCGCCTCCTATCGTGCGCCCACGCGCCGGGCGAACCGTCGCTCGAGCGCTCTCAGGCCATCATAGCTCAGGATCGCGAGCACGCCGACCACCAGGCCGCCCTGCGCCACGAATGCCAGATTCGAATTGATGAGCCCGGCGATGATCGCCTCGCCCAGCGTCGAGGCGGCCACGGTCGACCCGATGGTCGCCGTGCCGATCGAGATGGTGACGGACAGCCTTATGCCCGCGAGGATCAGCGGCAGCGCCAACGGCAGCTCGACCTGCCATAGTCGCTGCGTCTCGCTCATCCCGGTGCCGCGCGCCGAGTCCTCGATGTCGGGCGCGATCGTCGTCAGCCCGGTGAGCGCGTTCTCGAAGATCGGCAGCAGGCCGTAAAGGAACAGCGCCACCAGCGTCGGTCCGGAGCCGAAGCCGAGGATCGGCACTGCCAGCGCCAGCACCGCCACCGGCGGAAACGTCTGGCCGGTATTGGCGATCATGCGCGACAGCGGCAGGAACTCGGCGCCCGAGGGGCGCGTCACCAGGATCGCGAGCCCGACCGCCACCAGCGTCGCGACCAGCGTCGCCGCCACCACCAGGCCGATATGGCTCAGCGTCAAATTGAGCAGCGAGTTCTGGGTGTAGATCGCCGGCTGCCCGTCATGCGTCAGCGGCGCGAACACGAACGCAAAGCTCTGCGGCGTGACGAGGAACGCCACCAGCAGCACCAGCACCACGATGCGGACGACCGTGCCGGGCTTCATCCGTGCCGTGCCGCCTGCTTGACCAGCGTCGCCATCGAGATGCGCCCCACCACCGTACCTGACGCATCGGCGACCGGCAGCGCGTCGCGGCCGCTCCACAGCGCCTCCTCCAGCGCATCGCGCAGCGTCGCGCTGTCCGGAATCGGCGGTCCACTCGCCGCGCCTGTTTCCAGGAACCTGCGGACCGGCCGGAACGACAGCAGCCGGAACGGCCGTTCGCCGCTGCCGAGCAGCTCGCCGACGAACGCCGTCGCCGGCCGCACCACGATCTCGTCGGGCGTCGCATATTGCAGCAGGTGGCCCTGGTCCATCACCGCGATGCGGTCGCCGAGCGCGATCGCCTCGTTCATGTCGTGCGTCACCAGCACGATCGTGGTCTTGAGCCGCCGCTGGATGGCGCGCAAATCGGCCTGCGCCTTGGCCCGGATGATCGGGTCGAGCGCGCCGAACGGCTCGTCCATCAGCAGCACCTTCGGCGAGGCGGCGAGCGCCCGCGCCACGCCGACGCGCTGCTGCTGCCCACCGGACAGTTCCGCAGGCAGCCGGTCGCGATAGGTCGCGACGTCGAGCTGGAACAGCGCCATCAGCTCCTCGACCCGCGCCGCGGTCCTGGCTTTCTCCCAGCCCAGCAGCTTGGGCACCGTGCCGATGTTTTCGCCCACCGTGCGGTGCGGGAACAGGCCATGCCCCTGGATGGCGTAGCCGATCTGCCGGCGCAGCAGGTAGGCCGGCCCGTCGCGCGTGTCGCGGCCGTCGAGCAGCACGCGGCCGCTGTCGGGCTCGATCAGCCGGTTGATCATCCTGAGCAGCGTCGTCTTGCCCGAGCCGGAGGTGCCGACGATGACGACGATCTCGCCGTCGCCGATCGACAGCGACACGTCGTTGACCGCGGTCTCCGCGGCAAAGGTTTTGGAGAGATGTTCTATCTCGATCATCGGCGTCCTCCCGGCGAGGCGAGTTCGACGCAGGCATCGAGCACGATGCCGGCGGCAAAGGCGAGGGCCACGGTCGGCACGGCGCCGAGCAGCACGAGGTCCATCGCCGTCTGCCCCACGCCCTGGAACACGAACACGCCGAAGCCCCCGCCGCCGATCAGCGCCGCCACCGTGGCGAGCCCGATATTCTGCACCAGCACGATGCGGATGCCGGTGAGGATCACCGGGAAGGCGAGGGGCAATTCGACCTGCACCAGCCGCTGGCCGCGCGTCATGCCCATGCCGCGTGCCGCTTCTTCGGCGTCGGCCGGCACGCCGTCGAGGCCGGCGACCGTGTTGGCCACCACCGGCAGCAGCGAATACAGGAACAGCGCGACGACCGCCGGCGCGACACCGATGCCGGCGATGCCGATCGCACTGGCACCGGGAAGGGTGGCCGCGACCCAGGCGAGCGGAGCGATGAGCAGGCCGAACAGCGCGATCGAGGGAATGGTCTGCACCGCATTCAGCACATTGAGGATGGCGTTGCGCAGCGCCGGCACGCGCTCGCACACGATGCCGAGCGGCAGGCCCACGATCACCGCCGCGATCAGCGAGCCCACTGCCAGCGCCACATGCGTGCCCGCCTCGCGCCAGAACGCATCGGCGCGGTTGGCATATTCGCGCAGCACCGAAAGATCGTCCCACAATCCCGACCACAGGATCGTCGCCACGATCGCCGCCACCGCCGCCAGCATCACCAGCCGCGAGACGGCCCGCAGATGCATGCGCGACACGGCATCGGCCAGCATCAGCGTGAACGCCGCGGCCAGGACCCAGAAGCCGGTGCCGGGCGAGGTCCGCGAGATGTGGTCGCCCGCCGGCGTCAGCAGCCGCGCGGCGTCGCCCAGCGCCACCGCCAGCGCAATGAGCGCCGCCGAGCTGATGACCAGCCGGAAACGCGGCGCGATCTTCAGCAGCGCGATCGCGGCGGCGGCGAGCAGCACGACGCCGGCGATGAAGATTTCCCACGCCGGCAGTGCGTCCCAGAAGGCAACGGCATTGCCCGGCACGATCCGGTTGGCGCGAAACGCCACGAACGGCGTCGCGATGCCGATGACCGCCAGCAGCGCGATCAGCGCGCCGAGGCGGTCGAACGGCAGCCGCGCGCGCACAGCCGATACGGTCTGGGTGAGGGCCATGAAGCAAAGAGGCGGACCTTTCGGCCCGCCTCGTCAAGAGGCGATGGAGATTACTTCAGGAAGGCGTTCTGCTTCAGCCAGTCGATCGCGACGGCCTTGGCCGCCTCGCCGCCCACCTGAATCCGCCCGTTGAGCGTCTGCAGCGTCGTGAGGTCGAGCTTGGCAAACACCGGCGCGAGCAGGTCCTTGATCTGCGGATACTTGTTCAGCACCGCCTCGCGGATGATCGGCGCCGGCTGGTAGACCGGCTGCACGCCCTTGTCGTCCTGCAGCACCACCAGGCCCGAGGGCGCGATGCCGCCGTCGGTGCCATAGACCATCGCGGCGTTGACGCCGTTGGTCTGGTTGGCTGCCGCGGCAATCGTTGCGGCGGTATCGCCGCCCGACAGCGTCACGAGCTGGTCGGGCTTGAGCGTAAAGCCATAGACCTGCTCGAACTTGGGCAGCGCCGCCGGCGAGCTCACGAACTCGGCCGAAGCGGCAAGCTTCACCTGGCCGCCGCCGGCCACCCACTTGCCGAAATCGGAGAAGGTCACCAGGTGGTTCTGGTCGGCCACGTCCTTGCGCAGCGCCACCGCCCAGGTGTTGTTGGCCGGGGCCGGAGCAAGCCACACGATCTTGTTGGCGTCGTAGTCGAGCTGCTTGACCGCCGCATAGGCCTTGGCGGCGTCATTCCACTCCGGATCGTCCGCCTTGTTGAAGAAGAAGGCGCCGTTGCCGGTGTACTCCGGATAGATGTCGATCTGCCCGGCGGTGATCGCCTGGCGCACCACCGATGTCGCGCCGAGCTGGATCTTCTCGGTCACCGGAATGTTGTTCGCCTGCAGGACCTGCGAGATGATGTTGCCGAGCAGGCCCCCTTCAGTGTCGATCTTGGAGGAAACCACCACCTGCGCGTTGGCGGCGCCGGCGGTGAGCGCCAGGGCGAGGGCCGCCGCGGCAAGGGAGTGGATCAGACGCATGATGTTCTCCGTATTGGCCGGTCGCAGCCGGCAGTGATGAAACGCTTGAGAAGTCGCAACTCGCCCTAAGTCAGATGGAACTAACCTCGATTCTTGGCACGTCGTTCCATGGCGACAAGTATGTCGTCCCCCGACCCGTCGGGCGCAACCATGTCGGTGAGCCTGAGATAGTCACGCGCGGGGCGGGTAGAAGTTGCGTGGCGCGACGATGAGATGCTCGCAGGGAGCATCTTGACATCATCGCTCATCGTGGTGCCGGCGCCCGGACCGGGCGGTCGCCATGCACCGCTCCCGTTCGCCGATGACCTTGATTCTGGATGCGGATTTCGGCTCGCATCCGACTCGGCCGCGACGCTTTCATCCTCCGATGTCAGCCTTCTTGTCAGTGATTGTCCTCGGCTCGGATGTCGCCGTTCGAATGCATTTTCGCGCCGCAAAGGGCCTATGTTACACCTCGAAAAAATCGCGGGCGGCATCTCCGGATTGCCGTCCGACGTCACGATCGGTGTCCCGAGCCCGGCACTCGCCCGGCCCCTTCGTGACGCAGCCGAGCCAGCGCCCAACCTCTCGTCCACGTCTCGCC
>Ga0070658_10002645_pt1 | contig 14906 bp, 5 predicted proteins | sample KBSC13metaG_FD_64664 | JGI IMG/M metagenome (GOLD analysis project Ga0070658, IMG submission 64664) | Corn rhizosphere microbial communities from Kellogg Biological Station, Michigan, USA - KBS C1-3 metaG | ecosystem: Host-associated > Plants > Roots > Rhizosphere > Soil ...
CCGGTAAGCGTGACAGTCCCGGTGGACGCGGACCCGCCAACGACTGAAGTCGGGTTCAGCGATACACTGACTGGCGCAATAGCCGGAAGGATTGTCAGGACCGCGGTTTTGGTGACTCCGTTTTGGGTTGCGGAAATCGTGGAATTCGTTGCCGAAGTGACAGACGTCGTCGTGACCGTGAAGTTCGCGGTTGCGCTTCCCGCGGCAACTGTTACGCTCGCAGGCACGGTTGCGGCGCTGTTGCTGGAGAGCGTCACGTTAATTCCGCCCGCGGGCGCCGGCCCGCTCAGCGTGACGGTTCCTGTGGATGGACTACCGCCAGTCACCTGGGTCGGATTCACGGAAAGGTCGCTGAGCGTGACCGTACTTCCCGCTGTCACGGTCAGAGATGCTGTTCGGATGACGAAATTGTAGATTGCCACGATGTTGCCAGTCGTGGTGCCGGTAACAGCCGAAGTGCTCAGACTGAAGGTGGCGCTCGAGCTTCCCGCGGGGATCGTTACCGAGGACGGTACCACGGCAGCGTTGTTGTTGCTGACGAGCGAGATCACAATCCCACCCGTGGGCGCCGGAGATGTCAGCGTTACGGTTCCCTGCGAGGAGCCGCCGCCGCTCAGGGTAGCCGGCGACAGAGTGAGGCTGGACAGCGCAATGGCCGGGTTGACGGTGACCGTTGTCGATTGCGAGACGCCGTTGAGCGTGGCGGTAATCGTAACGGGTGTGGCACTCGAGACGGCCGCGGCGGTAATCGGAAATGCCGCGCCCAGATCGCCTGCGGCGATGGTAACGCTGGCCGGAACGGCCGCCGCGGAACTGTTACTCGTCAAAGTGACGAGGACGGTGCCCGTAGCGATCCCATTCAAAGTGACGAGACCCTGGGACTGGCTGAGAGATCCGAGCGATGCCGGTTGGGCCGAAACGGCGGACAGCGCGGTGCCCACGCCCGCGGAAGTCGACAAAACGAAGGCTGAGCCCGCCGGCATGTATACGTGATCCTGCATCTGCCCGCCATAACGCGGGCATACTGCCTGCGAACACGCGCCCGTTACCGGGATGGTCGCCGCATTTACTGTCTTCAGAACTATGCCGAGCCCCGGCGTATAGATCCCGGTTACACCCGATGCGTTGTAGGTCTCGCGCTCCTTCAGCACCGGCGTGATATCCCTCATCGCCTGCAGTGTGATCACCGGCAGGTTGTAGAGCTTCTTGTATTTCTGAGCGGTGGCGTCCAGTAAGTCGGTCATCAGAGAGTGGACGCCGTCGTAAGTTACGGAATTGGACGTATGGAATCCAAGCGGGAAGGGTTCGTACGCCAGCATGCGCATCAGCAGCAGATCGTTACTCTCGTTGTCGATGATCTGGCTGTAAGTCTGATCCACAGTAAAGAACGGCGTCGATCCATTTGGACCATACAGACTGTTGTACTCATCCGGCAACGATCCGAAGACGCCGGTCAGCGGGCTGCTTACGTTCCAGAGCAAATTCGTGACCCGCCGCGGAATGAGGTAAACGGACGGCGCAAGCGTGCTGTAGCTGCCCGTATTGGGCGAAGGCGGGTTATTCGGTGAGATGGTCGATGTAATTCCCAGCCAGGCAGCCGCCTGCAGATATGCCTGGTTGCCCAGTCCGTTGTTGAAAGGGGTCACAAATCCTGTATAGTCGGCAGGAGTCAGTCCAAGGTTCGTGGCGAACGCGTTATTTTTCTGTAGTTCGGCCAGAGACTGCTGGAGGTTCGCAGGAATGCACGCGCCGCCCGGCGACGTCGTGAAGCAGTCGGGATCCCCATGCACATAACCATGGCTCACCCAGCCATAATCGAATGCTTCTTCCGTCATCGTTTGCGCTTCCTGCGCATATTGCGGACCGAACGTCGCGCCGACTCCGACGTAAGCGAACGTGGTCCGCAGGTTCGGGAACTGGGCATCGGTCTGTTTGTTCCTCTGCCAACTCCGGAGCGCCTGCAGGTCTGCCGAAGTCATCTCGACATCAGGGCAGCTCTGATCGTTGGGGCACTGCGGCAGCGTCGGCGCGTAAAGCCGGTCGCCGAAAAGGATATCGTCATCCTGCGGATTGAGATAGATCTGGCGGGCGCCGAGAAAGATGCCTTTCGTGACCCAGTTGATGACACCGTAGCTGAACGCCATGGAATGGAGCAGCGTCGGGTAGTTGTCAAAAGTGAGCGAGAGGCTTTCCCGGCCGTCGGCGGCTGTGTGCGTCACGCCGACTGTGGAGGACCCGGCTTTCAGAATCGGCGTGGTCGTCTCGCCGGGACCCGCCACGGTACTGGCCTGATACGCCCATATCATTCCGGACCCGGACCCGGCGACCGGAATCGCATTTGCCGTATTGATGTAGCTGAAGATGGATGCGCCCGCCGCGGTGACCGTCACCTGAAGCGGGTTGGAAGAAGAATGCCCGGCGCCCCCATCGTTCGCGCTGAGTCCCCATTTCGCTTCCGGCCAGGTGTAGTAGCTGACTACGCGTACTGCAAACTGAGAGGCGTAGTTATCGAGCGCGGAGAAGTCCGCTGTGGAAAGCAAGGTCCTGCACGTCGGATCGCAAACTGAAAAATTGCTGTTGGTTTCGATAATTCCCTGATAAAGTCCCTGTCCCGTAGCGTTGTCGACGAGCGGAAAATTCGATAAACGGTTTCCCTGGGCATCCGGAGTAAGAGTGCTGACGGCAACGGCCCTGTAGGGCACGCCGATTTGCGTCAGAAATGTTGTGATGGCCTGATAGCTGATCTCGTCGGGCGCGCCGGCGAGCACCAGGATCTTCATCTGCACGGAAGGAATAACAGCCGCCGCGAACGTTGCCTGTTTGGCGGCTATGGAGATCTTTGGCGATGTTATTGCTGCCAGCGGTTTCGATGACGTGGGCATCTTCAGGATGGGCGGCGGTGGCAAAGGCTCCGCGGCTTGCGCACTGAATGGCAGTGCCATCAGAAGAGAAACGGCAAGTCTACCGTAATTTGTCTTCATTTGTGATTTCTCCAGAATTCAAAGCCGCCGCTGGCGACAACGGGATAGGTTAAAAACGCAGTGCGAGGCAACCCGGCGCCAGGTCCGGGATGCGAATACTGAAGTGAAAATGGGATTTACGGTCAGCTCGCGGCGATGGGACCCCGCGATACCTCGCGTTCTGCACGGTCAAAACACTTTTGGAAATGGCCCGCAAGAACCTGAACGTTAGGTTCCTGCTCCATCGTTGCGTGATCACCCGGCACGACGTGGATCTCCAGTCCACCCTGCGCCATTTCGTGCCACGCCAGGCGCCGATCCTCATAAGCGCGCATCGGCGCGTCACTGCATATAAAGAGAGTGAGTTTGCCCGGATACGGCTGAGGCCGATATTTTCCTGCTGCGCCCATACTGATTTTGCCGATTCGCCTTGTAGCTCGCTCCGACGAACTCGGGTCGCGCCTCGAGGCAAACCGCCGCAGGGTTTCGCGCGACCATCGTTTCAGCGCTCCGAAAGGTGACAGAAGAAACTCGCCGAGGTAACGATCGAAATAGTGGACCAGGAAATTGCGCTCATGAAGAAGAGCCATTCTCCCCGGCATAGGCGCATCGATCATCAAAAGGAGACCAACCTCTTCACCGACCGCCAGGAGTTGCCGCGCCATCTCAAAAGCTACTACCCCGCCCAGACACGAACCCGCCAGATGATAAGGTCCGTGGGGCCGGTGCTGACGAATCTCGCGAAGATAGAGAGCGGCCATGTCTTCAATGGAATGTATGCAGTTGGTTTCATCCGGGCCCAGTTGAATCTGCAATCCATAAATCGGCCGATCCTGCCGAAGAAGCAGCGTGATCTTCTGGAAGGTCACCAGCTTTGCGTTCAGCCAGTGGATGCAGAACAGCGGCTCCCGGGACTCATCGCCTTCACGGTTGAGGCGAACGAGCGGGCTGGCCGTTTTGTACGTGACGCCGGTGATGGCGCCTGCGAGCTGGCGCACCGTAGGCGATTCGAAAAGCGTGCCCACGGGAATGTTGTGCCCGGTTTCCTTTTCGATCCTCGCCACCAGCCGCGCGGCGAGCAGCGAGTGACCGCCCAGGTCGAAGAAGTTGTCATTCACGCCGATTGGAGTAAATTTGAACAGATCTTCGAAAATCCGGAGCAGAACGGATTCAAAAGGAGTGGGGGCCTCGCCCGCCGGAGACGACGGCGCGGGGGTGACGGTTAAAGCGGCGAGCGCGCGCCGGTCCACCTTGCCGTTAGGGGTCAGCGGAAACTCTTCCACAAAGTGAATCGTTCCCGGGATCATGTACGCGGGCAATTGAGTTCCGGCGTGCTTTCGGATTTCCGCGGCAGGCTGAACATCGTTTGCCGCGGGAACGATCCAGGCGATCAGCTGTTTGTCCGCTTCCGAAGTTCCTCGTACGACCACCACTGCATCGCGCACAGCCTCATGCCGGCGCAGCACCGATTCGATCTCAGCCGTTTCGATACGATATCCGCGAATCTTCACCTGGCCATCGGCGCGGCCCAGAAACTCCACTTGTCCATCCGGACAATAGCGGGCCAGGTCGCCGGTATGATAGATGCGCTCTCCGGAGCGTTCGGGGACAGGATTGGCGGCGAAGGCCTGCGAGGTTCGTTCAGGGAGATTTTTGTAGCCCCGCGCGACGCCTGCGCCGCCAATGTGCAGACGACCTGGCACGCCGGCTGGTACGGGCCGGCCGCAGGAGTCGAGAATGTAAACCGTGGTATTGGCTATTGGCCGTCCGATCGAGATCGAGCCCGTTCCCGGCTCAACGCGCGTCAGGAGAGACCACACCGTGGTTTCCGTGGGTCCGTACATGTTCCACAGACTTGCTGTGCGAGGCAACAGCGCCTCCGCCAGTTCGCGGGAGAGCGCCTCTCCGCCGCACAGGGCGCGCAGCCTGCGGCTTCCTGTCCAGCCGGATTCCAGCAGCAACCGCCACGTGGCGGGTGTTGCCTGCATCACTGTAATTCGCCGTTGCGCAATGAGCTTCGCGAGCTCGCGCCCGTCAACCGAAGCCATGCGGTCGGCGATTACCACCTTCGCGCCCGATATCAGCGGCAGATACAATTCCAGCGCGGCGATATCGAAGGACATCGTCGTTACCGCGAGCAGAACGTCATCGCGCGTCATTCCGGGCTCACGGCGCATCGACTCCAGAAAATTCACCAGCGACCGGTGCTCGACCATGATCCCTTTGGGTTTCCCCGTGGACCCGGACGTATAGAGAACGTAAGCGAGATTCTCCGGCGTAACCGCCGCGGACCTCTCCGCGCCGCCAGCGGCGGGGAACGTCATCCCTTCCTCGAGCGTGACTACAGTGCCTGAGTATTCCGGGAATCTCCCGGCATGTCCGCCGCCGGCAATGAGTACGGTTGCTCCCGAGTCTTCCAGCATGTAGGCCAGACGATCATCCGGAAACGCCGGATCAAGGGGGACGTACGCCCCACCCGCCTTCAGGATCCCAAGGACGGCGATCAGCATTTCGAGCGAACGATCGAGACAAACACCGACCAGTGACTCGGCGGCAACGCCCAGCTTCCTCAGATGCGCCGCCAGGCCGGTGCTCTGCTCATCGAGTTCGCGATAGGTGAGCCGTTTCCGGCCGAACTCGACGGCAACCGCGCCGGGGGTCTCGAGCGCCTGGGCCGTGAACAGGTCATGTACGCACGTCTGCGGGGGAACAAGGGTTTTCGTTTCGTTCCACTCCGCAACAATCTTCGACCGCTCCGCCGCCGTCAGCATATCGATTTCAGCGAGTGCGGCATCGGGGCGCGCAGCCATGCCGTTGACCAGCCGCTCGTAATGTCCCGCCAGCCGCTCTACCGTCGCAGGCAGAAAGAGATCGCTGTTGTAGGTGAAAACACACCGCAGCCGGCCACCGACCGGATAAACATCCAGCCCCAGATCAAATCGCGAAGTTTTTGCTTCGAGAGGAATATGAGTTGCAATGAGACCCGGAAGATAAAGCTCACTTCGCAGAGAGTTCTGCAGCGAGAACCAGGCCTGCACCAGCGTCGGACGGCTTGGGTCGCGCAGGGGCCGAAGTTCGTCGAGAACGCGATCGAAAGGCAGCTCGTGATTTGCCAGCGCTTCCAGTACTTCGGCTTTGACTTCACCCAGCCAGCGCGAGAAGGAGAGATTTTCGTCCACCGCCGTGCGCAGAGTAACGGTGTTGATAAAACATCCGATCAGGCGATCGACGGGAGTTCGCGAGCGGCCCGCGACAGGCGTGCTGACCAGGATATCGGGCTGTCCGGTATGCCTCGCGAGCAACAGGCGGAAGGCCGCGTACAACGCCATATAAAGGGTGGCGTTCTCCTGGCGAGCAGCTTTCGTCAGCGACACGACGGTAGAAACCGGTATCTCCCGCACGACCTCCGCTCCCCGGAAACTCTGCCTCACGGGACGGGGATGATCCAGCGGAAGCTGCAGGGGTTCCCCCGCTCCGGTGAGCCGGGATGACCAGTATCGGGTTTGACTCGCGGCATCGTCGCTCTCCAGCCATTCCTGCTGCCAGGCGGCAAAATCCGAATACTGGATCGGGAGCGGCGATAAGCTGGCCTCCTGGGCGTTGTTCGCGGCCGCCCGATACGCGGCAGCCAGGTCCTGGCAGAAGACCCCGAGCGACCAGCCATCGAAAGCGATATGGTGTACGACGACCGCGAGAAGATGCTCGTCGGATGCAAGCCGCAACACAGATGCCCGCAGCAGCTGTCCGGACGCGAGGTCGAAGGGACGCGCGAATGAAGCGGCGGCCACCGCCAGTCCCTCGCGCTCCCGGCTCTCATGCGGCACGCGCGTGAGGTCAGTGCATGACAGCGACACCTGTTCCGGCGGCGCGATCGACTGCTCGGGCAGGCCTTTGTTGTTCGTGAACCGGGCGCGCAATACTTCATGGCGCCGCAGAACTTCCGTGAACGCTGTTTCGAGCGCCGGAATATTGAGCCTTCCATACAGCCGGTAACAAAAAGAAATATTGTTGACCGGACTGTCCGGATGCATCTGCTCGGTAAACCAGAGCTGCTTCTGAATGGAAGACAGTGGAACCGTGGCCGCTCCACCGCGCGGCCGAATCGAATCACGGCTGTCTTTCTCCGTCTCCGTCAATACGCGCGACGCGAACAGGGCACGTCTTGCGGCCATTGAGTCTGTGTATCCCATGTGATTTTTAATTCGAAATTTTAAGCGCAATCCAGCGAACGTACTGCTTCCTCGAACTCCAGGGGTGAGAGCTTGTCGATCCGGTTCAGAATTCCCGCGAGTTTTTCCAGACGGCCGGGAAGAAGTTCCCCCGCTTCGAGTGCGGCGCAAAATTCGCGCAGCGACTTCGAGGAGAAGAGCGCCTGCAACGCCACCGGGATCCCGAATGATTCACGGAGTGAGACAGTCAGCCGCATGGCAAGCAGGGAGTCACCGCCGAGCTCGAAAAAATTGTCGTGGAGACCGACGTTTTCCACTCCAAGCAACTCGCACCAGACAGTCGCGACGGCTTGCTGAAGCTGCGTCATCGGCGTCTCCCACAATGTGGCGATCTCCGGCCGCTCACGGGGCGCGGTGAGCGCGGCTTTATCGACCTTTCCGTTGGCGTTGAGCGGAATCGAATCCACCGGCACAATCACGGCGGGAACCATGTACTCCGGCACCCGGGATTGCATATGGCGGCGCAGCACTTCCGCGGCATGCTCCACTTCGCGCCGCAGTTTCACGTATCCCACCAGCCGGCGGACGCCCGGCTGATCTTCGCGAACGATCACGACAGCTTCGGAAACATCCGGATGGGATGCAAGCGCGATCTGCAGCGCACCCAGTTCGATTCGAAAACCCCTGACCTTGACCTGCTCGTCGGTTCTTCCCAGAAACTCCAGGTTTCCGTCGGCGCGCAGACGGGCCATGTCGCCTGTCCGGTAAAAAGTGGCGCCTTCTTTGCCGCTAATGAAATCCGGAATGAATTTCTCCCGGGTCAGTTCCGGGCAGCGCCAGTAACCAAGCGCGATATCGCCCCCGATGCAGATCTCTCCGGGAACGCCGAACGGTACCGGACGCAGATTTACATCGAGAAGATAAAGATTCGCATTCGTCAGCGGACGGCCGATCGGAATCGAAAGAGCCCCTTCGTCGATGTGTTCGATTCGATAGCAACTGGCGATGATGCAGCCTTCGGTTGGGCCGTAGGCGTTGACCAGCTTGCCAGGGGGGGCCGTTCTGAGAATGTTGCGAAGCGCAGCTGGATCGGCCGGCTCGCCTCCGTAGAAAACCGTGCGAAGGTTGCGCAGCATCCCGGGATTCTCGCGTCCGATCTGACAGAGATAAGCAGCGGGGATGCACATAAATGTGACGCGCTCATCATTGAGTATTCGGGCCATCTGCGGTAACGCGAGGAGCTCATTCTTCGAAATACCGATGAGCGCGGCCCCATTCGTCAATGCGGACCAGACTTCCAGAATGCAGACGTCGAATGACGGGCTCATTAACTGGGCCACGCGGTCTTCGCGTGTGACATCCACGTAATTCCGCTCCTGGACGACGCGGATGACTGCGCGATGTGGGATCAGCGTCCCTTTCGGGTTGCCGGTCGTGCCCGAGGTATAGATCAGTACCGCAGCGCAGTCAGGCGTGGAGATGTCCGGAACGGGCTCACAACTCGACCGCGCGACTTCGGAATGCGGGTCGTTGACGGAGACGAGGCTGGCTGCCGAATCCGTCGCGATGGGCATGGGACCGCTTGTGAATACCCAGCGCGCCATCATGTCCTGGATCATGAATACGATCCGCTCGGTGGGGAACTTGGGATCGATGGGCGCGTATGTGCCGCCGGCCTTCAGAATTCCTACCAGCGCGACGACCCAGTCCGCGGAGGGTTCCATACAAATACCCACGATTTCCTGCAGGCGCAATCCATTCGAACGAAGGAATTGGGCGACCTGGTTGGAGCGCCGGTCGAGTTCGCGATACGTCAACCGCTGGTTACCAAAAACCAGTGCTTCGGCGTCCGGGCGCCACGTTGCCTGTTGCGTGAACAGTTCATGAAGACGCGCGGCCGGGAACTCTCTGCGAGGGCCGGCGCTGCACGCCAGAACCTGCTGTGCTTCCTCATCCGGCAGCATTTCGAATTCGTCGATCAGGCCATCTGGCCGATCGCCTATTGAGATGAGCAGTTTCAGGAATTGGCGGGACATCCGCGCGAGCGTCGACCGCGTGAACCGATCGCGGCGATACACCAGGGATCCGCGGATGAATCCTCCGGTCTGATTCATCCGCAGCCCCAGGGCGAATAAGCCCGGCAGCAGCAGGCACTCGGCTTCCACCGGCTCAAACGAAGCGCCGGTGCAGAGGCGAAGCGCGCGGGCGCCGCTTTCCCATGCAAACCATGCGGCGCATCGCGGTTCTTCCTGATTCGACCCTTTCTCCTGCCTGGAACGGGGGAATTGCGCTGCGGAGCCTGCATGGAGCGCTTCCGCGGCCGCACTCGTTGCGTGATCGAGCAGATCGCGGAAAGTCCCCTGATGCGCGCACTCCAGGAGGGCAGGCTCGAGCCGCGAATAGTTCCCCACCGCATTCCGGGTATTCACGGTTCGGTCACTGACGGGCAGAGCCAGCGGGATTCGCTCGCTGGCGCTGTATCGCGAAAGCAGAATGGCAAACGCAGCCAGAAATACGCCGGATCGGGCCGTGTCCGAACCGGAAGTCAGAACCGTGAGCGGTTCGGCAACGGAGGCCGGAACTTCAAACTGAATTTCGCCCTGGGAGTCATCCCCGCTCGCGTCAGCGCGGTAATCGAATGGCAAGTCGAGCACGGGAACATCGCCTGGTTTTGCTGCGAGCGCCGGGCTCGCCTGACGGGCTCTTGATTCCATCCGGCTGTGCTGGACATAATCGAAATAGCTTCCCCGCGTCGCCGGCAGATTGGGGGCTCGTCCCGTCAGCAGCGCAACATAAACTGATTCGAACTCGCCGATCAAAATTCGCAGTGACGTAAGATCGGCGGCGATGAAAGGAGCGCACAAAAGAAGCGAGGCGGTATTTGCGGCGCCCGCGTAGAGCCGAACTCGCAGCAGCGGACCGTTTTCCAGGTCAAATGGCCTGCCGCTTTCCCGCCTCATGTGATCCTCGAAAGGCATGGCGCTCAGCTGGTCACAGCCGACGACGTCGAAATCACAGCAGGCTTCGCCAGTCGTGCAATGCCATGCGCCGGACATATCGCGCGAGTAGAAGGTCCGCAGCATCTCATGACGCTCGACGAGACGGTCAAACGCCGCCCGCGCAAGAGCCGGATCGATGTCGCCGCGCACGGTGCAGATCAGACGAATGTTCCGGGAGCCCGCCGGAACAGATTCCGTGGCGGAGCCGAGTAATGCTTCCTGCAGCGTGGTAATGCCATAAACCGCAGGCGCAGGGATTCTGGTGTTTTCGGTTTGCTGCATAATTTCACCTCAAATGGACTGCTGAGAACCTGCCGCCGCGCGGGCCAGACCTTCCTGCGTCACGATCGAAGAAGAGATGAGTACGCCGTGAACCGCCGAGCGTGGCGACGCGAAGGATCTGGCAGAGAGAAGCCGCCGGATGGTTTCCGCAAAGGCAATCATGGCGGTGGCGTGGTTGCCAGAAGGTCCGGGATCCTGATAAAACTCCACCCAGTCGAGCTCCGAGATCGGCACGTAAATCTGCCAGGCGCGCATCGCGGTTGACCCTATGTGGTAACGGAACGTGGCGCCGCCCATCCGCATCTCCGCGCGGTGAATGCCGAGAATCCTCGACGTGGTCTCGATGGCGCGCCAGCACTCCTGAGGAGTTTTCGCTTCGCTCACGGCATCTTCGAATTGCCGTACGGCGACGTGTCCACAGATGGCGCGCCGGAACGAGTCGTCCCCGAAGAATCGCCGCACAGCTTCGAATTCGGCGTATTCCAGTTTGCCGACGCAAAGCACGCCGGCGCAGACGAAGACCGCAAGGATTGCCATATCCCAGCGATGCCTGCTCAACCCCACGGCGAGAGCGAGAACTCCCGCCAGCGTCTCGGCTCCATACAAAACGATGACCACGCCGCGGGGCGTAAGGCCCAGAGCGAGCAGCCGGTGGTGAATGTGGGAGCGATCGGCGCTGAAAATCGGTTGCCGCCTGAGGAACCGGCGGGCCATGGCAAGGCTCACGTCGGCGAATGGAATAGCTAGAAGCACAACGGGCGCGAGCATGCCGCGCGACATGCCCGGTTCATTAGCGAGCAATACGCCGCTGCAGCCCAGCAGAAGCCCCAGCAGCAGACTGCCACAGTCGCCGAGAAAGATCGACGCCGGGTTGGAATTGAAAACGAGAAAGCCGAGCAGGGCGCCCGCGACCGGCGCGAAAGCGACGGCCAGGTCCAGCCGGCCGGTCAGCAGCGCGGCGGTGATGAATGTGGAGCCGGCAATGAGAGCCACGCCCGAGGCAAGCCCATCGACGCCATCGATCAGATTCATGGCGTTCGCGCACGCTACCAGCCAGACGATGGTGACCAGCGCGCCGGCCCACGGGGCGAGCGCCATGCCGCCGATGGAATCGATACGGATGCCGGCGGCTACGGCGACGCCCGCCGCGGCGATCTGGCCCACCAGCTTGTGAGAAGCCTTCATGCCCACGAGGTCGTCGAACAGTCCGAGCAGAAACACCGCGAGGGCAGGGAAGGCTATCACCGCAAGAACGCGAAACATGTCCGGCTTCAATCCGAGGAGATCGGCGCCAATGACCCAGGCGGCGAGGCTCGATATTGCAGCCGCGGCGAAGACGGCGACGCCGCCGATGCGCGGAATTGGATGGCGATGAATTTTGCGTTGGAGGTCGGGATAATCGACGAGTTTCCATCGCAACGCCGCATCGCGGCAGAGAGGTACGAGCAGCAATGAGAGAGCGAAGGACAGCCCGACCAGCAGGAGTAGTAGATTCATGGCTTTCACCGGGTGGCGGTGGTGGATTCTTCTTTTGCTGTGCGGGTAGAGCACAGCGGCATTCGCCCCACGCTGTGCGGCCGCCAGCCGCACAGCAGTCGGCTGTACAGGTCTTCCAGTTGGTTTGCGACGATATCCCAGGTAAATCGGGACTCTACGCGCCGGCGGGCATGACTCGCCAATTGTTTCTCGAGAACGGTATCGGTCAGCGCTTCCTCGAGAATCGTTCGCAGGTCCTCGATGCTCTTGCTTCGGAAGCGAAGGGCCGCATCGCCGACCACCTCGAGATTTTCAGGAATGTCGCTGGCGACGCAGGGCAGGCCGTAACTCATCGCTTCGATAAGGCCGATGGATAGACCTTCCAACTCGGAGGGCTGCACAAAGAGTCTGGCATTGGAGAGCATTTCTTCGAGCAACTCGCCCCTCACGTCGCCGGCGAATCGAATTCGCGGGTCGCCGCCCGCCAGCTCTTTCAGGTGAGCTGTGTACGCGGGAGACTGGGATCCATCGCCCGCGATCAGGAGGGAGCAATCCGTCTTTAATGCGCGGTAGGCGGGGATCAGATAGTGCGCGCCCTTTTCCGGAACCAGACGCGCCGCAAAAAGAATGTAGTCGCGGCCCCGCAGCTGGTATTCATGCAACAGGCGCGGAGGCCGGGGTTGCCGGATTTCGACGGCCGTCGGAATGTATTCACAGGCCGCTCCATACTCGCGGTGGAAATAATCGCACTGTGTGTGGGAGACTGCTGTCAGCGCATCTGCCCAGGAGACTGAGCATCGCTCCATGCCCTTCAGGACGCGTTGCGCCGCGCCCCCCCATCGGCTCCGCATCCACTCGAGGCCGTGCATCTGAATGACGCATGGCGCCCCGCGCATCGTCAGAAGGGGCGCCATCGCGCCGGCGGCCACGCTATGGAGATGAACCACATCCGGCCGATGCCCGGCCAGCTCCAGGCAGGAAGCCATCAGCGCGCCCCCAAACTTCTCGGTCCAGTGCGGCCGCATTCTGGGCAGCCAGATCACTTTCATGCCGTCGACAATCGAGGGTGATCCTTTCTGGCCGCCCGTCGCGTAGACAGTCACCTCATGACCGCGGTCGACGAGTAGCCTTCCCACGCCGCGCGTGTAGGCTTCGACGCCGCCGCCTTTCAGTAAATCCTTGACAAGGAGGAAATGAATCTTCATAGGTCTCCCGAACAGTCCTGATGTGTGGGCGCGCGGTCCCGCTGGATGCGCGGGCGCGCGAGATTGTGAACTACGGTGTTAAAGCGTTGTGAACCGGGCGGCTGACCAGCGTCTCAGCCAGCTACCACGTTGAAGTCTGAGCTGCGGGCCGGGTTTGGTCGGACGACGGCGCACCCCGGCGCGGTGCGCAGTCGCTCGTAGATGGCAATCAGAGACGCAACGCGTCTCTTTTCCGAAAATCGAGTCTCCACCGCGGATCGGGCGTTCCTGCCCATCCGCCGCAATTCGTCCGGACGGTTCCAGAGATTGCCGAGGGTATAGCGCAGTTCCAGCGCGTGACCCGGCATGAAGAGGCGCCCGGTCTGTCCCTCTTCGATCATTTCAGGAATTCCACCGATACGGGCCGCGACGACGGGTTTGCCGTATGCGAAAGCCTCGAGAATCACCATGGGCGCGTTCTCGAACCATTCGGAGGGCACGACCACAACCGCGGCTCCGCGGTAAAGTGCGGCAAGACGCTCGCCTGTGCAGTGGCCTTCGAATGTGATGTCTTTCAGTCCACCTTTCGCGACCTGATCCTCCAGAGATTGCAGGAGCGGTCCCGTCCCGGCGATTTTCAGCGGAATTCCCGTTCCTTTCACGGCCTCCAGCAGCGTCGCGATCCCTTTTTCGTGCGACAGCCGCCCGGTAAACAGCGCATAAGCGCCTTCGTAGCTGGGCTCGTACGCTTCGGGATTGACGCAGTTCGGATGGTAGATGATCCTTGATTCATCGATGCCCGATTGCTGAAGAACGTCGCCGATGAAGCGGCTGGGGCAGAGGAACGCCGAGACCGCGTCGTAGCTCCCGCTTTTGCGCGAGTACCAGGCTTCAATCGCGTAGACCGTCGATGCCGCAAGATTGCCTTTGTGACATCGATGAATCGCGCAGCGAGAATAACGGCCATCCACGCACGCCATGCAGGGTTTGCCGTTGCGAAGCATCAGGTACGCCGGGCAGGCCACTTTATAGTCGTGGACCGTCAGCACGGAGGCGATCCCGCGTTCGCGCGCCAACGGAAGAATCGACGTCGTCAGCCGGCCGTAGATGTTGTGGAAATGGACGATATCCGGCCGCTCTTTATCGAGCAGACGCGCAAACGCCTTCGCGGTGCGGGCGCAATGAATCGCTTCCCGCGCGGCGCGCAGACGCCCCCTCGCGCTGGTGGCGTGCACATCGACGCCCTCGGCGAATTCATCGGAGTGATCGCTGGGCAGATTCGCCGGGTCAACGGCTGAAAACGGGACAACCTCCACGCCACGCGTGCTCAGCGCGTCGAGGTCGTTAAACATGACGCGCTCGGCGCCACCCCGCATGTAGAAATAGTTGTTCGCGAGAATTACCTTCATGCAAATTCCTCTCTGGAAATGGCGGCTGGCCGAACCACCGTAAGTTTTCTCGCTGCGCTTTCCGCCATCCTGCCCGATGACAGAAAAAGGATGAACAGACTCATAAACGGAAAGTTGTCGAGATTGTTCTCGCTGAAGCAATAAATCGCGAGAATCAGGCCGCAATACCGCACGTTCTTCGGCGCTGTGCGGATCGCCCGGAACCACGCGAAGAGAAAAAGACTCAGCCCCACAATGCCCTGGTCGAACAGCACGCGCAGGTAGTCGTTATGCGGAAGTTTGCCGAGATGATCCGGTGACGATCCGATCCCGAAGCCGACCAGTTTCTGGGCAGTGGTTCCCCCGGCGTACGTAACGAGCGTTTTGCGCCAGTGTTCGAGTCTCCAGACCCCGGAAGCTGTTCCGGACCCGAGAGCGCGCTCTTCCT
>Ga0070658_10002646_pt1 | contig 14906 bp, 14 predicted proteins | sample KBSC13metaG_FD_64664 | JGI IMG/M metagenome (GOLD analysis project Ga0070658, IMG submission 64664) | Corn rhizosphere microbial communities from Kellogg Biological Station, Michigan, USA - KBS C1-3 metaG | ecosystem: Host-associated > Plants > Roots > Rhizosphere > Soil ...
CCGGCCGCATCTACGCGCGTCACCCTTCGATCCCAGATCAGATCATGCGAGCCGGGCTGCCAGTCGAGTCTCTGGTTCGCAAAGGTTCCCGGCAAACCGCTCATGCCGATGGCGCCAACCCACTCCTTCGTACTCGGCCGCCGCACCACAACCCGGTCGCCCGCATGGAAGGACGCGGTAGCAGCAACCTTCAATATCCGCGTGCCCGCCGCCGCGTCCGCACTCACCAGCAGGGCATCTCCCGTCTCTGGGTCCGATGAGGCTCCGATCTGGATCAGTGTCCGTCGTCCAATGCCCTCTGCCACAATCGTTGTCTGCCCAACACCGCTCCCGCGAAGCACTATGCCACTCGCGCTGATCTGCAATTGCCCCGCAACGTGAAATCGGCCAGGCCGCAGCACCACCGCACCGCGAAACCCGTTCGCAGCAGTGGGCAGCGCCGCCACGTGATCAATCGCTGACTGCAACAGAGCTGTATCATCGCCGCCCGTGGCCCGCACTGAGATCACGGCCGGCACACTCGGCGGCGCTCCCTCACCCGCCCCGTATCCCGCGTACGAGTAATCGATACCCGTGGGACTCATCACGCCCTGAGCCTCGGCAGGCACACCAGACATCAGCAGCACAACACTCACTACCAAAACCTGCGCCCGCAGCGCAATAAACCAGACTCTCATCATGGTGATTAGAATGGACTCGCGAATTCATCACAGGAGCACCTATGCAACGTCGCGCAGTCTACGTCTCCCTTTGCCTGTTGGCTTTGTGTCCGGCCACCATCATAAGCGCACAAGACACACGGAACGTAACCGAGCCCGTGATACCGCCTACCTGCACTAGGCTTCCTGCGCGGATTACTGCAACGAATAACGCAATCTCACCCGCCGATGAATCCAAGCTCGACACCACTCGCATCCAGGACGCACTCGATCATTGCGGCAAAGGCAAGGCGGTAGAACTCGCATCCGCAGGCGGCGCAAACGCGTTCCTCAGCGGTCCCCTCCAACTCCGCGAAGGCGTCACGCTGCTCATCGACAAAGGCATCACGCTATATGAATCCGTCGATCCCAAGGTCCTTGAGACTTCCCCCGGCTCCTGCGGTCTCGTCAGCACTACTCCTGGCCGCGGCTGCAAGCCCCTCATTAGTGTCGATCACGTCTCCGGCGCAAGCATTATGGGCGACGGCATCATCGACGGCCGCGGTGGCGTCAAACTCCTCGGGGTCGGCAAAAGCGCCTGGGATCTCGCGGAAGAAGCCCGCCCCGGCGGTGGCCAGAAGGTGAGCCGTCTTCTCGTCGCCGACCACGCCGACAACTTCACCCTCTACCGCATCACGTTCAAGAACTCGCCTAACTTCCACGTCGTCTACAACGGCGGCAACGGGTTCACCGTCTGGGGTGTGAAGATCGACACCCCGCAGCGCCTCGCCCGCAACACCGATGGCATCGACCCCGGCGCCGGCGCGAAGAACATCACCATCACCCACAGCTTCCTGCGCGAAGGCGATGACAACGTGGCCATCAAGGGTGGCCCCGGCGGCGTCACCAACATGACCGTCAGCCATAACCACTTCTACTGGGGACACGGCATGTCCATCGGCTCCGAGACCAATGGCGGCGTCAGCAAAATCCGCGTCACAGACCTCACACTGGATGGTCCCGACTCCGGCATCCGCATCAAGTCCATGGGCACGCGCGGCGGTCTCGTGCAGGACATCGTCTACGACGACGTCTGCATCCGCAACTCACCTCGCCCCATCGACATCACCGCGGCCTACGCCGCCAATGGCCCTGTGAAAGGCCCCTCGCCACCAACCTTCCGCGATATCACGCTGCACAACGTCAGCGTCTCCGGCGGCGGCAAAATTCTCTTCGACGGCTATGATCACGAACATCGTGCACAAGTCACGCTCGACGGCGTCTACCTCACCGATGCCGCGCATCCGGCGAAGCCGTACACCTATCAGTTCGACAACGCCGATATAACCTACGGACCGGGCGGCAGCAACATCGAGCTCCCAAAAGGCGAAGATGCCACCGTCAACGGTAAGCCCTCCAACGGCAAAGCCGCCTCATGCGACGCCCGTTTTGTTCCTTTCCCGCAGCAGTAATCATTGGCCGAACGCATGTAACTGCATCAGCTCAACGAAAAACGCTCGCGGATCTCATATCGCGCAGCGCCCCCCAGAAAGCTCTCATACAACGCAAACTCTTTGGCCATAAAACCGCGGAACGCCGCCATCTCGCGGTTCCTCTCCGCAGCCGATGCGATGCCATCCCGCCCTCCACGTCCACGCCTGCGCGCCAGCGTGATGTGTGGCCGATACGGCCGATCCTCGCGCGCAAACCCACAGCCGTTCGTGGCCGAAGAGACCTTCCTCTCCAACTCCAGCAACTCCGGCGTGGGCTTCACGCCCGCATACAGGATTCCCACCTTCCCAAACGCACCCAGCTTTTCTGGCAAAATCTTCATCGGCGCCGCTCGTACTCCATGCAGCCTTTCCACCAGACACGCATACTCCTCGTCACCCGCATTGCCGAGAAACTGCAGCGTGATGTGCCAACTCTCCGGGGGAGACCACCTCAGCTCCCCCGCGTCTGGCCGTCGCCGCATCCGCTCCACCGTTGCCGCCAGCTCGCGAGTCGTCTCCTCCGGCAGCGGAACCGCCACAAACAGCCGCATATCGCCTCCACCTTATTGCGATGCGCCATCGTCCTTAGCAGCCCCTCTCACCCGCACCGAAGCCGCAACCCCTGCCGTTCAGTCTGACCTGATCCCTATTCAGCCTCATCTAAATTCCGCCAATCGACCCATCTACAATGGGTGAGCCGCCGCAGGAGATTCCATGAAGCTATCCCGACGCACGGTCGTCACCGGCCTTGCTATGGCAGGTGCCGCGCCGCTTGCCTTCGCCTCCGGCCAGACCGCAGCCGCGGCGCCCTCACCGAATTCACACCCCAGTCTCTCCCGCGCCGATCTTCAAAAAGCTGCCGAGAGCCTCCTCACCTACTTCCGCGGTACAGCTCCCCAGCTCCTCCGCCCGGCCGAAGGTGCCCTCAAGTACCCAAGCATCGCACCCAGCCTTCCCGGCAAGCAGTACTCCACCAGCCTCTGGGACTGGGACACATATTGGACCGCCCGCGGTCTCTTCCGCTTTGCTAACCTCACGCACGACCAGGCCCTGCACACCAAAATCGGCGAGCACGCCATCGGCAGCCTCAAAAACTTCTTTGAAGCGCAGTCCGCCCAGGGCCGAATGCCCATCATGATCGACGTGAAGCACAGCGATCTCTTCGGTTCCCTTCAGGACGCCGCGCCCAACTTCCGCAATCAGGCCAAGCCCGTATTCGGTCAGCTCGCACTCCTCATCGCGGACGAGACAAAATCCGTCGACTGGCTCACCCCCAACTTCGATCGTCTCATCCGCTTTTACGACTCCTGGGTTCTGGGCAACCAGTCCTCCACAGGGCTCCTCGTTTGGGGAGACGACGTTGCCATCGGCAACGACAACGATCCCACCACCTTCGGCCGCCCCTTCTTCTCCTCCGCTAACCTGCTGCTGAACTGCCTCTTCTACCAGGACCTTACCGCGGCCGCCGAGCTCGCCCGCCGCCTGAATCGCATCTCCGACCGGCAGCGCCTTACCGCCCAGGCTCAGAGTCTCGCCGAACAGATTCGCAAGCTCTGCTGGGACTCTCGCGACAGCTTCTACTACACCGTCGATGTCCAATGCATCGACCGCCGGGCCGAGCTCATCCCTACCGTCAAACGCGGGATGGGCATGTCCTGGCAGGCGCTCCCGCTCCGCATCCAGACCTTCACAGGTTTCCTTCCGCTCTGGTGCAACGTCGCTCCCCGCGATCACGCCACCGCACTCGTCCACACCAACTATCTCGCCGACGACCGCTTTCGCGCACCCTTCGGCGTCCGTTCCCTCTCTTCGCGCGAAACCATGTACTCCATGGACTTCAGCTCCAATCCAAGCAACTGGCTCGGGCCCGTCTGGATTATCGTCAACTACTTCGCCTGGAAGGCCCTCACCAACACCGGCTTCCAGCAGGAGGCCGATGCGCTCCGCGATAAAACCGTTCACCTGCTGACCGCGGACCTCGCCACCAACGGCTCACTCAACGAGTACTACCACCCGGATACCGGCGCGGCTCTCAGTCACAAAGGCTTCATGGATTGGAACCTGCTCGTTCTTGAGATGGTGTAACCGCGAGCATGTAAGCTAAACCTCCGAGCACATCCGCGTAGGTCTATATGCCCACTGGCTTCCCGTTTCGCGATCTCCGTGAGCTGTTTGCCAAGGCAAATGAGGAGAAGTCAGGCGACCAGTTGGCCGGAATTGCCGCCGGCTCGGAGCGCGAACGTGTGGCCGCCAAGCGCCAACTCGCGGACCTTCCGCTCGCGACCATTGTTCAGCAGCCGGTCATCGATCCTGACGAAGATGATGTCAGCCGCATCATCCTGGACACGTTTGATCAGGATGCCTTCGAGCGCATCAAGAGCATGACCGTAGGAGAATTCCGCGAATTCATTCTCGGCGATGCCACCTCAGAAGCTGATCTTAAAGCCCTGAAGTGGGCCATCACTCCAGAGATTGCCGCCGCATCCGCGAAGATTATGAGCAACAAAGATCTCATTCTTGCTGCTATCAAAATTCGCAATATCACGCGCTGCCGCAACACAATGGGTGGACACGGTGTCCTCGGCATCCGCGTCCAACCCAACCATCCGACTGATGACCTCGGCGGTATCCTGCTGTCCGCCTTCGAAGGGCTCCTCTACGGCTGTGGAGACGCCGTCATCGGCGTAAACCCTGCGACCGATTCGGTTACAACGGTGGCCGCCATTCTCCATGCACTCGCCCGCCTGATCGACACATACAACATCCCCACCCAGAGCTGCTGCCTCGCGCACATCACAACTCAGCTTGCTGCGCTCAAGCAGGGCGCACCCGTGGACCTGTTATTTCAATCCATCGCCGGCACACAAGCTGCGAACTCGAGCTTCGGAATCACCCTCTCGATGTTGCGCGAAGGGCGCGAACAGGTACTTGAGCACCACCGCAGACGCGACGTAACGTGGGCGGGCGACCAGCTCATGTACTTCGAAACTGGCCAGGGTAGCGCACTCTCCGCCGAAGCCCACCACGGCGTCGACCAGCTCACGCTCGAAGCCCGCGCCTACGGAGTGGCCCGAGCGTTCGACCCATTCCTGGTCAACACGGTCGTTGGCTTTATCGGGCCGGAGTACCTCTACGACGAGCGTCAGATCATCCGTGCCGGACTCGAAGACCATTTCATGGGCAAGCTACTCGGGTTACCCATGGGCTGCGATATCTGCTACACCAACCACGCAGCCGCGGACCAGAACTCCGCTGACAACCTGCTTTTCCTGCTCACCGCCGCCGGATGCAATTACTTCATGGGCGTTCCCTGCAGCGATGACGTCATGCTCAACTACCAATCCACCAGCTACCACGATGCCCTCGCCATGCGGAGAGTCTTCAACCTCCGTCCGGCGCCAGAGTTCTTCGATTGGCTCCAGTCCATGGGTATCTATGCTGGCCCTGAACCCGCGCTGCTGGATCGCCCAGCCAGACTGCAGTTGATGCGAGGGCTCGAATCCTCGCTCGAAGGTCTGCAACAATGACCACCGCCAACGATTCCCTCCTGCCCGGCGACTGGCCCGAAATCGTCCGTCAGATCCGGGCGCGCACTCCAGCCCGCGTCCTGGCCGGCCGCACCGGCGCGGCATACCGCACAACCACGCAACTCGATCTTCGCGAAGCACACGCCTCCGCACGCGACGCAGTCCACACCGAACTGAACCTGGAACAGCAATTTGACTCCGAGTTTGTGAAGCGGTGGAAACTCTTCGAGGTCTCTACCCAGGCAGTGTCCAAAGAAGAGTATCTCCAGCACCCAAATCTCGGCCGAGTCTTCGCTAGGGCTTCCCATTCCGAGTTGCTGGAGCGCTGCCCCCCAGGCGCCGACCTCCAGATCGCCATCGGAGACGGCCTGTCGGTATCGGCGGTCGTCGCCCAGATCCCGCGCCTCCTTCCGGCCATCTTCGACGGAGCCAAAGCCCACAACTGGACCGTTGGCCAAAGCTTCGTCATCCGCCATTGCCGGGTAGGCATCCTCAATCAGATCGGGGAGCTACTTACCCCAGCGGTCGCCGTGCTCCTCATCGGAGAACGTCCAGGACTCGCCACCGCCGAGAGCCTCTCCGCCTATATGGCTTACCGGCCCCGGCCGGGACACACCGATGCCGATCGGAACCTGATCTCCAACATTCACGTCCGCGGCATCTCCCCGGAAAAGGCCGCCACACGGATCATTGAGCTCGCAACCCAGATGATGAAGGCCCAACGCAGCGGCACACGCCTGCATCTGCCGCAAAACTATTAAGACCAATTTATTGAGGAGGTTATGGTGGGCACAGCAGGATTCGAACCTACGACTTCCACCGTGTGAAGGTGGCACTCTACCGCTGAGTTATGCGCCCACTCGCCCGGAGTCGGGTGACGGGAGGAACGTACTTGATCAGCATACCATCAGCCTCCCGCAAGGCCCATCCTCCGCCGGTACAATAACCAAGCCACATGCCCGTCCACCCCAAAAACTCGCCTGCACCCGACCCCGGCCGCGGCGACCGGTCCGAAGCCCAAAGCCCGGACGGCTACAAAATCCTGGATGATTCGGTTGAATCAGCGCAACCTCACGATCAAGATGGGGTTACAGAAGACATGGCTACCCTGGCAGTTAACCCGGGCATCCTCGACGGGGCGAAAGCTCCAGCGGCGACTCGTGGGGCAACGAACTTCGCCGACATGGAAGACTCCGCCATCATGTTGGAGCTCCGCGCCGGCAACATGGCAGGCTTCGATTACCTGATTCAGAAGTACCGCAAGCCGATCGTCAGCTTCATGTACCGCATGGTGCACAACCAAGCCGTTGCCGAGGAGCTCGCGCAGGAGGTCTTCCTCCGCGTCTACCGTTCGCGCGAGACCTATCGTGCGGAGGCCCGCTTCAGCACGTGGCTCTATCGCATCGCGACCAATCTTGGCGTCAATCACGCCCGCGACACGCGTCACGAGCGCAACGCCTCCACCGTGTACCTGGATGAGACCGACTCCGAGACCGGAATCAGCCCCGATGTGGCCGACGCAACTCCCGGAGCAGAGACGCAGATGCTTCGCCGGGAAAGATTGAATGCCATCCGCCAACACGTCATGGCACTCCCGGAACGCCAACGGATGGCTGTGCTGATGCACAAGTATGAGGAGATGGACTACCGGCAAATCGGCGATGTGCTGAAGCTGAGTGAGTCCGCAACAAAATCGCTTCTCTTTCGCGCCTACCAAACGCTGCGCGAGAAGCTGAAGGAGTTCGTATAACGGAAACTTTGTCGTCTGCACTCCGTCATAGAAATCAGGGGATGACCGCAAGCAGCATGCACGGGGCGGCACCCAACCGATCAGAACGGGGACCCAGACGACCTACAGAACGCGCCGGACAGCACCTTCGGACGCATTCAGAAGTGAGGATCTAAGATGAACTGCACAACTTGCAAAGCCGCTCTGCCTGATCTGCTGCTGGACCCGTCTGCCGCGAACCCCGAGGCACGGAAGCACCTGGCCGCCTGCCCGGCCTGCGCCGCCGAGCTCGCGGAGCTCCAGGCCACCTTTGCCCTGCTTGATAGCTGGGAAGCACCAGAGGTTTCCCCCTACTTCGACCAGAAGCTGGCCGTCCGGCTGCGCGAAGAGCAGGAGGCCGCCCCTGCGGGCTGGTTTGAACGCATGCGAGCCCGCTTGCTCTTCAACACTGGACGTCAGTTCCGCCCAGCACTCGTGGGTGTCATGGCGCTGCTGTTAATCGCCGGCGGAGGCGGAGTTGGTATCTCCACTTTCACGCTCGCTAATTTTACTCATCCCCAGGCGCAGGCCGCGCCGACAGTCAATGACCTGCAAATCCTGGATAACAACCAGCAGGCCCTCGAGCAGGTCGACCAGCTCCTCCAGGATGACAGCCCCGACGATAACTCCGACGCGCCCCCGACCTAATCATGACTTGCACGATCCAACCCGGACAGAAAGAGGGTTCCATCGCCGGGAGGCTCGCAGTAGACTTCAAGGGCGACCCGCTTCAATCGTCGATTCGCTCTCTGGGCTGCCGAGCTGTATTGCCCTCTCAAGCCGCTGCATCGCATCGTATGACTGCGCACGCCTCAATCCGGCTATGCCTCGGCGCGGCCCTTGCGCTGCTGCTCGCGGCCGCGCCTGCTTTGGCGCAGACCAGGCTTGTGCCGGAGCCCGGTTCTAGACCCGTACGCCCGGCGGAATCAGACGAAGCTCCGCGCATTGCGCAGAACGGACGTCCTCCACAGAGTGAGGAGCACCTCCAGCGCTGGATGCAGAGCCACTCCAACATGTCTCTGGCCGAGCAACAGAGAGCCCTGCAGAACCTGCCCGGCTTCCGCGAACTTCCGCCCCAGGTGCAGCAGAACCGCCTCAACACTCTGGCCCGCCTCTATTACATGAACCCGCAGCAGCGGAGCCGCATCCTGAACCGCACCGAGGCCCTTGAGCGTCTTGCTCCTGCCCAGCGTGAGCAGTGGCGAGAGGCCGTTCAGCGCCTCAACATGCTCCCGCCTCCCCGTAAGCACATGCTGGCGGGCGCCATTATTGAGCTCCGCGAGCTTCCGCCTGAGCAGCGTCAGATGGCCCTCAACTCTCCGTCGTACCTCGCGCAGTACACCCCCGAAGAGCGCCAGACCCTGCGCACGCTTCTCATGGCCGAACCCTATCCGGCGGTGCGCACTCCGCGGCGCGCATATCCTCCGCCCCCAATGCCCTGAAGACCGCACCTAACGCCGCAGCATATTCTTCAGCAGGAACACGAGATTTGCAGGCCGTTCCGCCAGCCTTCGCATGAAGTACGGATACCAGGCATTTCCGAACGGCACATACACCCTCACCCTGTAACCGTCCTTCGCCAGCCGCTGCTGCAGATCTCGCCGGACCCCGTAAAGCATCTGGAACTCGAACGCGGTCCGCGCGATCTCCTTCTCCCTCACGAACCGCAGCATCTCATCCACAATCTTCTCGTCGTGAGTAGCAATCCCGCAGAACACGCCTGACGTTGCCGTCCGCTTCATCAGCCTCACATAGTTCGCATCCACATCCGCTTTGCGCGCAAACGCCACCTCGGCACGCTCCTTGTACGCGCCCTTGCACAGCCGGATGCGAATACCCTGGCCCAGCAGCCGTTCCGTGTCCTGCTCCGTGCGATAGAGATACGCCTGCAGCACCGTCCCAACCGTCCCCGGGAATCGCGCGTGCAGCCGCTCTGTCATGGCAATCGTCGCCTCGGTGTAATCCGAGCTCTCCATGTCGATGCGCACAAACGATCCCACCCGCGCCGCATGTTCCACCACTTCCGCGGTGATCGCCTCCGCTAGCTCCGGTCGGATATCCATGCCCATCTGCGTCAGCTTCAGGCTGACATTCGCATCCAGCTTGCCCGCAGCGATCGCATCCAGCACGCGGTGGTACACATCCGCAGCCGCTCGCGCCTCCGACTCATCAGCGACACTCTCACCCAGCGAGTCGAGCGAAACCGCAATGCCTTCGGAGTTCACGCGCCGGCACACGGCCATCGCGTCCTCGACCGTTAACCCCGCTACAAAGCGAGAGGCCAGCCGCCGCCCCATACGGGATTGCTCCGCCCACCGCCTGACTGTTCCATTCCGAGAGAGCCCAATGAAAACCGACCGCAGCAACGGACGTCCTTACCCGTGAGCGCGCGTACCTTGGCCCACCTCGACGCGAGGCGCAGGCGGCGTCACCATCTTGCTTGTGTCCTTCAGCGCAGCGATATCTTCGTCGTACCGTCCCGCAACGGAGTTCGCCCGGATCACTGCCATCTCTTCCAGCATCTTCATGCCGTCCTTCAGATAGCTCATCCTGCTGCGCTCATCGTGCCCCCATGTCACCGGGACCTCGCGGATGTCATACCCAATCTTCTGCGCGATGAACAGGATCTCCGGGTCGAAACCCCACCGCTCAATCCGCTGTAGTCGAAATATGATCTGAGCCGCGGACCGCTTGAACGCCTTGAATCCGCACTGGGTGTCCTTGAACGGCAGTCCCATGATGATCCGCGTCACCCAGTTGAAACAGCGGCCGAAAAACCGCCGGTACAGGGGTTGGTGAATCGTCTGCCGCTGCTTGTCCAGCCACCGCGATCCAATCGCCACATCCGCGCCGTCCCGGATCGCCGCCATCAGCAGCTCGGCCTCTTCCATCGGAGCCGACAGGTCCGCATCCGTGAACATCACAATCTCGCCAGCGGCCTGCAGCAGCCCGTTCCGGACCGAGTAGCCCTTGCCTCTGTTTCCCTCATTCTTAATCAGGTGCAGCCGCGGATACCGCTGCATCCATGCCTGGATAATCTCCGGCGTCCTGTCCTTGGAGCCGTCGTCGACCACCAGCACCTCAGCATCCCAGCCCTGGCGCTCCACGCAGGACATCACCCGTTCCAGCGTGCGCTCAATTCGCGCGCTCTCGTTATACGCCGGAATCACGATACTCAACTGCGGACTTGCCATAAGCTCTCCGGCGCGTGCAAGAGTTGCTACCCTGTCGTGCGCTGCCTGCCGTTGCTCCCGCCTGACACGCGAAGAGCCGCACTTATCATACTGCAATTATTCAACGTCCGACCTGAAACTAAGTCTCAAAATACCCATTCGTTGCAGCTGTTTCGGCGGCAGATTACCGTCTCTAAGCCTCATCCCAGACGCGCACTTTGTCCATGCCACTTCCGGTAAAAAGGTCTAAACTTCACACATGCCGGAAGACCAGTTACCACAGGACCCTGCGCCGCAGAGCCAGGCTGCACCGACCAATACGCCACCTCCGCCGCCCACGCCGCGCTACACCCCTCCGTACGCGTACTCGACCCCGGCTGCCGCGCCCTATCCCATGTATCAGCAGCCGATGCGCCCGCGCCGCTCTCCCTGGTTCTGGATCTCGATCATCGGCGGTTCCTTCGCCGTTATCGCGTTGCTCATCACCGCCATGGTGTGGTCCATCACCCGCAGCATCACCGGCGACGGCACCGCCGGCATCGACGGCTTCAAGGTCGGCTCCAAAATCGGCGTAGTCGATATCTCCGGCGTCATCATGGACGCCGACAAGGTCAACACCCAGATCCGCAAGCTTGCCGAAGACTCCAGCGTCAAAGCCATCATCCTGCACATCAACTCGCCCGGCGGGGGCGCCGCAGCCTCGCAGGAGATCTTCAACGAGGTCGTCCGCCTGCGCCGCGAAAAGAACAAGCACATCGTCGCCTCCGTCGAGTCCGTCGGGGCATCCGGCGCTTACTACATCGCCAGCGGCTGCGACAAAATCTACGCCAACGACGCCTCCGTCGTGGGATCCATCGGCGTCATTATGGAGTGGACCAACTACGGCGACCTCTACAAGTGGGCCAAGCTCAAGAGCGTCGTCATCCACGCCGGAACCCTGAAGGACGCCGGCGACCCGACCCGCGAAATGACCCCGCAGGAGCAGGTCTACTTCCAGTCCCTCGTCGACAACATGTACACGCAGTTCGTGCATGACGTCGCCACCGGCCGCCACACCTCTGATGACACCATCCGTCCGCTCGCCACCGGTCAGGTCTGGACCGGACAGCAGGCCATCAAACTCGGCCTCATCGATAAGATCGGCGGCTACCGCGTCGCGCTCCTCGACACGGCCAAAGACGCAGGCATCAACGGCGAACCCGGCATCGTCCACCCGCCCAGCCAGCGCAAGGGCCTGCTGGCCGCTCTCAGCGACGATACGGACGACCTCATCCATATGCCTAGTCAACTCCTGAATCAATCCCCCGGCTTCTACTTCATGTGGAGGTAGTTCGGCAGTCCTTCACCGATCGGGTGCCCCATACTTTCGCGCAGCGAAAGGGTGGGAAGTACACCGCTTGCCCTCCTGACGTGTCATCCTGAGCACGGCGAAGGATCTCCGCACACCCCGGATTCCCCGCCCCAACCACCCCAAATTCATGTAAACTAAGTCCTGCGACTCTACGTAAGGATTCCGTCATGTCTATCCATCCCATCATGCAGAAACTGGCCGCCAAGCTTGAGCGGACCGATCATCCCACCTTCGGCCCCGGCGACACAGTTCGCGTGCAGGTCAAGATCAAGGAAGGCGAGAAAGAGCGCCTCCAGGCCTTCGAGGGCATGGTCATCGCGACCAACAAGGGACCGCAGGGTACCTTCACCGTTCGTAAGATGAGCTTCGGCCAGGGTGTCGAGCGTATCTTCCCCTACAACTCCAAGGTCGTCGACAAGGTCGAGAAGCTCCGCTCCTACCAGGTTCGCCGCTCCAAGCTCTTCTATCTCCGCGGTCTCCGCGGCAAGGCAGCCCGCCTTCAAGAGGTCGCGCGCCCCTAAGTTTTTCCTCGTTTCAAACCTTTGGGCCACGGGCAACCGTGGCCCTTTCCTTTTTCACAACTACTTCGTCAGCCCCTCAGAAACCGCACCAGCCTTGATCGGTACACAGGGCTGCTCCGAAGCCGTCTGCCCCGGCAGCACCGGTGGGCCGGCTGGCCGCATCATTCCGGTCGGGCACGGAGCCAGCGCCAGCGCCGGCTGCACATCCGCCGGCAGTGGCGGAGGCTGCGCAGCCGCCTCGTCCACTGCTACCTTCGATCCCGGCCATGCATACGGCGCCCGCGACGTCGTGCCATGCCCGAAGACCGGAAACTTCGCCGGCAGCAGGAAGCCGCGGTCCACCACCACCCAGGCCGACGCCGATTTCTTGCCCATTAGCCGCTTATCCGACGAGAGTTCAATCACATGTCCCTCCACCGTTACGCGCAGCGTCTTGTCCGCAATCGCATTCCGTTGTTCCGTCGCACCAGGAAACGAGCTCAGTGAAATGATCGTCGTCCCAATCGCAGGCGCATAGATGTACATGAACTTCAGGTCGGTGATGTCGTAATTCAGCCGCGCCTTCCCCGTCCAGCCATCGACAGTCAGAATCCCCGAAACAATCGACACCGGCGTAGCCTTCGGCGGTTTCTCTTTCTTCACCTTTATCTTTTTGCCGTGCTCGTCGTAACCCAGATTGCCCGCCGTCTGGAACACAGGCTTCCCATCCGGATCGAACACCGGATGCCCTTTCTTGTCCCGCAGCTGCTTCACCGGCGGGTTGAACATCGGCTTGCCATCGGGATCGAGCCGCTGCTTCCCTTCCTCATCCAGCATCGGAGCAGGTGGCAGCTCGACCACATCGATCGGCCCGTTATAAGCCTGTTTCCCGTTATGCTCTATTGCGCGTGGCGGAGCTTGACCCTCCACCACCGCCGCACCCGGCGGACTCGCTGCTTGTGTCGCATCCTGTGCAAAAACCGGTCCACCCAGCGGGCAGACCACAACCAGCGCGACCAACATCATCCGCACCAGAGATAGAGACCAGGGCAAAACACTGCAGAACTGCAAAGACTTGCAAGCGTACATGGCGGCATTTCCTTGCTATGCCTGAAATTGTGACCTTCGTTGACCCGGGAGAACCCGGCTTATTTGGATGCAGCATTCTTTTCCAGCGTCCGAAAACGTAAACTTATTCCCAACACATGCGCACCAGCATCGCATCCCGGCTGCCCACAGCAGAGGCCGTTACCGCACACACGGCCAAGCAGCGCATGCTCAGGCTTCTGGTCTGCAGTGACGCCCCCGAGCAGGCCCTCCGCTATCGCGGCTACCGCAGCATCGCGGGCGTGGACGAGGTCGGCCGCGGAGCACTCTTCGGCCCTGTCGTGGCCGCTGCCGTCATCCTGCCCGAGCGTGTCGGCGCTCTGGCCCGCGCTGGCCTGCGCGATTCCAAGCAGCTCGACCGCAAGCAGCGAGAGAAGCTCGACCGTCGTATCCGCAAGTGCGCTCTCGCCATCTCTGTCGCCGAGGTCGACTCCGAGACCATCGACCGCGTCAACATCTATCAGGCCACGCGCATCGCCATGCTCTCAGCCGTCCAGGCGCTTGCTATCACGCCCGACCACCTGCTCATCGACGCCATGCGGCTCGACCACTCCTGTCCACAAACGAAACTCATCTACGGCGACTCCCTCTCACTCTCCATCGCCGCCGCCTCCGTCATCGCCAAGGTCCACCGCGACCGCCTCATGCGTGAGCTCGACGCCATCCATCCCGGCTACGGCCTTGCGTCCCACAAAGGCTACGCCACGCCCACGCACCGCAGATCACTGCGTGAGCTCGGCCCCTGCCCGCTCCACCGCCGCAGCTTCGCCCCCGTCCGTGCGCTCATTACCGGCGAACCCGAGCCCACCGGCCTCCTCTTTTCGGATGACACCCTGGAAGCCGAAGCGATGTTCGAAACCGAGGACTTCGTCGAAGACCTCCTCGACGACATCGCGCTCGACGAGCAACCAGCCATGTCCACCAGCGCCCTCACCCCCGCCGCCGACTCCTAAACAACCCACTCGAGCGGCCCCACAACCCCCTTCTCGCTTCTGGCCACCCCTTTTACGCGGTGTCATTCTGAGGGCAGCGAAGAATCCCCGTATTTGCCCGTCACAACCCCCGGGTTCCCCATCCTTTCGCAAAACAAAAAGGTAAAAAGTAAACCGCACTGGCGCTCGGCTTCTCACGTCGAGCGAAAGCTCGACCCCGGAGGGAGCAGCGGGCTTCAGCCCGCAAATCGCCACGCGCATAAAAGGGGCTTCAGCCCCGGGCCCTCGCCTGCATCCACCGCTCACCTGAGCGCAAGCCAAAGACCGGAAGGGCACGCCTTCAGGCGTGCCGCAAACCAGCCGCCGCGAAGCGGCCTACCGCTCTGCCGAAGGCAAGCCTCCAGGACGCACTTCCAA
>Ga0070658_10002648_pt1 | contig 14899 bp, 8 predicted proteins | sample KBSC13metaG_FD_64664 | JGI IMG/M metagenome (GOLD analysis project Ga0070658, IMG submission 64664) | Corn rhizosphere microbial communities from Kellogg Biological Station, Michigan, USA - KBS C1-3 metaG | ecosystem: Host-associated > Plants > Roots > Rhizosphere > Soil ...
CCCAGGGCTCGCTGCGCATCACCGCGGGCAGGCCGGCGACCGCCGTCAGATCGCCCGGCGGGGGGGACAGGCCCCGAAGCGCCGACAGCCACAGGGTGTAGAAGCTGCCGCCCCAGAAGTCATCGCCGTGCTGATCCACCAGCCGGCGGGCCTCGTGCAGCGCGGCCGGATAGCCGGGATAGGTACCCAGCTCGGTCACCAGCGGACCGACGGCGGTGTCGTTCCCCAGGGCTGCGAACGCGACGTCCAGGGGTGTGGGCATCATGCGCTTCGGCTCGCCGCGCACGCGATCAAAGGTGACGTCCGTGAAGACCTGCGAGTCGATCACGAAGCGCTGACCCAGCAACAAGAACACCCGATCCAGCGGGGCGCCGGCGCCCTCGAACGGCACCACCAGCAGCTGGCTGGCGATGCGCTGGATGCCGAAGCCTCCGTTCAGCAGCGCCTGCGCCAGCGCCTGATCGGACAGGGCCGGCAGGTCAGCCAGGGTGGCCACCCCAGCGGCGGCGGGCAGCTTCGCGAAGTCGGCCACCGTCATGTTGTCCGACTCGCCGACCATCGTGTGCAACACCTGCTCGATGGACGTCCAGTCGGCCAGCGGTTGTCCTTGCGCCAGCTGCGCCAGCAACAAGCCGTCCAGGAACTGCCGGCGAGAAAACCGGGGCGGCGCCGCCGACCCGGCGAACGGGTCGTACTGCAGGAAGCGCAGGTCGGTGCGTCCCAGCCACATCATCGACTGGAAGTACTGCGACAGGTCGGCCGACTGGGTGTAGTGCCCGCGGGGTGTGAACTGGGAGAAGTCCAGGTCACGCGGCTCACCAAACAGGTCGACGGTGGCGGTTCCCTGGGCCGCCGCGATCTTCGCTAGCAGGTCCGCCACCGCCGCCGGGTCGGCGCCCGCCACCGGGCTGGCGTTCTGTCCCAACAGAGAGAGCGCAACGGTCAGCAACAGATCCACGTCGACACGCGACGACGCCGGCAGGTCAGCGCCAGCGCCGCGGCTGAGGGCGGTGTGCATCGTGGACAGCATGTCGATGAGCGCCGGCTCGAGCATCCCCGTCTCCAGCTTCACCAGCACCGTGTCGTACGAGCGATGAACGGCGTGCAGCACGGAGTCGAGCGACACGTACAGCGGCAGGTGGTCGGCGTAAAGGCTGGTGTATCCATCGAAGAACGTGGGAAACGCCTGGCGCCCCGAGATGACGAACCCCTTCGCGGCCAGCACGGACTGCTCGCGATCGTTCAGGGCCGATTGCGACGCTTGCACCCGGTCCAGGTTCTGGGCGGTCAGCGGATCGTAGGGCAGCGCGGGAAGATACTTCTCGCCCCAGCGGGCCTGGAACTGCGCGGCGTCGACCGGGAGGTCGGCGGCCACATCGGCGCGCGCGGCCGCCAGCGCCGCGGCCTGGGCGTCGGGCAGCGCCACGTCGACGGGCGAACCGGAGAGGGGCGCGCCGCCCCCCCCTCCACCTCCTGCGGCCCCGCCGGTCCCGGGCGCGACTGCGCCGGCACCCCCGCTGCCAGGGCGATTCCCCCCCGTCCCGGCCACCGTGCCCGGGGAACTTCCGCCGCACGCCTGAAATACCAGCAGCGCCGACGCGCCCGCGAGCGCGAGGCCGCCGCTGACCACCCGGGACCCGATCGACTGTCGCATCACGCTGTCCTCCTGTTCAGTCGCCGACCAGCAAGGGACGTACCCCGGCTGTTAACAAGGTTTGCTGGTGATCTGTCGGGCGTCCAGTCGAACGAGGCCGGCGCCGGCAGGTGAATCGCGACATCGCTGCCCCGGCGTCGTCGCGCCGGCGACGTCAGTGGTGCTTCTTGGCCGCGGGGGAAGCCTCCGGCGCCGGCGCGGGCGGCGCCTTGGACCGGGGGGCCGGCGGTGGACCCCTGCCGTCAGCCATGACCTCTTCCAGCGTGGTGCGAACCTTGCCGCCCGTGTCGTCCGGCTTCACGCCGGGCGGGCGCTCCCAGGGGATCTCGCGCAGCGGCTGGCCCACCGCCACCTCGTTGATGTAGCGGGCGAACATCGGCACCGTGATCATGAACGCCGCGTCCTTCGCGCCCAGGGGACGCTCGCGCAGGTCGTCGCCGACCCAGGCCGTCGTCATCCAGCGCGAGGTGTATCCGATGAACCAGACGTCCATGGTGGCGCTGGACGTGCCGGTCTTGCCCGCGGCCAGGATGGATGCGGTGCGAATGGCCGGCGCGTGGCCGCGCGTGACCACGTGGCGCAGCAGCTTCGACGTCAGGTAGGCGGTCCGCGGGGCGATGACCGGCTTCCTGGTCTTGCCGGCCAGCGCCACCAGCTGGTCCAGGCGATCTTCCGGGCGCCCCATGGGGTCGCCGATCCAGGTGTTGTCCTCCAGGATCTTGCCGGTGCGATCGCGCACGCGGCGCACGCTGACCGGCTCGACCAGCACGCCGTTGTTCGCGAACGCCGAGAAGGCCCGCGTCATCTCGTCGATGCGCGAGCACGACGCGCCCAGCGCCAGCGCCTGGTCGGGGATGATGGGCGTGGTGATGCCCAGGCGGCGCGCCCAGGCCTCGACGTCGTGGCCGCCCATCAGCTTGAACAGCTGCACCGAGGGGACGTTCTTCGACCAGATCAGCGCGTACTCCAGCGTCACCTGGTACTCGCTGGTGTTGTTCAGGTTGGTGGGCGTCCAGACCTCGCCGGTGATGGGATCGACCTCGGCGCGCGGCACATCGTTCAGCAGCGAGTTGAAGCCGTAGCCGCGATCGAGCGCCAGCGAGTAGTAGATCGGCTTGTACGTGGACCCGGGCTGGCGGCACGCCTGCGTGACGCGGTTGAACTCGGAGCGATCGTAGTCGTCGCCACCGATCATCGCCGTGACGTAGCCGGAGGTGTGGTCGTACGAGAACAGCGCGCCCTGCACGCGCGGCGTCTGTTCCAGCGCCAGCGTCACCACGGCGGGGGGCGCCTTGCCCTGCTTGGCCTCGTCGTAGGCCGGCATCCACTGCACCTCGCTCTTCTCGTCGTAGGTGAAGTCCGAGAAGCGGCGCAGCTTCGAGCGGTGCGCGTTCCTGACCCACACGACGTCGCCCCGGTGCAGCACCCCCGCCGTCGAGGTCAACGTGCGGCTGTTGACCGCCGACTTCGAGTCGTAGGGGGCGGCCCAGCTCATGTGCGCCGACGGCAGCAGGTACTTCCCCTTGCCCACGCGCACCTCGGCGCCGTCGGCCGACGTGGACTCGACCAGGCCCAGGTACATGCGCCCCTCGACCGGCGGCTCGGCGCCATAGCGTTGCGCCGCCCGCCGCCGGAACTCGTCCATCGCGGACGCCGCCAGGCGGGCCACCGGGCCGCGCCAGCCTTGCCGCTTGTCCAGCTTGCGCAGGCCGAAGTCGACGTTCTCCTGCGCCGAAGCGTCGATCCACGGCACCACGGTGGTCTCGATCTCGTAGCCGGCCTCGGCCAGCTTCTTGTCGCTCTCGCGCTGGGCCTTGCTGCACGCCTCCTTGGCGGCGGAGGCGCCGGGACCACCCAGGCGCTGGCACTCCTGCCACAGCTCCTGATCGCCGTAGCGGCGGGCCACGTCGCGCCGGACGTTCTCGGTGAAGTAGGGCGCGTACATGCGGAAGTAGTCGGGCCGGGGGCGGATGACCAGCGGTCGCGCCTTCCAGGTGGTCGCCTCGCTGTCGGTCAGATAGCCGGCCGCCACCATCGCGTTCAGCACCTGGTCGCGCCGCGCCTGGCCCGCCTGCTGGTTCGTCAGCGGAGAGAACCGCGAGGGCGCGCGCACCAGCCCCGCCAGCGTCGCCATCTCGCCGACGTCCAGCTGATCGATCGCCTTGTCGAAGTAGCGGCGCGCGCCGCCGCCCACGCCGTAGGCGCCCGCCCCCAGGAAGATCTGGTTCAGGTACAGCGTCAGGATCTCGTTCTTCGTCAGGTGCGCTTCCAGACGCCGCGCCAGGATCGCCTCGCGGATCTTGCGCTGGATCGTCCGCTCGGAGGTCAGGAAGGACTTGGCCACCTGCTGGGTGATCGTCGACCCGCCTTGCGCCACCTCGCCGGCGCGCAGGTTAGCGCCCAGCGCGCGGGCGATGCCGCGATAGTCCAGGCCCCCATGCTCGTAGAAGCGCCGGTCCTCGGCGGCCAGAAAGGCCTGCACCAGTCGCTTGGGGATGCGGTCGAAGGGGATGAAGTCGCGGCGTTCGGTGGCGAACTCGGCCAGCGGCGTGCCGTCCCACGCGCGAACGGTGGTCGTGGTGGCGACCTGCGCGCGATAGGCGGCCAGATCCGGCAGCGGCGGCAGCGTGGCCGCGAAGTAGAGATAGAAGCCGATGGCGAAGCAGACGCCCAGGCCCATCGCCGCGAGGAACCCGAACAGATAGAAGCGCAGCAGCCAGTACAGAAAGCCCCCGTCGGAGACGTTGGCCACCTCGATCGACGGACCACCGGTGGGCGCGGCCAGGGCGGGCGCCGCGGGCGCCGCTCCCGCGATGGCGGCCCGTGCTTCCAGGATGTCGGCGTCACGCAGCCCGGCGCTCGGCTGTGGGCCGACCGGCGCGGCTGGCGCGCTGGGTTCAGGGGGGGAGGTCGGTCGCGGGCTCGTCGCCCGGACCCCCGGCAAGGGGAAGCGCCCTGATGCGGTGGGCGCCTGGGGACCCGGCGGCACGCCTTCGCGGCGCACCCCCTCTCCGCGCTCGAAGGGCGTCGCCAGACGCCCTGAGCTGGTCATGCGTGCCGGCGGCGCGGCGGCCGGCACACGGCCGGTCTGTGGATCCACGAAGAAGGGATTCCTGCTGATGAGGGTGGCCTCGTCGTCCGACCCGAACGGGTCGGGCGTCGGCTCATCGTCGGAGGCGGGGCGTGGACCCCGGCCCGACGCGGCGCCGGTGGGGCCCGACCCTGTGGTGGCCGGTGGCCGGCGGCCGCCTCCCGACGGCGCGCCGCTGCTCGGGCCACCCCCCGTGCCCGCCGGTGGCGGCTGTCCTGCGGCGCCGGACGAACCGAGCGGCCGGCCCCCCGCCGGGAACGAACCGCTGCTGCCCGCCCCTCCCGTGGCGCGCGGGGGCGCCGCCGGCCCCAGCGGTGGGATGGGATTCTTCGCCGCCGGCAGTGGACGCGACCCGCTGGCGGGGCGAGGGCTGGCCGGAATTCCGGCGCCGGCCGGCCTGAAAGGGGGCGGCACCGCGCCGCCGGAGCGCGCGGGGGGGCGCTCCCCCGGCTTGCCGTCCTTGCTGGGCGGGTTCGCCGGGTCCGCCGCTGGCGCGCGGTCACCGCCAGCGCGCCTGTCGGGGCCGGTCGTCTTCGCGCCGGGAGGGCCGTCGGGCGGACCCTCTGACGAAGGCGGGGACATCGCCGGCCAATCTACCATTCTCTTTCCGGCTCGGGCAGGCTCGCCCGGACGGTCAGGGAATGGGGTCCAGTTGCGGATCGCCGCAGGCGACGCCGCTCGACAGTATCGACTGGTCGAAGTGCACGGTGACCTCGTCGCCCAGGTTCAGGGATGCCGCCACGATCGAGCCGTCGACCTCCATGCCGGCGGGCGCCGATATGGTCGCCAGGGGGGCCTCGAACATCCCCCCGATGGTGGGATGGCCGTAGAAGGTCAGCGGCGCGGACCCCGCCATCCAGATCCTCAGCGAGGATGCCTGCCACGCGCCCACGGGCACCGTGCCGTACGACGTGATGCCGCCGAAGATCAGCAGGTCCAGCTCGGCCCCCTGGTCCATGATGATGGTCATCCCGGCGCTCAGCAGGACGTCCCCGCCGATGGCCAGCACCGCCCGTCCGTGCACGGCCAGATTGATGGGCGACAGGCTGTTGATGCTGTTCAGGAAGTACGCGCCGCAGGGGATGTCCAGGCTGACCGCGGCGCCTGGCGTGATCAGACGGTTCGGATTCAAGCCGATCGAGGCGTTGTCGTTCACGGACGCCAGCATCGCGATCACGCCGCCGATGTCGAAGGGGACGGTGCAGTCGCAGGGCGCGGGCACGCTGACCGCCTCGCGCGTGGTGGCCGGGGCCGTGGTGGCCAGGCCCATGGTCGCCGTCGGCGGCAGGTGCAGCGTCCCGCCCACGTGCAGCGCGCCCATCACGTCACCGGCGATGAACGCGTCTCCGGCCACCGTTCCCATGGCAGGCTGGGGCAGCAGAACGGGGCCGCCGCTGCGCAAGGTCCTGTCCACCTCCAGCCCCACGCTGTTGCTGATCCCCCCCGGTCCGGAGGCGTACAGCGAACCGTGGATCGACATGCCGGCGGTGGCCATGATCTTCCCGTTCACCCCGACCGCGGCCGGAGCCGAACCCGGCGGCCCCGCGTTCGAAGTGAACAGCAGATCGGTGCTGAAGGGGGCAGAGACCGTCCAGTCGCTGCACGAGCAGAGGGCAAAGCGGTGCGACCGCGCCGCCAACGTGGCAGAGCAGGTTCCGTTCGCGCCGGCAAAGCGCACCGGGCCCCCGGTGCATACGCTGTTGCTACCGGCGGCGCCGCCCGCTCCTCCGCCCGCGCCTGCGCTGCCTCCCGGGCCGTCGGAGGAGCGCTGATCGAGGTCAGGCGTCCGGTCGCCCGTCTCGCCCGCGTCAGGGAACGACAGCAGGCCGACGTCGTGCGTACAGGCGGCGTAGCCGACCAGCCACGAGATGGTCAGCGCCAACCCGGCCCGGCTGCGACGTGGCCAGCCGGCAGCTTGGCCACCGGCGATCGGTTCCCGGCGATCAACCGCCGGAGCCATCAGTCCACGGACGACAGCCGCGACAGGCGGTCACCGGCCTCGCGCGCGTAACGGCCGTGCGGGTACCGGGTCAGGTACGAGCGCAGCGCCCCGCGGGCCTCGGGACCCGGGCCGTGCTCGCACTGCAACTGTGCGACCGTGAACAGCGACGTCTCGGCCTGATCCGTGCGCGGGAAGTCGCGCGCCACCAGACGATAGGCATCGATGGCGTCGGCGTACCGCCCCTCGACCAGGAACGACTCCGCGAACAGCACCCGCGCCTCGACGGCCGTGCCGTGGCTCTGCCGGAACAGCGGGGACACCAGCCGCCGCGCCAGTCCCGCGTCCCCGGTGGCCAGCGCGTGCCGGGCCTGATCCAGGCGCGCCGTCACCGGCACCCCAGCTTCCCTGGCGCGCGCGGACGACAGCTCGCCCGCCGGTCCGGTGCGCAGCGCCGCGGGTGCCAGCGCCGGCACAGGCTGCAACGACACCTGATGATCATCCTCGACCTGCTGGTGCCAGGACTCACCGGCGCCCAGGCGGCGCAACAGCTGCCCGTCGGGGCTCAGCACGCGCACCACGCCGCGCTCGGTGGTCACGCCGGTCGCCTCGACGGTGAAGCGCGTCCCCACCACCTCGACGGTGAAGTCGTGCGTGCGCACCTCGAAGTGCCGGCCGTTCTGGTGCTCCACGTCCACCGTCACGGTGCCATGGACCAGCGTCAGGATCTGCTTGCTGCGCACCCAGGACAGCTCGGTGTTCCTGGCCAGGTCGGCCACGGCCATCCCCAGCGATACGCGACCGCCGGCGGTCGCCTGAAACTGAACGGGCGCCGAGGCGTCCTTCGGGTTCGTGGTGGCCGCCACCACGTCGCCGCCCAGCAGGCGATAGGGCTGCCGCCCCAGCGCCGTGAGACCCGCGACCGCGGCCACCGCCACGCCGGCGCATGCCAGGGCCACCGGCCACGCCAGCCGCCGGCGCGGCGTGGCCGGGCTGACCGTGCGGGCAAACAGCGCGCGCCGGACGTTGTCGCGCGCCGCCGGCGACAAGGGATCGGGCTGATAGGCGCGAAGGTGGCGCACCCACGTCAGCGACTCGTGGTCCGCGCCGCAGCGGCTGCACGAGGCCAGGTGCGCCTCCAGCTCCAGCCGTTCCGCCTCCGCGGCGTGGCCCCCCAGCGTCGCCAGTGAAACCCGCGCCGCATTCCTGCAACTCAACGCCATGATTCGGCTCCCCCAAGTGACTGTATGAACGCCCGAAGGTCCGGTCGGTTCTTGACGGCGGCCAGAAGCTCACGCCTTGCGAACCAGATCCGCGACTTGGTCGCGGCTCGACTTGCTCCGGTCAGTGCAGCCACTTCCTCCAACGAGTAGTCCTCGACCACGTACAGCAGAAAAGCGACGCGCTTCTTCGGAGACAGCCCGTCCATCAGGTCGTAAAGGCGGCGCGCCAGCTGCCGCATCGACAGCGTCCCGTCGGCGCGGGGCGTGGGATCTTCCGGCTCGTGCGAGACGGGCACCAGCTCGAGCGGCACCGGACGACGGACACCGGCGCGCAGGTGGTGCATACAGACGTGCACCGCGATGCGCGTCACCCACGTCTTCAGGCTGGCTTCACCCCGATAGCGACCGAAGCTTTGAATCGCCTCGATGAAGGTGGTCTGCACGAGATCCTGCAGGTCGGAGGTAGGACCGACCAGCCGGGTGACCACCCGCTCGACGTAGGGAGCGTGGGTGCGAAAGAACAGCTCGAGGGTGGAACGATCACCTGCACGACACCCACCGACGAGTGAGACATCCTCGGCGTTGGGAACCAGGAAAACGTTCTTCTGCTGAGCTTCCACCCGATTCATGGTACCGCACCGGGCCGGCGCGGTTGAAAACCGGGCCAGAACGCGAAAATTGGCGATTGTCGTTTCGCGGGGATGGCCAATTTCAGGGGACGGGTCCCACCACCTCGATGTTCAGGCCCAGACGCAGCGTTCCGGCGTCGTAATTCGGGACACCCTGGATGGTGAAGCGAGTGCGAGGGACGTTCACCTCGGCCCAGAGCCGGAGCTGGGCGGCGAAGCCGGCGAAGCTGGCCCCGCGGGCCAGGAGCTCCGCGCCACCGGCCGCGCCCAGCGCCGTACGGTGGTCCGTCTGCGCGCCCGCGGAAGCGTTCGCCGACAACCAGTGCAGGCCCACGAACGGTCCGGTCGCCAGCGTCACCGACCCCGCCCGGTGCAGCCAGCGCCCGCCGAATCGCAGCGGCACGTCCAGCACCGACAGGGTGGCCATCGCGAACGTGCGATCGCTGGCGGGCGCCAGGTCCGTCCCGAAGTCCCATTCCAGGTGTCCCGGGGTCGCCACCATCACGTCCAGCGCCAGCGCGTGGCGGGCCGCCGCGCCGGCCGAGGTCCCCGTGGGATATGACAGCGCGTACCCGACGCCGGCGAACAGATGGGGCCATTCGTTCGTTGCCCAGCCTCGCTCGGGCTGGCGCGCCGGGGGGCCGCCGTCCGCCGGGCGGTCCGCTCGCGGCGGCGGTGCCTGGCGCGGCGCGACCGTCACCTTGGCGACTTCGGTAGGGCGCGGGCCGGGCGTCGTGACGGACGTCGCGGCATTCGCAGGTGGCGCGGCCGCCTTCGGTGCGGTCTCATCCTGCTCGGCCCCCACCAGGATCGCGCGCAGCCTCAGGGCGATCGAGCGATAGAGGTCGGACTTCGACGAGGCGTCCGGATCGAAAGAAGCGCTGGTGACGGACCGACGCGTGTCGACCGTCACCAGCTCGACCTGCCGCCCTCCGGGCGTCAGCTGACACCAGAAGGCCAGCCGTGCGCCCCGTGCGCGCAGGCGCGCGGCCACCTCGTCGACGGCGGACGGCGAGACGGTGGCCGGCTGCTTCCCGGGCGCCTGCAACAGCGCGATCCCCAGATCGCGCGTGTAGATCGCCACGGCGTCCAGCAACAGAGGCTCGTCGACCACGGCCTTGTCGGCGTGACCCAGGAACAGGAACGCCTGTCCGTCGGGCGGGGCTTCTTCGGCGGTCGCGAGGTCGACAAACAGCAGCTTGGCGAGCAGCAGCAGCGTTCGGACACCCACGTGGCGCGCATCCTAACACGCGTGGTTGAGCCGGCTCGGGAAGTGCTAGTGTCGCCTCTCCCCGGTTTCCCCCGCCGCGGAATTCCCGCGACGCTGGCCTCGAACGTCAGGAAGACACCCCCCATGAACATCTCGCGTCTGTGGACCTGGAAGATCCTCGGTGCGCCGGCCTTCGCGCTGGCGCTGGTGACCGGCGGCTGTGGCGGCGGCGGAAGCGGTGGCGGCAGCGGCGGAACGACCGGCAACGGTAGCGGCGGACACGGCTCGGGCGGCACCAGCGGCGGTTCGGGCGGTGCGGCTTCGGGGGGCGCGACCGGCAGCGGTGGCAAGGTCGGCGGGTCGGGCGGAGCGGCCAGCGGCGGGAGCACCGCTTCGGGGGGCGCGACCGCGAGCGGCGGCAAGGTCGGGTCGGGCGGCAGCAGCTCGGGCGGAGCGGTCGGGTCGGGAGGCGCTGGTACGGCCAGCGGCGGAACGATCGGGTCGGGTGGCGCGGGTACGGCCAGCGGCGGCAAGATCGGCAGCGGCGGCACCGGCACGGGCAGCGGCGGCAGCGGTCAGGGGGGCGTCACGGGCAGCGGCGGCGCGACCGGTAGCGGCGGCATGGGCACCACCACCGGATGGCAGTGCCCGGCGGCCAGCACGTTCGCGGGCATGGTCCCGTTCTCCGGAACGACGACGGCCGCCACGCGCATCGAGGGCGCCCCCCCGCTGGACACCTTCAACAACATGGGGAACAACTTCACGAACCTCGAGGGGCCCGTCTGGATCGGCGACGCCCTCTACTACTCCGAGATGACGACCATGAACTTGCCGCCGGCCCGCATCCTCAAGCTGGCCTCGGACGATACGTCGTCGGTCTTCATCGACATGTCCGGCTCGAACGGAATGGCAACGGACGGGACGAACCTGTTCACCGCGAACCATGGCGCACAGGGGATCGTGAAGTTCGCCCTGGCGGACAAGGCGAAGACGACGATCGTATCGATGTACGACGGGATGCCGTTCGATTCTCCGAATGATCTCGCCATCGCCAAGGACGGCACGATCTATTTCTCGGATCCCAACTGGCAGAACAACATGGGCAAGCAGGCGGCAACCCGCGTCTACGAGGTTGCCCCCTCGTCTGGCACCGCGACGCCGGTGACCGACTACACCAATGAACCGAACGGAGTCAGCCTCTCCGTCGACGAGACGACGCTGTTCGTCAGCGGTGGTGCCGGCGTGAAGAAATATGCCATCAGCAACGGAAAGGTGGCCATGACCGGCGAGGTCTTCGGCCCCACCGAGGTGAGCAGCGCGACCGATGGAATGACGCTGGATTGCGCCGGAAATCTTTACGTCGCGATCTCCAATACGCTGACGATTGCGGTCATCAAGCCGGACGGAACCAGCCTCGGAACCGTCACCCTGGCCACGGGCATGGCAGCGACGAACGTCGCGTTCGGCGGTACGGATCACCAGACGCTGTACATCACCGCTCAAGGCGCGAACAAGACCCAGGGCGTGTACAAGGTCCACCTGAATATCCCGGGCAAGCCGTACTGACAGCTCCCGGTAGCCCGTAGCCCGTAGCCCGTAGCCCGTAGAAGTAAGGCCACGGCCTCGGGGAAGTGCGAGGGGCCGCCCACGTGGGCACCAGCCCTCGCCCGGACCGGTCAGCCGAAGACGCCAGCCAGCGGTCCAGTGTGCTGGCTGGGGGCGCCCAGGGTCGGAAGGTCGACGCCGAAGGCGGAGGCGAGCGCCAGCCAGAAGTCGTTGAAGGGGCGGTTGCTGGACGTGACGCCGTTCAACGACGGAAGAGCGCCGTCGTTGATCTTGAGGAAGGTGCCGCCGCGCAGGCCGGTGTTGCGGCCGCCGAACACGGCCAGCGGCATGTTCTTCTGCATGTTGTCCCAGCGGCGGGACACGGCGGTCACGTACACGACCACGGTGTTGTCGAGCAGGCTGTTACCGTCGACGTCCGCCGCCGCCGCGAAGCCCTGGAGCGCCAGCGCCGACTGCTGGGCGTAGAACCGGTCGATCGCCGCCCACCAGGCCAGCACGTCGGGTTCGTTGGAGTTCAACGGCAGGTAATGGGGCACCGGCGAGCCGACCGACTGCAGCGTCGCTCCTCCGAAGGAGGCCGGGAACGACACCAGGCTGGTGGCCGAGGACCAGCTGAAGGTCGCCACCCGGGCCAGGTCGCAGAGGAACGCCGCCTTGATCAAACCGAGCTGTGTCTGACCCAGCACCTGATGGGGGTGGTTGTTCGGATCGGCCGGGTCGTAATAGTCGACGCCCCGCTGTTGATCGCTCGGACCGATCGGAAAAACCTGGGGCGTGGGCGTGGTGGCAAACTGGGGCGGCGGGGCCGGCGGCAAGCAAACCGCCGGGGAGGTCGACATCGTCTGACGGATGGTCGCCTCGAGCTGCTGGATGGCGTCGGCGTGGGCGTCCAGGCGCGGCGCCTCGTTCGAGGGGGCCAGCTTGCGCAGCCGCTTCAGATCGCTGCGCGCGAAGTCGAGGACGCTGAGCTCCCGCGCCAGCAGGGTGGCCGCGTCACCGGCGGAGGGAATCCCGGCGCCGAAGAGGCGCGTGAAGGTCTCGAGGGGTTGCGTCTCGGGGAACAGGGGCTGGCGCGCCAGCGACGGATCGACGCTGGCGGTGGGCGGGCGATAGGACATGACCTGCGGCGCCAGCTCGGCCCGCAGCGAGCGGACGTCGGCCGCCAGTTGCAGCGAACCGAACGGTGTCCGGGTCGGCGAAGGGGACAGGGCGCCGCCCAGGACCGGCGAACGATCGAGCAGCAGCTGATCGATGGACGGGCCGCCGGCGCAATGATCCTGTTGCCCGACGTAACCCAGCGTGGGGACGCCGGTCATCAGCGCGACCATTCCCCCTTCGCTGCTGTTCTGGCCGCTGTTGCCCGCCCCCACGGTCGCGCAGACCAGGTTGAGGCCGTCGACGAGGACCATCCTGGACTGCAACGGGGCGAACGGCGCGCTGTTCTCGGGCAGCGTGAACGTCCGGGTGGTGGCGTCGGCCGTGGGGACCCACTTCTCCAGGGGGGAGCCCTGGGAGTGATGGATGATCAGCAGCCGTCGGGGAGCCGGCATCCCCTGCGCGCGGGCCTCCATCGAGCGCAGCAGGGGAAGGGTCAGGGCCGCGGAGCCACCGCAGGCGCGCAGGAACGATCTTCGAGCGATCTGGTACGAAGTCACTCGCGACCTCCCGCGCGGGCATGGGCCAGGTCCGCCGTGGCCAGCGCGCGCATCAGCGATCCCATGGTGCCGTCCGACTGGTCGAAGGCGGCGCGCAGCGCGTTCACCTGACAGCTGTTACGGACCGGGACCGGCACGGCCACCGTGGCTTCCAGCAGGCGTTGCACCGCACAGCCGGTGAACACCTTGCTGGCGATCAGGGCCTGCGCGAACGCCACCGGTCCGGCCACGGCCATTGCGCCCAGCGGCGAGCTGGCCGTCAGGCTGACGGTCGTCTCGATGGGGCGTCCCGCTTCGTCGACGGTGCGGTAGTTACCGATGGCATCGAAGGCGTGCAGCATGCGTCCGTAGGGATCCAGCTCGCTGTGGCAGCTGTCCGCGCACAGCGTCCCCGACGCCAGCCGCGCGTCGGACCGGGTCGCTTCGCTGTCGCCCGCCGCGATCACCGCCCTGGCGGCGGCGCTGTCCAGCTCGGGCTCCGGTTGCGTCGGGTCCTCGCAGACGAACTGGGTGTGAATGGCCTTGCCTCGCTGGACCGGGCTGACGTTGATGGGTTCAGAGTTGGCCCACAGGAACGCGGGGTGGGTCAGGACGCCGGCGCGTGGCTGCCCGGCCGGCCAGGCCAGCGCCGCGAACGTCGCGTCCGGCGCCGCCGACGGCAGGCCGTAGAGCGTGGCAAGGCGCCGGTCGGCGAAGAACGTCCGCGACGTCAGCAGATCCTCTATCTTGCCCGGCGGATTCGACCACAGCGTCTCGCTGACGGATCGGTCCCAGGACGTGCGCAGGTCGGCGGCGATCGTCGCCGGAGCTTGCTCCGCGGGGGGCAGGGCAGCCAGCAACCCGGCATCCTTGGCCCTGTCGGAGAGGCGGTCGACCTCCAGCCAGCGCGATATCAGATCGACGAGATGACTCTGCGCCACCGGCACCGTCAGCAGGCGATCGACCTGCGTCAGGATCCCGGCCGGGGTCGCCAGCGCGCCGCTATCGGCGGCGGCGCGCAGATCCGCGTCGGGCGTCGAGTCGAGGAACACGAACGCCAGCTGCGTCGCGATCTCGTCGCCGGTCATCGTCGTGTCGGGGTACGCGCCCGCCGCATTCGCGGTCAGGTCCCGCGGGCCCAGCTCGGTCCGGTACAGAAACGACGGCGCCAGGATGAACGCCTTGACCATCAGGGCGATGGCGGCCCCGAAGTCGGCCTCACTGGCGCAGTTCATGGCCGGCCCGGGACACACGGCGGCGAACACCTTCATCGCATCGGTCACCTCGTCATCGTCGAGCGCGCGGCGGAAAGCGAGGCGCCCGAACGTACGGGCAAACCGGCTGGCGCAATCCACCTCCTGCTCGGAGGCGGTGCAATTCGCCAGCGACGCCACCCGTGCCGGCACCTGCTTCGCGATCTCTCCCGCCGCGACGTAGTAGGCGTAAAGGTGGCCCTGGTTGATGACGAAGTCCGTGGCGGGAACGGATGTATCGTCCACGCCCACGACGTCGGGCGCAGCCGCCAGCGCAAGCAGGTCACGGGTCGCGTTTCCGTACTGAACGGGCTGCAGCGCGAGGAGGCGTCTGGTGATCGGCGCCAGAGGGGTGCAGTCAGCCGTGGCGCCGCCGGCACCCCCGGCGCCGCCGCGTCCCGGCGCGCCCGCGGAACCGATGCGGCCGCCGGCCATGCCGCCCCCGCTGCCGGGCGACCCCACACCGCCGCTGCCGCTGTTTCCCGGGGGCGCCCCACCGGAGCCCGTGACGCCGCCGCCCGGTCCGCCGCCGGCGCCCACGTGACCGCCGCTGCTGGACAGGGTGCCCCGGCCCTCGCCCCCGCCCGAGCAGGCCACGGCCACGAACGCCAGGACGCACGTTACGGCAAACGGACCTGAGCGGCTGATCATCGATCCGGCTCCAGCTTGGTACTGTCGCGGCCACACGAATTTGTAATGC